>Ga0308403_1000694_pt1 | contig 12106 bp, 10 predicted proteins | sample HotsprSampleOSM3_FD_203470 | JGI IMG/M metagenome (GOLD analysis project Ga0308403, IMG submission 203470) | Hot spring phototrophic mat microbial communities from Octopus Spring, Yellowstone National Park, Wyoming, United States - 20060914_OS-M3 ... | reverse complement strand
AGCCGACCCCTCGCTGGCACCAGGGTTGCTGATTGGTCCAGTGGCAACCTCGGGCATTTCCGGCGGTGGGTCATCGGTCTTGGCTTTGACCACTGGCCCAATCGGTACTTCTCTGTTGGCAGCAACCCTGACAGCTAACGAGCAGAAAGGCCTTGCTAAATCCATTGCTGCTCCTCGCGTTACAGTACTCAACAATGCTGAAGCCACCATTGTTTCCGGCGTTCAAATTCCCTTCGTTGCTGCGGCTGGTATTGGTGTGGCCCAGCAAGTAACTTTTGTCAATGCTAACGTCAGCATGACAATCACCCCCCAGATCACAACCGAAGGCAATGTACTACTGCGGGTCAGCGTGACCAATGATGCGCCGGGGCAAGTTATCAATGGCTTCACCAGCATTAGCCGCCGCACAGCAAACACCCAAGTCATTGTACCTGATGGCGGTACAACCATCATTGGTGGGGTGCTCAATGACATTGAGACTACGGATGTATTTCGGACACCGGGTATTTCAAGCCTGCCACTGCTGGGTGAACTCTTCAAACGGCGCGCCGTAACACGCACAACCGGTGAGCTGTTGTTCTTTATCACACCCCGGATTGGGCGCGGAGAGAACATTCTCTCTGGCGGTGAGCCACCGGTTTCGCCCCAGCCGGCAACCAGTGGAGGGCAACCGTGACCTTTTCGGAGCTGCTCCAGGGCATTCTGGCGCGGGTCGAGGGGAGTATCGGCATAGCCATCATGGGACTTGACGGGCTAGCTATTGAGCAAGCACAAGTCCCGTCGAAAATGGACTTAGGGGAGCGGGTAGCGTTGATCGCCACTTCGCATGCCACGCTCCTCCGAAACACAATGCGCATGTCGTCTGACACCGGGGTTGGCTCGCTCAATGAGCTTACCCTTATGTCAGACACTTTTCTCCTCGTAGTGCGTCTGATTGGGCGCGAATATTTTCTCATTATTGTCCTGAGCCCCGGCGGAAACATCGGACGTGCACGTTTCGAGCTGCGCAAAGCCCACTTGCTTCTTGAAAAAGAGTTCATCTAAAAACACCCAATAAGCAAGGCGGCTTTGTGCCGCTAGGTTGCCTTTGCCTCTGCAAAGGCTTTTTTTGTCTTGGAGCTTGACATGTCTAACCAAATCCAAGGCTATGCACAGCAGGGAGATGTGACGCCACCACCAAGCTTCAAACCGCTTGGGACAACAGGATTATGGTGCCATCCTCTAGGATTTGGCTGTTATCGCATCGAAGAAGATAACCCTTCCCACGAAGCAGCACTCCGAGCTTATCTGGAGCAAGGGGGCAATCTGATTGACACTAGTGCCAACTACACAGACGGCGGATCAGAACGCACGATTGGGCGCATTGTACGGGAGATAGACCGTTCGGCAGTGATTCTTGTGACCAAGGCCGGCTACATTCAGGGCGACAACATGCGTTTAGCCCAGAGCCGTAAATTCCCCGAAGTCGTCAAGTACGGGCCGGGACTATGGCATTGCATTCACCCGGAATTTCTGGCGACCCAAATCGAACGCAGCCGTGAACGTATGGGCGTTGCTACACTAGATATTTTTCTGTTGCACAATCCAGAGTACTTCCTAATGGCCTGTGCCAAGCGTGGCATTACGGCGGCTGATCACGAAGCGTTCTACCGCCGGATTCGGGAAGCCTTCGCTTTTCTCGAAAACCAGGTTGCAGCAGGTGTCATCCGCTTCTACGGCATTTCGTCAAATCACTTTCCTTTGCCGGCTGATGACCCGACGCATGTCAGTCTGGCGCGTTGTCTATCAGAAGCAGAGTCAGTAACACCCAACCATCACTTCAGAGTTGTCCAGTTTCCCCTCAATCTCTTTGAAACTGGAGCTGTCACGGAGATCAACAACAACGGTCTCACAACTCTGGAATTTTGTGCAGCCCACGGGCTTGGTACCCTTGCCAATCGCCCGCTCAATGCCTTTGCCCGGCAACGTCTGGTACGGCTGGCGGACTTTATCCCGCCCGGCAGTCAGGTGTCGCTGGATGACCTTTCCCAGCAGTTGTCGCCGCTTCGGGAGCACGAGGCGCTTCTGGCGGCTGATTTCGGACTCCCTCTGATGTTCGGGAAAGGGTTGGCTGACTGGCTGCTGCAGCTTGCGCCCCGCCTCGATTTACCGTTGGTCTGGGAGCAGAATGCCTACCGCCTTGTCATTGCCCCGGTGCAGCAGTGGCTGGGACAGCTCACGGCCTCGCCGCGTCAAGAAGCCGCTTTCCAAAGCTGGCGCGAGCGCTTTATTGAACTAGCTAACGATGCACTGACGTTGGTTGCTAGGTTTGCTGCTGCCCAGGCACAGCCCCGGTCGGATGAAATACGACAGCAACTTTACAGATTCGGTTACACGGGCGAAGGCCAGACACTTAGCCAAATGGCCATCAATACCTTGCGCAGTCTACCCAATTTGAGCTGCGTCCTTGTAGGAATGCGCCAAGTAGAGTATGTCACCGATGCCTTGGGCGTTCTTCGCGTTCCAATGGTGAATGGTGCGTCAATTTTGCGTCAATGGGCAACGGCTTCTTTTTAGGTTTGATTGAACTCAAGCTTTAGGGCCTAACCGATAAACGTAGGTGCTGTGAGAGCATTGTATTCCGTAGTTGTCCTAGAAAGCCGTGTAAAAAAACCGGCTGCGCTCCCACCTAAAACAAACACCCCGTAGTTTGGAAGCCAGCCTTCGGCATCTGCCTGAACCTCAAAAAAACGTTGCACGACAAAGTGCTCAGGTAGCGCTAGCTCAAGGGACTTTTCCCAAACCTCTGGCGTGACAAAAGCGCCACAGATTGTTTCGGCTCCTTCGCAACCGTAGTTGCTTTTGAGCACCCATTGTTCGCGTTCCTCAAGTAGGCGCTCATGGTTCAGGCAGGTCATGCGATAGGTTTCAGGGATCAAGCGCCGAATCATCTCTTGGGCTTCAGATGGAAAACGCTCCATTTCTTCCCAGAAAAAGGCCAGCGAAAGCTTGTTCTGAGTGATGACGGCACCGAAGGGATTGACAATCGTGACTTGGCCCTGCAGCTCGGCATCCAATAGTGCCAGCAAGGGTTCCGCGAGCGGTTCATCATCCGGGTAGCCTTCAGCATCAGCCCAAACTGGGATGCGCTCACCCCACCAGTCAGTTTTGTAGTGGCGTAAAATCAAATCCACCGGCTCCCCAAACAAAGCCACACCGGTTGGCGTCCGGCGCAAGTTGTAGGGTGAGCCAACGATGACCTGAATGTTCTCCGCTTCGAGCCAGTGCGAAAAGGCAGTAATCATGCATAGGTCTTCGGTCAGCTCGGTTGGATAGACAATACCGACCCGCGTCAGTGGCGCTTCCGTACGCTTGGCGTGGCTTTCACGCAGCATAGCAACAAAGCGGGCGGGGAAATCGGCGTTGGGATCAGCTAAGCCGGGGTATGCAGTGTGGCGAAGCCGGTTGAGCCAGACCGCTTCAGGCTGACCTGACGGCGTATCGCTGTTGAGTTCACAGCAGCGGATATGACCATCCGTGCACAAAAATAGATCGGCGCGCGCCATGCCATGCCACAGCCCCCCGGAGGCGTACCACATCAGTTGTTGAAAGGGTGTGAGGTGATAAAACGATGTCAAGAACTCTGGGGATTCGAGCAGGATTTCGACCAATAACTGGTGCAAGTAGGCAACTGCTTCGGCTGCTTCGGCCAGTCGGACTGCTAATGCTGGGGAAATAACTGCTGCATGTAGACGAAAGCGCGGTTCACCCCAAAGCCAAGGATCAGAAAGCACGCCTGTAGCATAGACGGCACGCGCAAAGTCAGCATAGTCATCCATCGTGGTTTCATCCCTGACGCAAGGTGGGTTGGTGCGTCAGTATGATACCCTAGCGCGCGAAACGTCGGGCCACATCGTCAATGATGTCTGGAGTCACTTCCCGAATGCGCCGCTGAACAGCTTCCCGCTCGGCTTCAATGCGGAGCTTTTTACTGGCTGAAATACGCACAAAGAAGGGAACTTTTTTCAAGATGACATTCATGCGTTCAACGGCCTCAGGGCTCCAGGCAATTTCCGCTTCTGGAATTGCCAGAGTTATTTCCTGTGCCTGCTTGCGTTCAAGGCTTTCGAGAGGAAGATGCCGGAACAGCAGCTCAAACAGGAAGTTGCTAATTTCTTGGGCAAGGTACACAACGCCGGCATAGCCCATAAACGGCGTTCCGGTAGCGCGTCGCACGACAGGGCCCGGAAAGGAAGCCGGGATGTAGCCGGTTAGCAGCTCAAGTTCGCTAATGTAGATTTTTTCATTGATAGAGCCAAACATCAGCATCGGGGGGTCATCCAGCAGGGTCTGCCGGATGTCCATGGCACTGTAAGCCATCGGGCCCGACTTAGCTTGCCGCGAAGCCACCACCGTGGGGCGCATGCCAAACTCGTCTTGGAGAACGCGCCGCAGTCCGTGAGCATACGTTTCACCTGCCACAACCCCGAAGCTTGAGGTGCCAAAAAAGTCCTGGTGCGGGCTACGCCACAAGTCCCAGAAGGCTTTGAGAGTCGTTTGCTTTTCACGGGCGATGAAAGCTTCGGCTTCTGCCTGAAGACCCAGCATCTGGCCCAGTTTGCGCAAAAACTCGGTTGTGTCCTGAAGACCAAAAGGGGCGTAGAGATAGGGCTTGTTCATCCGGGCCGCCAAGCTGGCACCAAATTCCCGATACATGACGATGCATGCGTCGCACATATCCACCGTAGCCAGATCGGGGATGTGGGTACGCAACGGGAGCACACAGCCCACTTCTGCACCAATGCCGCGCACAAGCCGTTCGATCTCGGCCAGGTCCGAGTAGCTGTTGAAGCAACCGTAGGTCGGGCCAATGATTGTCACTCGTGGTTTGGTGTGGGTAGCCGCAGCAGCAGCCCGCAATGCCGCTGCATCATAGCCGGATGAGGTCAGCAGCCAATCACGGTGTTCGTAAAGATACAGCAGGGCGGCTTCTCGCCCCTGCCACTCGTCATCCTGAAGAGCCCGGCTGTCAAAGTGCGCCACAGACTCATCCACACTCGCACCTGACTCAAAGCCATCCGTGCTAATGAGCTCGCTTTCCTGCGTCGTGAGTACAATGGTTGCCCGCCGCCGCGAGGTGAGTTTTGAACGCCCGCTCAGGGTTGCCCGTAAGATCGGGTTCGTTCCATCGAGCGTCACTTCCCGTTCCGTAAAGTCAGTTGAAATAACGTTTGGAAGGTTGGGAAGGGTGTCGGTGTAGTTGAGGATTGAGGTGACAGGCAAGGTGTAACATCCAACCGGGCCATTGATGACAACTTGCAAGTCGGGCAGGCATCCAAACGTAAACAGTGCGCCCCAGAAGGCATTGCTGGTGTCCACATCCTGGCGGACACTAAGGGTTAGTCCAGTGCGCAGAGCAGTTTGGGCAAGGTTTTCAACTTCCTGTGAAAGCGGCATACGGTCAAATGCTCCCAGTCGGATGGAATAGAGGCTTGCACCCCAAAGGTACTTTTTGCGACAAAGCCGGGGCTGGGGGACATTGCCCGGAGAAGACACCAAGGAAAGAGAGGCGAAACCACCCTTTCCATATCACCAACCTACCATGTGAGCGCGACTTTCAAACACTCTGGGTCGCGCAACGCGACAGCATAAGCCCGCTTAGGATCATGCGCTGGCAACTGATGGGTGATAAGCTGCCGCAGAGCCGAGTCATGGGCAGCCAAAAACTGGCGTGTCGCTTCTAGGTCGGTTGCCTCCCATTCACCAGCAATGTCAAGCCGGATTTCCTTGATGAAAGCCGGACCAAAAGCAAAGTGGATGTTTTCGTAAAAGCCGAGCGAGCGCAGATGACCGCGTTTTTTGAGGGCGCGGACGGCCGTATCGAAACAAGCCACATTGCCGGTGGCTTCTACAACAATATCAAAGCTGTCGGATGGAATATCCGCTTCCTGATTGACCACAAGGAAATGATCAGCTTCACCGAGTCCAACGCGGAAGGGAATGGTGTCGGCAATGGTCACTTCTGCCCCGTACTGGCTCAACATGCGGGCTGCTAGTTGCCCGACAATACCCTGCCCTAGCACAAGGACGGACGGACGAGTCCCCGGCGCAACGAGGTCTCGTACGCCATGGTGTGCTGTGGCTCCTAACGCCATCAGCAGTGCCGTCTCATTCGAGATGCCGGTCGGAATCTTGATGGGACGTTTGACATCGTTGACCGATTCCGAAACCTGGCCGCCAAAGACAGAGAAAAAACCTTCGTAGCGAACCGTACCGGGGAGAAAAACACGGTCACCAACCTGAAACTGAGCCGGGTCAACTTCATCACCAACTTCGATGACTTCACCGACGTTTTCATAGCCGGGAATAAGTGGATACCGAAGTTGGGGCATCCCCGGCAGCCGTCCTTCAAGGGTCATCCGTTCAGTACCGGCACTAATGGAAGTGAGCTTTGTGGCAACCCGCACCGAAGTTGGTGTCATCGGCGGTAGAGGAATGGATTGAAACCCAATTTCGTGCGGGGCATAAAAAACAATCGCATCCATGAGAAAAAACCTTTCTAGGTCGTTGTCATCAAGCTACCGAACGACGATATTGACCAACCGTTTGGGAACAACAATAACCTTAGCAACCACTTTTCCCGCAAGCAAGGCGCGAATTTTGTCATCCGCAAGCGCTGCTACCTCCAAGTCAGCATCGGAAATGTCCGGCGAAACCAAAATTTTGCTTCTGAGCTTGCCGTTGACCTGAATAGGAATTTCCAACTGCGGTTCACGGGCTAGCTCGGGGTCGTACGCCATCCAGCGCGCTTGGGCTAGGGAAGTGGTATGACCGAGCTCCTGCCACAGTTCCTCGGCAATGTGGGGTGCCAATGGCGTCAACATCAGTACCAATGCTTCCAGACCTTCGCGCATGGTCTGAATGTCCGTCGTCTCTGTCGTTTCACCCACAGCCGCGTCAAAGTCGTAAAGGGCATTGGTAAGCTCCATGCACGTGGCGACAACGACATTGAGTCGCAAGCCATGTTCAAAGGCCTCCGTTGCCCGCGCCAACGCCCGGTGAGTTGCCCGGCGTGCTGCTTCAGCCGTTGGAGAAACCGTTGCTGGCCGTCCTGTGACACGACGGCAACGGTCGCGCCAGCGGTAAACCAGCCGCCAAACTCGGGCTAGGTAGCGCATTGCCCCCTCGGCTGCTGGGTATTCCTCTTCGCCGTACTCATCCGTGACCCGCTTCCAATCTACTTCCCGTTCAGGTGGCGCTGCAAACAGGATAGACAGCCGGGTGGCGTCCGCCCCATAGCGCCGGATCATGTCGTCCGGGTCAACAATGTTCCCGCGCGACTTCGACATTTTTGCCCCGTTGAGAATGACCATCCCTTGTGTAAGCAGCCGCTTGACCGGCTCACCGAAGTCGATCAGTCCTAGGTCGCGCATCATCATCGTCCAGGCGCGGGTGTAAATCAGGTGCATGACGGCGTGCTCGTCGCCGCCGATGTAGAAATCCACCGGAAGCCAGCGCTGGATGACCTCCCGGTCGAAAGGACGCTGGTCGTTATGGGGATCGCAGTAGCGGAAGTAGTACCAATTGGAGTCCACGAAGGTGTCCATGGTGTCGGTATCGCGCCGCGCTGGAGCGCCACAGTTGGGGCACGTCACCTTTGTGAACGTCGGATGGGTTGCTAGGGGCGCGCCGACTGAGAAATCTAGGTCCGGCGGCAGCGTGATAGGCAGGTTTTCTTCCTTTTCCGGCGAGATTGTCCCGCAGGCGTCACAGTGAATCATCGGGATGGGCGTGCCCCAGGCGCGCTGCCGGGAAATGCCCCAGTCGCGCAGCCGGTACACGACTGCGCGTTTCCCAAACCCGTGGGTTTCGGCATGGTGCGCCATAGCCTGACGCGCTTCAGCCGAGTGCATGCCGGCAAAGGGCCCACAGTCAGGGCCGAGAATGCCATCATCCAAAAAGGGCAGGGAGGAAGCCTCCGACCCAGACCGCGAGTCACTATGGAGCGTATCCCAGACAACCCGGCGGATGGGCAACCCGTACTTGCGTGAAAACTCAAAGTCCCGTTCATCATGCGCCGGAACGCTCATCAGTGCGCCGGTCCCGTACTGTGCCAGAACGAAGTTCGCCGTCCAGACCGGTAGGCGCTCCCCGTTGAAGGGGTTGATGGCATAAAGGCCGGTCTCCACACCTTCTTTTTCCCGCGACTCCGTTCGCTCGCGTAGCGACTGCGCCGTAATCCGTGCCACAAAAGCGGCGACATGAGGCCGAATGGGCGAGCGTTCAAGCAGTTGCTCCATCAGGGGATGTTCCGGTGCGACAATGACAGCGTTAGCTCCGTAGATGGTGTCTATGCGAGTTGTAAAAATGCGCACGGTGAGAGTTGGGTCATCAGCAAGAACAAAATCCACTTCAACCCCTTCGCTGCGCCCAATCCAGTCCTGCTGGCGCTTGAGCACGTGTCCGGGCCAGCCATTCTTGAGTGGCCCTTCGATGCCAGCCAGTAACTCCTCGGCATAGTATGTTTGGCGGACAAACCACTGTTCGAGTTCCCGTTGCTCGACGGGTGTCTCCGGGTGTCGCCAACAAAAGCCTCCCTCGGCCTGCTCATTAGCCAGGCTTGTGTTGCACTTCGGACACCAGTTGACCGTAGCCCGCTTGCGATACACCAGTCCCTTTTTGAAAAGCTGGATGAACATCCACTGATTCCAGCGGTAATATTCTGGCCGGCAGGTTGTAATCTCGCGGCTCCAGTCATAGCTGAAGCCCAGCCGCTGAAGCTGGGCGCGCATGGCGGCAATGTTCTGGTAGGTCCACTCATCAGGGCGCGCCCCTTGCTGGATGGCGGCGTTTTCGGCCGGAAGTCCGAAGGCATCCCATCCCATCGGGTGCAGTACATCGTAGCCCTGAAGCCGTTTGTACCATGCGACAGCATCGCCAATGCTGTAGTTGCGTACGTGCCCAAGGTGAATGCGCCCAGATGGGTACGGGAGCATTTCCAGCATGTAGTAGCGTGGGCGGCTGCCGTCATCACGGACGGCAAAGGTGTTTTGCTCACGCCAAAGCCGTTGCCATTTTTCTTCGATGACGTGTGGTTGATACTTTTCGTGCATAGTAGGGAAAAACTGCGCTAGGTTTCTCGAATTAGCTTTGACACGGTAGAAGCCAGGCAGCTCACAAGCTGGCACACCAAAGAGCATGACCCAAAGCGGCGGGTGGGTAAAGGGAGGTGGCGCTGCTGAGCGGGATGGCTTCTGGTGGAGGGATGAAAGGTTTTGGCTTGTGGCAATGAACTTGATAAGCCACGCTTTCTATCACTTTTGACAAAAAAGGCAGGAGCCTATGGGGAACAGACAAGCTCTGTGGTATGAGGGGAAGTCTTGCCTGGGAATGCTTTTCCTGGGTGGGGTGGTGTGGTTGGGGCTGGCACTTGGTTTCCCCTGGAAGTCGGTTGAGGCTCACAGGGCAAGCCAGGATGAGTCGGAGCAGAAACTGTTGCGCAGGATTGACGGGCTGGCCGAAAGCCTCACCAGGATGGCGCCGGAGAAGACGTATGAAGGCTACCAGGCGATACCACTGGAGTTGCGTCGGGAAGTCTATGTCAGGCTGACGCCCGAAGCGAAGGCCGCGATTTGGAGGGGTCATTACCGGTACTGCCTGGACTCGCTGCCGCTCAATCCCCAACAACGGGACTGCATCAACAAGGCTATCGAAATGACGTCGCCAGCGTTGTACCAGCCGTCGGCTGACACTGGCGAGTTCGCCGACACGGTTGAGGGGTATCGTCCGTACTTTGAACCCAGCCAGTTTGCCTTCAATCTTTTATGGTGAGGAGCCGCTGGTTGGTGGGCAGGGGCGGGGAGTGTTCTCACTTCGCACCGACCCGCGCCTGCGATGGGCGGCAGGTTGCAACTGCCGAACCTATGTCGGGCGCGCTGGCAACTGCGGCGGGATGTCCAAATGCGACACAGGTCCCTGCAGTCCGTACCCCAGTTGTGGGCCGGGTGGCACACAGGTCTGTGACGGACTGTGTGATATCAACTGACACCGACAACCAGACCAACAACTAGGGAAGGGTGGTTGACAGAGCAGCGTGATTACGCCAGGCGCCACGCTGCCTGGATCAAGCCACCGGGGCAAGCTGTTCGAGCAAGCGTGTCACCTGAAGGCGTTTGAGGTGAAAGGCAGCCCGGTTGACGATGCAGCGCGCACTCACCGGCGCGATTTCCTCGAGAATGGCCAACCCGTTTTCGGCCAGGGTGCGACCGGTTTCGACAATATCCACAATGCAGTCGGCCAGCCCCAGCACGGGAGCCAGTTCAACCGAACCACTCAGCGGGATGATTTCCACTGGCGTGGCACGCGCCTGAAAGTGGCGTTGCGTAACCTGTGGATACTTGGTAGCCACGCGCAGTTTCGACAGTGGGTTGGCTACTTGCCAAGGGGTATCTGGGAAGCCAGCAACCACGAGCCGACAAAGACCAAAGCCTAGGTCAAGTGGTTCATACACATCAGGTTCCTGCTCGAGCAGGACATCCCGCCCACAGACGCCCGCTTGAGCAATCCCATATTCGACATAGATTGGCACATCAGCCGGCTTGACCAGCAGGAAGCGGTACTGACTGTGCACGTCCGTAAGAACGAGCCGCCGGCTGTCGAGTTGCTCCGGTGGAAGTACAATCCCGGCCTGCGCTAGCCGGGCAAAGGTCATCTCCTGTAGGCGGCCCTTGGCCAAGGCAAGCGTTATCACGGTCGGCAAGGATTACTTTTGCGGATTCCGTACGCGGCGCTCGCGTGTCACTTTTGGAGACGCCGGGCTGTTTGTTCTGTCTTCTTCGTCATCGCGAGGTGGGGAAGGAGGCGTATCGGCTTCCTCTGGGGTTTTTGCCTTGCCCTTCATGCAGTCAGCGATCTGTGGCCGATATTCTTTAGCTGCTGCTGCCAGGCTAAGGTATACCGTCTGGAATGCTTCAAATGTAATGGGGGTCTCAGTCCGCAGTGACCACTTCAACCCAATGTCCTGCTCACGGTCAACAAAGAAACTTCCAAAAGCTAGTGCTTCGTTGGCACTAAGCAGCAGGGCCCGCAGATCGTTGGCATCCTTTGCCTCAGCGACGTTGCCAAAGGCATAGGAATACAGCCCAACCATTTTTTTGCGCGGCGAGTAAACCACAACGATGTCGAATGTTTCACCGGAAGTTGAGGTGTAGTGAGTAACGATCGTGTTGGGGTCCTTGTCGGCGCGCTCCAGCCGGACGCCCTTGATCTGGCGCAGGTAGCCGCGCAGGGTTTCATGCATGGGTTTGGGTCTGGGCGCAGCTTCGGTCTCTACCGGTGTCTGTCCGGCTGGCCGAGCAGCCGGCGGCTTGGCTTGAGTTGTGGAGGTGTGTGGCGTTCCGCTGCTATGGGCTGCTTTCTGGCGGGCCGGCCCGGTTTCCTGAGCCACGAAGCTTGCTGGCCCTAGTAGTAGCGACGCCAAGGCAACCAACATTGGGTTACACATCATGGTGGAATCCCCACAGGTGCAGAATCGGGTCTTACCGGCAGTAGGTTTTAGAACCCGGCTACCTGAACGGTAGCACATACCAAGTACCCGGCCAGACGCCTCGGTGTGCGTTGGGTTTGGCCCGCGCACCGCCTGAATGAGCACAAGCCGGGTTTATGGTCTTATGCCGGCGAATCATAGCGAAACTGCTGCCCACGCCGAATGAAAGGTTTTTCAAAGCACTCCCACGACAACTTGGCCAGCGCCAGAACGAGGCCGGCCGCACCGATGGTCACGGCAATCCGGGGAAGGGTTTCGAGGTGGGGCGCGGTGCCAAAGACCACCGCGTGGGTCAGCCCCAGCACCGGCACGTGCAGCAGGTACAATCCATAGGAAAACTCGCCCACCCGGACAAACCCCCACCAGCGGAAAAAGCCGGCCAGCCGACCCGCGCGGTGCGTCAGCACCAGCCAGAACAGCATGGTGTAAGCCACCGCCTGGGCAAAATAAAAGGTCGCAATCTGCGCCGGCGCATAAAAACTCAGCCGCCGGCTGTAGAGCAGCCACAGCCAGCCGCTCGTAAGGGCAATCAACGCCCACCACCAGCGCCGCTGCTGCTCCAGCCAGGACCAGGCGGCCGGA
>Ga0308403_1000692_pt1 | contig 12124 bp, 10 predicted proteins | sample HotsprSampleOSM3_FD_203470 | JGI IMG/M metagenome (GOLD analysis project Ga0308403, IMG submission 203470) | Hot spring phototrophic mat microbial communities from Octopus Spring, Yellowstone National Park, Wyoming, United States - 20060914_OS-M3 ... | reverse complement strand
CCAGCGCCGTCGCCACCCGGCCCTGCCGCGTCCGTGCCAGGAACCCCCGCTGGAGAAGGTAGGGCTCGTAGACTTCCTCGATGGTCTCCCGGTCCTCGCTGATGCTTGCGGCCATGGTTTCCACGCCGACGGGTCCCCCGCCGAACTTCTCGATGAGCATCGTCAGCAGGCGCCGGTCCGTGGCGTCCAGGCCAGCCTCGTCCACCTCCAGCCGCTCCAGCGCCTTCCGGGCGACCTCCAGGGTGAGGACGCCGTCCCCGTCCACATCCGCGAAATCGCGGCTTCGCCGAAGCAGCCGGTTGGCCACCCGCGGCGTTCCCCGGCTGCGCGATGCGATCTCATCCGCCGCATCGGGCTCGATCGGCGTCTCCAGTATGGCCGCCGACCTCCTGACTATCTGACTGAGCGATCCCGCGTCGTAGTACTCGAGGTGGTGCACGATGCCGAACCGCTCCCGGAGCGGCGATGTCAACATCCCCGCCCTCGTCGTCGCGCCGATCACCGTGAACTCGGGCAGCGGCAGCTTGATGGTCCGGGCGCTCGGTCCCTTGCCGATGACAAGGTCGAGCTGACGGTCCTCCAGGGCCGGATAGAGGATCTCTTCCACCACCCGCGACAGCCGGTGGATCTCGTCAATGAACAGCACTCCTCCGGGCTCGAGATTGGTCAGGATGGCCGCCAGGTCGCCCGGACGCTCGATGGCCGGCCCGCTGGTCGACCGGATGGGAACGTCCATCTCCCGGGCGATGATGTTGGCAAGTGTGGTCTTTCCCAGTCCGGGCGGACCGTAGAGCAGGACGTGGTCCAGTGCCTCGCCCCTCCTGCGCGCCGCCTCCAGGAACACGGAAAGATTCTCCTTGACCTTGTCCTGCCCGATGAACTCGTCCAGCCGGCGCGGACGCAGGCACGCTTCCACCCGGGCATCCTCTTCCTGAAGCTCCGCTGAAGTTATCCGGTCGTCAAACGGGTCTATCGTCGCAGCCTCCAACGCAATTGTACGCCATTTCACGGATGCTTGCCGCGGCCGCCCTCTGCCCTCTTCGAGGCTGCCGTCGCGTTCCTCCTTCAGCGGTCCGCGGCATTGCCGGGCGGGCCTTGCAACCGTCATACTGTGCCCGGGGGCGGCGCCCGCACAGGACACGCCCCGGAGGAGGACTGCAGGCCATGTCTGATGCCACCCGGACAGCCCCGCCGGCCGCGGCGGAGATGCTGCCATCTCACGATATCGAGACCCTCCGGGCGTTAGCCCGTAAAGTGGCGGAGCTAGCTTCCCGGGACATAGAGCGGGAAAAGAGGGAGCTCTGGTACGCCCACAATGCTCTGCACAGCGTCCGCCCGCTGATCTTCTGCGACCCGGAGAACGGCTGGCACGAGATCATCCGGCAGGAAGATTTCCTCTGCCAGAGCCCGCTTGGCCGTACGTGGGAGTGGTTTCTGCGGCGGGAGATCGCCTGGGGTGAGCTCATCCGTGACGACCGCGTCATCACCGGAGTCTTCGATGTCGGCTATGCCGTCACGGAGACGGGATGGGGGATGGAGGAGAGGCGCATCGGAGGTCAGGACGGCGGCGCGTACACCTGGGACCCTCCCGTGAAAGACCTGTCCGACCTCTCCGGCCTGCACTATCCGCAGGTCTCCGTGGACTTCGCGGCCACGGAACGGATGCTCGAGTGCGCCCGTGAGGTTTTCGACGGCATCCTTCAGGTCCGCTTGCATCACTACTGGGTCTGGAGCGTCGGGCTGACCTGGACCCTGGTGAGGCTCCGGGGGCTTGAGCAGATGATGGTGGACATGGTGGAGGATCCGGACGGCCTGCACCGTCTGATGGCGTTCCTGCGGGACGGCACCATCGCACGGCTGGAATATCTGGAGCGCGAGGGGCTGCTGTGTCTCAACAACCGCGGCGAGTACGTCGGGTCCGGCGGCTTCGGCTGGACCCGTGAGCTGCCCCGGCCGGACTTTACCGGCACGGTGCGCCTGAAGGATCTCTGGGGAATGGCGGAAAGCCAGGAGACCGTCTGCGTCAGCCCGGCGATGTTCGAGGAGTTCGTCTTTCCCTATCAGCTCCCCATCCTGGAGCGGTTCGGGCTGACCTGCTATGGCTGCTGCGAGCCAGTGCACTCCCGCTGGCACATCATCCGGCGGATTCCGAACCTGCGCCGCGTTTCCGTCTCCCCGTGGTGCGACGTGGAAGCGATGGCGGAAAACCTTCAGGACCGCTACATCCTTTCCCTCAAGCCCAACCCTTCGTATCTGGGCGGGCGGGTTTTCGAGGAGGAGGCGGCCCGAAGGGAGCTGCGGGAGAAGCTCGCGCGCGCCAGGGGATGCAGGGTGGAGATCATCATGAAGGACTGCCACACCATCGGACAGGACCCTGAGCGCGTGCGGAGGTGGGTGGAGATCGCAAGGGAGGAGTCCGAGCGCGCGTGGGCCTGAAACGCCGCCCCGCCGGACTCGCAGGAGGACAGGTGCAGGCTTTGGCTCAGGAGATCGGTCTGGAACTGGACATCTCGTATCTTTCGCCGGAGCTCCCGGAAACAGAGCTCTCGGGGTGGCAGCGCGACGTGGACCGTGCGAACGCTCTTCTGGAGGAGCGCTGCGGTCCCGGCTCCAGCTTTCTGGGCTGGATGGACCCCCGCGCGCTGGCGCCGGAGCCGCTGGTGGATGATATCCAGCAGACGGCGGCACGGCTGCGCGCGGAGTCCGATGCGCTGGTTGTCATCGGCATTGGAGGGTCGTATCTGGGCGCCCGTGCCGTCATCGAGGCGCTGGGGGCGCCGGAGGCGAAGCCGGTCTTTTTCGCGGGGACCAACCTGTCGGCCGCGTATCACCGCGAACTGCTGACGCGCCTCGAGGGGCGGCGCGTTGCGGTGAACGTCATCTCGAAGTCGGGCACCACCACGGAACCCGCCATCGCGCTCCGGCTGATCCGCCAGTGGCTTGCCGCACAAAAGGAGAGCGCCCGGGGGCCGGTGGTGGCGACCACGGACGCCAACCGCGGCTCTCTGCTGAACCTGGCGCGCCGGGAGGGCTGGATGCGGTTCGTCGTCCCGGACGATGTGGGTGGGCGCTTCTCGGTCCTGAGTCCGGTGGGTCTGCTGCCCATCGCTTACGCAGGGATCGACATCCGGGCGCTGGCCCGCGGAGCGGCACGGGTTGCGGATGCCTGCGGAGATACGGACCTCCGCCGGAATCCGGCGCTCTGTTACGCCGCCGCGCGCAACGCTCTCTACGAGAAAGGGTTCTGCGTGGAGATGCTGGCGCACTTCGAGCCGCGCTTGCGCTTCGTGGCGGAGTGGTGGAAGCAGCTGTTCGGAGAGAGCGAGGGAAAGGACCGCAAGGGGCTGTTCCCGGTTTCGCTGGACCTGACGGCGGACCTTCATTCGCTGGGACAGTACGCCCAGCAGGGACGCCGGATGCTCATCGAGACCTTCGTCGTCATCCGCGGCGGAGAGCCCGGGCTGCAGGTGCCGGCGGATGAGGACGACGGCGACGGGATGAACTACCTGGCCGGCCGGACGCTGGAGGAGATCAACCGCGAGGCCTACCGCGCGACCGCGCTGGCGCACCGGGAGGGGGGGGTGCCGGTGATGAGTGTGGCCCTGGACCGGCTGGACGCGGAGCGCCTGGGTTCGCTGCTCTACTTCTTCCAGCGCGCCTGCGCGGTCAGCGGATACCTGCTCCGGGTCAACCCGTTCGATCAGCCCGGGGTGGAGGCTTACAAGCGCCACATGTTCGCGCTTCTGGGGAAACCTGGCTTCGAGGAGCAGGCCCGCGCTCTCCGGGAGCGTCTGGACGGGTCTGCAGGCGGAGGGGTGGTGCGGTTCGGTGGCTGACCCTCCCCCGGTCAGGCCTGCCGGAATGCGAGCGGACCCCGGGCTTTGCCCGGGGTCCGCTGTCCACTATCGTCAAGACGGGCGCGCCAGGCGCCGCGCCGTTCAGGGCCGGTCGGATACTCCCACCGCCCAGTGCTGCACCAGGTTGTGGGAAGTGGCGTCCGGAAGAGCTGTGCGCATATGGCTGGCGACCACCCGGTCACCGTGAGCGGCAATGTCCGTGGCTCCGTTCAGGGAGACGCGGACAGGGACCTCCGGGGCGGCTGCGGACTCCAGCTTCCGTCCGACGCTGCGAGCGCGGCGGCTGACAAGGCGCATCGTCTTCTTCAGTCGTCTGCTGAATGCGACTCGCATCGATCTGCTCCTGTTCTGACTGACTTCGGTTCTGAGCGAGCGCTTCTCCCCTCCGTCCGGTCTGCGCCGGCTCTCCAGATCTACCCTCGTAGACTGGATACCCCCCGGGCGTTTCGGGCCGGGCAAATGCTTCTTACGATTCGGTCACAAAAACGAACGTGCGGGCGGGCCCCCGCGGTTCCGGGAAGAAGGGCACGGGCAAGAAGCGATCGGGCTGACGGCAGCCCGCCCGGGAGTTGAAGTCCCCCGGACGCCGCCGAGGATTGCCCGTCGCGGGCGCGCGGGCGAAAGCCGGGAGCAGAAAGGCCCGGCACACGGTGCGCCGGGCCTCCGCTTGCTCTCTCCCCGGGGCGGGGGCCTCAGAAGACCGTGATGTCCGATGCCCTGCGCGCACGGAGCACCGGACGGCTTGCCGGGGCCGTGCCTTCCAGCTGCACCACCCCCGTGACCGCCGCGAAGCTGCCGGTCGCCGGCAGCGCCACTCCCGCCGGAGCCATCACCTTCAGCCCGCCGCCCGCCACCGAGCCGTCATCGATGGTGATGAATCCGGGACCGGCGGAGACCACCCGTCCCCACGTCCGCATCAAAAGACCCACGTTGCCGGGCCCGGTCCCGTGAGGGCCTATGGCCGAGCAGCGAGCGCCCATCGGGACCGCCCCGGCCCCCGATGCGCTGGACAGGATCAGCGCATCCTGAAGAAACCGTTCCCCGCTCGGCTTCGTCGCCAGGGTGCCCTCGACGGCCACCAGCGTTCCTTCGGCGGCCTGACTGCCCGTCTCCACCCGTATGCCCGAGCTCCGGTCCGGCTGCTGCACGTAGACCGCGCCGGCCGAAGCCGCATCGGCGGTCACGATCACCCCTCCGGCCCTCACCCTCGTGCCGTCCGTCAGCATCCGCAGCTCTCCCAGCGACCGCACCTCCTGCGCGGGCGCATCCTGCCAGGCGTGCACGTCGTCCCAGGCGTAGATGGTCCACTTGATCGCGCTGTTGCAGCCGGCCTCCAGGAACACGGTGGCCTGAGACGATTGCGGCTGCACGGTCAGCATAAGGTCCGTGTACCTGGACGGATGATCGGCGGAATAGGCCGGGACCAGGTCGAACCACTGCTGGCCGGAAGACCACGCGGACCAGACGACGTTCGGGGAGTTGCGGTCGGTGCCGCCGGTGGGATCGATCCCGATCCGCCCGAGCACGGTGTAGTCGATGGCCGCGTCGAAGCCGCCCCAGTCGTCAATGACCTGGTAGGTCCACAGACAGGCGCGGACGTTCAAGGGCCGCGACGGGTCCACATTGATCCGCTGGTAGATTCCGCCCTTCACCTGCCCGCCGTTGGACTCGCTGCCCGCGTAGTAGTTTCCCGTGCGCGCCTTGACGCCGCCGAGCCATCCGGAGCCGCCGGCCGGATAGTTGCGCAAAGCCATGGAACCCCATTTGCTCCACGGGGACCAGGCGCCTGTCTCGAAGCCCGGATTGGACACCAGGTTCGGGCGCCCGGGCTCGGTGACGAAACAGAAGTCCTTCGTGCGCGCGCTGCGCATTCCCGCCGCGCTGGCGGTGATCCGTACGTGATACTCCCTGCCCGGCTGCAGCCCGGTCAGCGTTACCGTATGCTCCGCCGCCGGAGACGTCACGTCGAGGGAATGCGTGTACGGAGTGCCGATACCGTACTCGATCCGCGCCGTCGCTGGCGCCGGCTCGGGCGGCAGGATGGCGGCCAAGAGCGGGTCGGGCCGGACCGTCTTCCAGGAGAGCGTGGCTGACGTCGAGGTGCGCTCCACAACCTTCCAGTCGCTGAACGCCAGGCGGGACAGCGATGCGCTTCCCGGCGACTTCTCGCACGCGATCATCCCCGCGAGGTCCGATCCGAAGAACCGTGTGCCGTTGATATACAGGTCCCCGCTGGCATACTCGTCCACCACGGTCCGGTAGATGACGAAGGCCTGGTTGCTCAGGTGCCGGATCCGCAGGTAGTAGGTCTGTCCGGGGACCGTGGGCACCTCTCCGGGCGCCCAGCTGACCACGGAGCGGGCGTTCCACGCCACGGTCACCATCCATTTGGAGGGGCCGATCTGGTTGACGCCCAGGCCGTTCGGGCCGGGGGATTCGAACACGGACACCTCGAACGGGGCGCTGACGCCGAAGTGTCCGCTGGCCCCGATCACGCTCGTCCCGGTGGCCACGAAGGTCTGTCCCGCAACGCCACTGGCCGGCACGGACTGTGCCACCGAGGCGAAGTCCTTCGTGATGGTGGTCGTGTTCAGGGCCGTGGAGACGCCGTCATTGTCGAAGCCGACCACGATGCGGAGCGGGTCCCGCGCCAGACGCCCTCCCTCCCAGGTCCTTCCGCCGGGAAAGTCGTGCCCGTTCATGTTGCGTCCGCCCGCGAAGCAGACGCTGAGGGGGCTGCCATCGGGGCGCCGGATCTTTGCCGTGTAGTAGCGCCCGGGCACCACCGGGACCTCGCCGGCGCTCCACATGGCGTGCGCATCGTTGGCGTAGCCGCCGTCCACCCAGCGGGCCGGACCGATCTGCGGGCCGTTCGGGTCGTTGCCCTCGTGGATGGTGACCAGAGCCGAGAGGCTGGCCGGAAAGCGGAACGACACGTGCGTGATGCAGTCTCCCATCGCCTGGAACGACTGGGCGAACCAGGTCTCCCAGTTGCGGAAATAGTCGCGCGATCCGGTCACGTAGTCCGGGTCGCGGCCCAGCAGGATATCCGTTCCGCCCGACGAGACCGCCGGAACATAGAGGCGGGGATACTGATCCCTTGCGGCGAACATCATGGAGAACAGTCCCGAGCTCACGTTGAACCCGAACCAGCCGATCGGTTCCGTGCCGAAGGTCACCCCGCCTCCCATGCTTCCGGAGCCGGGCGCTCCGTGACGCTGGACGCCCACGGCGTTGTCCCCCCACGGACCCCCGAAAGGATCGTACAGGAAGCCTTTCAGGGTTTGCCCGGAGGCGGGAAGGCAGAGCGGGATGCAGATGGCCGCGGACGCGAGGGCGCGCCGCAGCCGGCGGATCGCAGGCGAGATCAGCAAGGTCAGTTGTCTCCTCTCGTTGTGGACGCATCCGTGCCGCAGGCGCGCGGCGGGAATGCCCCCTCTCACAGGCGGCGAAAGGCCGCCCGGCCCAGATCATTCCAGCGGGTCCGGCAGAGAAATTCCCGGGGGTTATCTCCAGGACTCCGCCAAAAGCCCTGTAATTCATCATACCAGATTTGTGAGACACGTGGGAGCCGGGGTTTTCTGGTCTCGAGCCGGAGGCCGTGGAGGTTCGTCGGGAGCCGATGTAGTATAATACCATCGCTATTGGTGGTGCGCCGGTCGCGCCGCTGACGCAGTCCGGCAGACGGAGGGGCGCCGTGCAAGGTAAGGGATTCACTCTTATCGAACTGCTGGTGGTCATCGCGATCATCGCGATTCTGGCCGCGATCCTGTTCCCCGTGTTCGCTCAGGCGAGGATGCGCGCGAACACCGTGCGCTGCATCAGCAATCTCAGGCAGCTTGCGCTGGCATTTCAACAGTACACTCAGGACAACGGCGGAAGGATGCCGCCGGTGGGGTGGGAGCATCGGGCGGACGTCCCCAACTGGTGCGGCGAGATCAACCGCTGGATCTATCCCGACCGGGGGTCGCTGTGGCCCTACACGAGGTCGGCCGAGATCTATGTCTGCCCTGTCGACAGGAAGAGAGAGGCGCTGCACCCCGTCGTCAATCCCCCGGCCGGAAAGCCGCGGAAGGACTGGGGGCTGTCTTAATTCGGTGAACTCCCTGCTGGACTACGCCAAACCGGATGCGCTGAACATCAAGAACCCGGCGAAATTCATGCTGCTCATTCACGAGGAGCGCGAGTTCATCAACGACGGGATCTTCGTTCCGGACGGCAACACCCCGGGCAAGATCCACTACGACGGCACCACGCTGGTGTACCTGGCCGGCAACGCACGATGGGCTTCCACCGAAGACCTGAAGCGGGAGCGCGCGGAGGGCTACTGGCTGATCGAGTCGCCGTGACCCGGACGGTTCTCCTGCTGGAGGGATGACCGGACAGAGCCCTCTCCCCCGGGGGAGAGGGCTCTGTCCTTTGCCGAACCCGGAGTCCTGCCCTGATTCGGTTCCTTCCGCAGCCGCGCATGTCCCGGGGAAGTCCTGACGCTTTCCAGGACTGTCACAATTACCAGTCTTTTGTCTAGACTTCTTTCTATTGTTGACCGAATTCTGACCGCCGTGTTAGGATTGAATCAAGAACCCCCGGTTGCGCGGCGGATTCCGCGGGCCGTGGCCCGAACCCGCTTTCCCGGCGCGATCATCTGGCCCGCTTCGCATCGAAATCCGCCTGGGGAAGGGGAAAAGGAGAAGCACGACGATGAGAGTTACCTCCGTTCTGGTGCTGGCGCTCGCGCTGTGCGCGTCGATGGCGTCAGCTCAGTATCTTGGTCCCTGGACCTACCAGTGGGACTTCAACACTTCGCCGCAGGGCTGGACGGTGACGGGCAACGGCTACTGGACCGACCCGTCCTCGGTCCCGGTGTCCGGGCCGACCCTTCCTGACGGCGCGCCCTCCGGCGGCGGCAACGGCAACTTCTACCTGCCGGACAGCAGCCGCGCCGCCCTGGATGTCAGCACCCTGAACATCGGACACGGTATCGTCGGCGGACAGCAGATGAACCCGTTCGTCTATCAGGTGGACGTCTACATCCCGAACCTGCGCCCGCTCAGCGGGTTCACCTATGGCTATCCCGGAAACATGATCCATAACGCCGGGATCTCGACGGTGCGCTCCGGCGGCACGCAGGCCCACTATCTGGTCGGCGACATCAACCGGGGAGGCCTTCTGGCCCGTGACCGCACCTGGGACAACACCGACCGCCGCTCCAACTGGGTGCTGGAGGAGCTGAGTCCGCCACCGTACAACGACTGGTGGGACAAGTGGATCACGCTGCAGATCGACTACGGCGTGAGCACCCAGGGCAAGTGGGCCGCGTGGGCCTACATTCCCTGGGACAGCGCGGTCTCCACGGCCGGCTGGATCCTGGTCGGAAACGGCGTCTTTGACGTGAACGCCAATGTGAAGTTCGACACCCTGCAGATGGGCAGCGTGGGGCTGCACGGTATCAACTCCTGGACGCAGGCCCAGTTCGACAATGCCCGGCTGTTCGTCGTTCCCGAGCCGGGCAGCGTGGCTGTGCTCGCCGCCGGCCTGGCGGGATTCGCCGGAGTGCTGCGCCGCAGGACCAGCTGAGGGACGGTCAGAGCCATTACCGATTGACCGAAAAATCCAGGGCCGCCCCGCCGGGGCGGCCCTTTTTCCAGCAAACCGGAGATAGCAGCGGCGGCGGTCAGTCTGTCTTTTTCAGCTCACGCATCAGCGCGGCCACGTCGTCCGCCAGCTGAGCATCCTCCAGCACCAGCTTGCCGATCTTCTTGACGGCGTGAAGCACCGTGGAGTGATCCTTCCCGCCGAGAGCCTTCCCGATGGCGGGCAGCGATGTGTCCGTCAGATGCCGCAGAAGATACATCGCCACCTGCCGCGCCAGCACCACCCGCGCCTGCCGGGACAGCGACCGGAGATTCTCCACGTCCACCCCGTAGCGCTCGGCCACCGCCCGCAGCACCGCATCCGGGGTGATGAGGTTCTCCTGCGGATGCTCGAAATACCGGGATAGGATGTCGGAGGCCATCGCCGAGCTCACGGGTTGCTGCATCACGGTGGCGTAGGCGTGTAGCTTCAGCAGCGCGCCCTCGATGGCGCGGATGTTCGAGCGGATGAGCCGCGCGATGTAAAGCACCACGTCCGGAGGGATCTGCAGGTCCTGTTTCTGCGCCTTGGCCTTGATGATGGCCATCCGAGTCTCCAGCTCTGGCGGCGCAATATCCACCACCAGACCGGCCTCGAAGCGGGACGACAACCGCACGTCCAGCTCCAGGTCCTTCGGCGGACGGTCGCTGGTCAGGACGATCTGCCTGCCCACCTCCTGCAGCGCGTTGAACGTATGGAAGAACTCCTCCTTCGTGCGCTCCTTGCCCGCCAGAAACTGAATATCGTCCACCAGCCAGACGTCCACGCTGCGGTATCGCCTGCGGAACTGCGCTGTGCGCCTTTCGCTCACGGCGGCCACGTAGTCCGACGTGAACGTCTCGGCCGTGGTGTAGATCAGCCCGGTCTGAGGATGGTAGCGCCGGATGAAGTTGCCGATCGCGTGCAGCAGGTGCGTCTTTCCCAGTCCGGAATCGCCATAAATGAACAGCGGGTTGTAGCTGGCGCCCGGCGACTCGGCCACCGCGCAGCTCGCGGCGTGGGCCATCCGGTTGGACTGGCCCACCACGAAGGTGTCGAACGTGTAGTTCTCGTTCAACACGAAGTCCGCAGGCTGCCTGCGGGGCTCCCGGGCAGGCTCGGCGGGGGAGCCCGGCCCATCAGCGGCCAGCCCGCAGGCCAGATCCGGCTCTTCCTCCAGCAGGCGGACGCTCACCCTGACCGGCGTTCCCAGATGATCGCTCAGCAGCTCCTGAATGATGGGCAGAAATTTCTGTTCTATCCAGAACTTCGCGAACGAGGTAGGGACCCCCAGTACCACCGCCGAGTCCTCGAACGCAAGCGGCACCACGGTCTTGAGCCCCTTGTCGAACACCGGCTTGCTGGCGCGGGAGGAGAGGGCGTTCAGCGTGCGCTCCCAGGCCACACGCAGCGCCACGAGATTCGCGTCTTCGCCCAGTTGCAGTTGATCGTTCTGTGGCACCTGGCAGCATCCTCCCTTCTCCGGGGTCTCGCCTTCTGGACGGCGGGCAATGCGAACAGACAGGTTCGTCGTGTGACCGGACGCCGGGCGGGCCCGGGCCTTCTGGCAAGCGCCTGAGCGCGGACTGAGCGTGTCAGGAGCAGGACGTTCGCAGGCGGACAAGGCGCTGACTGTGAGGACCGCTTTTCTGTTCGGACGGACCGCTCGCCAGAGCCCCCCTGTGGCCAACCGGCGAAGGCGATTATAGCAAGACGCCCGGGACCCCGGCAAGGAGGAGGGGCATCTTTTTTGCCCCTCATTTTTCCGCGGCTCCCGGGCCGTGAGCGTCCCTTGAGGCGCGCCGGAGCCCATGCTATAATGCCTCGCACGAACTACCCGGAGAGGTTTGAATGAAAAGGACTTTCCAGCCGAAGAACAGGCGCAGGTTCCGTGTTCACGGCTTTCTCAAGCGGATGTCCACGAAGGGAGGCATCCGGACGCTCAAGCGTCGGAGACTCAAGGGGCGCCACAGGCTGACCGTCTGAAGTGCGGACCGGCCGGCGGCCCCGGGCGGCCGATCCCCACTGAAAAGTCGGGGGCGGGAGGATCCATGCTCCCCAGGGATCACAGACTCAGGGCGAGAGCCCGTTTCAGGGCCGTGCAGTCGCGCGGCCGACGGTTTGCGGGGAGGTATGTTGTTGCTCGCGCGCTGCAGTCCCGGCCCGGTTCCCCTGCCCGGATCGGTTTCTCCGTGTCCGAGAAGATCGGCGGGGCGGTAGTGCGCAACAGGATCAAGCGGAGGCTTCGTGAGGCGGCACGCCGTTGCCTGCCCACGCTGATGAGTGGCTGGGATGTGGCCGTCACCGCGCGACCGTCCGCGGTGGATGCGCCGTTCGAGAGACTGTGCGAGGATGTCGGGCGGGCGCTGAGGAGCGTTTGCACGGGGGAGGAGCGGAAGCGCGGATGCGCGGAACAATCCTGAAAGCCCCGGCGTCCTGTGTTGTGTGGCTGATCCGGCAGGTTTATCAGAGGACGGCGGCGATCCGGCCGAGAGCGTGCCGCTTCTATCCCAGCTGTTCCGAGTACACGGCGCAGGCGATCGAAAAGTACGGCGTGCTGAAAGGCTGCTGGCTGGGTCTGCGGCGCCTGTGCCGGTGTCATCCGTTCCATCCGGGCGGCTACGACCCTGTTGCCTAGGTTGGAGCCCGCGGGG
>Ga0308403_1000690_pt1 | contig 12138 bp, 9 predicted proteins | sample HotsprSampleOSM3_FD_203470 | JGI IMG/M metagenome (GOLD analysis project Ga0308403, IMG submission 203470) | Hot spring phototrophic mat microbial communities from Octopus Spring, Yellowstone National Park, Wyoming, United States - 20060914_OS-M3 ... | reverse complement strand
CGCTGAAATCTTGCCTGGCATCACGAGCGTCGCCGCGTATGGTCATACGCTCGGTCACACGGCGTTCCGCTTCGAGTCAGATGGTCAACAGATGATGCACCTAGTGGATACAGCGCTCAACAGCGTCGTCTCGCTGGCGCGTCCTGATTGGCAAGCCAACTTCGACGTGAACGGCGAGTTGGCGTCTGAAACGCGCCGTCGTCTGTTCGGCGAGGTAGCGCGCAGCGGCATGCGCATGTTCGCCTATCACTTCCCGTTCCCTGGCACAGGCTTCGTCATCGCCGAAGGCGAAGGCTTCCGCTTCATCCCTGCCATGTGAGAACACAAGGGCGAGCTGCACAAGCTCGCCCTTTTTCGTTCAGTCCGCCGCCGACTCGCGCAGTTGCGCTAACTTTGCTGCCTCAGGATCAGCGATCACGGCGCCGCCGCGCACAGTCGCGCCGATCACCAAGCCTGCCGCTACCAGCACAATGTTTTTGATGATATACTGCCCTTCGAGCGTAGGCGCGTAGGGAAACTGCGTGAACGTCTCGGCAGGGAACAGAAACAGCGGCGTGACCGTGCCGATCATCTGGAACAAGAGCAGCAGCAGCGTGATCCGCATGAACTTGCCCGCGATCAAGCCCAGTCCGATCAGCGTCTCAAGCGTCGCCAGCATGGGCAGCGCAAGCTGCGGCTGAACAATGCCGAAGGTCAGCGTCTGAATGGTCTTGGTCGCCAGTTCCTCAGCCGGGCTCAGGTCAGGGAAGAATTTCAGCACGCCGAACCACAGGAACACAATTCCCAAGCCAACGCGCAGGATCATCACACTGTATCGCGCCATCCAGCGCGTGAGTTTCACATCAACCGTCTTGAAAAGTTGCACAGCACGTTCCATGTCCATCTCTCCGTTCAAGGTTTGTGCATTCCTTCACAAGTTTTAGCACAGAGTCAGAGCTGTGCCAAACAATTTGACTTTTGGACGCTCTGCCGTAAGGTTGAGTGGCAGTCACAAAAACAACGAGGACTTGACTGATGCATCCGATCCTGAAAGCGCTTGAAGGCGGCTTGATCGTCTCTTGCCAAGCGCAACCACACAGTCCTGTTTACGGCGCTCGATTTATGGCGGCATTTGCGCGGTGCGCCGAGCTTGGCGGCGCAGTGGCGATCCGCGCCAACGGCGCGCGCGATGTGCGCGCCGTGCGCCAAGCCGTCAGTTTGCCGATCATCGGCATCAATAAGCGGCGCAATCCACGCTATTCGGTCTACATCACGCCGACCTTCGAGTCGGCGCGGCAAGTGGTGCAGGCAGGCGCGCAGATCGTGGCGCTGGATGCCACACATCGCACGCGGCAAGGCAAGCTGACGCCGGAAGTGCTGATCAGGCGCATCCGCGAAGAGCTAGGCGTCTTGGTGATGGCGGATATTGACACGCTCGAAGAAGCGCAAGCGGCTGAGGCGAGCGGCGCCGACATGATCGCCACGACGCTGGCAGGCTACACAGAGCAACGTGAGCGCACCTTAGGCGCTGATCTAGACCTTGTGAGCGCATTGGCGGCGCGTCTGCGCGTGCCTGTCATCTGCGAAGGTCGCCTCGCAGCGCCAAGCGACGTGCGCGCCGCGTTTGAGGCAGGCGCCTACGCCGTCGTCGTCGGCACTGCCATCACCAATCCAATCGCCATCACACAGGCGTTTGTAGCAGCGCTGCCCAAGCGTCATTAGCGTCAACTATCAACAACAGGCGACTTGCCCTTACTGCGCAGCCAACGTCCGAGCAGTGCACGCCGCACGCGCCGCCATGCCGACTCAACCTGCTTTTCCTCGGCGATCTCAGGCGGACGCGGCGCGTAGCGCTCTGTGATGTAAGCATCTGTGATGGTCATGATCGGCTGTCCTTCTTCGTGCAGCGCGCGCGCTGTGCGCTTGCCGCGCTCCAGAGCAGTGTCGCCTGTGCTGAGCGGCACGCCGAGCCGTCGTGCAGCGCGCTCTAGCCGCGCGTAGGCGCGTCCAATCGGACTGAGCCGATCTAAGCCGCGATAGTCTATCCACCAGATGAGCGCCACGCCGCCGAACGAGAGCAGCGCGATGATCGCAGCCACAGCCAGCAAGCCGCTCAGGAAGTCGCTCACAGGCGGCGGCAGCTCCAATGGCGAGAGCGGCGGCAGAGTCGGCGTTGGCGAAGGCGTTGGGCTAGGCGACGGCGAAGGCGTCGCGCTCACAATCGGCGGCGGCACTTGGAGCGGCGCGACGGCGTCGGCGGTTGGCTGAGTCGGCGTCGGCGATGGTGTCGGCGTCGGTGTGGCAGTTGGCAGCGGCGTCGGCGTGAGCGCGACCTGTTCAGGCTCAGCGCGATTGATCACGCTCTGTGAAGCGGTCGGCTCAAACTCGACCCAGCCTGCGCTCGGAAAATAGACTTCGACCCAAGTGTGCGCGTCGCGCTCGCGCACTACGAAGTAGCGATTCTCAGGATCGTAGACGCCTTGCGAGAAGCCTGCCGCCATGCGCGCAGGCACGCCTTGCGAGCGCAACATGATGATCATGGCGGAAGCGTAATAGGTGCAATACGCTTCACGGCGCTCGAAGAGCATCCAATCCACAGGCTCGCGACCGACAGGCGGATCGCTCAGAGCATCTCGATAGGCGATGTTTTGGCGCAGCCAAGTCTCAATGGCTTTCGCCTTGTCGTAAGGCGTCTGCGCATTGGCAGCGCGCACGATCTGCTGCGCCAAATCGCGCGTGCGCTGCGTGATCTCAGGCGGCACTTGCAGATACTTGCCGGTGATCCAAGCAGGATACTGCGTGCCTGTGCGCCGCAGCATCTCAGGGCTGGCGGCGCTCACCGAAGAGACCACAGAATATTGCGCACCGCGTAGCAATGGCTCACCTGCCCAAAAAGTCAGCGGATCGGCGATGCCGCTGCCGCGTTCGATGAAATCCAGCTGGATGCGCACAGGCAGGCGAATGGTCTTCAATTGCGGCGCAGCGTAAACCAAGCGCGAGGCGCCCATCGTGATCACGAAACGTTGCGTCACGTCGCGGCGCATCCCTGCCTGCGTTGGCGAGTGGCTCAGCGTGATGCCGCCGCTGCCGATCCGCTGCTCAGCATTCGGATTCGTCGTCCATTTGCCGCCTTGATAGGTGTCAAATGTGCTGGACTTCCAATAGTAGCGCGGTCCGGGCGGCGCATCCACTGCCATCACAATTTGATTGCCCAAGTTGATCGGACCGCCGAGCTGCAGCTGATCGCCGCCGAAGTAATTAGCGGTCAGCGGACCTTGCCCTTCGAGCGAGCCGAACAGCCGATTCGCCATGTCCATCAGCCGCGAGAGCGATTCTTCGTTCAAAAATTCTTGGAAGCGCCGCGCGTTCTCTTGCGCGTTGCCTGTTGGCAGCGCCCAAGCCAGCAGAAGCGCCACAGCCGCCACTAATCCGCCTAAGCGGAAAAACCAGCGCCGCACTGAGCTGCGAAACGCCAAGCGACTGATGTACCAATCGTACTCGCGCGCATCAATGTGCGAGCGAATCAGCAGCAGCAGCGCCAAGAAAAGGTAGAGAATCACGTAGCCATCATAGTTGCTGCTCGGATCAGTGTTGTAGACACTGTTCAGCACCAGCACGATGCCCGGCGGCAAAATGGCGCGCCAGACGCGATCCAGACGGAACAGATGCCACGCCGTGTTGTGTCCCAAGAACCAGAACAGCACGGAAAGCACGACGATCAGCAAGAACGGATCGAGACCGACGCCTTCTGAGAAGCCGCCTTGCAACGTCGCCAAAAAGCGCATGACCACGCTGTATATCCGCTCGGCAACGTCGCCCGGCGCGGCGAAGAACTGCACCACTAGCACTGCGCCAAGGCTGTAGATGCCGCTCAGGATCAGCGCCGTCAGCTCAGAATATTGACTGCGCGAGAGCAAGAAGCCGAAGATGACCGAGAGAATCGCGACAGGCACGATCTGGCTCAGGCTGACTTCCCAATTGCCGCTCTGCCTGACGAACTCAGCGGCAAAACTGAGCGTCTGGTTCATCGCCAGCACAGGCAAGACCATCATGACGCAAGCGATGAGGAGCGCTGAGAGATCGCCGCGCGTGAAAAGCATTCGCAAGCTGTTGCGCAAGCGCCGCCGCAAGATGTCCCAATCGAAGCGGCGCGGTCGGCTAGTTGAGTAGCGCAAGGACTCTTCACTCACAAAGGCTGATCGAATACGCACAGTGTAGCGGCACTCAGGCGCAATGGCAAGGCAGGCTCACCATACGCTAAAATCTGCCTCACTATCGCTTCAGGCAAGAGGAGATCGCATGGACGAGACGCTGAATGTGCTAGTGCTGGTGGATTTCAACGACGCGCTGATGAACCGCTTGAAGAGTCTCTCGCCGCGCCTGAAATTCACGCGCAGCCTTGCGCGAGCTGCCAACGAGATTCCGCGTGAGGTATGGGCGAACACAGATATCCTCTATACGGCGCGCCTGCTGCCCGAGCCTGATCAAGCGCTGCGCTTGCGCTGGATTCAGCTGCACTTCGCAGGCATAGACGCCGTCATCGACTCGCCCGTCATTCAGAATCAGAACGTAATCTTGACCACTGCGAGCGGCATTCATGCCTCGACCATCGCTGAGTACGCCTTCGCCATGATGTTGGCACATGCGCGCAAAATTCCGCTCATGTTGCGCCATCAGGCGCGCGCTGAGTGGTCAGAGAAGCGCTTTGAGATATTCATGCCGCGCGAGCTGCGCGGCTCGACCTTAGGCATTGTCGGCTACGGCAGCATCGGTCGGGCGACGGCGCGCCTTGCCAAAGCCTTCGGCATGACCGTCCTAGCGACCAAGCGCAACGTGATGCAGCCGATCAGCCGCAATGAATACGAAGAGGAAGGCGTAGGCGATCCGCAAGGCGAGTGCGTAGATCGGCTCTATCCGCCTGAGGCGATCCGCTCGATGGTCAGCGCTTGCGATTTCGTCCTCGTGACCTTGCCGTTGACGCCGCAGACGCGCGGTTACATCAACGCGAGCGTCTTCGAGGCAATGCAGCCGCACGCGATCTTCATCAACGTCGGGCGCGGCGGCGTGGTAGATGAAGAAGCGCTCATCGCCGCCTTGAAGACGGGCAAAATTGGCGGCGCGGCGCTCGATGTCTTCGCGCGCGAGCCTTTGCCGCAATCCAGTCCGCTGTGGAGCATGGAAAACGTGATCATCAGTCCGCATTTGGCAGGCAACACGGCGCGCTACAATGAGCGCGCTGTGGACTTGTTCGCTGAGAACTTGATGCGCTACTTGGAGCGAAAAGAGCTGCTCAACCGCGTTGACCTGAGTCAAGGCTACTAGGCTGTGCGCTCGCCGCCATCAATAGCAGCCACAAGCAATGCATCGAGAAAATGCCGAGCGGATAGAAATCCACTATGCCGATCAGGAATAGCGCACAAGCGCCAGCAGCGAGCGCCAGCTGTCCACAGTCGCGTCTGTTGTGCCATGCGATGCGCGCCCATGCCGCCAGCAGCGCGCTCCACAAAACCATGCCAACTGCGCCTAGCTCGCTCAGGATGAGCAACGGCACGCTGTGGACGTTCTCAGCGCGCAACAAGCCGCGATACGGACTTTTCACCAACAAGTCACGCGCTTCCCACGCAAACGTGCCGATGCCTGTGCCTGCTATCGGATAGCGCTCGATGATCTGCCAAGCGAACGCGATGAAAATGCCGCGCTGCGCCACGCTGATCTGCTCAACCGACTCGTCTCTGATGCCTGCGCGCGCCTGCAGGAACGGCGCATAAGCAAGGCTGAACGTCGCGACGATCAGCGCGCCGAGCGCGCCTGCGCACAACGTGCGACGCCATTGCCACACGCCGCGCCGCACTGTCCAAAAGCTCAAGCCGCCTGCCGTGATAATGCACGCGATCCAAGCCGCACGGCTGAAGGTCAGGCACAGCGCCCACAGACACAAGGCGAAGGTCAGCGCGCGCACGACGTGACGCCATGCACGGCAGGTATCGGGCAGCCATGCGCTCATCGCCAACAGACTGACCGCCAAATAGCCGCCGACTACATTCGGATGCACGCTCAAGCCGTACGGACGCAGCAAACGCGCGCCGTCCGCCTGTAGCACGCTCAAGCCTTGCCGTCCTGCGTATAGGTTCAGCTCGCCGAGCGCGCGCAAGCCTAGATCATCCTGAAGCGCCATCTGCCCGATGACTACAACGCTCTGCACAAGCGCACCTGCCGCCAGAGCGCCGATCAGAGCGCGCGCTGAGAGCGGCATGCAGAGCGCCACCAGACCGACCGCAGCAGCAGCCGAAAATTGCAGCGCGCTACTGCCTGCCACATCCGCGTAGCGCGCCCAAGACGGCGAGAGCAGCGTCCAAGCGACCAGCAGCGCTCCGAATGGCAGCAGCCATCGCCGTGCGTCGCGCAGCGCAGCGCCCAAGCCACGCAAACCGAGCAACAGCCAACAGAGCAACGCCACGGCGATTGGCACGGCGATCAAGAAGCCGAGAAAGTACGGCTCAGGCGGCGGACGCAAGCCTTCAGGATAGCTGGGACGCAGCCACCAAGCGCCGAGAAAGGCGATGGTGAGCAGGCAACTGCGCAACGTCGCACTTAGGATATTGCGCAGTCCCTGCCACATGCTGAGCCTAGCTCAGTTCGCCCTGCCGACGATCTGCCACTGTCCTGTGCCTTGCAAGCGCAGGAAGTAGACATTGCCGTCGCTGGCTGAGACGAACAGCTCGTTCGGATTCGAGCCTGCTTGATAGGTGCCGCTGTAGGCTTGGGCAGGCGCCAGCGCGTAGCCAAGCACATTTTGCAGCGGTCGCGTATCAAACCAGACTTGAGTGACCCACACCAGACCTATTTGCGCGGTCGGCACGAACCTGCCAGGCGGCGGCGGCGCGATGGGCGGCGGCAACGGCACGCCTTCTACCCATGTGTTGTTGTACGCGCCGACTCGGAGATCGGAGGTGAGGATGAAGACGCGGTTGAGCGGCGGAAAGAAGAACGCTGCGCCGCGCTCAAACTGTTGGAAGACCATCGCTGAGAACTGCGGCTGCTGATCAGGGCAGATGTTGTTCGGCGGCGGCGGACGGAAGAACCACTGAATGCGGCACGCAATCTCGACCGCGATGGCGCGCTGCGTGCGTTGCCCTGCGCGCTCGGCGATCAGGCGGAAGATGACCGATGTGCCGAGTCGCTCTTCAGCGCTGAAGGTCTGCTCGCCTTGCGGCAGCACCTGTTGCCGCGAGACAGTCTGTCCGCGTCCATCAAGGCTCTCCAAGAAAATTGTCTCAGCATCGGCTTCCCACGTCACGACGATGGCGCTGCCTTGCGGCACGCTCAGAGCGCTCGTGTTGAAAGCGATGATGGCAGGCGGCGCAGGCGTCGGCGTGCGCGTGTTAGTCGGCGTCAAGGTGAAAGTCGGCGTGTTGGTGGCAGTCTCAGTCGGCGTTGGCGTGAAAGTTGGCGTGAAGGTCGGCGTCGGCGTGAAAGTGCGCGTGAAAGTCGGCGTGTTGGTGGCAGTGGCAGTGTTGGTCGGCGTGAAGGTCGGCGTGAAAGTTGGTGTGAAGGTCGGCGTCGGCGTGATGGTTGGCGTCGGCGTCAACGTATCCGTCGGCGTGAGCGTCGGCGTGAACGTTGGCGTGTTGGTCGGCGTCGGCGTATCGGTGAAAGTCGGCGTGATGGTCAGGCTGGGCAGGACGGCGATGGTAGGCAAAGGCGGACGCTCACGGCAAGCGCTCAGCGCCGCCAAAACAACACTTACGGCGAGCAAGCGGCTGAGATGACGCAACATACAATCTACTCCTCAACAAGCTGCGCGGAGCTACCAGCGTTCAAGGCGCGGCGACGCTGCAAGACGTAATTCGCCAGCTCCAAGTCCAGCTGCCGATCATCGAGAACGTTTGTCACGGCTGCGGCAAGGCGATCGGGCAGGTCGCGGCGGCGCGCCTTCGCCACGCGGTCGAGCATGACGAAATAGCGCGTGAGCTGGTTCAAAACGCGGTCGAGCGTGCGCGCCGCTTGCAAATTCGCCGAGACGTTGCTCGCGATCTGGCTTGCCGCCGCGTGATTGTCGATCAAGAGCGCCACGCGGCGCTGTAATTCGGCAGCGACGGCGTGGAAAGCGCGCAGCTCTTCGTGTAGCAGGTCGCGCTGCGGACGCAGACGCGCAGCTAGGCGCAAATATTCGAAGGCGTCGCGGTCGCGTCCTGCATCTATCATGGCTTCGACGGTCGCCTCAAGCTGATCCATGTGCGCTTGCGCCTCGGCAAGGCGCGCTTCAAGGTCGTGCTCATAAGCAGCGGCGCGTTCTGCGTAGTGATAGAGCGCAGCCAAGCGCGATTCAAAGCCTGCCAGGATGTTCAGCTGCTCAGGCGCTGCCGCTGGCGCAGGCTCGCTACGCGGACGGCTGACTAAGCCGCGCAATGTCTCAAACAGGCGATTCATCGGTAGAGCGCCTCGAAGTGCGCGAAGTAATCAGGAAACGTCTTGGCAGTGCAGGCAGGATTTTTGATGCGCACGCCGTCCAGCGCCAGACCAGTGACGGCAAACGCCATTGCCATGCGATGATCGTCATAGGTCTCGATCTCAGCAGGCTGTAGCGCGGACGGATAGATGGTCAGCGAGTCGGCGCGCTCTTCCACTTGCGCGCCCAACTTGCGCAGTTCGGTCGCCAGCGCCGCAATGCGATCCGTCTCTTTGTGCCGAATGTGTCCGATGTTGCGGATGTGAGTCGGCGTGCTGGCAAACGGCGCGATCGCCGCTAAAGTTTGCGCTGTGTCGGACATAGCGTTCAGGTCAACGTCCACGCCGCGCAATTGTCCTGTGCTGCGCACTTCCAGATAGGTCGCGGCACGTTCCACTTGGCAGCCCATCTGCTCCAGCACATCCACAAAGCGCGCGTCGCCTTGCAGCGAGTTCGCTGAGAGATGCGGCACGCGCACACGACCGCCGATCAAAGCGGCAGCGGCGAAGAAGTAGGTCGCGTTGCTGGCATCAGGCTCAATCACATAGCGCTGCGCTTGATAGCGCTGTCCTGCGCGCACATGATAGTTCCGATAATCGCTCTTATCAGCGCTGACGCCAAACTGCGCCATGACGCGCAAGGTCATCTCGATATACGGCTCGCTGACCACTTCGCCTGTCAAGCAGATCGTGACGTCGCTGTGCGCGTAAGGCGCCGCTTGCAACAGCGCCGAGACGTATTGACTGCTGTTGGTCGCCTCAAGCGCGACCGTGCCGCCCTGCAAGCCTGCCGCGTGAACAGTCAGCGGAAAGGCATCGGCAGCGCCTTCGAAGCTGAATTGCGCACCGAGCTGCCGCAACGCCGCTAACAACGGACTGATCGGACGCTGCCGCATACGCGGCACGCCGTCAAAGCGATACGCGCCGTTGCCAAGCGCTGCCGCCGCGACCAAAAAACGTGCTGTTGTGCCGCTGTTGCCCACGAACAGATCGGCGCGCGCGGCAGGGAAGACGCCGCCCTTGCCTTGCACTAGGAAGCGCGCTGCTTCCGCTTCCGCTGTGAGCGGAATGCCTAGCTGCTGCAAGGCTTGGCTGCACCAGTGCGAATCTTCGCTGAAAAGCGCGTTTTCCAGCGCGCTTTCGCCTTCCGCAAGCGCCGCCAAGACCAGCGCGCGATTGGTGATGCTCTTAGAGCCGGGCACGTTGATCACAGCATCTATCGGATGCTTCAGCGGACGGATATCTACATAAGCGGGCAGTTGGCTCATAAGTAGATCGGCTCGTTAAGGTTGTGTTTGTATGACCGTGCGCGTCAGGCGGCGGATGATCGTGCGTCCGTTCTCTGGCACGCGCAGCGCAAGGCGCGCGGCGCCGTCTAAAAACACGCTGAGCGTCTGCGGCGTGTTGACCTGATCGGCTGCCACGCGCAGAGTCTCGCGGCGCTGCACGCTATTATCGGCGGCGCGCACTTCAAGCGTATACTCGCCTGACGCTGTCGGCAAGAATTCGACGCGAGCGCCGTTCAGGCGCGGCGCGTCAAGCGGCTGGCTCAGCTCGAAGATCACGGGCAGATTGGCGCAGCGCAACGGCGCGTTCGGCAAGCCAGTCGTCACTTGATTCAAGTCGTCCGCCAACGTCAGCAGCAGCGACGCCGCAGCGCACTCAGGATTGCCGTCCGTCTCAGCGCGCAGCGCCAACGACCATTTGGCGAATTCGTCGCCGCGCAAAACGCTCGGCTCCAAGAGCGATTCGTCAGGCAGCCGCGAGAAATCCACGACGAATGACTCGCTGCTCGTACTCAGCGTGCGCGGTACAAAATTATTGAAGATGTTTGACTCAGGCGCGCGGTTATCAGGATTCACCCATGCCGTCGTCAAATATGTTCCCCACCAGCCGAAGCGATACGTGCCGATGACCGTCGTCTTGGCGCGCGGACTCAAATTGGCGACCGTGCCGCGCAGCGCAGGCGTGGCATTCTCCGCCTCAGCGTTTGTATCGAACCACACCCAATCGAATTCGCCCGAGTCGCTCGTGCCGTTGTTCTGCAGCTCAATGGCGACCGTGACTGCTTGCCCAGGCGCTGGATTCGGCGGCAGAAAGCGCACGCGCGTGATCACAAGGTCAATGTTGCGCGGCGCGTCAGGCGTTGGCGTGAAAGTGGCGATGATCGGACTCGGCGTGCCTTGCACACCTTGACTCGGCGCGATCAAACTGCTCAGCAGGCTGACCAGACCGAACAAGACGGCGATCACGGCGAGCAGCCCGATCAGCACGCGCGGACGCAAAAGCGCCTCGCGCAAGCCGCCGTACGATGGGCGCTCTGAGTACGTGCGCCGCTTCGGAAACAAGACGCCGCTCTGCGCGCGCAAGAACAGGACAGGCGTCGCCCATTCGAGATTGTTCAAGCTGCTGCTGATGGCGCGCCGCGCCTCTGCCACAGCCGCTTCAATCGGATAGCCTTCTGAAAGCGCCCGATAGAACTCATGGGCGAAGACGCGCGCCGCGTCGTCCGTGATCGGAAATTGCATCGCTACCACTGCTGGCACGCCGCGCGCCACAATGCTGGAAGCGATGCCTGAGAACGGATCGCTGCGCGCTTGGCGCGCGCCTTGACAAGCGTTCAGCACGACCAAACGGATACTGTTCTCCTCGACTAGCTCGCGCGCAAGCGCCTCGCCACTGACAGACTGCGTCAGCTCTGTGCGCGGCGCTTCAAATGCCAACATGCCGACCGCGCTGCGCTCATCGAAAGTCGCGTGACCGATGTAATGGAAGACCTGATAGCTGACGCCGCTGCGCAATTTGCGCTGCAGCGTGATCAGCTGTGCGTCGTCTACGCGCTCCAGCTCCAGCAAGCCGCGCTGGCGCAGATCGGCGGTCGCCTCTTGCAGACTTTGCCATTCCGCTTCAACGTTCAGCGTCGCCTGATCTTTCGGGCTGCTGATCAGCACTAGGACGCGCAGCGGCAAGCTGACCTCGACCACAGGACGGATATTGATCAGGCGCGGATAGCGGATGATCGGCGTCTGGCGCGAGAGCGCCAAATAATCGCCCGACGGATCGCGCAGCAATTCCCACGGCAAATCATAGAGCGACTCTGCCTTATCGAGGTTGAGTCGGACGCGCAAGCCGCGCTCGCCTGCTTGCGAGCGGCTGGTCAGATAGGCGGCGTAAATCTGACCGCTGAAGACGGCGCTGAAGAGCTTCTCGCCAAAGGCGCGTGCAGCGCGCGCTGCTTCGCCGCGCGGCGCGCGCGTGCTGCCATCGAGGATGCCGATGATGCGCGTCGCTTCGGCAGGCGTGATCGGATTTGGCACTTCTACTGAGACCGAGCCGACTGGCGAATTCGCCAGCGTCACGCGCAGCTGGTCGTTAGGGAGCGTCTCAATGTTCAGCTCAAAATCGAGGTAATCCTGCGTCGCCATGGTGCGTCGCCTTTCCACAGCTGAAAATCCGATCTTCGCGCCAAGCGCACATTGTAAAAAGAGAACGGCGCGGTGTCAATTTATCAGGCGGTCGCCGCTTGGACGCTTTTCTTACGAAAGATTAGCGCCGCTCTTGTGTTCTTCCTACGCGCAATGCCTATACCTATAGGCAGATAGGCAACGCTGAGGCAACGGACGAGCGCTGAACAAAAAACTGACCTCAGGTTGCGCAAAAAACGCGATCAGAAGAGCAGGAGGTAAAAAAGCCATGTCGCTCATTCGCCGT
>Ga0308403_1000689_pt1 | contig 12150 bp, 8 predicted proteins | sample HotsprSampleOSM3_FD_203470 | JGI IMG/M metagenome (GOLD analysis project Ga0308403, IMG submission 203470) | Hot spring phototrophic mat microbial communities from Octopus Spring, Yellowstone National Park, Wyoming, United States - 20060914_OS-M3 ... | reverse complement strand
GCCAACAACCGCGATTGGGCGCTCGGACGCAACCGTTACTGGGGAACGCCGCTGCCGATTTGGAAGTGCGATCATCCTGAGAGCGACGAGATCGTCTGCGTTGGCAGCCTTGAGGAACTCAGCCGTTACGCAGGGCGCGACCTGAGCGACCTCGATCTGCATCGTCCGTATGTGGACGAGATCACATGGCGCTCTAAAGACGGACTCGGCACAATGCGCCGCGTGCCAGAGCTGATCGACGTCTGGTTTGATAGCGGCGCGATGCCTTACGCACAGTGGGGCTATCCACACCGCAATCAGAAGCTGTTCGAAGAGCAGTTCCCTGCCGATTACATCTGCGAGGCAATCGATCAGACGCGCGGCTGGTTCTACTCGCTGCACGCCATCTCCACGCTGCTGATGAACAGCGTCAGCTACAAGAACGTGATCTGTCTCGGTCACATCTTGGATGGCGAAGGCAAAAAGATGTCCAAGAGTCGCGGCAACGTGGTCGATCCATGGACGATCATGAACAGAGAAGGCGCGGACGCCGCGCGCTGGTATATGTACACTTCGGCGCCGCCCGGCGATAGCCGTCGCTTCTCCGCCAAGTTGGTGCAAGAAGTCATCAGCGGCTTCTACCTCACCTTGTGGAATACCTACAGCTTCTTTGTGACCTACGCCAACATTGACGGCTTCGATCCAACAGCGGCGCGTTTGCCCGTCGCCGAGCGCGAAGAGCTAGATCGTTGGATCATCGCCGAGCTGAACGCGCTGATCAAGCGCGTGACGCTCGCCTACGAGACCTACGACGTGACAGGCTGCACGCGCCCAATCGCCGATTTTGTGGACGATCTGAGCAACTGGTATCTGCGTCGCTCACGCCGCCGCTTCTGGCAGAGCGCGTGGGATCACAGCAAACGCGCCGCCTATGAGACGCTCTACGAATGCCTTGTGAGCGTCGCCAAGTTGTTGGCGCCTGCCATGCCGTTCCTGAGCGAGGCGATGTACCGCAACCTAGTTGTGCCATTCGACGCGACCGCGCCCGATAGCGTGCATCTGACGCGTTGGCTGAGCGCCGATGAGACGCTGATTGACCAAAAACTGCTCGCAGAGATGCGCCTTGTCAAGCGCTTGGTCAGTCTGGGACACGCGGCGCGCAACAGCGCTGAATTGCGCGTGCGCCAGCCGTTGGCAGAAGCGGCGTTCGCAGTGCGCACAGCGGACGAAGCGGCTGCCCTGCGCAAATTTGAAGCGACGGTCGCTGAGGAACTGAACGTGAAAGCAATTCGGCTGTTGGATGAGCAAGGCGCGAGCGGCATGATTCGCTACACGCTGAATCCATTGCCGCATAAGCTCGGCAAGCGGCTCGGCGGACAATTTCCAGCCGTGCAGAAGCTGCTCCGCGAGAGCGACGCTGCGCAGGTGACAGTTTGGGCAAGGCAACTGCTAGCAGGCGAGCCGCTCTCAGTCAGTGTGAACGGCGACCAGATCGCGCTGAGCGCTGACGAAGTTGAAGTGCTGCGCACTGCTGCTGAAGGCTTCACAGTGGCTGAAGAGAACGGCTACGTCGCCGCGTTGCAGACGACGCTGAGCGAGTCGCTGATCATGGAAGGCTTGGCGCGCGAAGTGGTACGGCGCGTCAACCTGATGCGCCGCGACGCGGATTACGCGCTCAGCGACACGATCCAAGTAACCTACGCTGCCACGCCGCGCTTGGCGCAAGCGCTGGAAATGCATAGCGCCTATGTGTGCGATGAAACGCTCGCAGCCCGCCTTGAGGCAGTATCGCAGCCTGAAGGCGACAAGGTCGAGCAGTTCGCCTTTGATGGCGAGACAATCACGCTTGGCGTCAAGCGACTCTCAACTGACTGATTGGGAAAGTTGGCAGCAGGCGATACAAGTCTGCTGCCGTTGACTGTGATGTATGGCTATTTCGTTCGCACAGCAAAAATTCGAAACGTTCAAACTGCCGCTGAGCGTCTTGCGTCTGCTGCATTACACGGCGAACGTCGCCATTCTGATCGGCGCGCACCTGATCGCCGTCCAAATTCGGCTGCGCTTGACCTTGGGAAATGTGCTAGGTGCTGAGTACGAGCCGCAGCCGCCGCTCTTCTTTTTGATCATGGCTGCTGCACAAGCGCTCGCCTATTCGCTCGCCGCCTGGTCAGCGCAGACGCCTTTGCGCCGCCTGCTGACGCCGCGCTCGCAGTTTCGCGTCTTGCTGCTAGGCGCTGCGCTCACTGTGCTAGGCGCGCTGTGGCTACTGCCCGATCTCTCGCAGCTGCAGCTCGTCTATTTCAGCCTGATCGTCGCTTTGTTAGGCGCCTGTCTAGTCGTCTATCCTGGACGCATCAATCCACAGCAAGGTAGCGACACGTTTTTCCTGCATCTGTGGCGCTTGTGGCACAATCGCGCCTTGCTCGGACTCTGGCTGCGCTACAACATCCAGTCGCGCTACAGCCAGACAATCATCGGCATTTTCTGGATCGTGCTGCTGCCACTGGCGACCAGCGCCGTCCTAGCGTTGGCATTCTCGCAATTTCTGCGCATCAATTACGATGTGCCGTTCATCGTGTTCTTCTTAGCAGGCTTGGTGCTGTGGCAATTATTCAGCAGCGGCATCTTCGGCGGCATGGCAGCGATTTTGAGCAAGATGGGACTGATCAATCAGGTCAATTTTCCGCGCGAGATCGCTGTGCTGCTGGTGATCGGCGAAGGTTTGGTGGATTTCTGCTTCACTTTTCTAGCGCTCGTGATCGTGAACGCCCTGAACGGCATCTATCCGAACGGCATGTGGCTGTATTTGCCGTTTTTGCTGCTGCTGCTGATCTGCTTCACGCTCGGCGTGATGTTCTTTCTGAGCAGCCTGAGCTTGATGATCCGCGATATTTCGCAGTTGGTCTCAGTGATCATGCAGCTGCTGTTTTATCTGACGCCGATCTTGTATCCTGTGGAGAACATCCCTGAGCAATTTCGTTTCATCGTGTTGCTCAATCCTGTCGGCTTGATCATTCAAGCCTTTCGCGATGTAATGGTCTATGGACGCGCGCCTGACGTGCTCTCGCTCTACTATCCGCTCGTCATGGCGTTCACATTGCTCTATATGGGCTACGCTTACTTTAAGGCGAACGAATCGCGCTTGGCAGATTTCGCATGATGACGCTCGATCAGCCGCTGGCGGCAACTTCTGACACAACAAGCACGGTCATCGAAGTGCAAGGCGTATACAAGCAATACGCGCGCTTAGAATATCGCCCGAGCTTGCGGCACGAAGCGCTCAATTTGTTGCGCCGCGCCTTGCGCAAACAGACAGTCGCGCAGCCTTTCTACGCGCTGCAGGATGTCAGCTTCACAGTGCGGCGCGGCGAGAGCGTAGCGATCATCGGGCGCAACGGCTCGGGCAAGACGACGCTGCTCAAGCTGCTCTCAGGCATCATGCGTCCGAGCAAAGGCAGCGTGCGCGTGAACGGTCGCTTCGCATCCTTGATCGGCTTGCAAGCAGGCTTCTTGGGCGAACTCTCAGGTCGCAAAAATATCTACCTGAACGCTGCTTTTCACGGCGTGATGCCGCGCCAGATCGCGCCATACGTCGAAGATATCATCGAATTCGCCGAGATTCGTCCGTTCATTGATACGCCTGTCAAGCATTATTCAAGCGGCATGAGCGCACGGCTCGGCTTCAGCATTGCCATTCACGTGCTGCCTGAGATTATCTTCCTCGATGAAGTGCTGGCAGTTGGCGATTCTGCCTTCCAGCAAAAGTGCATTGCGCACATGCTGAAATTGCGCGATGAAGGACGCACCATCGTGTTCGTTTCGCACGATGCAGGCGCTGTGCAGATGCTGTGCCAACGGACGCTGTGGCTGCACAAGGGTCGCTTGCGCATGGACGGCGAAACCGAGCTGGTGCTGGAAGAATATCAATATTTCTTGCAACATCACGCGAGTGAGGCACAATAGAAGCATCTTAAGTTATCTAAGCGATGCTGAGAGCTTTGAATGCAAACTTTACAAGCTGAAATTCGCGCAGCGATCGCCGCGAACGATCTGGAGCGCGCACGCGAGCTGTTGCGTCAAGCGCTGCGCGAAGCGCCCGATGCTGAGACATACTATCTGGCGTCGCAAGTCGCGCTCAGCGAAGCGCAAAAACGTGAGTTCTTAGATAAAGCGCTCGCGCTCGATCCGTTCCATGAGCGCGCACGACTCGCGCTGGAGCGCCTCAAGTTACTCTCGCAAGTCGCAGTGACGCCGAGCGAGCCTTTCCACGCTGTCTCCGCGCCGATCTATCAGATGAAGCCGAAAGAAAACATCGGCGGCTATCCGTTGGCAGGCGTTGGCGAGCGCTTTCTCGCCGCGCTGATCGATAGCGCCGTGCTTTTCGTGATCGGACTGGTCGTCGGCACGCTCTACAGCGCGATCGTGCCTGCGCCGCGCACGCTTGAGGAATTGGAACAGCAGCTCTCGGCTGTGAACCTGCTCGGACTGCTCACATCGGCGCTGTACTACGTCTATTTTCTGACCAACCGCGATGGACAGACGCCGGGCAAGGCGGCGCTCGGCATTCGCATTGTCAAGCTGAACGGCGCGCGCTTGACGGCGTGGGATGCCATTCTGCGCAACGTGATCGGTTACACGATCAGCGCTTTTTTCTTGCTCTTGGGCTATTTGTGGATATTGGTAGACGGCAGGCGGCAAGGTTGGCACGATAAGCTGGCGAGGACGGTCGTCGTCAAAGTGCGCTGAGTGCCTTGCGCAGGTAGCAAGGCACTCGCGATTGTAGCAACTATTGCGCAGTGTAGGCGCCGTCAATCGGCAGGGCGACGCCGCTGATAAACGCCGAGTCGTCGCTGACGAGGAACAGTGCGGCGCTTGCCACTGCGTCCAGCGTCACGACGCCGGGCAGCGGATTCAAATTCTCAAAGCGCTTGCGCGTCGCCTCAGGGTCTTCGCTGGTCTCGATGAAGTGCTGCACCAGCGGCGTCATCACCACGCTTGGGCAGATCGCGTTGACGCGGATGCCGTATTGCGCGTATTCGATGGCAGCCGCTTTGGTCAAGTGGATCACGCCTGCCTTCGAGGCGCTGTAGGGCGGAATGTTCGGGAAGGCGACCATGCCTGCGATCGAGGCGGTGTTCAGCACCACGCCGCGCTTTTGCGCTTTCATCACGCGCAGCGCGTATTTCATGCCGAAGTAGACGCCGTCCATGTTGATCTTCATCACGTTGTGCCAGTTCTCGATGGTGCTTTCGTCCGTTGGCGCCTGCAGACCGTCAATGCCGGCGTTGTTCATGATGATGTCCAGCTTGCCGAAGTGCTGAACGGTCTCGTTCACCATCGCCTCAACCGACTCGTGATTGGTCACGTCCACGTGAATGAAGTGACCTTTCAAAGCAGCCGCGACGTCTTTGCCTTTCTCGCTCACGTCCGCCACCACCACTTTGGCGCCTTCGGCGGCGAACTTCTCAGCGCAGGCTTTGCCAATGCCAGAAGCGGCGCCGGTCACGATAGCAACTCTGTCCTGCAGTTTCATGAAAATTTCCTTTCGGCGTGAAAAACTAAACCGCGTCGAATTATAGCGCACTCGGTCGCACTTTTCAGCGCGAGCGCAGCTAGGGACGCTGCACTCACAGAAAGTTAAGGTCGAGACATCATAGCGCGCTAAGGCGCACGCGACTTGCGCGGCGTGTTGGTCGGCGGCGCAGTGCGGCGGACGCTCGGCGTTGGCGAAGGAGTCGGCGTGAAGGTGGCGGTGCGCGTCGGCGTGGCGCTGGGACGCTCGTTCGGGCGGCGCGGACTGCTGGTCGGAGTCGGCGGTGGCGCCGAGCCGAGTCGGCCCCAGAGCGGCGCGCTGCTGACCGCCACCAAAATCGCCTGAGAATCCTCAGCGGCAGGCAGCGGACGCCAATAGAGCTGTATGACAGGCGCTGCGCGGCGCAATTCGCCCTGCGAGACGTTGTTCACAAAAGCATCGGCAAGGCGCTGTGCGCTCTGCACCACGCTGAACAGCACGCCTGAGCCGTCAGGACTCGGCGCAATGCGTCCGATGGCGCGCCCTTCGCCTTCGAAGAGCTCTGTCAAGACGCCTGTGCGCAAATCCACTTCCCACAGCTTTAGCGCGTAGGTCTTCACGCGCAACGGAAACGCGCCGAAGAGCGCTAAGCCGCGCGCTAGATCGCCTTCGTCAACTGTCGCCGTCGCCTTGAGTTCAGCGGACGCGAAAAAAAAGCCGCGTCCATCAGGTCGCCATGCCACTTGCTCAACAGGCAGCGGCGTCTCTATGCGATCTAGCGCACCTGTCTGCAAGTTCAAACGCACGAGCGCCGCGCTACCTTCGATAGGCAACACGCCCAAGAGCGCGCGTCCATCAGGCGAGAGTTGAACGCGGCGCAAATCGGCGTTCAGCAGGCTGCTCTTGCCTGCGCTCAGCCGCGCCAGACCGATGCCGCAGCGCAGCGAGTAGTAAAGCGCCTCGCCCGACCACGCCATGAGCGCCGCGTTGCCTTCCGCGCCCGTCTCTGACCAATACAGCCGATCCGATGGATCGTCGCTCGTCAACGGACATTCGGCGCGCACAGCTAAGGTCTCGCCCAAGTCGCGCAGGCTCAGGTCAGGCAGCTGCACAGCGCGCAGCTTGAGTTCATCGTCCGCTTGCGCCATGTACGCCAATTGCGAACCGTCCGCCTTCCAAGCCAGCGGATAGCCGTCCGCCACATCGGATGTCACTTGCCGCGCCGCGCCATCTGAGACTCGCGCTAACCAAAGCGCCTGTTGGTTAGGATCGACATAAGCGATCAGCGCGCCGTCAGGCGAGAGCGCAGGCGAGCGATAGCTGCGTCCATCAGCAGCGCCTTGCGTGATCGGCTTGCCGGGCAGATCGGCGAGCGTGCCAACATACACATTGCCGCCGAAGATGTGCGCGATGAGCGCCAAAGGCGATTCGAACGGCACCACAATCGGACTGCCATTCGCGCTCTCAGTCAGCGTGGTAGGCGAGAATTCGTTCACGATCTGCCCGAAGACATCCGCCCAAGCGCCGAAGGCAGCCTGCGGCGCAAACTGACTGAGCCGATAGGCTTGTCCGTAGACGATGAAGAATGTGACGCGGTATTGGCGCGGTGTGCCATCTGTGCAGGGCGCGACGAAATGCGCGCTCAGACCTGTGCGCCGAATGGCGATGCGCTCAGGCGAGAGATCGACACGGATGAAAGTGCGCGTGTACTCGTTCAGTAAGTCTTCAAAAGTGCGGCTGCCGGCAGCGCCGAGCGCCTGCGCGATCATGCCCGCCTCTGCGCAGACAGGCGTGCGACTTGCGCCGAAGTACGTATCTATGCCGCGCTCGGTCACTTCCCAGAAGTTTGGATACGGCAGGCTGAACTTCTCACTGCGATAGAGCGCGAAGCCAATCGGCGGCAATGGCGTGCCGTCCTGTGCAGTGGTCGGCAACAGACCGACGCCTAGCGAAACGGCGATCAGGCAGACGAGCAGCCAGCGGCGCGCCTGCGCTTGCCGAAGTGAACATCTCATATGGTGTGCTATTTTGTCCGATCAGATGATTCGTCAAATGGCTTTAGCATACCGATCATCAGATCAGCTCACAAGGGCAAAGTTGGTGAAGCGTAGGTTTTGCGCGCTGAATTGCAGGCAAAAATCGCTGCCAAAAGTGTGCTATACTGTGAGCGCACGCAATTCAGGGATGCGCAACTTATGTCAGAGGCAACCAGCACTGTTCGCACAGCTGAGACGGCTGAGCTACAACGCCTGATCAAAATTTTGGACGAGCTAGAGATGCAGTTCAGGCAGCAGCGCGCGTTTTTGCAGCGGCGCGGTATGAGCTTGCCGCCTGGCACGCTCAACAGTTTGCAACAGGCGCGGGCAGAGCTGGAGAACGCGCTGCGCGACTACGAAGAAGCCGCGCGCGAAGTGAAGCGCCTGCGCGAGCTTGGACGCACGGCTGAGCTGATCAACTCAACCCTTGACCTGAACGATGTGCTGAACGAAGTTATAGACACAGTCATTGCGCTCACGCGCGCTGAGCGCGGCTACTTGGTGCTGCGCAATCCGCAGACAGGCGAGCTGGAATTCATGGTCGCGCGCAACATCGAGCATCGCACGCTGATGGAGAACGAGTTCATCATCAGCCGTACCATTGTGGCGGATGTGGCGCGCACAGGCGTGCCAATCGTCACCACAGACGCCGGCGCCGACGAACGCTTCGACTCGCAACAGAGCATCATTCGGCATGGCTTGCGCAGCATCTTGTGCGTCCCGTTGCTGCTCAAACAGACCGTCACTGGCGTCATCTACGCCGATAATCGCATCAAGTCCGGCATTTTTGGCGAGCAAGAGCTGCAGCTGCTGCAAAACTTCGCCAATCAAGCGGCAGTGGCTATCGAGAACGCGCGCCTGTTCGAGACGCTGCAGGCGAATCTCGCCAACATCACTGCCATGCGCAATTTGCTCAGCAACGTCTTCGCTTCAATCGCCAGCGGCGTCATCACAACCGATGCGGACGATCGCATCACGATCATGAATCCTGCCGCCTGCCGTATCCTGAACCTTGAAGCGGCAGCTTGCCTTGGCAAGCCGCTCTGGGAAGTCTGGGAACTGATTCCGCCTGAGACGCTGCAAGCGATCCGTGAGGAAGGTCTCTCAGAGTCGGCGGAAGTTGAATTTGACGTGGTAGGCAAAGGCACGTTGAGCCTGAGCGTCAGTCTCAGTCCGTTGCGCAACGCCGATGGCAGGATTGAAGGCGTGGCGATCGTGGTGGACGACCTGACCGAGCAGAAGCGCCGTGAGCAACAGCTGAAGACTGTCCGCAAATATTTGACGCCTGCGATGGTGGACAACATCCGCAGCATTGAAGCGCTCGGCTTAGGCGGCGAGCGGCGCGTCATCACATCGCTCTTTGTGGACGTGCGCGATTTCAAGCGGCATCCGTTGCACCTGATGCCGCGCGAGCTGATGGCTTACCTGAATCGCTATTTGACGGTCGCCGCTGATGCCATCACACAGCAGAACGGCATCATTGATAAGTACATGGCGAACGAAATTCTCGGCTTGTTCAACACACAGCTGAATCCGAGCGAAGATCACGCCTTGCGCGCCGTGTTGGCTGCGCTTGAGATGGCGGACGCTTTCTGCGCGCTCTACGCGCACATAGGCGAGCCTGCAGGCGTGCGCTATTTCCGCGTCGGCATCAACACAGGCGTCGCGACGCTGGGCAACGTGGGCAGCGAGACGCGCCGCGAGTTCACCGCCGTCGGCGACTCGGTCAATGCTGCGCATCGCCTGCTCGAAAACGCGCGCGACGGCGAGATCGTCATCAGCGAAGTGACCTACCGAGCCTGCGCGAACGTCCTGAATCAAATTCCGCGCCTCACGCTGCGCAGCGCAGAAGAGATTTTCGTCAAGAATCGCCGCGAGCCGATGCACATCTATCGCTTTTACCGCGAGGACAGCTGATGACAGCGCCAACTGAGAGCCAACCGCGCGAGAATTTGCGCCAGCGCTTGCAACGCTTGCACCTGCTCACGCATGAGCTAACTCAAGCGCTCTACGCACAGCGCGAGCTGCTGACACAGCGTGAGATCGAGCTGCCTGAGGCGCCGCTGCAAGCGCTTGAGCGCCTGAGCTACGATCTGCTCGCTTTTTCGCAGCGCGCATCGGATAGCTCTGTTGAGCTGCAGCAGCTGCGCGAGCTGGCGCGCACGTCGCAGATCATCAACTCGAAGCTCAGCCTTGATCAGGTGCTGAACGACGTGATTGACACGGTCGTGACGCTGACGGGCGCTGAGCGCGGCTTCATCATGCTGCAAGATGTGCAGAGCAAGCGTTTCGTGATCGGCGTGGCGCGTAAAATCAACCAAAGCGACCTTGAAACGGAAGAGATGCGCGTCAGCCGCACTGTTTTAGAGTATGTCATTCAGAATGGCGAGCCTATCCTGACCACGAACGCGCAAGACGATCCGCGCTTTGCCGACTCAGAGAGCGTCTTCGATCTGCGCTTGCGCAGCTTGCTGTGCGTGCCTTTGAAATTGAAAGAGCAGGTCATCGGCGCTATCTATGTGGACAATCGCACGCGCGAGGCTGTTTTCACACAGCAGGAACAGCGTTTGGTCTCTGCCTTCGCCAATCAAGCGGCGATCGCGATTGAGAATGCGCGTCTGTTCGAGCGCGTGCGTGCCGCGCTCGCCGAAGTGACCGCCATCCGCGATTTCATGGACAACGTCTTCGACTCAATTGCCAGCGGCGTCCTGACCGCCGATCAAAACGACGCAGTGATGCTGATCAACAACGCGGCGGCGCACATCCTCGACCTTGACCGACAGTATGCGCAAGGCAGGTCGCTCTGGGCAGTTCTGCCGACTTTCTATGAAGGCTTTCAGCAGCTGGTGGCAGAAGTGCGCACGCGCAACATCCAGCAGACGGTTGAAGTTGAGCCTGTGTTAGCGCGGCGCGGGCAGGTCAACCTGAATTTGCGGCTCAGTCCATTCCGCGATGAAGCGCAGATCACGCAAGGCGTCGCGATTGTGCTGGACGATCTGACCACGCTCAAGCAGCAACAGGCGACGCTCAGCGCAGTGCGGCGCTACTTGCCAACTGCCGATAACCTGCAGGCGATAGATACGCTGGAGCTGGGCGGAGTCGAGCGCGAGATCAGCGTCTTGTTCTGCGATGTGCGCGGCTTCACAGCTTTCAGCGAGCAGCTATCGCCTGAAGAGCTGATGCTTGTCATCAATCAATACCTGACGGTCAGCAGCAGCGCTATCGAGGCGTTTGGCGGCATCGTGGATAAATTCATGGGCGATGCAGCGGTCGGCTTGTTCAATACGCAATTCAATCCGATGGAAAATCATGCGCTGCAGGCTGTACGCGCTGCGCTCAAACTGCTGGATGGCGTCCATGCCTTGCACAGGACCTTGCCGCTCGATCAGTGCCTTGAATACGGCATTGGCGTTCACACAGGCTTGGCAGTGCTAGGCAACGTGGGCAGTCCGCGCCGCAAAGAGTTCACTGCCATCGGCGAGACCGTCCAGATTACCAAGTATTTGCAGGAGCTGGCGCCAGGCGGCGAGGTGATCATCAGCGCGGAGACCTATGCGCTGGTGGCGCCTTACGTGCAGGTTGAGCCTGCTAAGCCGCGCCGCGCCTTGGAGCCGCACGAGACGCCGCCGCCGATCTTCCGCGTGTTAGCTGTCAATGCCTAGCCTTGAGGAAAAGATGAGCGACGACTGCATCTTCTGCAAAATCATTCGCGGCGAAGCGCCTGCGACCATGCTCTATCAAGATGAGCGCGCGGTCGCCTTCAAGGATATCGCGCCGATCGCGCCTGTGCATGTGCTGATCGTGCCGCGACAGCACATCGTGAGCGCGGCTGAGGTCACTGCGGAAAACGCGCCGCTGATCGGACACCTGATCGCGGTCGCCGCGCAGCTGGCGCGCGAGCTAGGCATTGCCGAGCGCGGCTATCGCCTTGTCACCAACAGCGGTCGGGAAGGCGGACAGGCGGTCTTTCACTTGCACTGGCATTTGTTGGGCGGCAGGCAGCTGCGCGGCTTAGGCTGAACTTCAGGGCAAGCGGATTGTACTGAGCGCGATGTATTCGGCGCCGTTCGCGCGGAGCGGTGTCGGCTCGGCATACCAATAGACTTTCACGCCGAGCGTGTATTCGCCGCTGGGCAGGTCGGGCGGCAAGGCAATGCGATGCGAATCGAACTTGAGGTCGCCTGCGCGCCAAGCCGAGGTTGGCGCATTGCCATCGAGCGGCACGCCGTCGTGTTGCGCCACAAGCTGCCCTGCGCTGTTCAGCAGAAAGACGGAAACGCTGTAGTCGAGCGCAGGCGTGCGCAGCGCGCGCCACAGCAGCGCGACGCGCACACGATCGCCGCTCTGATCGAACGTCGCGCGTTCCAGCGCGAACAGATCGCCGAAGGTCGCCCAGCGCGTCTGCGGCGGACGCTCATAGCGCCATAGATAGATCACATTGTCATAATGGAGCGCGGTCAGCTCGGCTGTGCGCACAAAGCCGCGCTCAGGCAAGAAGTCCAGCAGACCGTCTTCATTTTTTCCCCAGTAGATCAGCCAGAAAGCATCGCGCGGCTCAAGGTACGCCTGCAAATGCGCGAAGAAATGCTCGCGATACGTCTCGCGCCAGGTTGGCAGCGATAT
>Ga0308403_1000688_pt1 | contig 12170 bp, 13 predicted proteins | sample HotsprSampleOSM3_FD_203470 | JGI IMG/M metagenome (GOLD analysis project Ga0308403, IMG submission 203470) | Hot spring phototrophic mat microbial communities from Octopus Spring, Yellowstone National Park, Wyoming, United States - 20060914_OS-M3 ... | reverse complement strand
TACTGGCTCTGCAAGCGGCCATACGCAGCAAACAAGCCAAGGTGCTGCCCGGTGCCACAGTGTATGTAACGCTGGAGCCCTGCCCCATGTGCCTAGGGGCGCTCATCGAGGCCCAGGTGCGGCGGGTGGTGTATGCGGTGGAGAACCTCAAGGCCGGGGCCGTAACGGTTCACCGCATAAAGCCTCCCATGACCTGGGAAGGGGGCTGGCTCGAGCGCGAGTCGGCCCGGCTGCTGCGGGATTTTTTTGCCCATAAACGCGAGCAACAAGATAGCCAGGAGGGGCTTCAGCAGCCTCACGGGACGCTCTTTGGGAAAAACCCGTGACTTCGTGCACGCGTTGTGCTAAAGTTTCATTTTGGCGTGGCCAGGCCCGCGGAGGGGTGCCGGAGTGGTTGAACGGGCCGGTCTCGAAAACCGGTATAGGGGTTTCCCCCTATCGAGGGTTCGAATCCCTCCTCCTCCGCCAGCTTCAAAGAAGCAGCACGGGCCACGACCCCGCTAGCCGAAAGGCAGAGGTCTTTTCTGATTTTCACTTCGGAAATGCAATTTTGGGCTTAACCTAAAGGCCATGGACACCGCTTTGCGCGAAGTTACCACCGAAGAGGTGCGCATTCTCCTGGATCGGTTCGGCCTCAACGCCGAGCAGGTCAAGGAAGACCTGTTCCATCTGGAGCTGCCCAACGGTCTGCGGGGCCATCTGATTACCTACGGCGAGCCATACGTCAGCAGCTTGCAGTTGCGGGCGGGGTTCTCGGGTTTCGACCGGGTAGAAGCGCGCCATATGTTGAACTGGAACCGCCGCTACCGCTTTACCAAGTCGTACCTGGATGCCGACAACGACCCCGTTCTGGAAAGCGACCTGCGGCTTGTGGGGGTCACGCCCGAGGCCATCCACGCCTTTGTGCACGATTTTGGCGACCAGGTTACCCTGTTTTTTTCCTATCTACGCATGATTGATGCCAACCTGGTCGAATAGAGCGCTCTTCAAGCCGCTCAATCAACCCGCCCAAAACCCAAACTGCCCCCCCAGCAACCGCCGCCTGTGCAACACCTTCTGGGTTGCGGCCAGTCCGTTTTGCAAGGCCTCCCGGAAGTCCGGCTGCCCCAGCAAGTACATCAGGCCCACCAGTTCTCCAATCACGGTAAAGCCGCGCACCTGCTGTTCTGCTGCCCACAGTTTTTGCGCTGCGCGTTCGGAAAGCTGCCAGGGCAGCTTCAGGTAGTGTTCGGGGCCATGCCAGGGCCGAAGCTGGCCCTGGTAGGCAGCCTTCTCCCATCCCCGCAGGCCAGGCACCACCCCAGGGGCACAGTAACGAGGCGAAAGATTGGTCAGCACCCCGCGGCAGGCCAAGGGGCGGTCGGCATGTGCCGAGCATGCACCCTCCGGTGTGAGCAGTGGGCAGGGGTTGTCTTCCAGAAAATACCGAGCGGGAAAATCGGGCTGTTTTTTTTGCTGAGCCAGGCGCCTGAGCCTTTTGGGGCCTTCGGCTTCGACACGGGCAAGCACCCCAGGCTGGTGGACCTCGAGCGCTTCCCGCAGGTACTCAGCTTCGGCCAGCCCCACCACCACCCAGGCCGAGCAGCAAGCAAAACAGCCCTTACTACAGCTTACCCGCAGGTGATGTCCGGCTAGATAAGCCCTTGTGCGGTACTCGAGCTGCCTATGGGCTTTTGCTACCGCCTGACGCAAAGCTGCGTTCATCGGTTTCGATGATACCTTCAAACAGCATGGGTATTCGCCTTACAGAGCTTTTCGTTTGCGCCCGCATACCCTGCGGGTCGCCTCCTGCAAAGGGCTCTGGCAGGGAAAAGCAGGTTAGCAGCCGGTGTGAAAGTGACTTGCGATGAATGTTCAGGGTTTCTGGCTTTCTCATGTGTTGGGTTTACCACAGCTACTGCAAGGTCTGCGCTAAGAAGCACGTCACACAGCGCGCAACATCACATTGCGTAAAACAGAATGGGACGTTTCTGGAATTGACTTCCAGTGGGCGCTTTTTGTAAGGGAGTGTGGTTTCGGGAGCATTATTTGGGCACCGGTTGTGCAACGCTTTTTGCTACCGGACGACATCCTACGGGCTACGGGGCCAGCTTTTCAGCCAGGGCCATTACGGCACGTTTGGTGGTGGGGGGGCCGTGGCCCACGTAGATTTTCTCGACCTCGAGCCGGGCCATTTTTCCCACCGTGCACCGGGCTTGGGCGGTGTCATGGTTGACCATGGCAGGGGGCAGCCAGGGACCCTTGGCCCCCACCCGCAGGGCGTCGGCAGCCAGTAGCACTCCATCGCGCAGGAGACCAATCTGCCCCGGCGTGTGGCCGGGTAGGTGCACTACCCGCCAGCCCAGCACCAGCGCACCTTCCTCTACCGGGGTGAGGGCCTCTAGCGGAAGGGGTTTGGCACTGTTGGCGATGAAGTCACCCAGCCAGGGAATAGGCGGGAAGGGAGGACGGCGGCGCTCACCGCTAATGTAGGGAATGTCGAGCGGGTGGGCATAGATGGGCATCCGGTAACGCTCCCACAGCATGTGGGCCCCGCCCACATGGTCGAGGTGGTGGTGGGTGAGCAGCAGGGCAGTGGGCTTTCGGCTCCCTAGGTGGCGCAAGAGCTTTTGGTTCTCCTGGGGCATGCCAGAGTCCACCAGCAAGGTGCCCTCTGGGGTTTCCAGCAGATAGAGGTTGGCAACCAGTGGGAAGACTTCCATCCCAGACCCTTATCCCTAGGCTAGGGTCTCGCGGCCTAAGCCCATCTCAGCCAGGGCCGCCCGGATGGCCTCAGCATCAATTCCAGCCTCGCGGTGCATACGGGGGATGGAACCATGATCGAAGAAGATATCCGGCAAGCCTAGCACGCGGATATCAGGCTTTAAGCCCATTTCATTCAAAGCCTCTAGCACTGCGCTACCAAAACCACCCATCCTCTGGTGATCCTCGGTAGTCACCAGCTTGTAACCCTCTAGGGCCAGCTGTTTTAGCATAAGCCCATCCAGCGGCTTGATGAAACGGGCATTGATCACGCCCACCCGAGGGTCATCTCCGGCAGCCTCGAGGGCGTACTTGAGGGTTTTGCCAAAGGTTAGGATGTAGGCTTCGCTACCCTCCTTCAGCACCTCCCAGCGGCCCCACGCGATCTCGGGCCAGGCCCCCTCAGGAACTCTCTCTACAGTGTCACGGGCATAGCGGATGGCGATAGGCCCCCCCAGTTCCAGGGCCTTTTTGAGCATAGCCCGCAGCTCGAGGGCATCCTTGGGGGCAGCGATCTGCACATTGGGCACGGTGCGCAGGTAGGCGATATCGAAAACCCCGTTGTGGGTGGCCCCGTCGCCGCCCACAATCCCGGCCCGGTCCACTGCAAACACCACCGGCAGGCTTTCGATGGCGATGTCGTGGATGATCTGGTCGTAGGCCCGCTGCATGAAGGTGGAGTAGATGGCCAGGATGGGCTTCAGGCCCCGCAGGGCCATGCCCGCCGCCACCGAAGCGGCCACATCCTCGCAGATGCCGGTGTCCAGGTAGCGTTCGGGGTGGGTCTGGGAGTATCTCACCAGCCCTGAGCCCTCGCGCATGGCTGGGGTGATCACGAAGAGGCGGGGCTCCTGGTAGGCCAGCTCGGTGACGGCATCGCCGAAGGCTGCCGACCAGGAGTAGCCCTTGCTCACCTTCTGGGGGTTTTGAGGGTTGAAGCCAGGCGGCCCGTGCCAGTAGATGGGGTCTTCCTCAGCCACCCCGTAGCCCCTGCCTTTTTGGGTCACGATGTGCAGCAGGGTGGGACCATCCAGCTCCTTAATCTGCTCCAGAATGTGGATCAGGCCGGGCAGGTCGTGCCCGTCCACCGGCCCCACATAGCGGATACCCCAGGCGTAGAAGGGGTTTTCCTGATGCAGCATCAGTTTAGCGGCCTCCTTGGCCCGGTCTACCAGGTTGAAGAGCTTGGGGGAGATACCCTCCAGCACCTGGCGGCCCCATTTCTGGGTGTCCTGCACCCACTTTTTGGTCTGGTACTCCTTGAAGTAGCGGTTCAAGGCCCCCACGTTTTCCGAGATGGACATCTCATTGTCGTTGAGAATCATCAGTAGCTTTGGTTTGAGTTCCCCAATCACGTTGAGGGCAGCCAGGGCCATCCCACCGGTTAGGGCTCCGTCGCCAATGATGCCCACCACGTGGTAGTTTTCACCCAGGGTGTCGCGGGCGATGGCTATGCCTAGGGCATTGGCCAGCGAGGTGGAGGCATGGCCAGCGGTGATGGCGTCGTGCTCGCTCTCCGAGACCTTGGTAAAGCCCGAGATACCCCCTTCCTGCCGAATAGTGTGGAAGACCTCCTTGCGCCCGGTTAGGATTTTGTGAGCATAGGCCTGGTGGCCCACATCAAAAACCAGGCGATCCCGGGGGGAGTCGAACACCTTGTGCAGCGCTACAATAAGCTCCACCGCCCCCAGCGAGGAAGCCAGATGGCCGCCGTTTTGTGCGCACACCCGGATGATCTCGCTGCGCAGCTCCTGGGCCAGTTGAAGTAGCTCTTCTTGCGACAAGGCTTTGAGGTCTTGTGGCTGATTGACCTTTTGTAGAATCACGGTGTGCCTCCCAAAACGATAGGGCGATAACGCCTTGACCCACGCCTTGCCCTCAACTCTAGGGATTCATAAACTTAGCGCAGTACCCCAGGGAACAAAGGGCTAGAAGCAGCAGTTTATCTGAAGTTACGGTCCACGAGCGACAGGCCCCCCTGTTCGCCAAAATTCACCGAGCTGAAGACTTCACCCACCCCGGGGAAGAACCATAGCTCAAAGTTTTCCCTCAAGGCAGGGTTCCTGGGATCACGCACCTCCCAGGCGATGCGAAAGACCTCGAAGTTACCTGCTGGCACCGTCACGTTGGACTTATTCAGCACCGTGTAAGTGTAGTCCAACAGCCGGTCGACTACCCGAGTGACGTTATTTCCTGCGCGCAACTCGATGACCTCGCGGGTCTGGCCGCCCCAGCGGGCCCCCACCGCCAGACTGGCCGGAGGCGGGTACTCCTGGATAGGGGGAGTGTAGCGAGCTACTTGCAGACGATCAAAGTCTTCTATGCCCAGCAAGCGCACTCCGCCGGCGTCTACCTGGCGGTAGTAAGAGCGCTCGAGGCCCCGCCCACTCAGGCGATAACGGATGGCAGGCTGGCCCTCAAAGGTAGTGGGCCCAATGATTGAAAGGCGCACCGGCGGTTCACCCATGCTGGCGCGGGGGGGCAGATAGATCCAGTCCAGCCCCGGTTGCGCAGGATAGAAGCCCACCGGCCCCTGGATAAGGGTGGTGTTGGTCTGGGGCTCGGTGGCACGTGGTGCACAGGCCACCAAAAGCAGCAGCAAAATAGCAAGTCGTCGCATCTCTTCAAATTTACCCTTAGTTGGGGATGGCAAGGTGTAAAACCTGGCGCAATTCCGAAAGCGAAAGTTCGCTGCAGGATGCCACTTGGACACGCCGCACCGGCACCCCCCTGCGGGTGAACCAGGCGACGGCAGCCACCTGTACAAGCTGAGGCGGTCGGGTTTTCAGAGGAAGCCTATGTCTTTAGTCGTGCAGCGCTTCCAACATTTTTTCCACACTGGTCAGCTTAACCCGGGGACGACCCTGGGCCTGCCCCAAAGCGCACTCGAGCGCATCCAGCTTGAGCCAGTGCTCTAGGGTTACATAGCGCACCCCCCGGGCCTGCAGCAGCCGGGTTACGGCCTCGGGGCTGGGCTCTGGAGCCAGCGGAAGGTGCGGGGCATCCTCTAGCAAAAGTTTTACGGTCTCGGTAGCGTCGGCTTTATTGGTGCCGATTACCCCACTGGGGCCGCGCTTGATCCAGCCGGCGGTGTATTCGCCCAACGCCACCTGGCCCTCGCGCAAGACCCGCCCTGCCTGGTTGGGAATGATCCCCTTGTGGCTGTCGAAGGGCACCCCCGGCAGGGGAACACCTTTGTAGCCGACCGAGCGCAGCACCAGGCCCACCTCGAGCTCCTCAAACTCGCCCGTGCCCACCGCGTTCAGGTTATCGTCCAGGCGATTTTTCTCCAGGCAAATCTTGTGTACCCGGCCCTCACCCAGGATCGCTACCGGCGAAACAAAAAAACGCAGGTGCACCCGGCGGGGCTTGCCGGTGAGGGGTCTGGCGGCAAACTCGCGCAGCACCTCGAGGTTCTTGAGCAAAGCGGGCTCACCCGCAATGGAGGCGGCACTTTTTTCGTCGAGCTCGAGTTCCTCCGGCCTGACCACGATGTCGGCGTTGCACAGCTCGCCCAGCTCGCGCAACTCCTTGGTGGTGAACTTGGCCTGGGCTGGCCCCCGCCGCCCCAGCATGTAGATATCGGTTACCTGGCTTTCTGCCAGCAGCGGCAGGGCATGGTCGGCAATATCGGTCTGGCGCAGCTCCTCCGCCGACTTGGCCAGAATGCGGGTGACGTCCACCGCCACGTTGCCCATGCCCACCACCGCTACCCCCTGCACATCCAGCCGGATATCCAGGTTCTGGTAGTCGGGGTGGCCGTTGTACCAGGCCACGAACTCGGTGGCGGAGAGGCTGCCCGGCAGGTCTTCGCCCGCGATGCCCAGACGCCGGTCGCTGGAAGCGCCCACGGTGTAGATGACCGCGTCGTAATGACGGCGCAGATCGGCAAAGGTAAGGTCGCGGCCAAACTCGACATTGCCCAAAAAGCGCACCCGCGAGTCCTGCAGCACCCTCTGCATCACTTTGGTAACCGACTTGATGGTCTGGTGATCGGGCGCCACCCCATAGCGCACCAGGCCGTAGGGAGTGGGTAGCCGGTCAAACACATCCACCGATACATTTTTTTCTGTTTGCTTGATCAGGGCCTCAGTGGCATAGATACCCGAAGGCCCTGCACCGATGATCGCAACGCGCAGGGGGCGGTTTATATGCTGGCTTGGCATCTTTTGCATCCTCCGGCCTGCTTGGCGCCTGCTCGCGCTCAGACAGTGCAAATCATATCCCAACTCAGCCCTGCACAAACACAAGGCTACGGCCTGAGCACACCTATGAGCGGAGCGTACAGCAACACACCCGCTCCGTACAGCCCCAGCCAGAGCAGGTCGGCCACCCGCAGCCGCCGATGCAGCACCTGGGCGATACCCACCCAGAACAGCACCAGCGAAACCAGCAGGCAAAACAGGCCCAGGTAGGCCATAAGAAGCGGGGCCGCTACCGTGCGGGCCAGGAGCCAAGAGCCTCCCGCCATGACCAGCGGGAGCCAGAGAAGCCCGGTCGCGTATATCAGCCAGCGGCGGCCTTGCACCCGGTTATTATCGCAGAATTCCGCCTAGCTCGAGGCCCCACTCCAGCCGCCATGTCTCCCCGACCAGTCGCAAGGTCAAAAGGCTTGCAAGCTGCTGCTCGGAGCGGACCTCGAGGGTATTTATGGTTCTCAGGCGCAGGTTCGCCTCCGGCACAATTAAATCGCCCAGGGTGAAGCCAAGGCCGCTTTCTAGTTGCAGGCTTACCCGCTCGTTGGCCACAAATCCGGTGGCCAGGGCCAAAGAAAGCTGTGTGGCTTCCTCATTGAGGGGGTCACTCAGGCTCACCTGGGCCGCCAGGACTACCGGATCGCGAATCAGGCTGAGCACAAGGCCGTAGCGCAAAGCCCAGGGGTAAACCAGCGCCAGGGATATGCGGGGCTCGAGCTCACCCCACCCCCCAAGCCGCGCCTCCACGCCCAGCACCCCACCCCAGGAGAGCTCGAGCCCACCCAAACGCTCGACTGCCTGATCGAAGCGCCGTTCGGTCTGAAGGTGGCGCATCTCCGGCGCAAAGCCCAAAAACACCCTCCAGTCAAAATCCAAGGCTAGCTCGAACGCCCCCGAGAGCTGCAGCCCATGCTGCACCAAAGCAAAAAGCCCCCTTTCGGCCTCCTCGCCCACCCCAAAGGCCTGGGACGGGGCGTAGCGCACACCCAGGCTGTAGCGGAGCTGTCCCGGCGTTTCTTGCGGGCGAACCAGCGGGTCAATGGGCTGGGCCAGCGCCGCCCCCAGGAGTAGCGTCAGTCCAAGCCATCTCACGGCTGCCTCCCCATCAGGCCCCGCAGGCTTCCCAGCCGAGACACGGCCCAGCCCAGCGCCTGCGCCTGCCGTTGCTGCACCTCCAAAACCTCTTTCTCGCCTGGTAGCGGCACCAGCGCCACCCCACTAAAGCCTTTCTCCGAAGCCAGACCCTCCAAAGGAAGCAGCCGCTGGCCCCAGCTTGGATCGGCCAGCAGCACCTGTCCCTGCACTATCCCAACCGCTACCACGTAATGTGGCTCTGGTAGCGTGGTGTGCAAAATCAGCGGCAGACCACCCCGCGCAAAGTAATCCGCAAGCTGCTCCAGGCTAAGCCGAAATCCCCGGCTCTCGACCCCCAGCGCCCGCATGGCCTGGCGCAGGGCCAGGGCGCTGATGCCCACTGCCGCACCTCCCCCTCGGCTTTTTGCAGGGCCTCGAGGGCCAGCGCCAACACCCTGGCCTCGTCCACCTCCGTCCTGCCGAAGTAATAGCGCAGTAGGGTAGCTACCGCCGCCGGGCCGCAGGTGAACCAGTCGGTCTGACCCACCACGTTCTGGTAGCGTAGCTCGCGGTACGGGGTGGGGCCCGAGGCCAGCGTGGGCGTAGCGAACAGGTAGAAGATCAGGGCGGTGAGCAGTCGTAAGGCGGGCAAGTGAAGGGCCTCCCGGTACATTTCATTGACGGTTTTGATTGTTTTCGTTTAGCCTGAGCACAATAGGAGAATTACAATACCAATCTCAATACCAATCTTAGCAGTTCACGCAAATCAGACTTGCAGGCCCTGAACAATGTAGCTCCTCATGCAGTAGCTCCAGGCGGTGTTAAGTTCAACTCAACGCTTTCTACTTCCTTCGCCCATTCGAGAACAATTCGATAACAACCCAAAGCCCCAGGGCCATGAAAATGGAACGCTCTAGCACCTCCTCGAGGTCTTTCGGAAATCCCATTAGCTTCATGGAAGAAAAGTGCAGCAGATACAAAACTGCGAAATACAAAACCAACTTGCCTAGCTTACCTACCGCTCTTTTTGCTGTTATCATAATGGCCTCTGACTGAACCTGACACAGCCCCGGCTACAAAAGCCATGCCGGCCCTGCCGGAAGCAAACGCCTCGAGGGCAGAACCGCCCAGTCCACCTACGGCACCCCCTAGAGCACCAAAACCCGCACTCATAGCAACCGCCTTCCAATCACTAACTCTTCCTTGTGTGGTCATCTGATGGTAAATTTCATGTCCGGCTCCAAACGCTGCGCCCATAAGAACGTTAGCCCACTTCCCCTCCACCTCCGCCAGCTCCTCGTTGCTAAATTCCACCCCCACCGGCAGCACCACGGCGGCCTGGGTGGGCAGCGTAGCGGGGCGGCTCTGGGCTAGGGCCGGGGTAAGAGCAAGCAGGGCCAGAACGACTAGAGCCTGAAAGATTCGTTGCATGGTTCCTTCTGTAGAAATACCAGCGCTGGCGCCTTCTTTTTTGGCAAAACAACATCCCCCCAGCGTGTCTTGAAACACAGTGTTTTGGGGGCATTGTTTTTAAGGCGCAAGCCACCGCAAAGCCAGCACCAAGCCCCCCAGGGCCAGAAGAAACCCAAAGACCCATCCCAGCATCTGCGGCAGATCCTCCAAACGAGCCGCCCAAACCAGCGCCAGCAAACCCAGCGGCACCCCTAGAACCAACGCCAACGGCAAGACCAAAGATAGCGCTAAGGTCAGCAGCAACACCAGCGCGCCCCCAGACAACCCCGCCAGGCTCCCCAAAAAAATCGCCCCGGCCAGCACAAGGGGCAGCAGCAGAAGCCCCGTAGCTAGTTGCAGCAGGCGCAGGGGTCTCACAGCTCGCATTGTAAGTCCTGGCTGGACACAGGCCCACCCAGGTTTTTAGCATGGTTTTTATGACCCCACGCAAAGCCCGCACCACCTGCCCGCTGGACTGCCCCGATGCCTGCTCGCTCGTTGCCAGCATAGACGAGGCCAGCAATACCCTGCTCAAAATCGAGGGCGACCCCCAGCACCCCTTCACCCAGGGCTTTGCCTGCGTGAAAACCTACCGCTACCCTGAGCGCAACCATCACCCGCTGCGCCCGCTTTATCCGCTGCGCCGGGTGGGAAGCAAGGGCCAAGGCAGGTTTGAGCGGGTGAGCTGCGAGGTGGCGCTGGACGAGATTGCCGCGCGTTTGCAGGAGGTGGTGGGAGCACACGGCCCGGAAGCTGTACTGCCTTACCACTACGCCGGCACCATGGGCCTGATGCAGTACGAGCACCCCCTGACCTTTTTCCGCGCCCTGGGGGCCAGCGAGTTAAAAACCACCATCTGCGCCACCGCAGGCCAGGAAGCCTGGGTAGCCACCTACGGCGACCGCTATGGGGTAGACCCAGAAGAGGTTCCCCAGGCCCGCTTTATTCTGCTGTGGGGCATCAACAGCCTGCACACCAACACCCACCTCACCCCCTTCCTGAAAAAAGCCCGGCAAAACGGGGCCCGCATCGTGCATATTGACCCCTACGAAAACCTGACCAGCCGCTTTGCCGACGAGCACATCAAGGTTCGCCCCGGCAGCGATGCCGCGCTGGCCTACGGGATGGCCCGGGCCATCGTGAAGGCTGGCCTGCACGACCAGGACTACATCGCCCGCTTGACCACCGGCTTCGAGGCCTTCATGCAGGTGGCCGAGGCCTGGACGCCGGAGCGGGTGGAGGCTGTTACGGGCGTTCCCGCGGCCACCGTCGAGCGGCTGGCCCAGGAGTTTGCCCAGGCCAGAGCCTCTTTCATCCGCACCAGCTACGGCCTGACCCGCCACCCTGGCGGAGGTTCGGCCCTGCGGGCAGTGATTATGCTGCTGGCTTTGATCGGGGCCTGGCAGTACCCTGGTGGGGGGGCGCTTCTGAGCACCAGCGGAGCCTTTGCCCTCAACCGCAAGTACCTGGGAGGCCGCCACCTTCTAGCGGCCCGGGCCACCCCGCCACGGCAGATCAACATGACCCAGATCGGTAGCGCCCTCACCGCCCTGGAACCGCCCATCCGGGCCCTGTTTGTCTTCAACTCGAACCCGGCGGTGGTGGCCCCCCGCTCCGACCTGGTACAAAAGGGCCTGATGCGCGAAGACCTCTTTACGGTGGTGCTCGAGCAGGCCCTCACCGAGACCACCCGCTATGCCGACTACGTGCTGCCCGCCACCACCTTTTTGGAGCACCCCGACCTCTACACCGCCTACGGGCACTACTACCTCTCCTGGAACGAGGCGGTGATGCCGCCCCAGGGCGAGGCCCGGCCCAACACCTGGGTCTTCGCCGAACTGGGCCGGCGGCTGGGCCTGGACGAGCCCACCCTCTACTGGGACGCCGAGACCCTGGCCCGCTCGCTTTTGGACACCGACCACCCCTGGCTTCGGGGCATCACCCTCGAGCGCCTCCGGGCCGAGGGCTTCGTGCGGCTCAACATTCCCCCCGACCACCGCCCTTTTACCGAGCGGGCTGGCACGCCATCGGGCAAGGTGCAGTTCGACCCGCCGCCCCAGGTCATCCTGACCGAGCCCACCCCGGACTTCCCCCTAATCCTGATGACCCCCCCCGCCAAGCACTTCCTGAACACCACCTACGGGCATATCGAGCGCCTGGTGCAGGGCGAAGGCAGCGAGCCGGTGCTGCTGGTACACCCCGAGGACGCGCAGGCTTTTGGCGCGGCGGACGGGGCGCTGGTGCGGATACGCTCCCGGCACGGCGCAGTGGTGCGGCGGGTACGGGTGAGCGAGGCCCCCATCCGGGGCACGGTGGTGCTGGAGGGCACCTGGTGGGAGGCCCCCGCCCCCGACGGCAAGGGCATCAACTGGCTCACCGGCGAACACCTCACCGACATGGGCGAGGGTTCGACCTTCCACAGCAACCCGGTGCGGCTCGAGACGCTGGACTAGACGGCCTGTCCCACCCCCACCTGCCATAGCTCTTCTTCCTGCATGGCCCAGGCCGGATACTCTTCGCCCTGCAAAAAGTGCCGCGCATACAAGGCCGCCAGCCGGGCGTGACGCTCGCTGCCGAGGTCAAAGAGCAGGGCCACAATGGCGGCGTCGGCCAGGGTGCGGAGGGCTTTTTTGGCGTACCACTGGGCCTCTTCCGGCGGGAGGGCTTGCAGTTGCTTGAGGGTGTGTTGCAAAGCGGCCTCGGCCA
>Ga0308403_1000686_pt1 | contig 12180 bp, 11 predicted proteins | sample HotsprSampleOSM3_FD_203470 | JGI IMG/M metagenome (GOLD analysis project Ga0308403, IMG submission 203470) | Hot spring phototrophic mat microbial communities from Octopus Spring, Yellowstone National Park, Wyoming, United States - 20060914_OS-M3 ... | reverse complement strand
AACACGGCTTCGATGAGACGGACGGCTTGACGCGAATCGCCACGAACAACCTGCAATTCGGCATGATCAGTGGCGAGCAAGTGCTATTGGCGCGTGCGCAAGGCGCGCCTGTCAAGTATTTCTTCCGTTGGTATCAGCGCTTCCCTGTCGGCGTGGTTGTGCCGAAGGATAGCCCGATCCGCAAGCCACAGGACTTGAAAGGCAAGATCGTCGGCGTGCCGGGCAAGTTCGGCGCCAGCTACTTTGGCTTAAAGGCGCTGCTGAACGCGGCTGAGCTGGAAGAGCGCGATCTGCGCGAAGTGCGCGCCATCGGCTACGACACTGCGCCGATCTTCTGCGAGCGGCAAGTGGATGCCTCAGTCATTTACATCGCCAACGAGCCGCTGCAGATCGCGGCGCGCTGCTTCGAAGTGGACGTGATCGCCATCAGCGACTACGCCGACCTGGTCTCGAATGGCTTGGTCACTAATGAGAAGACCATCGCAGAGCGTCCTGAGCTGGTGCGCGGCATGGCAGAGGCGTATGGACGCGGCTTGGCGCTGACCATCGCCAATCCTGATCTCGCCTATCAGATCAGCCGCAAGTTCGTGGAAGGTCTGGCTGAGGACGATCCGATCCAGAAGCAGGTCTTGCTGCGCTCAATCGAGCTGTGGAAAGCTGAGCGACTCGGCGAAAGCACGGACGAGGCATGGCGTCTGACGGCTGAGACGCTCGTCTCAATGGGCTTGATCGACTCGATTGAAGGCTATCAGGACGCTTACACGAACGAGTTTCTGCCTGAGTCGTACGAGTAGCGCCATGTTGCGTCTTGAGAGCGTCTGGCAGCGCTTCGGCGCGCTCGAAGTGCTGCACAACATCAGTTTTGAGCTGGCAGCAGGCGAGTTCGTCTGTCTGGTCGGACCGAGCGGCTGCGGCAAGACGACCTTGCTGCGCATCGCGGCGGGCTTACTGAAGCCGAGCGCAGGTCAGGCGCTCTTCAATGGCGAGCCGATCTCAGCGCCGCGCCCTGAGATCGGCATCCTGTTCCAACAGCCGAACCTGCTGCCGTATCTCAGCACGCGCGCCAATGTGGAGCTGCCTTTGGCGTTGCGCGGCGTATCGCGCGCGGCGCGCCGCAACATCGCTCAGCAGGCGCTTGTTCAGCTCGGGCTGGCGGAATTTGCTGAGGCGTATCCGAGCCAGCTCTCAGGCGGCATGGCGCAGCGCGCTGCGCTCGGACGCGCCTTAGTCCAAAATCCATCGGCCTTGCTGATGGATGAGCCGTTCGGCGCGCTGGACGCCATGACGCGCGAGCTGATGCAGCTAGAGCTGCTCGATCTGTGGCAGCGCACACACAAGACGATCCTGATGGTGACGCACAGCATCACAGAAGCAATCTTCATGGCGGATCGCGTCTTGGTGCTGACAGCGCGTCCGAGCAGGCTCAGCGCGATGCTGGACGTGCCGTTGCCACGTCCGCGCCGTTTGGCGATGGTGCATTCGCCTGAGTTTGGCGCGCTGGCGGCACAGCTGCGCAGCTACATCAATGCGTTCAGCGCCTGAGCATCATCCTCTGGAAGCAACGGTAGCCAAAAGCTGAAGATGCTGCCGATGCCTGCTTCACTGTTGACCCAGACTTTGCCGCCGTGTCGCTCGATCACTGTGCGCACAAGGCTCAAGCCCAGCCCTGTGCCGCTGATGTGATCAGTGCCCGGCTCGCGCGCGCGGTAGAAGCTGCTGAACAGCCGCTCCTGCCGCTCTTTGCCGATGCCGTAGCCGTTATCTTGCACTTCAAAGAGCAGACGGCGCTCTTTGGCAGTCAGCCGCACTTGGATCAAGCCGCCATCAGGCGTGTACTTGATGGCGTTATCAACAAGATTACCAATGGCGCGCCGCAGCTGCGAAGCGCTGCCGCGCACGCGCAGCGGATTGCTGGGCAGCTGCACAGTGAGTGTATGACGCTTCAAGGCGATTGCATTGCGCTGCGCGTCAAGCTCAGCCGCCACCAATTCGTTGAAATTGACTGCTTGCCAGCCTGCCTCGCGCTCGCTCTCCACTTTCTCTAAGGTCAGCAGGTCTTCGATCAGCGTGCGCATGGTCTGGTGCGCGTTGCGCACGCTTTGAATGTAGCGCTTTTGAGTGTCGCTGAACGCATAGCCTTCAAGCGATTCAAGCAGCATCTCGAAATAATTGATCGCCACGCCGAGCGGATTGCGCAGGTCGTGAGACGCCATGCGGATCATGTGCGATTTGATCTCTTCGAGTTCGCGCACTTCGGCGTACAAGCGCGCTTGGCGCAGCGCAGAGGCGATCTGGCTGCCCAGCGCTTCCGCCATCACGCGCTCATCCTCGCCGAAGTGCCGATCATGGCGGCTTTCCAGCGCCAATGCCACACCGACAACTTCAGTGCGCAAGACATTTGTAGTCGTTGGCGCTGTGGCGAGCGGTATGATCAACAGCGCGCGCACGGCATGAGTCGTCATGAATTCGCGCAGCGCCTCAGAGAGCAAGCGCGACTGAATGTTGTAGCTGCTGCTGCGTTGTGTGTCTATGGCATGGCGCACTTCAGGCAGACTGTCGAGCGCGTAGGCGCTGCCGAGTCGCGGCAAGAAATTCGTGCTGAGGCGCGCAGTTGGCAAGCGGTAAACATGCGTCAGCTCGATCTCGCCCTGCAGTTTGCGATAATCTGCCATGACCACTGCCGAGACGCGCAAGGTAGTCGTCAGCGCTTGCGCAGCGATCGCCAGCACCTGCGGTCGCTCTAGACTGGTCGAGATCATGCGGCTGGCAGTGTAAAGCGACGCCATTTCATCGGCTTGGTGCGCCGCCTCGCGATACAAGCGCGCATGGTCGAGTGCAATGGCGGCACGCTGTGCAAGGCGCTGCACAAAAGCGATGTGAGATGCAGCAAAAGTATCCTCTTGCTCGCCTTCCAGCCAAATCACGCCGATGACCTTGTTGCGCAGCTCAATTGGCACGGCGATCACAGAGCGTGTCTCAGGCAAGATATGGTCAGGATGATGGTCAGGATCGGCAGCCAAATCAGTGACGTGCTGGCTCTGGCGCGTGCGCACAGCGCGTCCGATGATGCTATTGTCCAAGTGCCACACTTTGTCTTGCGGATCGAATTTCGGATAGCCGAGCGCGACCAATGCTCTCAGCGTGTTCTCTTGCTCGCTCAGCGTGATGAACATGCCTGCTGCGGCGCCTGTGCGCCGCAACGCCCAGTCCATAGTCAGCATCAGCACGCTGTCGAAGTCGAGCGTGGCGCCAAGCTCCTGATCGACGCGCTGGAGCATTTTCAGCTCTTCAAGCTGCTCAGTCAAACTGTCAAGCGAGCTCGTCATCAGCAACTCCTAGAAAGCGCAAAATTGCGGCGTCGCGCTCGGCGTGTGGCATGGTCACAATCGTAGTGTGACCTGCCTCTGGGATATTCAAAACTTCCGCGTGCGGCATGCCTGCGCGCATCAGCGCGAGTGCCTCATCGGTCAGGACAGGCTCAGTTGGGCTGAAAATGCCCATGCCTGCGCGCAAGATCAGCACAGGGCAGCGCACCTGCGGATACAGCTCAGGCAATTCTGACCATTGCGCCACTGCGGCAGGCGCGCGCTCTGCATCCAGCACGTAGCGCGCGATGTTGCGAATGTAGCTTCCATCAGGCTGTCGGCGCAGATTGCTGCGCAGCAGCAGATCGAGTTCTTCTGTGTACGGCTGATAAAGCGGATGATACTTGTAGCGCTCAATATAGGCTTCCAGAGACGGATAGCGATACGGCATAGTGTCGTAATAGGCGTTGAGCGCCTGCACTTCGTGCGGATTGGGCGGCGCGCCGCCGTCAATCAGGATCAAATGCGTCACGCGCTCAGGCTGCCGCGCCGCTAGCAAGACGCCGAGCATCGCGCCAAAAGAATGTCCGATCACAGCGCACTGACGGATGTTGAGACGATCTAGCGCGTCCACAAGCTCAGCGTAGTGCGCTGCCAGTCCGTACTCGCCAAATGGCATATCGCTGCCGCCGCGTCCGCGCAGATCAGGCGCGATCAGCCGCCGCCGACCGTCCAACAGGCGCGCTAAGCGCAGCGCCTCGATGCTATTGGCGGTGATGTGATGCAAGAAAAGGACAGGCGGCTGAGCGCCTTGCCAATCGCGCACCAGCATACGGATGCGATGTGCCATGACACGGTAGATGAGTTCAGTCGCCATCAAAAAATCCTGCTGTACAGATATAAAACGAGGGCGTGTTGGCGGACTTGCCGAATCGCCCTCGTCAGAATGCAAATGCCGCAGTGTTCAGGCGCGATTAGAGCGCTTTTTGCGTCTTCACATCGAACAGATGCATGTTCAAGACATCGATCACAACCTGAATGCGCTGCCCAACGTGCGCCTGTGTGCGCGGATCGACGCGCGCTACAAAGGTCTTGCCGCCTTCTTCAAGGTAGAGAATCTTCTCATTGCCCATCTGCTCAACCACGTCCACGTTCGCCTCGATAGGCGCCGGCTGGATGCTGGGCGGCGTGTAATGCGAGTCGTGGATCGATTCGGGACGGATGCCGAAGATGACCTCTTGCCCGACATGATCGCGGTAGCGCTGATAGCGATGCTCTGGCACAGGCAGCTTGTAGCCGTTGTTGGTGATGACGTACAACTTGCCATCTTCGCTGACCAGCTCCGAATGCTCGAAGAAGTTCATCGAAGGGCTGCCGATGAAGCCTGCCACGAACACATTGGCAGGATGATCGTAGAGATTCTGCGGCGTGTCGATCTGTTGCAGCTCGCCGGCGCTCATCACTGCGATGCGCGTGCCCATCGTCATGGCTTCCACTTGGTCGTGCGTCACGTAGATGAAGGTGGTGCCGAGCCGCTGATGCAGCTTGCTGATGAAAGCGCGCGCTTCGACGCGCAGCTTGGCGTCCAAGTTAGAGAGCGGCTCGTCCATCAGGAAGACCTGCGGCTCGCGCACGATAGCGCGTCCGACCGCCACGCGCTGGCGCTGACCGCCTGAGAGTTGGCGCGGCTTGCGGTCGAGCAGTTGATCGATCATCAGGCTCTTAGCAGTCTCGCGCACGCGCCGATCGATCTCATCGCGCGGCACGCGGCGCAGGCGCAAGCCGAACGCCATGTTCTCGTAGACGGTCATGTGTGGATAGAGCGCATAGCTCTGGAAGACCATCGCGATGTCGCGGTCTTTTGGCGCAATATTGTTGACGATGCGGTCGCCGATCCAAATCTCGCCCTCTGAAATTTCTTCTAGCCCTGCCAACATGCGCAGGCTGGTCGTTTTGCCGCAGCCCGACGGACCGACGAGGACGAGGAACTCCTTGTCCGCCACCTCAATGTTGAGGTCTTTCACTGCGACTACGTCGCCAGGGTAACGTTTGTAAACGTTTCGGAACGATACGCTTGCCACTGAAACCTCCAAGAATTGTGTTGTCTGAACGCGCTCAACGGACACGCAAATTGTGTTTTGACGCTAGATTATGCCACTGCCTGCAAAATTTCACAACAAGTTTCACAAGTGCAGCGCCAGAATCTTGTTCAATCTGCTGATCAGATGCCGAACCAGCTCATCAGCTTCATGACCATGCCCATGTTGCGCTCCACCTTCACCTTGCCCGACATGAACGCCATCATCGGATTCAGCTCGCCGCCCATGATCTTCATCAGGTCGCTCGCCTCAGCCCGCAAGATAGCATCCGCCTCGGCAGGCGGCGCGCCTTCGCCGATATCCAGCGCGCCCTGATGCACCTTCAGCCAAAAACTGCCGCCGCCTTCGCCGCCCAGCTCAAAGGCGATCAGACCGCTATCGGCGCGCGCTTTCTCAGCGTCAAAACGCTCGCGCAATTTCTCAAACATCTCGCTGATGTTGCTGAACATGCTTCACCTTCGTCCTTTGCTGTTGTCAGGTAGCCAATTTGAGAGAAGTATAGCGCCTTTTCGCCATTCTGCCGAAAGCGCTTGTCAATTCGCTCACTGGGCGCTAGGCTTATGCCGTTCACATCGCTCAAAATCAGGACGCACACCTATGACCGATCAGCCTGAACAGAACGCTCTGCCTGCTGAGCCTGATGCCGAAGCGACGCTGCCTGCTCAGCCTGAGCCGTACGATCCGAGCTTGGCAGAGCTTTTAGGACACTTGTTGCGCACGCCACGCCGCACGCTTGAGCGCGTGCGCGCCGTCCTCTACGAGCTGCCCGAAGATCGCCTCGCCTTTGCCAACCGCGCGCCTAGCGCAGCTGCTTCAGCCGAGATGCTTGAGGATAACGCAGCGCGTAGCCTGCGCTTTGAAGCGCTTTTCACGCCGACCTTGCCCATCACGCGCGCGCAAGCGTTCTTGGCAGGCGGCTTGGCGCTCTTGACCGTGCTTGCCTTCATCGGCTCAGCGGACTTGCAATCGGTCGCGGCGCGGCGCAGCCTTGAGCTGCCCTTTGGCGGCGCGCTGCTGCTGCTCGTAATGGTTGTAGCAACCTTGATCGCCGCTGCGAACAACATCGGCTTGCCTCTGCAGCGCCTTGCGCCATTGCAGCTGCCTGCGACGCCGTCGCCTGCCGTCGCCTACCAGACGCCGATGGATCGCTTCTTGGCGGCGCACGGCTTGCGGCTCGTCCTAGCCTTCATCGGCATTTTGGGCAGTCTTGGTGCGTGGCTCTTCAACGCCAACAATCAGTTCACAGCGCTTGGCACATTGGTGTGGCTATTGAGCATTGCAGCGTGGATCGGCGTCTTCATGCCGCGCACACAAGGCGAGCGCTGGACAGAGCGCGTTCAAGCATGGCGCAAAGGCTTGAGCAGCGCGTTGCGCCTGCGCTGGTCGTGGACTTTCGCGCTCTTAGCGGCGATCTTGCTGCTTGGCGCTTGGCTGCGCCTGAGCGACCTGAGCCTTTATCTGCCCGATATGACGAGCGATCACGTGGAGAAAGCGCTTGACGCGCAAAAAGTGCTGGACGGCGACCGCTCTGTTTTCTTCCCAAACAACGGCGGACGCGAAGCCTTCCAGATGTACTTCATCGCCTTGCTGCATCAGGTGACGGGCATTCCGATCAGCTTTGAGCTGATCAAGCTGGCGAGCGGATTGGAAGGTCTGTTGACAATCGTGATCGCTTATTGGCTCGGACGCGCTATGTACGGCGATGAAAATCGGCAACTTGGCAATTTGGTCGGCTTGCTGATGGCGGCGCTTGTGGCGGTCAGCTATTGGCACATTATGCTCTCGCGGCTTGGGCTGCGCATTGTGCTGACGCCGCTGCTGGTGATGCTGCTGCTGGTCTTTTTAGCGCGCGCAGTGCGCTACAATCGGCGCGGCGACTGGATCATTGGCGGTTTGCTGCTCGGCGCGGGCTTGTATTTCTATCAAGCGGTGCGCATTGTGCCGTTGTTAGTGATCGTCGCGTTCTTACTGGCTATCGCGTTGCGTGTGCGCAGCGGACGTGCGCTGCGCGCCTACGCTTTCAACTTCACGGCACTCGTCGCAGTCGCTTTTGCTGTCTTCGTGCCGCTGGCGCGCTACTTCTACGACTATCCTGAGTTTTTCCTAGAGCGCACCACAGGGCGGCTCTTTGGCGAGGATATCATCGAGATTCGCAACAGCGAAGGCGAGGTGATCGGCAGGCGCGCTGCGCTAGTCGAGGATCGCATCGCCGCTTTTCAACAAAATCTGAGCGTGCTGGGCGAGACGCTGCGCCGCTCGCTGCTGATGTTCAACCATCGTGGCGATACGGCTTGGATCACGGGCGATCCTGACGGCTCGCCGCAGCTCGATCCATACACGGGCGCATTCTTCGTGCTAGGACTCGGCATGGTCTTCGGACGCATGCTGCGGCGGCGCGATCCTGCCGAATGGCTGCTGCCGTTCGGCGTCTTGATCTTGATCTTGCCTTCGGCGCTCGCCATCGCCTTCATCATCGAAGTGCCGAGCGCAACGCGCGCCAGCGGCGCTTTGGCTGCAGTCTATCTGATCGCCGCCTTCGGCATGGCGGCGACTGTGATCGGCGTGGCGCAGGGAATGCCGCGCTTGTGGCTGCGGCGCGCCGTCTATGTGATCGCAGCTCTGATCGTGCTGATCGGCGCAGCGATCAATCACGAGCGCTATTTCGTGGACGCCATGCGCGATTATCGCAACTCCACCTTTCCTTATCGGCAAGCAGGCACAATCATGCGCGGCTTCGCCGAAAGCACAGGCGCCTACGGCAATGTTTTCATGGTCGCTTTTCCGTATTGGTGGGATCATCGCGCGCTGGCGATTGAGGCGGGCGCACCGAAGTGGAATAACGGCGTGCTGCGTGAAGATGTCATCGAGCGCGTTCTCAACTTTTTGCGCGGCAACATCGGCACGCCTTTTGAAATGCGTCCTGATCGGCAGATGCTCTTCTTCTTCAATCCGCGCGACGAGAAGCTAGTAGAAGAACTTGCGCCCGTTTTCCCGAACGGCGTGGTGATCAGGATCGCGGCATACAACAGCGAGCGCGACTTCAATCTGTACATTGTGCCGCCACTAGGCTGCGCTTGGATGCAGGAAAATCTTGGGCGAGTTGGCAACTATTGCGCAGATGGCGTTGAATAAAAGACTTGCAGCGTGTGAAGTCGGTTAGAAATGCTCGACGGCTGACTAGCGCGTTCGGCAAGACTGACATACACTGAGAGTGTGTTCAAAACGGTAGCGCTGTGTGTTGCGCCGTATGCTATTGTGCTGTGCATTGAAAGGATTGTCGGTCCATGAGTCGCTCGCGTAAGTTTTACAGCCTTTTGATGGTCGTGGTCTTGCTGGTCGCTGCGCAGCTGAGCGCGTCTGCGCCTGCTCAAGCGCAAGCGTGCGCTGTAGCGCATGTGGTGCGTCCCGGCGAGAATTTGTTCCGCATTGGCTTAGCATATGGCTACAGCTGGGCAGTGCTGCAGCGCTACAACGGCTTGCCGAATCCAAATTACATCCGCGCAGGGCAAATCATCTGCATTCCGCCGCGCGATGCAGTTCTGCCGCCTGTGCTGCCGCCCGTTCTGCCGCCGCCTGTCGTGCCACCAGCAGTGTACTATCCGCCGCCTGGCGTCTTCCCTGCCATCAGCTTCAATGTGCGCAGCGCAGGCATCGGCGATACGATCGTGATCAGCGGCGTGCGCTTCCCGGGCAACTCCACTGTGGATATTTTTATCGCGCCGCGCACGCCTGGCGTGCCGCCTGTCTACCCTGATATCGCCTCTGGCAGTGCGACCGTGAATGCCGATGGCACGCTCACCACTAGCTTCACCATCCCTGCGACAGTCGGCGGCGTGCCGTTGCGCGGCAGCTCATTCTCAATCTTGGTGCGCGCGCGCGGCTCAGGTTATTACGGCTTCAACTTTGTGACCAATCCGCGTCCATAGGCGATGCAGTTGTTCATAGCGACCACTAACACGGGCAAGCTGCGCGAATATCAACGCTTATTGGCAGATTTGCCCGTGACGCTGCGCTCACTAGTTGACTTGCCGCACAGCCTGCCTGAGGTGGACGAGACAGGCGCGACCTTCGAGGCGAATGCGCTGCTCAAAGCGCACGCCTATAGCGCACAGCTCGGTCAGGCTGTGCTGGCGGACGACTCAGGCTTGATGGTGGATGCGCTGGACGGCGCGCCGAGCGTGCAATCAGCGCGCTATGCGCCAACGGCTGAGGCGCGCAACGCGAAATTATTGGCAGCATTGAAAGACGTGCCACTTGAGCAGCGCACGGCGCGCTTCGTCTGCGTGGCGGCGGTCGTCATCCCATGCTCAGATGGCGCGCTGACGGCTACGGCGGAAGGTCGGCTGGAAGGTCGCATCGCGTTTGAAGCGCGCGGCACCAATGGCTTCGGCTACGATCCGATCTTCCTCTTGCCTGATGGACGCACTGTGGCAGAGCTTGCGCCTGCTGAGAAGGACGCGATCAGCCATCGCGGCAAAGCGATTGCCAAACTGAAGCCGATTCTGCTGACCATGCTACGCATGGCTTCGCAAGGCGGCTAGGCATCTTCGCCTTGCAGCTCGCGTCTGAAGTCCACAAAGCGGTAACCGACGCCGCGCTCGGTCAGGATGTACTTTGGATGCGCAGGGTCTTCTTCGATCTTCTCGCGCAGATAGTTGACGTATAACCTGACGTAGTGAGTCTCGTCGCGATACTCATAGCCCCAGACTTTGGCGAGGATTTGCTCGTGCGTGACCGTCCAGCCGGCGTTTTCGATCAAGTGATAGAGCAGGCGGAATTCCGTTGGGCGCAGCTTGATCAGCTCGCCATTGACGATCACGGCGCGGCGGTTGAAATCCACGCTGAGCCGATCATCTATCTTCAAAATGGCGCGCTCAGGCGTGGTGGCGGCGCTCTCAGCGCGGCGCAGCACGGCGCGAATGCGGCTAGAAAGCTCGCGCGGGCTGAACGGCTTGGTGATATAATCGTCGGCGCCTAGCTCCAAGCCTTTGACCTTGTCATCCTCCTCGCCTTTGGCAGTGAGCATGATGACGGGCAAGTTGGAGAACTCGCGCAGCATCCGCAGCGTCTCAAAGCCGTCCAAGTTCGGCATCATCACGTCCAGCAGCACGATATCGGGCAGCTGTGTGCGAATGGCTTCCAGTGCGCGGATGCCGTCGGTCGCCTCGATAACTTGGAAGCCTTCCAGCTCAAGGTTCATGCGGATGAAGCCGATCATGCGCGGCTCGTCATCCACCACAAGCACGCGCAAGCGCTCGCGCGGCGCTGAAGGCGTCCTGCCGCTTGAAGAAGGCTTACCTGCCATAACGCACACCTTCGCTCAGGCTCAATCGCGGAAGGGCAGCAGCGACGGACCTTCGTCACTGGGCATCAGCTCGATGAAGCTGATGCGCGTCATCGGAAAGATGACTGTAGTAACTTCAGGCAAGATGTTCTGATAGTCTTTGCCGTCGCGCGTGCGCGGATTGCGTCCGATGATGAGCGTATCAGTTGACGACGGCAGCTCGTCCACATCGAGCAAGAGCGGTGGATCGCCAACGAGGTGTATGTAGAGCGTGTAAGCCATGCGCAAGCCTTTCTCAGCTGTTGGTTTTGAAGTAAACGTGGCAGACGAGCTTGCCGATCCGAATCTCATCGCCATCGCGCAGCACGCGCGGCTGATTCGGAATCAGACGCTGCCCGTTGAGATGTGTGCCATTCACGCTGCCCAAGTCAACTATCGTGAGCGTATCCTCGCCGCGCCTGATAGCAGCGTGAATACGTGAGACGCCGTTCTCATAAGCGCCATAAGGCGTTAGGTCTATGGTCGGCGTTGAAGAACTGCTGCCGTCATAGCGCCCGATGATGGTCTCTTGTTGCGGCACGATCTCAATAGGCGAAGGATTATCGCGAATTTGCAGCACAATGGTCGCTGATTGATTGAAGCGCGCTGTTCCCCAGCCGCCTTTGGCGCTCAGACCGCCTGTTCCAACAGGCAACTTCTTGGTCGAAGTGGCAGCGCCTTGCTCGGTATAAAGAATCTGTCCACACTCTTCGCAAAAAAGGACGCCTTCACGGTTGCTGTGAGTGCAATACGGGCAAATTTTCATAAGCGCTTCTCCTAGAATCACTCGCCTGAAGGCAGCAAGAGACGCCGCGTGCCGTATTTCAGCGCCTTATGCCCTTCACCCGAGATCGCGCGTGTGTTGGCAATACGGCGCGCCTCTGCCATTGCGATATTCGCCAACTCAGTGTGACCGCTTTCCAGCAAGCGCGTTGCCACAGTCTCCAGCTTGCGCGTCGCCTCACGGATATCTCCGCGCGCTGCCGCCTCAGCCGCCTTCTGTTGAATGCGATAGAGCGACAATTTGCTGAGCGCATCCAAGATCGTGCGCGGCTTCTCTTCGGCAGGCGGTTGCCTCATCGCCTCAGTTGAGACATCCGCTACAACCTGATAGTTGTTACGATTATTCCACACAATATCGCCGCTCGCCACAATGCGCAGCAGACTGCGGAAGCCTTCTTCAGCGATAGGCGGTAGCTGCAAGGTGAGGATGACCGCCGTGTTCAACTGCATCAGCACTTGCCCGATCAAGATCGGATCGGTCTCGCACGAGAGCGGCTGCGCGCTCGGCGCAAGGCGGAAGGCGTTTTCAACGATGATATCAGGATCAGGTGCGAGCGAGAGCGTGACGCGCTCTGCCACAGCCTGCCCAAGCGAACGCAAGCGCTCTTCCAAAAAGCGCTGCACCACGCTTGGCGAGTTGATGTAATGCGAACTGCCGCCGGTCGTGCTT
>Ga0308403_1000674_pt1 | contig 12309 bp, 7 predicted proteins | sample HotsprSampleOSM3_FD_203470 | JGI IMG/M metagenome (GOLD analysis project Ga0308403, IMG submission 203470) | Hot spring phototrophic mat microbial communities from Octopus Spring, Yellowstone National Park, Wyoming, United States - 20060914_OS-M3 ... | reverse complement strand
CGATTGCCAGATTTTTGTGCGGCAAGCCGCGCATTTCAGCCAGGAATTCTTCCGAGAGGATGGAGAGGTCGGGACGGGAGAGACCGGCGGCGGTGAAAATATCCATCACGCCCTGTGGAGTGATGGCTTGGGCTAGGATTTGGCGCACGGCATGGTCGAGGTCTTCGGGCGGTCTGCCTTCGGACGGCGTACGTTTAGTGAGGGCTGCCTGCACGCTCTGGAAGAAGGCAACCTCGTCGCGGATGCGCAGCGCCGCCGGATGTGGCACGGCCAGGGCAAAAGCGCGCGAAAGGTCACGCGCCACCTGCACCAGCCGCTGCTGACCGTTCTCCTGCGCTAGGATGTGTTCTAGGGCGGCGGGGAGCAGGGTCAGGCGGTCGCTTGGCTGTCCGGTCAGCCAGAGAGTGTAGTCGAAACCATAAAACAGGTCGCGGCAGATTTCATATTTTTCCTGCATCAGGCGCACGGCTTCGTCCTGCGGTAGGGCGGTCTGACCACGCCCACCGCTTTCGGTGTAAACGGCGAGAGCGGTTTTGAGTTCGTGCGCCAGGCCGAGATAATCCACCACCAGGCCGCCGGGCTTATCGCGAAAGACGCGATTGACGCGGGCAATGGCCTGCATCAGCCCGTGGGCGCGCATGGGTTTATCCAGATAAAGCGTGTGCAGGCTGGGAGCGTCGAAGCCGGTCAGCCACATATCGCGGACGATGACCAGTTTGAAAGGATCGTTCGGGTCGCGGAAGCGGTTGGCAAGCGCCTCGCGGCGGCGCTTGTCGCGGATGTGCGGCTGCCAGTCGAGGGGATCGGCGGCGGAACCGGTCATTACAATTTTGATCTGACCGCCCTTGTCGTCTGCATCTTCCCATTGCGGGCGCAGGCGCACAATCTCGCGGTAGAGTTCTACAGCGATGCGGCGGCTCATGCAGACAATCATCCCCTTGCCTTCCAGCGCCTCCAGGCGCTGCTCGAAGTGTGTCACGATGTCCTGGGCGAGCAGTTCCAGCCGTCGCGGCGCGCCGACGATGGCTTCCAGTTGCGCCCATTTGGTCTTGAGTTTTTCCTTGCGCTCGATTTCCTCGCCCTCGGTGACTTCCTCGAATTCCTGGTCAATTTTGGGTTTGAGTTCTTCGGGCAGGGCAAGTTGCGCCAGGCGGCTTTGGTAGTAAATCGGCACGGTGGCGCCGTCTTCCACGGCACGCTGGATGTCGTAGATGCTGATGTAGTCGCCGAAGACGGCGCGGGTGTTCTTGTCGGCCAGTTCGATGGGGGTGCCGGTGAAGGCGATGAAGGAGGCGTTGGGCAGGGCGTCGCGCATGTGACGGGCGAAGCCGTCAATGAAATCGTACTGGCTGCGATGGGCTTCATCGGCAATGACCACGATGTTGTGCCGGTCAGAAAGCAATGGTAGCGACGAAAGATTTTTCGTCACCGCTCCCTTTTCTTCGGGAAAGAATTTCTGGATGGTGGTAAAGATTACGCCCCCAGCCTGAATGTTGAGCAACTGGCGCAGTTCGGCGCGGCTTTGCGCCTGTACCGGCGGTTGACGCAGCAAGTCCTGACAGCGAGCAAAGGTGCCGAACAACTGGTCGTCCAGGTCGTTGCGGTCGGTCAGGACGACGATGGTAGGGTTTTGCATGGCGGCTTCGCGGATGATGCGTCCGGCGTAGAAGACCATCGTCAGGCTTTTGCCGCTGCCCTGGGTATGCCAGATGACGCCGATGCGCCGGTCGCCGCGCTGACCGCCGGGCTGGCGGCGCGCCAGGTAGCCGCGGGATTCTTCACGGACGGCCTGCTCCAGTGCGGCGGCGCGCAGCGTCTCCTCCACCGCCACCCGCACGGCGTGGAATTGATGGTATCCGGCGATTTTCTTGGTCAGGCGGGAGTGGTCTTCCTCGAAGACGATGAAGTGGCGCAGCAGGTCGAGAAAACGCCCTGGCTCAAAGACGCCCTCCAGCAAGATCTGCAATTCCAACATGTGCGGTCCCTCACCCCCGGCCCCTCTCCCAGGGGGAGAGGGGAGTCCCTCACCTCCAGTCACTTTCCCAGATGGCGGGGGGAGAGGTGGGTAGAAATCTTCGCCAGTGATGGTACGCCAGGGCTTAAACCATTCCCGCCCGGCGTCCAGCACGCCCAGGCGTGCTTCCAGTCCATCGGAGATGACCAGCATTTCGTTGAAGGTGAAGAGTGTGAGCAGTTCGGCGCGGTAGGTCTGGAGTTGCTGGTAGGCTTTCCAGATGTCGGCTCGTTCATCGGTGGGATTTTTGAGTTCGATGTGCACGAGCGGCAGACCATTGACAAAGAGGACCACGTCGGGGCGGCGCGCATGGCGGTTTTCCACCACGGCGAACTGATTGACCGCCAGCCAGTCGTTGTTGAGCGGATGGTCGAAGTCAATCACCTGCACCTGCGCGCCGCGAATACCCCCATCAGCGGCGCGGTATTCGACCGGCACGCCTTCGGTGAGCATCTGGTGGAAGGCGCGGTTGCGGGCAGGCAGGTCGGCGCCGGCGGGCTGGGTGAGGCGGCGGAAGGCGTCTTCCAGCGCTTCGACGGGCAGATAGGGGTTGAGGGCCGCCAGCGCGTCGCGCAGCCGGCGCTCGAGCACCACCTGGCTGAAGTCGCGGCGCTCGGCGGCGGGGCCATCCGGGGCGATTTCGTCGCCGTGTTTGACCGTCCAGCCGAGCGCTTCCAACCAGGCCAGGGCGGCGGTTTCAACATCGGATTCGGCGAGGAGGGTCATAAAAACCTCATCAAAAAAATCAGCTTAAAAATGGCAGCTAAGGGCAAACTGTCCACGAATATAACCACGAATGCACGAATGCACGAATAAACGAATAAACGAATGGTTAACCCGAACCAATGATCATTTCCTGATCACGTTGTCTCTCCCAAGTCGTTGAACAGTTTTCATATCCTTGCCAGGAAAAACACGGCGATATTCAAGTTTTCGCCTTCTAAAATTGAATAACAACCCCACAGGCGCACCGGTGGCTTTCAAATAGTTGATTACCTGTGCCAGTTCGTCATTGGTGAGTTGATGACTGAATGCTTTGATTTCCACTACAACTTTCTGGTTTGGGAATAAGTCCAGGTAAAAGGTCGCTACCCGCTCGCCTTCGTACTCCACGAATACCTCGTACTGACGGTTTGGTTCGATTCCTGCTTGAATGAGTTTAAGTTCGAGCGCTTTTTCGTAAACTTCTTCTTTGAATCCATATCCAAGCTCATTATGGACCTGCATTGCCAATCCAATGATTTTATAGGTTAGGTTATTTTCTGTGGCATCTACTACAAGCGGCATAGGACCCTGCATAAACAAATGTCCCGTTTAGATTTTAACGCAAACTGTCCACGAATATATCCACGAATCCCACGAACGCGCGCCATTCGTTCCTTCGTGCCCCTGTTCGTGGACGGTCACCCTCACCACCCCGCGCAGCAAACGGTCGAATGACAAACCGTCCACGAATGCAACCACGAATACACGAATTCATCAACGCGCCCCATTCGCGTATTCGTGCCCCTATTCGTGGACGGTGACCCTCACCACCCCGCGCAGCAAACGGTCGAATGAGAAACCGTCCACGAATGCAACCACGAATGCACGAATTCACCAATGCGCCCCATTCGTGTATTCGTGCCCCTATTCGTGGACGGTCACCCTCACCTCCCCGCGCAGCAACTTCGGCAGCAGCGCATCGCGCAGCGCCGCCAGCGTGCGGGATTGTTTCAGGTTGGCAACGATTTTGCTTCTAAATGGTTTGATCATTCTATAGAACGCTTCAACTTTTTCATTTGGTGGGATAGGAAGATTTACGTCTGTTATTACTCTTGCGTTCATTCCTGATTGGACTGAACCGCTTTTCGCTCCATCTGCATATTCAAGATATTTGTCAGAGCGCAAGAAATAATAGCCAAAGTATGCCCATGCCAAATCTGCAAACTTCAAGCGAACAAGGTAGGAAGCGAAAACTGCATCTACCTTTTCCTCAACAATTCCTGCTTTTCCAGGGTCAGCCATACGTGAGACTAAAACATCGCCAATTTCTAATCTGTATTTCTCATAATCTTTCTCGCCTATTTCACAATAAGGAACATCTGCCCACACAATCCATGGTTCTTTGTTAATATCAGTAATTCTTAGAAATTTTGGACCTATTGGTTTATCACTTGCACTTGCTGTATAGCCGTACTGAGTTGTGCAAATATCTGCCAATCTTCCCACCTCCCACCCCTCCGCCTCCTCATTCTCCACGAACCAGTGACGAAACACCGCCTGGGCGATGGCTTCGAGGGTGCGGTTCATGCGGCGGTTGAGTTTGATTTTGTCGTCCAGCGCGCCGAGCACGGCGGCAATGTTGCGCTGTTCGAGGTGGGGAGCGATGTCTTGTTGTATTCTTGCGGCAAACTCCCGTTGAGCGCGTGGTATTTTCGTTCCTTCTGAAGCCCGGCACAGCAACCAGCAAATTATCAACACTACTTGTGAGGGTATATTGATACAATTATGCCTTTTTATATCCACCATGCGCTTTTAGTAACATTATTATTTGGCTTGACACACCATGGCATGTCTCACTGCGTCTGGAGGCTTTATCCTAAAACTAAAATCAATTATTCAAAACGCTTGGAGTGTCAGGGATTTTGTCTTTTTTGATAACTGTTGCCGCTCCCATCGGATGCAGATGGAAGGATAGGGTTTGGCAGGGGGGACACGGCAGCGGATAACATGGGGTAAACCCGCTGCTGATCGCTAGATGAGATTCTCGTTACCCTTTTTTCTCTGGCGGGTGTTTGTTGCTGCTGGGAGGGCCGGTTGTGGAGGCTTTTCTGGAGTTTTTCTCCCTTTGCCGCCGCGACTGCTGCGCGGAGAAGCGGTTTCCGATTTTATTTCTCCGCCCTCCCATGCCACTACCAGACGCACAATCCGGTCGCCGGCTTTTAGCTCTTGCACCATTTTGCCCCGTCCGGCGCGCGTTTGCAGGGGGGATTCGTCAAAGCGCAGGCTCTTTGGCGCAAGTTTCTCTAGAAAAAGCGTGGCTTGGGCAGTGGCTTTGCCAATCGCCATGCCGACCAATCGAGCTGTCGGGCCTAATTTCCAAGCCTGAACCCCCTGCCCATATCGCCCCTGGAGGGGAAATTGCTCAACAGCCAGTCGCTTTGCGCGCCCATCCGAGGCGACCAGCAGGATATCGCCGGCTTTGGGCAGGATTGCAGCGCCGATCACTTCATCCTCCTGGCTCAATTTGATTCCCAAGACGCCGGCAGCCATCAAGCCCATCGGACGCACACTCTGCTCGGAAAAGCGAATCGCCATCCCCTGCGCGGTCGTTAGAAGGATTTCCTGATCTCCGCTGGTCAGGTGAACCCAACCCAAGCAATCGTCTGCATTGACCTTAGCCAGCGTAAAGAGATGGGCGGCTGGTCCAATCACTTCCTCCAGGGCAGATTTTTTGACAAAGCCCTGCCGCGTCACGGTAAGGACAAAGGCCTCTTTCGGACGTTCGCTCTTTGGCGGCAGGGCAAACACAGCAGCGAGGGTGTTGGGCGATTTGAGGGGAGAGACATCCCCAAGGGGTAACCCTTCGCTGGGGCGGCTGCAAGGCGGCAGGTTGTGCAGGGCAATGGCAGCGCATACGCCGTTCTCTGCCACCAGATACACCGTATCGCGACTGGAGGCTTTCAGCAACCAGGCTGGTGCTTCATTGCCGCTCAGGCGCGGTGGCTTGCCGGCTTCGCTGCGCGAGATCAACCCCTGGGCGGTGATGCTAATCCAGGTTTCCTCCTGGGGGGTAAGGTCGGTCACTGTCAGGGCGAGAGGGCGGCCTTTGGCAGCGCTGGCGGCGATTTGGGTGCAGCGCCGCTCAGCAAAAGCGTCTTTGACGGCTGCCAGTTCTTCGGCTGCCAGGGCGCGCAATTTGGGCGGGGATTTCAACAGACTTTCCAATTCTTGGATGCGCTTGAGCAATTCTTGATATTCCAGCTCGATTTTTTTGCGCTCTAAGGCTGCCAGACGCCGCAAAGGCATATCCAGAATCGCCTGCGCCTGGAGTTCGCTCAATTTGAAGCGGCGCATCAATCGCCCGCGGGCAGTCTCAGCATCGGGTGATTTGCGAATGAGTTCGATGACTTCGTCCAGATTTTTGAGCGCCACGCGCAAACCTTCGAGGATGTGGGCTCGCTCACGGGCGCGACGCAACTCATATTCGCTGCGCCTGCGAATGACCGTCAGGCGATGATCGAGATACACCCGCAAAACTTGCTTGAGGCTCATCAGGCGTGGTTCCCCATCCACCAGCGCCAGCAAAATCATGCTAAAGGTGGCTTGCATCGGCGTGTGGCGAAATAACTCTCCCAAAACCTGTTCGGGGTCGGCGTTTTTGCCCACCTCAATCACAATGCGCATACCGCGTTGATCGGTTTCGTCGCGCAGGTCTGTAATGCCGCCAAGCCGCTCTTCCCGCACCAGCTCGGCGATGCGTTCGATCAGGGCAGCTTTGTTGACGGTATAGGGTAACTCGGTGACGATAATGCGGCTGCGGCCGCGTTCCATTTCTTCCAGGTGAGCCCGGGCGCGGACGACAACCTGACCGCGTCCACTGCCATAGGCTGCGGCAAGCGAGTGTTCTCCCTCGGCGGCCAGCAGGATTCCGCCGGTGGGGAAATCAGGCCCTTGAATAAACTGCAATAAATCCTCGATGGTGATGTCTTCCATCTTATCCCAATTCAACAGCAGATAGCGCAGGGCGTCGATCACTTCGGCCAGGTTGTGGGGTGGGATGCTGGTGGACATCCCTACGGCGATTCCGGTTGCGCCGTTGACTAACAGACTGGGGAAGGCGGCCGGCAAAACAGTTGGTTCACGCAGGGTGTCGTCAAAGTTGGGTGTAAAATCGACCGTATCTTTGTCAATATCGGCAAGCAGTTGCATGGCGGCTGGGGTGAGCCGCGCTTCGGTGTAGCGCATAGCCGCCGGTGGATCGCCATCTACGCTGCCAAAATTGCCTTGTCCATCCACCAGAGGCACGCGCATCGCAAAGGGTTGTGCCAGCCGCGCCATTGCCTCGTATACAGCCATATCGCCGTGCGGGTGGAATTTGCCCAACACTTCCCCGACAATCCGCGCAGATTTTTTATAGGCGCTCTCGGGCCGTAAGCCCAGCTCCAGCATGGCATATAAAATGCGCCGCTGGACGGGTTTCAAACCATCGCGCGCATCAGGCAACGCCCGCGCAACGATCACGCTCATGGCGTAATCGAGATACGCCTGCTGCATTTCGCGGTCAATGTCCACTTGACGGACTAAACCAACCTCCATAGACAAACCTCCTCCAGCTTACGCTATCATCATAGCATAAAAATTGTGGTGGCTTTGGTCAATAGACGGGTTAGTTTTTGGATGAGGATGAAACAGGAAACAAATGGTTACAGCGCTGAGCAGGTGCATCAATCTGGAAATAGAAGCTCAATGTCCGAGTTTCAAGAATATAGGATAAGTTGAATTATCTTGACTTGAATCAATAAACTGAATATAATTGATACCGATATTGAAAATCATTATCAATACTGGAGGTCAATGATGTTGCAAAGGATAACGAAATCCCTTAATTTTTGGTCGATCTTTTTGACCGGTTTTCTGATTACTTTAGGTAGCTTGTGGTTTATCGGTCAATCGAATGTATGGGCGCACCGCGATGCCCCATCATATGAGGAACTCTGGTCAGGGGAAGCCCGTTTGTTTGTTGCCGATAATGCCCGGGATGAAATTCTGATTATCGACTTGCCGGATGGCCAAATTACTGCCCGAATGCAGGTGCCTCCAAAAACGATGGGAATCGGAGCTACACCTGACGGCAACTACGTTGTCGTGACGCGTGGTCGAGATGTTGATCGCCAACATGTTACCGTAATCAATACAGCGATCACCAAAGAAGGCTTGAGACGTCCGTTCATTTCGAAGACATTGTTATTAGGAAAATCAATCGGGGGGATTCATGGTGCACATATAAGTACACTTTGGGGGAAACTGTTCCTTGTTGCCGAGGCAGAAGGGATAATGTATCGATTTGACTCGAATTCTTTGGATGGAAATGCGCCTTTTGAAGCCACAGAACTTAATTTAGGTGTGCCAGATCATTATGACTTTGCCGAAGCAGGAGATTCTGTTTGGGCGGGTGGAATTCGTTCTGAAATCCGCTTATTAGACAAACAAGGACAAGAAGTAACTAAAGTTCCTTGTCCGGTCAATCACGGGATTGTTGTTGAACCGAAAACGAGGCGAGTCTTTGGCGCATGTTCTAAGGATTTGGTCGTTATTGAGGGTCAGTCTTTACAGAAACGGATTCCCTACCCAGGCAAAGAACGGATCGGAGCATTTACAATCACCAAAGCAGGGTTCTTTGGTTCGTCTGAAGGGGTGCAGAATTTGCAGTTGATTGATCCGACCAAACTAACTATCAAATTAGTGCCGCTTGACAGCATCCTGTATGCTCGTGGAACAACACCGAGTGGCGAGATGCTGTTGGTATTGTTGCAAAATGGAATGTTTCAAATCCGAGATGGAGTAGATGGAAAACTATTGCGCGAGGTGCGGGTTAGTACGCCTTTTCCTGAGTGGGAAGAGGACGTTAGCGGTGCCATAATGCCGAGCATTGTTGCCACAAACGCTTTGGCATATATCTCGATTCCACAACGGGGTACCATAGCCGAAGTGGACATAAGAGCAGGGAAATTAATTCGCTACTTGATGATCGGTGGAAAACCTACCCGGTTGGTGTTGCTGGATGCTTCGGGTTAGCAGAAATGCTTTGCGGTGGCGCAGGGTAATTGCGCCACCGCGCATTACTATCAGATTGATGAGGCATTTGAAAATTCTAGAAGGAATGCTCTAAATGGAGTTTGAATGGCTCACTATTTGGAATGTTGAATCGGTACAGGTTTTCCCATAGCTACGGAATGATAGGCAGCCTCAACCACTTCAACAGCTCGTAAGCCATCCAATCCACTGACGCGCGGTGGACGTTGCTCACGGATAGCCTGAACAAACTCATCGATCATCGCCTGATTGGGGTCTGAACCCCAAAACGCCCAGTAGGGACGTTGCAATTTATGGGTGAAGACCGTCAGGTTTTGCCGAAAACCATCGACCAAGACTGCGCCTCGATCGGTGACCATCTCAAAAGATAATCCACCCCAGGTAGGCCAATAAGGCGGACGCGACCATGAACAATCGATTGTCGCAAAGACGTCATTTTCAAATGTAACCCATACCATTCCACCTGTTTCAACTTCCACTTCATCGGCATGGAAGATGCGATTAGCTACGGCATAAACCTCTCGCACCTCTGCCCTTAGGTACCAACGCATAATATCTACCAGATGGACGGTGTGATCCATAATTGCCCCCCCGCCTGCCAAAAGCTTATCCACAAACCAGGCGCGGTGCTTTTTCGGTAATTCACCCTGATTTGAGGATTGAAAGCACAAGACCTTGCCCAAGTCACCTTGATCAAGCCGCGACTTGACTTCCAAAAGTGGAGTGGAGAACCGCATGGGGAACGCTGTCATGAGCAAGACACTGGCCTGCTCGCAAATTCGCACGATCTCTTCTGCATCTTTTGCGGTAGTGGCGAGGGGTTTTTCGCAGAGGATATTTGTTCCTGCTTGTGCAGCTAATTTTACTAAGGGGAGATGGCGACTGTTTTCAGAGCAAATAATCACACCGTCAGGTTTCGCGTCTAAAAGTTCCTCATAATTGCGAAAAACAGGCGCTTCAAACAATCGACCGAAATGTTTCCCACGGGCTTCATCCTCATCGGCTATGCCGATAAGGGTGACTCCCGGGTTATTGCGGAGGTTCTGGATATAAGCCTCTGCATGGAGATGGGCAAACGACATGATTCCAATCTTAACCGTCATGATCTGTCCTCCTTTCGATGAAGAAGGTTAACAACCTCACCGCTCTTAGCTGATTGGACTGCTGCTGTGGCGATCCGTACTGCTTCAACGCCATCCTTTGCAGTAACCCGACTGGGTCTCTCCCCGATCAGCGCAGCATAAAACTCCTTGATCTCAGTGGTGTACGGGCTTTCCTGGACAGGGCTGGAGGGGATACCAACATCCGGCGCTTCTTGGTTCGGGCGTAAGATCAGACTCTGGATTGGGGAAGAAAGCTGCGAGTCAAATTCGATCATTCCTCTATCGCCGTTAATCTCAAATTGAGTGCGAAATGTTGGTGGTGGATAAGCCCATGCTCCGGCAATGTGCGAGATGGCACCGCTAGTGTGCTTGAGGATGATCAAGCCATAGTCAATTGGACTTTCCTGATGAACCATGCTAACTTTCCGGGCAAATACGCTTTCCACCTCGCCGGCCACCCAGCGGGCATAATCGATATCATGGATCATCAGATCCAGTAAGATACCCCCCGACTTGCTTTCATCCAAAAACCAGTTACCTACCGGTTTCTTCGGCCGATAGCTACCGCGCAATAAACGCAGTGTGGCAACCTTTCCAATTTGACCCTCATCAACCAGACGCTTTGCAAGGGCGTACTCCGGGAAATAACGCACAACATGGGCTACGAATAGGGTAACTCCAGCTTGTTGACAAGCCTGAACGGCCTGCTGAGCCGATTCCGGCGAGAGGGCAAGCGGTTTTTCGCAGATTATGTGTTTTCCTTTCGCTGCTGCCTCCAGGATCATCGGGACATGCAAATGGGTTGGCGTGCAAAGGTCAACTACGTCTACCGCTTCAAGAAGGGAGGAAAAATCGGCGAAGGCTTGCACGGAATACTTTTTGGCAAGAGGCAAGGCTTCTTCGATGGTCTCAGCGGTAAAACCAACGATTTGAGCGGGTGTTTGTGCCCACGCTTCTGCATGGGTTGTTCCCATGAATCCAGCTCCAACAATACCGATGCGCATTCGATAACCTCCTTCGTGGAACTTACTTGAGTGCCCCTGCGGTGATGCTGCGGATCATCTGTTGAGAGAAAATTAAGTACACGATCAAAATAGGTATCATGGCTAAACTTAGTGACGCTAACACAGCGTTCCAATCGCTGACGAATTGGCCAAGAAATTGTTGCACGCCCAAGGTAATCGTCGCTGTCTTTGCACTTGGCGCAAGTACCAGCGGAAACCAAAGATCATTCCAGATGGGGATCATTGTGAAGATGCCAATGGCCCCTAGCGCCGGGCGGACTAAGGGCAGTACCATCAGATAAATGTGATATTCATTGGCGCCGTCAATTCGGGCTGCATCTTTTAACTCCTTGGGCACCTGGCGCATAAACTGGCTGAGAATAAATATGGTCAAGGGTAAACCCTGGGCGATATAAACTAAAATTAAACCCGCAAGGGTATTAACCAGATTCAACTTGACCATCAGTCGTAACAAACTTACCGTCCCAAGTCGAATGGGAATCATTATTCCAATAGAAAGGTAGAGACTGACCAGAGAATTGCCCCGAAAATTGTACTCAGAAAGTGCAAAAGCTGCCATTGACCCAATGAGCAAGATAAAAATCAGTGAAACTCCCGTAACAATTAGGCTGTTAGTAAAATTTTGAACAAAATTCGAGCGCGAAAAGACCGTCTCATAACCAATCAGACTGAAAGTTTCGGAATTAGGGAGTTGAAAAGGATGACTGAAAATAGCTTTGCGATTCTTTAGTGAATTAAACAGTATCATTAAGATTGGCACTACGGCTAGCATCGAGTAGGCGCTAAGGATAAGATGAGGGATAACTTGCGTTACCCGAAGCTGAAGATAGTACAGAGGGTTAAGTCTTTTGAAGTATTCGGAAGGATTTACAGCCAATGTTTTCATCTTTACATCTCAATTGTCTGAACGCGTCGTTGCCAAAGCACCATATAAATCAGCACACCACTCAGGATAATCAGGAACATCATTGCTGCCACCGTTGCCCCCATTGTTGGGTTGCCAAGCTGGAGCTGTTGACCAAAGAATGTGCGATAAAATAAGGTGCCCATGATATCCGTGGCAAAATTCGGGCCCGCTAAAGCGCCTTTGATCGTGTAGATCAAGTCGAATGCATTGAAATTGCCAACGAAGGTTAAGATACCGACAATTCCAACAGTGGGTAATATTAGGGGAAATTTGATGCGCCAAAAGATTTGCCATCCATTAGCGCCATCTACTCGGGCTGCCTCGACTAGTTCATCAGGAATACCGATCAGGGCTGCATAGAAAAGGAGCATGGGGATACCAACAAATTGCCACACTGAGATTAAGGATACAGTCACTAAAGCAGTACTTTCCAATCCTAGCCAGGGTTGAAACAATCTTCCT
>Ga0308403_1000671_pt1 | contig 12378 bp, 11 predicted proteins | sample HotsprSampleOSM3_FD_203470 | JGI IMG/M metagenome (GOLD analysis project Ga0308403, IMG submission 203470) | Hot spring phototrophic mat microbial communities from Octopus Spring, Yellowstone National Park, Wyoming, United States - 20060914_OS-M3 ... | reverse complement strand
GTTTTTTAGTCTTGGGAAAGCCCGCAGGCTTGCCCTCACCACGGAACGGCTAAAGCGCTACCTGCAAGCACTCCTGCGAATCTACAGGCTTTGTTCTTAGGCAACTCGAAAGAGTGGACACCAGGGCTTTAGAACAGCTCCAGGTGAAAAAGCATTAGTTCCGCCTCCAGCGTTCACCATATACTAAAATCAATGCCCTGGGAGATTCTGAAAACCTTCGCCTGGCTGGGTTTAACCGCCTTTGGTGGCCCAGCAGCCCATCTGGCTATTTTTCAACACTTGCTGGTGGGAGAAGGGAAGTGGGTGAGCAAAGCGCACTACCTCAGGGTGCTGGCCGTCGTCAACCTGATTCCTGGCCCCAACTCCACCGAAACAGCCATGCTGTTGGGCTATGCCCGGGGGGGTGCGGGGGGGTTGTTGCTGGCTGGTTTCGGTTTCATCTTCCCTGCCACCCTGGTAACGCTCGTTTTGGTGGTACTCTACAAGGAGGCGGCCTCCCTCCGACTGGTGCAGGGTACCTTCCAGGGCCTCAAACTAGCTGTCTTGGCCCTGATTGCCCAGGCCCTTTGGGAACTCCTCCCTAGTCCTCAAAAGCAGCCCAAAACCTGGATTTTTGCTTTGTTGGGGCTGGTTATGGCCAGCTTGGGTTGGGCGGAATGGGCGGTGGTGCTGCTGGTGGGCCTGGTATCGGCCTTGAGCAAAAGCACAAAGACGCTAGGTGTGGAGCCCATCAGCCTGTTCTGGTTTTTTTTACTGGTGGGCGCTACCCTATTCGGATCTGGCTATGCACTGGTTGGGCTCATGCAGCAAATGGTGGCTCGAGGCTGGCTGAGCCCTGGCGAACTGCTGAACGCCTTGGCTTTAGGACAGATCACACCCGGACCCTTGCTTACCACAGCCACAGCAGCGGGCTACCTGGCAGCAGGCCTTCCCGGAGCGGTGCTTTCGACGGTTGGTATTTTCCTTCCTGCCTTTGTATTCACCTTTCTGGCAGTCGCTGTCCTGCACCGCCTGGAAGGACACCCCCTGGCCGAAGCCTTTTTGCAGGGTGCCTCTGGAGCAGCTTTGGGGCTAATTGCCTGGGCCTTATGGCTTTTGGGACGGGAAACCCTGGTGGGCGGGTGGGAAGTCTTTTTCGCGCTGCTAGCCTTAGCACTCCTGCTGCGTAAGCTGCCTCCGCTGCGTCTTCTGGGTCTTTTTGCGCTTGGCGGTTTTCTTTGGGGCATTTTAGTGGGCCGGTAGCCCGCTGGCCGCCTGGGACTGGGCACAGCACTCCCGTCCAAGAGACAAACACACCCAGCATGCACAAGCATCCTCAGCTGCACCAGATCGCTAACACGGGCCTTTTAACGAAACCAGCGTAGAAGCAGGCCCAGCAGCAGACTCAGGACCAGGCTGACCAGCAGCATGGAGGTGAGAGGGAAGTAGAAGCGAAAGCCTTCCCGCTCCAGGCGAATGTCCCCGGGCAGACGGCCAAACCAGGCCAAAAGCCCAGGGGCGTAGAGCCACACCAGGCCTAAAGCCACCAGCACCAGGCCCAACACCAGCAGCAAGCGCCCAATTTCCATGCTCTAATGGTAGCCTAGTTCCCGCAGGGCTTCGGGGTCTTTACGCCAGTTGGGGTAAACCTTGACCTGTAGGTCCAGGTAGACCTTGCGTGATAAAAAGACCTCGAGCTGCTTGCGGGCCGCCGCCCCAATTTCCTTGAGCTTTCGCCCACCCTCTCCAATCAGGATGGGCTTGTGGTTCTCGCGCTCGACGTAGATATTCACCTGGATGTAAAACATTCCCCCGCCCCCACCGGCGGGGGCGGGGCGCAGCTCGAATTCCTCGGTTTTGGTGGCAATGGTGTAAGGAAGCTCTTCCTTAAGGCGCTTCATGGCCTCTTCGCGCACAATCTCGGCAGCCCATTCCTCCGGGGTCTGGTCACCTTTGGCGAAGTCGGGCGGGAAGAAAAAGGGGCCTTCCGGCAGAAGAGAGAGCACCTCGTCGCGCAAGGCTTTGGCGTCGCGTTCGTTCTGGGCCGAAATCATGCGGGTTTCCAGGCCCGGCAGTAGCTCGGCATACGCTTGCATGGCCGACTCGGGGTACTTGGCAGCATCGACCTTGTTGCCGACCAGAATAATGGGTATCTGCCCCTTCAGGGGGCGCAGGGCACGCGCCACCAACTCGTCTTCGTGGGTAGGTGGATGCCGCAGATCTACCAGCCACAACACCAGGTTAACCTCGGCCAGGGCCTCGGTTATCTGGCGGATCATGTACTCGCTCAGGGCATCGGTGGCCTTGTGCCAGCCGGGGGTGTCCACAAACACAATCTGGCGGTTGCCCTCGGTGTGGATGCCGCGCACCCGTTTGCGGGTGGTCTGTGGCTTGGGGCTGATGGGGGCGATTTTTACGCCCAGCATAGAGTTGACCAGGGTAGACTTGCCCACATTGGGTTTGCCCACCACGGCTACAAATCCGGAGTAGGTGGTTCCTTCATTCACGGCTCTAGTATAGGGGCAGCTCGAGAACAAACCCCCGTGCGCCCCTTCATCGGCTATCCTGATGCGAGCTATGCCCGACCCCCTGGCCCTTGCACTCACCCCCCAGATTGGCCCCAGGCGTCTGCAGCAAGCCCTCGCCACCGACCTGAGTGTAGCCGCCATTGCCGATCTGCTGGGCTGCGAAATTGCCGCGGCCTATGCCAGAACGCTCGAGCAGGGCCTGGCCGAAAAAGAGCGCGAAAAAGCAGCCCGGCTGGGCCTGCGGCTGGTTGGCATGTGGGATTCCGATTATCCCCCAGTGTTGTGGCAACTCGAGAGCCCCCCAGCGGTGCTGTACCTGAAAGGGGAACTGCCGCCCAACGAACGCAACATCGGCATCGTGGGCACCCGCAAGGCCAGCCCCTGGGCCACCGCCTGGACGCACAAGGTGGCCCGTGAGCTGGCCGAGGCCGGGGTGGGCGTTATCTCGGGGCTGGCCTTGGGCATAGATGCCGCCTCGCACAAAGGCGCGCTGGAAGGGGGCGGCTACACCCTGGGGGTGCTGGGCAGTGCGATAGACCGCTTCTATCCACCCCAGAACCGGGCCCTGGCCGAACAGATGAACGTGCTCTCGGAGTTTCCGCTGGGAACCCCCCCCGCAGGCCGGACTCTTCCCCCGGCGCAACCGGATTGTGGCGGCCTTGGCCAAAGCGGTGCTGGTGGTGGAGGCCGGAGAAAAGAGCGGGAGCCTGATAACTGCGCGGTTTGCCGCCGAACTGGGCCGCGATGTGCTGGCTGTACCGGGTCGGCCCGGCGACACCTTTTCGCTGGGAAGCAACCGGCTGATTCAGGATGGGGCCGGGCTGGTGCTAAACAGCGAGGATGTGCTGAATGCCCTGGGGGTGCTGGCCCCCAAAAAGCAGGCGGTGCAGTTGGAGGGCAGCGAGGCCCAGGTGTACCGGGCTTTGCTCGAGCTCTCCGAAGCCCTGCCCGACGACCTGGCTCAGACCACCGGCCTTTCCACCGCCGAGACTCTTTCGGCGCTGATGCTGCTCGAGCTGAAAGGCCTGGTGCAAAGCAATGGGGGGCGCTACAGCTCCCTGTGAGGCGGTTGGGCTGCCAATGCCCCCTTACGGCCGGGTGGCGAAGATTGGGCATGCCGGTTGGCCTCTGCTAATGCCCCGAGGGCCTGGCATAGCACCTCAACCCCAGCTCCCCGCCGACAAGCCCGCTCCGAAAGCAGCCTGCGCCACAAGCGACCCCCCGGCTGCCCCTTGAACAGGTTCAGCATGTGGCGGGCAATGGCCCATAGGGGTGTGCCCTGCTCGAGCTGGACCTCGGCGTAGCGCAGCATGGCCTGGGCCACCTCGAGCCGGCTTGGCGAGTGGTTCAGACCAAAAAATCGCGCATCGGCGTGCTCAAGCACAAAGGGATTCTCGTAAACCGCCCGTCCCAGCATGACCCCATCCACCCGCTCCAGGTGAACCTGGGCTTCGTCCAGGTTTCGCACCCCCCGTTCAGCACGATGATCAGGTGGGGGAAGTCCTGCTTAAGTCGGTAAACCCACTCGTAGCGTAGGGGCGGGATGGTGCGGTTCTCGGCGGGCGAAAGCCCCCTGAGGTAGGCTTTGCGGGCATGGACGATGAAAACCTGCACGCCTACACCCGCCAGTCTCTCAACGAAGCGGGCCAGGTAGCGGTAGTCCTCTACCTCATCTACCCCCAGGCGGTGCTTGACCGTAACCGGGAGGCGCACCGCCTGCCGCATGGCGGCTATGCACTCGGCCACCCGCTCGGGCTCGAGCATCAGGCAAGCCCCAAAACCTCCCCCCTGTACCCGCGGCGAAGGGCAACCCAGGTTCAGATTTATCTCGTCGTAGCCCCACTGCTCGCCGATTCGCGCTGCAGCCGCCAGCTGCTCCGGCACCGAACCCCCAAGCTGCAAAGCCACTGGGTGTTCTGCGGGACTAAAGTCCAGCAGCCGAGGGCGGTTCCCCAGCAGTACGGACTGCGCCACCACCATCTCGGTGTAGAGCCGCGTACGCTGGGATATGAGACGAAACAGGTAGCGGAAATGGCGGTCGGTCCAGTCCATCATGGGCGCGACCGAAAGCAGGTGGGGGTTTTGTTTTTGGGTAACCATTAATAAACCTTTAGTGGGTTGGCTAGAACCTCCTGGGGCGATAGCCGTCTTGGCTCGCGGAACTCAATGTCCTCCCACTCGCCTTCCTCGATGAGCTCGAGGGCGGGGTTCTGCTGGCGGAAATAGGCCACCACCTCCTGCACCAGGTCCTCTGGGGTGGAGGCTGCCGAGGTGATGCCCACCGATCGGACCCCCTCGAGCCACTCAGGGCGGATGTCCGCTGCTGTATTAATGCGCTCAGCCCGGCCCACTAGGCTCTGGGCCAGCTCCAGCAGCCGCATCCCGTTGGAGGAGGTCTGGCTGGTCAATACCAGAAACAGCTCTACCTGGGGTGCAATCCGCTTCACCGCGTCCTGGCGGTTCTTGGTGGCATAGCAGAGGTCGTGGCGGCCAGGTACCACCAGCTTGGGAAAGCGCTGCTTTAGAATTTCGATGGTCGCCAGCGTATCGTCTACCGAAAGGGTGGTCTGGGTGAGCGCCACCACCCTCTCGGGATCAGGCACCTCTACGGTGCGAGGATCAGCCAGGCGGGGGTCGCGGCCCACATGGGTGTGCACCGCCACCAGAATGGTGCGCTCCGGCGCTTCGCCGCGGGTTCCCTTGATCTCCTGGTGGTCGGCGGAGTCACCGATGAGCAGAATCCAGTAGCCTTCTTTAGCGTAGCGCCTGGCCTCAGTGTGAACCTTGGTCACCAGGGGGCAGGTGGCATCGATCTGATATAGATTGCGCTGGGCTGCCTCACCGCGCAGCCAGGGAGGAATCCCGTGGGCCGAGAAAACCACGGTATGGCCTAGCTTCCTCCCCACCTTGGCCAGCTCCTCGCGCAGCCGTTCCACCTCAGCCAGGTCTTCAACAAAATGTACGCGGTGTTGTTCCTGCAGGCGCTTGACCACGATATCGTTGTGGACGATGGCGTGGTAGACTACCAGCTCTCCTTCATCCTGTAGTTCTCTAGCCGCTTTTTCTACTGCCTCGATGGCCATCACCACCCCGGCACAAAAACCCCTGGGCTTGGCCAGATACACACGCTCCACCATGAGCCCTACCTTAGCACAGTATGCCCGCGGGCCTGTGTAAGGCCATATTAGGTCTTTGACCTCCAAATGCCTTCCCCAAAGGGGCTAGAGGGCATACAGGGCCAGATACTTGCGGTTCAGGTAGTCGATCAGGAACTGCGGGTTGAGATCCTGACCGGTCACCTGGCACAGCAGATCGCGGGGCCAGTGGCGGCTACCCTGGTGGTGGATGTTCTTGCGCGTCCATTCCAGCAGGGGGGTGAACTCCCCTCGGGCAAACTGCGCCTCGAGCGACCCCAGCTCCTGTTCGGCCCTGGCAAAAAACTGCGCGGCGTAGAGGTTGCCCAGGGTGTAGGTGGGGAAGTAGCCGATCAGCCCCGCCGACCAGTGCACATCTTGCATTACCCCATCCCGGATTTCCGCTGAGCGAACCCCTAAGTATTCCTGGTACTTGGCATCCCAGGCCTCGGGCACATCGTCTATGGATAGCTCACCGCGCAGGAGGGCCAGCTCTACCTCGAAGCGAATCATGATGTGCAGGTTGTAGGTTACCTCGTCGGCCTCTACCCGGATCAGGCTCGGCTTGACCTCGTTGATGGCGAAGTGAAAATCCTCGAGGCGCACATCGCCCAGCGATGGAAAGTGTTGCTGGGCTCTGGGCCAGAAGTAGCGCCAGAAACCCAGGCTACGGGCCACCAGGTTTTCCCAGGTACGGCTTTGCGACTCGTGAATACCCAGCGAGATTTCGCTGCCCATGGGGGTACCAAAGTGCTCGGGCAAGAGCCCCTGTCCATAGAGCCCGTGCCCCATCTCGTGCACAATGCCAAAAAATCCGGCGTTGAAGTAGTCCTCATAGTAACGGGTGGTCAGGCGCACGTCGCCGGGGCCGATGCCCTGCATAAAAGGGTGGGCCACCACGTCGAGACGGCCCGCTTCCAGATCAAAGCCTATTTTTGCCACGACCTCCCGTCCAAAGGCTTCCTGGGCGCTTTGGGGAAAGTGGCGGCGCAAAATGCTGGTGTCGGGCCTGCGTGCGCTGCCCTCCAGCCGCCTAAGCAGCTCCACGGTGGCCTGGCGCAGCCGGGCAAAGACCGGCTCGAGCTGCTTTGTGGTAGCCCCCGGCTCGTACTGGTCGAGCAGGGCATCGTAGGGCTCGTCCTGGTAGCCTATAGCATCGGCAAGCTCGCGGGTAAGGCCAAAGATTTTCTTAAGCGCTGGCTTAAAAGTCTCCCAGTCGTTCTTGGGCCGGGCCTCCTGCCAGATGGCCTCGCCCTCGCTGGTGGCCTGGGCTAGCTCAACCGCCAACCGCTGGGGAATTTTGCATGCGCGGTCGTAGGCCCTGCGCCACTCCCGCACATTCACTGCCTCCACCGACTCCGGGGGCCCCAGCCAGTCCGAGCCCTCTACCACCGCCAGCATCTCGCCAATGCGGGGGTCGGTGGCCCGCTGGTGCAGGAGCTTGGCCAGCGCGGCCTGCATCTGGGCCCGGTGGGCGCGGCCCTTGCGCGGTATATAGGTGGCCTGGTCCCAGCTGGCCAGCCTGCCAAAGGAGGCCAGATAGGCGGTTTCCCTGCTGTGTTCCCAAAGCCAACGGTATGCTTCTTGCGTCATACCCGCCTATCATAAGCTTTCGCCCTGGCTCAGTGGCCCAAGCGCGAGGGCCCACCTGCTTCTTGCGGCCAATCCGCCCAACTTATGGTAGGCTCTCTTTTACGGGCAGGGGTGCAGTAGCCACCCCGCCCCTAGCGGTGGCTTAAAGTGTTAACCAGAGGCTCTGTCCTTGATTACGCCAACAAGGTGCGCCAGCAGGTCAAACCTGCACGCTACGAGCATATTCTGCGGGTAGCTGAGCTGGCTGCACAAATCGCCAAAGCCAACGGGCTCGACCAGGAAAAGGCTTATCTAGCGGCCATCTTACACGACGCTGCGCGCGACTTGAGTGCTGAGCGCCTGCAACAACTGGCCCCACCTGAAAACGAGCTCGAGCACCAAAACCCCCTTTCCCTGCACGGGCGGGCAGGCCGAAAGTTGGCGCAAGAGTGGGGCGTCGAGGACGAAGAGGTGCTCGAGGCCATTGAGGGGCATGTCTACGGAGTGGACCCTGATCACAAGATCGGCATGGCCCTCTACATCGCCGATATCTCGGAGCCGGGCCGTGGGGTCAACCACGAGATCCGCGAGATGGCCCTGGCAGGGCAGCTCGAGCAGGCCTACCAGAGGGCCGTCATCTGCAAGGTTAGCTACCTGCAAAAAAAGGGCATTGAGCCCCATCCCCGCACCTGGGCCGCTTACCGAGCGCTACAACCGATGCCAGATGGGGCGTGAGCCTAGCTGGCCACAGTGAAGCTCGAAGCCTGCACACCCTTGCGGGTGCACCAGTGCTGCAACAGGTTGAAGCGCCGAGTGTTGGCGGAAAATCCGCCGGTTCTTGTAATCTGATGTTCATGGCTCGGTCAAGCAGCTCACGGCCGTTGGCCCGCCCTCGTGCCAGGCCACGGTTTTCCCTACTCCTGCTGGGACTGGCCCTGCTGGTGTTGGCGGGGGCACTGGCCTATGGACCGCTGGTTCCAGAAGTGCGCGTGGGGTTCCTCAATGAGCATCAGAGGAGTAGCCTTTCAACAGAACTCAGCCTGGTGGTGGCCGCCCGCGATACCGAATACTGCGGCTACCACACCGCTTGCGGACCTGGGCTTCGCACCGACACCATCCTCTACGTAGGTCTACGCGGTTCGGAGGCCACCGTGGTGGCTATTCCCCGCGATCTGCACTACAGCGGGAAGACACCCCGAGGCTACTTCGAAGGCAGGATCAACACTGTCTACGAGCGAGGAGGCGGGGCCGACGCGCTGCGTCTGGTAGTGGAAGATCTGCTGGGGGTGCCGGTGCAGCACTACCTGATCCTAACCTTTGAAGCGGTGATCAAGCTGGTGAATGCGGTGGACGGTGTAGATGTGGTGCTGCCCTATCCCATGAAGTACACCGACCGGGCAGCTGGGCTTTATATAGATTTTCCAGCGGGACCCGTGCACCTTGACGGTAAAGACGCCGTCAAGTACATGCGTTTTCGCCGTTGGGAAGGCTCCGACCTGGGTCGGCTGGATCGCATCAAGGAAGTGATAGGGCTGGCCCTACAGAAGGCCCAAAGCCCCCGTTACTGGCCGCGCCTACCGGGGGTTGCCCACGCCCTATGGGACTCCCTCGAGACCAGCCTTCCACTGGCTGAGGTCCTGCGCCTGCTGCCTAGCCTGCGCAGCCTAACCCTGAGAAGCGCCACCCTACCCACCCTGGAAAAAGGCAATTACCTCATCCTCGACCAAGCCGCCATGCCTTTCTTCAGCAGCGCCCTCCTGGGCTACACCCGTGATGCCGAGGTAATGGCCCGGCTGGTGCAGGCTGAGGCCCTGGGCCTGAAAACCCTGCTGCTCGACCGGAGCGGTACGGGGCTGGGTGAGCGTTATCGACAAGGCTTTGTAGAGATGGGCCTTCCCCCGCCGGAAGTGCAGGTGGGAGAGGTCGGGGGCTCAAGTGCAGTGCTGGTGCGCAGCGGGGCCTCGGTGGTAGGGCGCGAATCCCCGGCTTTCGTGCTGGCCAAAGATTACGCCGATCTGCTCCACCTGCCCTTGCAAACCCGCATCCGCCTCGAGCCCAGCGGTTACGACGTGATCATCATGCTGGGGCCGACCTGAGCAGCGGTCTTTGACATGCATCTGCGCACAGGTTGGCCCTGGGCTATAATCGGCTGTGCGCGAGCCTGAAGAGGCCCACTATGGCAACCACATCCTTATCCCAAGCTCAACCGCTGCCAGAGCGCAACCCCGGCACTCCCTTCGAACCTGCTGCCCTCGAGGGCGCTTTGGTCAACAGAAGTGCCGTTGAACGGCGGGCTGCCACCCTGCCTGCCCGCCGCACCGTCAAGAAGGCCTGGCAGGCAGCCTGGCTGCTGCACGCCATCAAAACCATCGACCTCACCACCCTTTCCGGCGACGACACCCCTGGCACGGTGCGGCGCCTGTGCACCAAAGCCCGCCAGCCGGTGCGACCGGAGCTGCTGCGCGACCTGGGGGTGCCCCATCTGCGGCTCGCCACTGGCGCAGTTTGCGTATTCCACGAAATGGTGCCCACCGCTGTGGCGGCCCTCGAGGGCTCCGGCATCCCGGTGGCTGCGGTCTCGACAGGTTTCCCGGCAGGCCTTAACCCGCACCGCCTCAAACTACAGGAGATCGAGGCCTCGGTGGCCGCTGGAGCCAGCGAAATTGACATCGTCATCTCGCGCCACCACGTTCTGACGGGCAACTGGAAGGCCCTCTACCAGGAGGTGCGCGACTTCCGTGAGGCCTGCGGCCCAGCCCATATGAAGAGCATCCTGGCAGTAGGCGAGTTGGGCACCCTCAAAAACGTCTACAAGGCCAGCATGGTTTGCATGCAGGCCGGCTCCGATTTCATCAAGACCTCTACTGGCAAGGAGGCCGTCAACGCCAACCTGCTCAGCGGCCTGGTGATGGTGCGGGCTATCCGGGCTTACTATGAGCAGACCGGCCACAAAGTGGGCTTCAAGCCCGCCGGAGGCATTCGCACAGCCAAGCAAGCCCTGAATTGGCTCATCCTGATGAAAGAAGAGCTCGGCCACGAATGGATGCAGCCCCACCTCTTCCGCATTGGGGCTAGCGCTCTTTTGAACGATATCGAGCGGCAGCTCGAGCACTTCGCCTACGGACGCTACGCCTCCATGCAGTACCAGCCGCTGGGCTAGCCCCTACAGCCTCAGTCCCCAGGAGCCCCCATGACCCTCACAGAGATTATGCAAACCCTCCCCTACGGCCCCGCTCCCGAGGCCGCCAAGCCCGCGCTAGACTGGATAAAAGCCCACAAGGCCCGCTTCCAGCTCTTCATCGCGGGCAGGTGGCGCGCTCCCGCTAGCCGGGAATGGTTCGCTACCATCAACCCGGCCAACGGCCAGAAGCTGGCCGAGGTGGCCCTGGCCGACGCTACCGATGTGGACAAGGCCGTCAAGGCAGCCCGCAAGGCCTTTGCGGACTGGAGCCAGACCAGGGGCCATGTGCGGGCCCGCTACCTGTATGCCATGGCCCGCCAGATTCAGAAGCACGCCCGCCTGTTTGCCGTGCTGGAAACCCTGGACAATGGCAAGCCCATTCGCGAGACCCGCGATATCGACATTCCCCTGGTAGCCCGCCACTTCTACTACCACGCCGGCTGGGCCCAGCTCATGGAAAGCGAGCTGGCGGGCTATGTGCCGGTGGGCGTGGTGGGGCAGATTATCCCCTGGAACTTTCCCCTGCTGATGCTGGCCTGGAAGGCAGCCCCCGCGCTGGCCATGGGCAACACGGTGGTGCTCAAGCCCGCCGAGTTTACCCCCCTGACCGCACTGCTGTTTGCAGAAATCTGTCAGAACATCGGCCTGCCGCCGGGCGTGGTCAACATCATTACCGGCGACGGCCAAACCGGTGCAGCCCTGGTGGAGCACCCCGGTGTCGACAAAATTGCCTTTACCGGCTCCACCGAGGTGGGGCGAATCATCCGCAAGGCTACTGCCGGAAGCGGCAAAAAGCTCTCGCTCGAGCTGGGGGGCAAGTCGCCTTTTGTGGTGTTCGAGGATGCCGACCTCGAAAGCGCCGTAGAGGGCGTGGTGGATGCCATCTGGTTCAACCAGGGGCAGGTCTGCTGTGCGGGCTCGAGGCTCTTGGTGCAGGAGGGCATCGCCGAAAAGATGTACGCCAAACTTCGCGCCCGCATGGAAAAACTGCGGGTAGGCGACCCCCTTGACAAAGCCGTGGACCTGGGGGCCATCATCGCGCCCGTGCAGCTAGAAAAAATCCAGCGGCTGGTGCAAAAAGGCGTAGAGGAAGGAGCCAAACTCTGGCAGCCAAGCTGGGCCGTCCCTGCTGAGGGCTGCTTCTACCCCCCTACCCTCTTTACCGAGGTGGCCCCCGCCTCGACCATCGCCCAGGAAGAGATCTTCGGGCCGGTGCTGGCCGCCCTGACCTTCCGCACCCCCGAGGAGGCCGTCCGGCTGGCCAACAACACCCGTTACGGCCTGGCCGCCTCCATCTGGAGTGAGGACATCAACCTGGCCCTCGACGTTGCCACCCAGATTAAGGCGGGCACCGTCTGGATCAACAGCACCAACCTCTTCGACGCCGCCAGCGGCTTTGGCGGCTACCGCGAGTCGGGCTTTGGGCGCGAGGGGGGCAGAGAGGGGCTGTGGGAGTACGTCAAGAAAATCGAGCAGCATCGTACCGCCCAGGGGCAAACGTTCAGTGCCCGGGGCCTCACAGCCAAGGCCAGCGCTGAGTCCCCCCCCCCCATTGACCGCACTGCCAAACTCTTCATCGGGGGTAAGCAGGTTCGCCCCGACAGCGGCTACAGCAAGGCTGTGTACACCCCGGATGGGCGCCTCGTGGGCGAGGTGGGGCTAGGCAACCGTAAGGATATCCGCAACGCGGTGGAAGCCGCCCGCGGGGCCTTTGATAGCTGGCGTAAAACCACCGCACATCATAAGGCCCAGATCCTTTACTTCTTGGCTGAAAATCTCTCCCAGCGGGCCGAGGAGTTTGCCCGCCGCCTCAGCGAGCAGACCGGGCAGGATGGAGGGGCCGAGGTCGAGGCGGCCCTCGAGGCCCTGTTCACTGCCGCGGCCTGGGCCGACAAATACGAGGGCCTGGTGCACCCCACCCCGCTCCGCAACGTAACCCTGGCCATCCCGGAACCGATTGGGGTAATGGGCATTCTCTGCCCCG
>Ga0308403_1000670_pt1 | contig 12387 bp, 12 predicted proteins | sample HotsprSampleOSM3_FD_203470 | JGI IMG/M metagenome (GOLD analysis project Ga0308403, IMG submission 203470) | Hot spring phototrophic mat microbial communities from Octopus Spring, Yellowstone National Park, Wyoming, United States - 20060914_OS-M3 ... | reverse complement strand
TAGATCAGCGGCAATGCGTGCGATATCCAGCTGCGCAAGGTTCGCTTTGACCTGCGCGCTGACGCCGCGCACGCCTGCGCGCTGCTCAGGCGCAGCCGCCAAAATCGCCTGTGGTGTGCCGAAGGCTGCCAGCAAGCGCGTGACAGTCTGCCAGCCCATGCCGTCGGTCAAAGCGAGCGCTGCCGCCGCCAGTCGCTCTGGGATCACGCCGCCTAACTCTCGAAGGCATTACGCCGCGCGCCAAAGCCGATTGAACGGCGCGGTTGCAGGTCGGCGCCTGTGGCGAGCTGTGTGGAAAGGCTGGTCACCGATTGGCGCAATACGTCTAGTGAGACGGTCGTCTCGCGCTTGTGCGCCGCCAACATGCGCGCATAAAGCGCGACCTCGCGCACGAACGCGCCTGTTTGTCCCACTAATTGCGGCAGCACTGCGCGATGCTCGTCCTGCCATTGGTGACCCATGTAACGGATGAGCATCTGCTCTGCCTGCGCCACGTCTTGAATCAGCGGCACGTGGATGATGCGATCCACTCTGCCCGGACGCTTAGCGATACGCTCGTCAATCACCTCAGGATAGTTAGTGGTCGCAAGGAGCATGGCGCCGCGCGGATTGTTGGGCGATTCCAAGCCGTCCAGCACGTTCAGAATCTGCGCCTTATCATCTTTGCGCAGGTAGACATCGATCTCTTCGACGATCAGCAAGACAGGCTGCTGCGCTTCCGCCACCACGTTCAGCGCGTGATGCACCTTGCGGAACGACGCGCCGTCGTCATCGGCGCCTGAGACGTAGACGACCACGCGGCGCTGAGCGAGCGCTAACTTCGCCACTGCCGCGCAGAGCGTTGTCTTGCCCGTGCCAGGCGGTCCGACCAAGAGCAATTTGCGGAAAGGCGCTAAGCCGAGCTGCTTGTAGATGTTGACGCCTTCAGTGAAGAAGGCTTCCATATCAGCGCGCAGGTCATTCTTCAGGCTCTCAGGCAAGATCACGTCTTTCCAATCCACGGTCGGCTTGAAGGACTCATGCGCGCCGCCGATGATGTACACATTCTGGCTGCGCTCCAAGTGGCGCGCTGCATTTGAGCAAGCCTGCTCGAATGCAGCCCACGCTTCCAGACGATCTGTCGGCAGCACCACTACTGCCACAATGCTTTTGTCGTCGTCTTCGTAATACGATGAGACGTAGATCGCCTCGAACGGCTCGCCTGCCTGCTCAAAGCGGAAGCGGAAAGCGCCGACAGACTCGTCCAACACAGGACGACGGTTCGGCAGACGGTAATCGCTGATCGGCACGACGTGCGGACATTCCAAGCGCTGATAGCCTAGATAGCGCGTCTTGGCGCGCAATTTGCGCCCTTCGTTCAGCCGCCTTAACGCGCGATGATTGCTACAGTTCTCGGTCGCCCAGAGCGCCATACACGGCGTCTCGCCGAAGTGTTGCTGCCAATACTCTACTGCCCAGCGCACCAACACTTCGTAGCGCAGCTTTCTTGGCGCGCTCAGCGGCTCATCCGTGCGCGAGCCGCTCAAAAACCGCCGCAAATCGCTCAGTTCACTCTTTGCCATGCCCTACCTGAAGCCCATTCCCGACGCCCAATTTCACAAAGCGCGGCGTCCATTTACATTGAGAGTACACTGACAATTCTAACTGAAAGTTCAGCATTATAGTAGTGCTTTTCAGGAACGCGCCTTGCCGCGCTCGCCTGAATCGGCTATAGTGATCAGCGTCCGTGTGCATCTGCCTTGGCAAGGCGGCGCGATACAGTTGAGGCAAACGGTCATGGAAACTTGGCAAACATCCTATGACGATCAGCGCTATGGCTACTCAAGACGGCGCTCAGTGCTGCTCGCATGGCTCATCCGTCTGCCGCTGCTCGGCGCGACGGCAGTCATCATGCTCTTTTTGCTGGCGGCGCTCTATTTGGCGCTGCATCAGCTGCAATTCACGCAATTGATCTATCCCGGCGTCTCCGCGTTCGGCGTAGACCTCTCGGGCATGACGCATCAGCAAGCGATGGCAGCGCTCGCCGCGCGCTTCACCTATGGCGAGAGCGCCGTCTTCACCTTTCGCGATGGCGAGCGCTTTTGGCAGCGAACAGCCGCTGAGCTAGGCGTCAGCTACGATCCGCTCCAGACCGTTGAAGCCGCTTTCAAGATCGGACGCGGCGGCAACTTGCTGGAAAATCTGCGCGAACAAGGCGACGCATGGCTGAATGGCGCTTCAGTGCAGCCGCTTGTCGTCTTCGATCAGTCGCGAGCCGCCGCCTTGCTCAACCAAATCGCAGCTGAGATCAACCGTCCTGTGCAAGATGCTGCGCTCATCTTGAACGGCACGCAAGTCATCACCACTGCTAGTCAGATCGGCAGGCAAGTGGACACTGAAGCCACGCTCGGCATGTTACGCCAGATCATCCTCAGCCTGACCACAGGCGCTGAGATTCCGCTCGTCATCCGTGAGACGCAGCCCGCCGTCCGCGATGTGGAAGAAGCCGCCGCCAAAGTCCGCGCCGCGCTCAGCAGCCCGATTCAGCTCTACTTGCCCGTGACTCGCGAAGGCGATCCCGGACCTTGGCAAGCCAGCGTTGAGTTCATCAGCGGCTTGCTGAACATCCAGCGCGTCGAGAACGGCGACGGCACAGCGCGCTACACAGTGAGCGCCAACGCCGAGCCATTGCGCGCTTTCCTGAACGAGCTGGCGCCGCAGCTGCGCATCGAGCCGCGCAACGCGCGTTTTGTCTTCAATGAAGCGCGCCGCGAGCTGCTGCCAATTGAAGATAGCCTTGAAGGACGCGAGCTGGATATCGAGGCGAGCCTGAAAGCCTTTGAAGCCGCCATTTTCCGTACGGATAATCGGCGCGTGCCGCTCAGCTTCATCACGATCAAGCCGGCTGCGCACAGCCAAGCGACCGCCCTTGAGCTTGGCATCACTGAGAAGATCGTCGAAGCGACCACGTTCTTCTACGGCTCAACCGCTGAGCGCCGCACCAATATCCAAGTCGCGGCGCAGCGCTTTCACGGCTTGGTCATCGCGCCTGGCGAAGTCTTCTCGTTCAACAAATACGTCGGCGATATCTCGCCCGAGACAGGCTACGAGACCGGTCTGGTCATTTACGGCGACCGCACCATCGAAGGCGTCGGCGGCGGCGTCTGCCAAGTCAGCACCACGATCTTTCAAGCGGCGTTCTTCGGCGGCTATCCAATCCTAGAGCGCTATGCGCACGGCTATCGCGTCGGCTATTATGAGAGCGGCACGGCGATCGCCAACGGTCAGCGCTACTCGGCAGGCGTCGGCATGGACGCGACCGTTTACGCGCCGATCATTGACCTGAAGTTCCGCAACGATACGCCCTATCACATCTTGATCGCGGTCAATTTTGTGCCGTCTAAGCAATCGCTGACCATCACCTTTTACAGCACAGGTGTCGGGCGCATTGTGGAGAAGACTGGTCCGCGCTTGAGTAACGTCGTGCCGCACGGCAAGCCGAAGTACACTGAGAGTCCGAGCGTGCGTCCGGGCGAGACGCGCCAAGTGGACTTCGCGGTGGACGGCGTGGACGCGCGCGTCTGGCGCACCATTCGCAGTTTGGACGGGCAGATTTTGGTCAATAATGAGGAGTTTTTCAGCCGCTACGTGCCATGGTCGGCGCAGTTTTTGGTGGCGCCGGGCTATGCGCCGAAGCAACGCTAGGCGATGCCGAGTCCGCCGATTGTCTTCGGCTTCCTGCTGGCGACGCTCTACGGCGCGCTCTTCCACCTGATCTTCGGTGGCAGCACGCGCCAATTGGCGCTCTATCTGCTCGCCAGTTGGCTCGGCTTCGCCATTGGGCAGATTTTCGGCGCCATTTTTGAGGTGAACGCGCTGGCGATCGGCGTCTTGAATACCTTCACGGCGACCTTCGGCGCGTGGTCGGCGCTGTTCATCACGCGCTTTCTATCAGGGCGAGAGACGAAGAGGCAGGAATGACAGATAGTCAGGCAGTTTCGGAGCAGGCGGCTGAGGCGCAGCGAGGCGGCTTATCGCGCTGGTTGTTGATCGGCGTGGGCGGCTTCATCGGCGTGATTGTGGTGCTGTTCGGCATTGCCGTGATCGGCGGCATCGCCGACTCGGACGGCGTGGCGAATTTCTTTCGCATCCTGCGCGATCTGTTCATCGTGATCCTAGCGCTGCAGAGCATTTTGATCGCCATCGCGCTGGTGATCTTGATCGCACAGATCAGCACGCTGATCAACATCTTGAGCAGCGAAGTCAAGCCGATCATCGAGGAAGCGCAGGAGACGGTCAGCACGGCGCGCGATACAACTGAGTTCATCAGCCGCAACGTGGCGACGCCTGTCATTCGCATGACTTCGACGGCGGTCGGCGTCGGCGTCTTCATGCGCGAGTTGCTCGCCATTCGGCGCAACCTGAGCGGCAAGGCGCGCAAGTGAGATGGCTGAACGCGGCGACGGTCGTTCATTCCTGCTTGGCGCGCTGCTCGGCAGCCTGCTCGGCGCGCTCTGGGCGCTATGGAACGCGCCGCGCAGCGGCGCAGCCACACGGCAAGCCATTCGAGCGGCGTGGCGGCAGCGCATAGGCAATTTGCGCCGTCGAGTCTCAGGCGAGAGCCTTGAAGAAGCGCTCGCCGAAGGTAAGGCGACGGCGCGCCAGCTCAACCAGCGCTAGCGCGCTTCCTCGCGCAGCGCCAGCTGGCGCACAAGCCAAGCGCGCGCGCCGATCAGCAGTAGCGCGAGCAATACACTGAACGGGCTCGGCGCAAAAGCGATCAGCGCCAGCTCGCCTGAGAGCAGCGCCATGCCAATGACCAGCGCAGCGGCGATCAAAGGCGCGTTGCTGGGCAGAACGTCGCTCAAGCGCACCAGCTCTGTGCTGAGCGCCGCTAGACCTTCCGCCTGACCGCTCAAAAGGATCGCCAGCACAGGCGTCACAAGGCGCAACGCCATGCCGAGCATCATGCCGAGTACGAAGGCGCTGCGCGGCGCCATAGCGCTCAAGCGCACGCCGAGCAGCACGCTCAGCGCCGCTTCTTGCAGACGGATGTACGGCACGAGCGCGCCTGCGCCGATCAGCAAGATCGCCCATAGCCATGCGCCGCCTGCCGCCAGACCAAGCGCGCCTGCGGCTGCCGCGCCAACGCCGAACAACGCGCCGAGCAACAAGCCGCCCAGCACGGCGCGCCACTGCGGACGCAACGCTGCAGCTGCCGTCGCCGTGATCACTTCATACGGCTCGGCAGGCGTCAGCAGGAACATATCCCAAGTTTGAGCAAGGCGCTGCCGCGCGATGCCTGCTGCCGTCAGCGCCGCCAACATGCCGTACGGCGCAAAACTGATCAGCGCGATGCCGAACAAGGCGACCGCGACAAGCGCTTGGTCGCGGTAGATGAAGAATGGCACGCCGCTGCCGATCTCAAACAGGCGCAAGAGCGGGATGCTCAGCAAGAGCAGCAGGTATATCCAACTGATCGGCAGTTGAAAGCGGCTGGGACGCCATGCGGCGCGGTAAATTGGACTCTGCTCGCTTTGAATGTGCCATAGGATGGTGCGCATCAGGCGCAGCGCGATCAGGTCTCTCACTGCGCTCAGCTCTCGAAGAGATTCAAAATGTACTCAGGCGAGAGTCCTTGCGCTTCGAAGTGTTGGCGCAATTTGCGGCGCGCGTCGAAGATCAGCTTATAGAGCGCATTGCGATTGGTGTTGAGCTGCGCGGCTACCACGTCCAGCGGCACGCCTTCAAGAATCAGCGCCTCGAAAGCGGCGCGCTGCCGCGCCGTGAGCGCTTCGTCTAAGGCGCGCTCAATGCGCTGCCAAACTTCGCGCTTCTCAGCGCTCAGCTCAGGGCTATCGGCGTCGGTCGCCGCGATCATGCTGGCGTCGGCAGCGCGATTTTCGTCGCCGTCAATCAGCGAGTCGAGCGAGAAATCGCGGTAGCGCAAGCGGCGCAGCTCGCTGATGACCAGCCGCACAGCGATCTTGGTCGCCCAAGTGGTGAATTGGCTATCGCCGCGAAACGAGTCGAGATTTGCCAAGATGCGCAGCAGCGCCTCTTGGGCAAAATCTTCCGCCATCTGCTGGATTTCTTGGATCGGATACTCGGCAAGGTCGCTGCGCTCGCGGCTGAGGTAGTAGAACAAGCCGTGTTGCAGGCGCGCACGCAACGCTTCTAACGCTTCGCTGCGTCTCGGCGAGCCTTCAGCCAGATCGCGCAGCCATTCTTCATTGGTGCGTTCAGCCAAGAGCAATGAGTCTCCGCCCGTCAAATTCCCTGCAACCTGAAGCTGAACGTGCTGCCTTGCTCAGGCGCGCTTTCCACTTCCAGACGGCTCTCCATCAGCGCCAGCAAGCCTTTGACGACAGGAATGCCCAGCCCGTAGCCTTTGGTGTTAGTGACCAGCTCGTGATCGGCGCGGAAGAACAGCTCGCCAAGCCGCGCCACATCCTCAGCGCGCATTCCGATGCCGTTATCGCAGATGCTGATGCGCACTTCGCCTGCGTTCTCGGTCGTCGTCGCTCTCAGCGTGAGCTGACCTGTGCCTTTCGGCGTGTAGAAGATGGCGTTGCGCAGCAGCAGCACGATCACTTTGACCAACTGTCTCGGATCGGCGTTGAGCGCAGGCAGCTCAGGCGCGATCTCGACCGTGAGCGTGTGTCCGTATTCCGTCAGCAAGCCTGCCACAGCCGCTTCGATCTCTGCGCGCAACGACTCGAAGGTCAGCATCTTGCGCTCTAAGCGCAGCCGATTGGCTGAGAGCTTGTTGATGTCGCTCAGGTCGCTCAAAAGCCAATCCATGCGCACCACGTTGTTGCGAATGGTCTCGACGAAGTTCTGTTGCATCGGATTGAGCGTGCCGATCATGTTCGGCTTGGCGAGCATATCGGCGTAGCCGCGAATGCTGGTCATCGGCTTGCGCAGCTCGTGAACGATGGTCGAGATGAACGTGACGTGCTGATCAGTTTGTGCAGCGCGTTGCGCCTCAGCCTGTCGGAGCAGATCATCGAGCCGTTCAAGCGTTGGCTGATGAGCGACTTCGGTCGTCTGAGCGCGCAGCTCAGCCAAGAGTTGGCGCGCAGCCGCTAAAGGATCATCGGCGTGATCGATCATTGGCATTCCTCACATGGTGCAGGTCGCGCCCATGATTGTAGCGCGCTCGCCGTGTTTGCGCATTTTAAGGTCGCTGATCACAATTTTCTCAAAATTTTCCGAAAAAACGCGCCGCGTGCCAATCTTGCGCTTATAATGCAAGATAGCTTAAGGAACACAGGATGACTTCTGATGCAATCTGCCGAGTCGATCTCGCGCGAGAACGCGCCGCTCTCAAATGCATGGCAATTGCGCCTCTCTGAGCGCCGTCTGCTGCTGCTCATCGGCGATGCGCTCGCCTGCCTGCTGGCGACGCTGCTGGCGCTGCTCGCTTGGTCGCTGACTGCGCCTGAGCCATTCGACCTCGACTTCGTAGCGCAGCGCGCGCACTGGTTCATCATCATGCCGCTTCTATGGCTGACGATCGCACGGCTGAACAGCTTCAACGATCTGCGCTTTGCTCATCAGCGCACGGCGATGTTCGCGCGGCTGCTCTTCATCAGCGTCCAAGTGGTGATCGTCTACGTCTTTCTGTTCTTCCTGATCGTGCCGAGCGGCTTCGATTTGCCGCGCTTGTTCACGCTCTACTACGCCGTCGCTGCTTTTTCGTTGGTCGGCATGTGGCGCGTCAGCCGTCCTTACCTGTTCAGTTGGACGCAACAGCCGCGTCGCGCTGTGCTGATCGGCAGCGGCAGCGCCGCCGCCGCGCTCGCGCAGACCGTCGCCAAAGAAGCGCCGAAAGATTATGAGATCCTCGGCTACGTGCCGAGCGACGCAGCTGCCGATCCGCACATGGCAGGCTTTCGGCAGCTTGGCACAGGCGGCGATCTGTTGGAAGTTGTGCGGCAGAACGGCGTCTCGGAGCTGATCTTGGCGCACGATGGCGCGCTGCCTGCCGATCTGTTTCAAGGCGTGATGGCTTGTTACGAGCAAGGCATCGCCATCACGCCGATGCCGCTGCTCTACGAGCAGATCACAGGTCGCGTGCCGATTGAGCATGTCGGGCAGATCGATTGGCAGCTCGTGCTGCCGCTGGAAGGCGATACGCTCAGCTTTCGGCTCTACTTGCTGATCAAGCGGCTGCTGGATGTGAGCCTAGCGCTGCTCGGCTTGGCGTGCTTCGCCGTCATTTTGCCGCCGTTGGCGCTGCTCATTCGGCTCGACTCGCGCGGCGGCGTGTTCTACCGCCAAGAACGACTCGGACGCGGCGGCAAGCCTTTCCAGATCATCAAACTGCGCACGATGGTGCAAGACGCCGAACGCGTGAGCGGTCCGCAATGGGCGCGCAAAGACGATCCGCGCATCACGCGCGTAGGGCGCTTCCTGCGCAAGACGCGCTTGGATGAGGTGCCACAATTGTGGAACGTGCTGCGCGGCGAGATGAGCATCGTCGGACCGCGCCCTGAGCGCAGCGTGTTCGTTGAACAGCTCACCAAGAAGATTCCGTTCTATCGCACGCGCTTGTTGGTCGCGCCAGGGCTGACGGGCTGGGCGCAAATTTGCTATAAATACGGCAACACGGAAGAAGACGCGCTCATCAAGCTGCAATACGATCTGTACTACATCCGTCACCAGAGCATCGCGCTTGACTTGCTGATCATGTTGCGCACGCTCGGCAAGATGCTCGCCCTGAGCGGCACGTGAGCGCACGCCGCGCCAAAACGACGCTCAGCACACGCAAAAGTGACGCTCAGGCTGCGGACGCCTGCCTAGGCATGTTATAATTGTGTCGCGAATCATCACAATCTGCGAGAGTTTGGCACTTTTATGGCAATCTATCCCGAATTGGCGGGCAAGGTCGCTGTGATCAGCGGCGCAGGCGGCAACTTGGGCATGGCAGTCGTGCGTTTGTTCCACGCCGCTAACATACAACTGGCGCTGGTAGACCTGCGCGAAGATTCCTTGCGGCAGCGCCTGCACGAGGCGAATCTTGAGCCTGAGCAGATGCTGATCGGCGCGCTCGATCTGACGCAACGGCGCGCTGCCATTGATGAGTTCGTCAACCGCGTTGTGGCGCACTACGGCAAAGTGGATATCCTCGTCAACGTGGCGGGCGGCTTCAAAGCAGGCGGACCTGTCCATGAGATGGACGAGGAAATCTGGGACTTCATGATGAGCATCAACGCCAAGACTGCTTTCCTACTGAGCGCGGCAGTGGCGCGCAATATGGTGGCGCGCAAAGCAGGCGGACGCATCGTGAATATCGCGGCGCGCGCTGCGCTCAGCGGCGTGCCGACCATCGCAGGCTACAGCGCCAGCAAATCGGCAGTGTTGCGTCTGACCGAGAGCATGGCTGCCGAGCTATCCGATTACGGCATCACGGTCAACGCGATCATGCCGAGCGTGATTGACACGCCGCAAAATCGCAGGAGCGATCCGAACGCCGATCACAGCCGCTGGGTGACGCCTGAGTCTTTGGCGGAAGTCATCCTGTTCCTCGTCTCGGATAGTGCGCGTGATATCAGCGGCGCCGCTATCCCTGTCTATGGCAGAGCGTAGCCCGTTTTTGATCGGCTTGTGCGTCCTGCTCGCGCTGAGCGCGTGTGCAGGCGCGCCATCGCCAACTGCCACACAGCCTCGTGCGCCGACTGTGATCGTGACGCTGCCGCCGCGCACGCCGACGCCTGATCGCGGCAGCGCCGACCACGATCTAGGCAATGCCGACGCCTTTTTGCACATCGTCCACTACGGCGACCTGCAGTGCGCGCCTTGCTTGATCGTAGCGCGCGCCTTATTGCGGCTCTACACGCAGTATCCTGAGCAAATCCGCCTGACTTGGCGGCATTTTCCGCAGCCGCAGCACGATAAAGCGTTCCTCGCCGCACAAGCGCTGGAAGCAGCGGCTGTGCAAGGCGCTTTTTGGCAGCTGCACGACCTGCTCTTCGCAGAGCAGACGGCATGGCGCGACCTGACGCCTGAAGCCTTCCGTGCAGCGCTCAACGACTACGCGCGGCGCAGCGGCATCGCAGACCTGAATGCGTTCAATGCTGCGCTCGATGCGCAGACCTACGCGCCCATCGTCAGCCGCGCCGTTGAAGAGGCGCGTCAACGCGGTCTGCGCGGCGCGCCGTCCTTGATCATGCAAGGGCAGCCGTACAGCGGACGCCTTGACGAGCGCAGCATCGGCGATTTTGCGCGCCTGCTCTTGTTGCGTCAGCGCCAATTTGAGAAGCAGCCTGCCTTGCAAATCAATCTTGACGCGCAATACATCGCCACGCTCTATACCGAGAAAGGCGAGGTTGAGATCGAACTGTTCACGCGCGCTGCGCCTGTCGCCGTCAATAACTTCGTCTTCTTAGCGCGGCAAGGTTGGTACGATGATATCACTTTTCACCTTGTGACTGACGACATTGTGCAGACGGGCGATCCGAGCGGCAGCGGCGGCGGCACAGCCGGCTACTTCATTGCCGATGAGCATGATAACGGTCTGCTTTTCGACCGCGAAGGTCTGGTGGCGATGGCGAATCAGCGCGGTGTGCCGAACAGCGCCAGCTCACAGTTCTTCATCACCTTGGCGCCGCAGCCGCAAGAAGGCTTCAACAAGCAATACACCATTTTCGGCGTCGTGCGGCGCGGCATGGACGTGCTGCGCCGTCTGACCAAGCGCGATCCGTCCGATCCGCTGCGCTTCCCGAATCCGCCGCCCGGCGATAAGCTGCTGCGCGTTGTGATCGCTGAGCTACCGCCACCAAAGTAGGCGCTGTTGCACTGGTTCTGTCTGCTCTCAAGCCTGCTCCTGCTCGGATTTTTGCTGTGCGCGTATCTGCTGGCGCGGACTCTCATGCGGCGGATGCCGCCCAGTCCGCCTGAGTCGCCTGAGCGCTACGGCTTGGCGTTCGAGACGGTCGCGTTTCGCAGCCGCGATGGGCTGCGCATAGATGCGTGGTGGATTCCTGCCGCGCAAGCCACACAGCGCACTGTGATCATCTGTCATGGACGTGAAGGCAGCCGCGAGCGCGAGCTGCCGCACGCACAGACCTTGCATAAGGCAGGCTTCAATGTGTTGCTGTTCGATTTCCGCGCGCACGGGCGCTCAGAAGGGCAGCACGTGACCTTCGGCATGTATGAGAAGGACGATCTGCTAGGCGCGCTTGACTTTTTGGCAGCGCGCGGCATCAACCGCGCAGGCGTCCTCGGCTTCAGCATGGGCGCGACAACTGCGATCATCGCGGCGGCGATCACGGATCGCATCGCGGCAATTGTGGCGGAAGGCGCAGTGGCGCGCCTCAAACGGACTCTGGCGCGGCGTCTGCGGCGCTATGGCGTGCCGTTGCCGCTGGGCTGGTTGCTCGCGGCATGGGCGCTGGTCTTCGCTACCACAATTGTGCGCGGTAGAGTTGACCAAGCGGACGCTGTTCGCTGGATTCCACATATCAAAGCGCCGATTCTACTCATTCACGGCACGGCGGACGACTTGATCAGCGCGGCTGAGGTCGCGGAGCTCGCCGCGCGTTGCGGCGCGCGCGCTGTGGTCTGGCAGGTGGCAGGTGCGGCACATCATGAGGCATCACAAGTGGCAGGCGCGGCGTTTCAACAGCATATGATCGCGTGGTTTGAGCAATATCTGCCGCAAGCCGACTGACATCTGTTAGCAGACCGTGATAACGCGCCGCGCTGAAGCGCTTGCAGTCTACTTGAAGTCTATAGCAGACCGTTGTATAATCGCACAAGGCTATGAGAGCAAGTCCGTGTTCATGCGTCGTGACGTAGCACGCAAGGCTTGCCATAGTGCGTCCCAGTGTGTATAACGATAGGCAAGGCATCCAGCGAGGCAAGGTATACCTTATGGCAAGACCACGACAATTGAAGGGCACGCTTCAAGACCTACATGCAACGCAGCTGCTCCACTTAATCAACCTTGCCAAGAAGACAGGCACGCTGCACATTTACAAAGGCGTGCCAACTGGTCGCGAGATCATCATGGGCGACGGCGAGACCAAGCGTCCTGAGCTGCAGCCCGGCGAGGAAATGGCGCGGGCAGCTTTCCGCGAAGGCAAGTTGATCCACGCGCGGCTGACCAGCCAGAGCGACCATCTTGCCACAGTCCTGCATCGCGCCGGCAAATTGAACGACGAGCAGCATCGGATCATCCTGAGCAAGGCGGCGCACGCCAGCGATAAAGCATTGGCGCTGCTGCTCATCAACGCCAATTACGTCTCGCAAGCGGATATCGTGCAGAGCGTGCAACGCTACACGCTGGAAGTCATTTACGACCTCGCCAACTGGACGCAAGAGCCATTCGTCTTCGAAGAAGGCGAACAGCCGCCGCCTGATAAGATCACAGTGCCAATTCCGCTGGAAAACGTGATCATT
>Ga0308403_1000664_pt1 | contig 12439 bp, 13 predicted proteins | sample HotsprSampleOSM3_FD_203470 | JGI IMG/M metagenome (GOLD analysis project Ga0308403, IMG submission 203470) | Hot spring phototrophic mat microbial communities from Octopus Spring, Yellowstone National Park, Wyoming, United States - 20060914_OS-M3 ... | reverse complement strand
TTAGTTGCAACCACCTACGACCCATTGAGGGTACTGAAACGCCACTCGCCTCGCAGAGCAGCTGCGTAGCCTTTAGTTGCAACCACCTACGACCCATTGAGGGTACTGAAACCGATCTAACTCGCTGGGCTTCAAGCCCTTAATGAAGTTGCAACCACCTACGACCCATTGAGGGTACTGAAACTCTGCTTGCAACAAACGAATGAGCTGCCGCAACAGTTGCAACCACCTACGACCCATTGAGGGTACTGAAACATTTGCTTCCTCATCCCATTCAATGCTCAGGATCGGTTGCAACCACCTACGACCCATTGAGGGTACTGAAACGAAATGCCAGCAGGTGAGCTGCTCAGAAAGCTGAGCTATAATCACGCGCGATCAGGCTGCTCAAAGTGCTTGCCAATACGTCAAAGGACAGTGAGCGCAGTGAAGCGTAGCGATGAAGGTGCCAAAGATGGAAACGGGAACACTGGCAATACTGATGTTCAGTCTGTTAGCAGTAGCCTTGCTGCTGAGCCTGCTCCTGCTCTCTGCCTCAGCGCGGCGCGCCGAGCAAGAGCGCCTGCGCCTGCTGCGCCAACAGAACGAACTGCTGCAGCGCTCGGTCAAGCTGCAGGAAGCCGAATTACGCCTGAAGCTGAGCCAACAGCCCGCCAATGTGCAGCCGCAGCCTGCTCAGCTGCCAGAGCCTGCGCCTGAAGCTGAGCCTGAGCAGCGCGTCATCATCCGCTATGGTCAAGTGCATACTTACACCAAGCCTATCGTGGAGCCGCCTGCCAATAGCGAGCGCGCTGAGCGCAAAGAAGCGCACGAGCGCAAGATAGACCGAATGCGCCGTTGGTAGCCTGCTCGCTGATGTTTATATGTGCGCGCAGGGCTGCGCTGTGAGTCGCAGCAGCCGCAGCGCGCGTCGCGGCTGTTGATGAATTGGCTCAGGCTCAGGCGCAGTGGCTCACGGATAACGCAGCAGCAGCCACAGGATGCCGAAGGCGATGCTCAGCAGCGTGATCGGCACGCCAACGCGCAGATACGCCATGAAGGTGAGCCGCACGCCCATGCGCGCCGCAATGCCTGCCACGATCAAATTCGCCACTGAGCCGAGCAGCGTCAGGTTGCCTGCCAGCGTGGAAGCCATCGCCAAGGTCAGCCACGCCTGCTGCGGATTGGCGAATTGCGCCATCTCAGGGCGCAGCAGCAAGACGGCAGGCACGTTGGAGACCAGATTGCTCAGCGCCGCCGTCACCAAGCTCAGCTGCGCAATGCCGCCGCGCAAGATCGGCGCGGTCGCCTCGAAGAGCGCCGCGCTGAGCCCTGTCACCTCGATGGTGTGCGTGACGATGAACAAGCCGCTGAAGAACGCCAGCAGTTCCCAATCCAGCGAGAGCAGCTTGTGCGGACGCAAGCGCGAGATCAGCAGCAGCGCGGCTGCCACAAACGCGGCGGGCGCGATCGGCAAGCCGACTAGGAACGCCAACATCAGACCGAACAACACGATCAGGCAGCGCGTCAGCAGCGGCTGATAGACGCGGACGCTCGGCATGGCGATCAGCGGCAGCGCGCCGCAAAACTCAGCGCGGTGCAGCAGCACGATCACCAGCCAGCTGAGCGCCATGCCGATCAAGGCGATCGGCGCTAGGTTCAGCAGAAAGGTCAGGTATGGGATGCCGCTGGATTGTCCGATGATCAAATTCTGCGGATTGCCAGTGATGGTGGCGACCGAGCCGATGTTGGTGGCAGCTGCCAAGCCGATCAGATAAGGAATTGGGTCGCGCTTGAGGCGGCGCGTCAGCTCGACGACGAACGGCGTCAGCATCAGGCAGATCGTGTCGTTCAGGAAGAGCGCTGAGAGCGCGCCTGCTGCGAAGATGATCAGCGCAAGGAGCGCGTGCGGCGTCCGCGCTAGGCGCAACACAGCCGAGCCGACTGCGCCGAAGAAGCCTGACATGCGCAAGTTCACGTTGATCACCATCATGCCGAAGAGCAAGGTGAGCGTGCCGAGATCGAGCGCGGCGTAGGCTTCTTGCTCGCTGATCGCGCCGAGCGCGATCAGGGCGGCGGCGCCGACGAGCGCGATGGTAGCGCGGTTCATGCGCAGGCGCGGCAACTGACCAATCGCCACGCCGAAATAGGTCAGCAGGATGACGAGCAGGGTGAGCGGAGCGGCGAGTCCTTCAGGCATGAGCGATCAGTTTTCTCGATAATCTCTCAAAGATCAGGGCAGGTCGGCGCGGCGGCGCGCTTCGCGATAATCGTCGGGCGTGTCAATGTCGCGCAAGACGCTGTCGCTCTCAACAATGACGTAATAGGTCTGGTGCGCATTGGCGTTGATCACATCGCGCGGCGCGGCGCCGTGCGGCAGGTCGAGCAGCGCCTGCCATAAGCTGCGGTCGATCAGAATTGGATGGCCGCGCTTGCCTTTGTAGCTGGGCGCGATGATCTTGCCGCGTCCTTCGGCGTATGCCTGCATCAGCTGACCGACGATGCGTCCGTCCAGCTGCGGCTGATCGCCTAAGACGATCAAGCAAGCGGCAATCGTCTCATCTAAAGCGCGCAAGCCGACCTGCAGCGAAGAGAGCATATCGCCTGTGGCATAGTCAGCGTTGTGCGCAAAGCGGACAGGCTCATCGCGTAGCGCGGCGCGCACGCGCTCTGCCACATGACCGGTCACCACGACGAGGTCGTCAAGGCGCATACGCTTCAGGCGCTCAGCGATCACGCGGATGATCGGCTTATCGTCGTCCCAAGGCAACAACACTTTGGACGAGTCAGGCTGTCCCATGCGCCGCGAGAGTCCGCCTGCCAAGACGACGGCGGCGACGCGCCGCTGCACTTCATAAATCGGCTCAGCAGCTTGCACAGCGCCGCATAGCACAGCGCTCAGGCGCGGCTCGCGCAGCGCCAGACGTCCGATCAAGCGCGCTAGGTTGCGTCCAATGCCCGACTCAGGCACTTTGTTGATCAGCGCGGCGATGCGCGCGCGCTCAGGGATGCCTTTCAAGCCGAGCATCGGATTGCGCAGCACAGAAGCGACCCACATCCAGCGCACGCGCTCGCCATAGCGATAGCCGTATTCGGCGATCATCGCCTGCGGATTGTAGACGTGCGCGTCGTCCAGCGGCTGCCCAACGCAATCAATGCCGACGACCGGCACCGCTAACGTGGTCACTGACGGCACGACAGGCTCGTGCGCATACGGCGCTTTGAACGGCAAGCGGCGCGCGCCGTCCGCCTCGACCAAAATGGCGTCCGAGTCCACGTTGTCAATCAGCATATCCACCATCTCAGGCGGCACGCCGATCACTTTTTCCACGCCGCCGCTGTTGATCACAGCGTGATACAGAAATGTGAAGCCATGCTGGCTCAGCGCGCGCGAGAGCGCCTCTGGACGCGGATTGCTGCCGCTGCTATCCGTGGCGACCGCGCTTGGCACATGGGCGAGTTCATCGGCGGCGATGCGCGTGGTGGTCGTGGCAAGCACGCGCCAACCTTCAGCCGCCAGCTCGTGACCGAGCCGAAACAACGCCGATGATTTGCCGCCTGCGCCGATGAACGCTACGACGTCGCCGCGTTGAACGTTCAACGCTTCTCGCAATCGCATACGCGCTCTGCTACCTCGCTCGACCGAGCCACAAGCGGACGATCTCAGAGCCGATGACGACGATCAGCAGCGACACAGGCAGCCACAGCACGTATGACCAATTGATCGGCTCAGGAAATGCCAGACCGAATTCGCTGAAGCGGATGAACTCAGGCAAACTGACCGACAAGCCGTCCGCTGTGCTGACCTGCACAGGCAAGAGCAGCAGATAGACGATCGCGGCGATCAGCCATACCAGCGCGTGCGCAAGCAGACGCAACATCACGTCTTCTCCACAGCGTTGCGCGCATTCAAGATAGCGCGGATGAGCGGCGCCGCCAAAACTGCTTCAAGCGCGCCGCCGCCAATCGCGAGCGACTTATCTGAGATAGTGAAGCAATGCTCGCGCTGCGCGCGCGGATCGAGATCGCCGATCTTCATGCCTGCCGTGACAGGCGTATCGTCGTCCAGCAATCCGCGCAAGACGCCTGCGAATGGCGCGTAGATTGGACACTCGCCGACGCGCGCGATCAATTGACCTTCCTGCAACAGTCGTCCGATGACTGCCACTTGCGTCACCAAGCCGTCGCACGGCGCGCGCAAGACGCGCTCGGCTTGCTTGCCGCCAAGGCTGGCAGGCAAGCCTGTATCAGGCTCGGCGCTGCCGCGCCAATAGACGCGTCCGAGATGATGTCCGCGATTGGTCTCGATCACCGCGTGGCAATCTTCGCCTGCCGTGAAGCCAGGTCCGAGCGCGATGACCAGCGGCGCTTGATCAATGTGCGTGTCCTGACGCGCCTTCGCCATGCGTCCGTCAATGATCACAGCAGGCTCAAGCGCGGCGATGGACGCGCCATCAGGATCGATCAAGACAGGGATGCTGCCTGCGTCCAGCATAGCGTATAGGCTCGGCAGGTCGTCCAGCGCGGCGCGCTGCGCGACGATACCTTCGATGATGACAGCGCCATAGACGGCTGCCATGCCATAGCTGACCGTCGTGCGCACGGCGAGCGGCTTAGCGAGCTCAGTGATGACGACGGGCAAGCCTGCTCTACGCAGCCGATAAGCGACGCCTGAGGCGAGATCGCCGCCGCCGCGCAACAAGATCGGCGGATTAGCGCGCACCTTCGCTCACTCCTGCCGCCTGCAACGCGAGATAGACGCGATCAGGCGTCATGGGCAGGCTATCCAGCCAAACGCCTGTCGCCTCATGAATGGCAGCAGCGATGGCAGGCGCCACTGGCAAGTAAGGCATTTCCGCCATGCCGCGCGCGCCCCAAGGTCCAATCGGATCGGCGTACTCTAAAATGACCGACTCGACTTTACACGGAATATCGCCGACAGTCGGAATCAGATAATTCGAGAGATACGGATTTTTGATCACGCCGTCTTCGCTGATCAAATGCTCGTACAGCGCGTAGCCGACCGCCTGCACAACCGCGCCTTCCACTTGTCCGCGCACCAGCTCAGGATTGACGGCGCGTCCGACGTCGCTGGCAGAGACGGCGCGCAGCACGCTCACCTGTCCTGTCTCAAGGTCAACTTCGACCTCGAAGGCTTGTGCCACATAGCCGTAGGCGAAGTTCGGCTCGGCGCGTCCTGTCTCAGGATCGTAGGGCGTGGTAGCAGGCGGACGGTATTTGAAAGTGCCGATGGCAGGTCGCTCTTCGTTGCGCCACGCTTGCAACGCCCGTTCAGCGGCGCCGCGCACGGCATTGCCTGCCATGAAAGTGATCCGCGACGCGGATGCGCTGCCTGCGTCATCTGTGTGCGCCGTATCGTGTGAGATCAGCGTCACTTTGTGCAGCGGCACGCCGACCGCTTCCGCCGCCATTTGCGCGATCACGGTATGCGCGCCCTGCCCAACTTCCGCGCTCGCCTGCCGCACGATCACGCGCTCGATCTCAGAGTCGCCGTGCAGCTCGACGGTCGCCCAAGCGCGCTCAGGGAAGCCGAAACTGAAGCCGACGTTCTTGAAGCCACAGGCAAAGCCGATTCCGCGCCGCTTGTGCCGCTCGGCAGGCTGCGCCAACGGCTTGCGTCGCCAACCTTCGGCAGTCTGTTCCCAGTAGCCGCTGCGCCGCGCGCATTCCGCCACCACGCGGTCAATGGTCACGCCTTGCGGCAGCGGCGTGCCAACTGAGAGCAGGTCGCCTTCGCGCAGCACGTTGCGCAGCCGAAGCTCAACGGCATCCATGCCGAGCGCTTCCGCCAGCTTGTTCATCTGCCCTTCGGCGGCGAAGAGCGCCTGCGGTCCGCCGAAGCCGCGAAACGCGCCGCTGGGAATGTTGTTGGTGAACACGCCGTAGGTGTCTAGGTGAACGTTCGGGATGCAATAGGCGCCCGTCGCCAGCAAATTGGCGTTGCCCATCACCTTGCTGGTGGTGTAGGCGTACGCGCCGCCATCGCCGATGACCGTCGCCTCAGCCGCCACCACTTTGCCATCGCGCGTGGCGCCCCACTTGGCGTAAACCTTGATCGGATGCCGCTTGTGGTGCGCTAGAATCGACTCCTCGCGACTCCAGATGATCTTGACCGGTCGCTTGAGTTTCCACGCCGCTAAAGCGAGGACGATCTGGACGGACATATCCTCGCGTCCGCCGAAGGCGCCGCCGATCGCAGGATAGATCACGCGCACTTGCTCGAGCGGCAGATCGAGCGCGTGCGCGATCTGCTTTTGATCCTCGTGCGCCCATTGCCCTGCCACCACAACCGTCACGCGCCCTTGCTCGTCAATGTAGCCCAAGCCCGCCTCAGGCTGCAGATAGGCGTGTTCCTGCCAACTGGTCGTGTACACGCCTTCCACCACCACATCAGCTTGCGCCCAGCCCTGCGCCATATCGCCCTTGCGGATTTTATAGTGGCATAAGATGTTGTTGGGATACTTGGCGTGCAGCTGCGGCGCGCCTTCCGCCATCGCCGCCTCAGGATCGGTCACGATGGGCAGGTCTTCATAAGTGACCTTGATCAGATCGCGCGCCTTGGCGGCAATTGCCTCTGTCTCCGCCACGACGACCGCCACGCAATCGGCGCGGCAGCGCACGATATCCGCGCCCGCGATCGGATTCGCGCCGCCCACGCCGCAGATGACCGGCTGATCGTAGATGATCAAGCCGTACTCGTTGCGCGGCACGTCCGCCGCCGTGAAAATGGCGACCACGCCGTCCAGCGCGGCAGCTTCGCGCGTATCCACGCTTAGGATGCGCGCGTGCGTCCGATCCGAGTAGCGAATCTTCATCCACAACTGACCGTCCATATCCAAGTCGCCCGGATAAGGCGTCTCGCCCGTCACCTTGCCGACGGCGTCCAAGCGATGGACGGACTGCCCGACCACGACCGTCTTGGCGCGTTCTACTGGATATGGTGCGTTCATCGTCTCAGCCATGCCGTGTCGGCCTCCGAAAAATTATTAGGCTACCAATCGCTCAAATCACGCGAGATAGTCTTCTTAGGCGGCAATTTGCGCTTGTTCTCCAGATCGCGCTTGCTCGGTCCGGCGATGATCGCCACCAGCGCATACGCAACGCCGATCATGACCAGCCACAGGATGCCGCCGACGATCAGCAAGCCTTGCGGCTTGATGAACAGCTCGCGCGCGCCGCTCGCATTGATCGTCTCGATGACGTAGATCAGGCGCAATTGCTGCACTTCTGGGATGATCAATTGCGCGGCGAAGTAAGCTGCCACAGCGAAGCCGATGGCGATGATCAAGCCGAAGACAGGCGCCAACGGATTACGCGGTCGCTTCTTCTCTTCTTTGACGATGCTCGTGCTCTGTTTCGACATCTCTCAACGCTCTCCACTCACAACCAGACGGAAGAAATAGGTCGCGAAGCCTTCTGACCAAACGACCTCGACGCCCAGGATGTACGTGCCTGCCTCGATAGGCAGAATGTACACAGGAATCGGGCTGAGTGACAAGACCTGTGAGCCGAGCAAGACAATGCCGTCCGACTCGAACAGATTGACGATGACTGACTCAGGCTGCGCGCCGCCGAATTGCAGTTGCGCGATGCTGCCCGCCGCGCCGACCACGCGCACAATCGGCGCTTCAAGCGGCGTTTCCAAGCAGCGCTGACCGCTCGGCAAGTTCAAGCAGCCGACCAGCGCAATCGGCGCGAACGCCACATCGCCGATCACGATCTGCACGTTCGGATAGCCGATCTCGCTCAGCGGCGCCAACGTTGCAGTCGGCAAGAGCGCGCTGCGCGTCGGAATGCGCAGCGTGAACGGCGTCGGCGTCGGGCTGGGCAATGGCGGCAGCGTGGCGATGGTAGGCACGCTGAGCGTCGGCGTCGGACTGGGCAAAAATGGCGGCGTCTCAGCGATAGACGGCGTCTCGGTCGGCAGGATCGGCGTCTCGGTCGGCAACGGGATGATGACCAGCGTGCTAGTGGGAGTGACCACGAAGACAGGCGTGGTCTGCGGCGACGGCGTGGCTGTGGTCACGACGCGCGGCGTGGCAGTTGACGTAGCAGTCAGCGTGGCAGTCGGCGTGTTGGTCGCCGAAGGCGTCAGCGTGTTGGTCGCGGTCGGCGTGACGGTCGGCGTCGGCGTGCTGGTGAAAGTCGGCGTGTTGGTCGGACGCGGCAGCACTTGCAGCGCGAAGGCGTAGCTGACGAAGAACTCGCCCTGACCGCTCTCACTCGGATAGACGGCAGTCACCAACAGGCGCTGCCGATTCGGGCTGAGATTCTCAAGCGCCAGCTGACCATCGGTCGCCAGCAGGTCGCGAGTTGGCGGCTCGGCGTTAGGCGGCGCGGCGTCAATGAAGGCGACGCTGAAGGTCTGCGGCGCAGGCTGCGCAGGGCTGATCACGAAGGTGATGACTTTATCCTCGCGCGCGCTGATGATGCTCGTCGGCTGTGGATCGTCCACAAAAGTGCATAGCGGCGCGTTATCAGGTCGCGGAAAGCACGCTGAGCCTGCCGTGCCTTCAAAAAGCACGCCTTCATAATTGGCGCGGATGATCGGCGGCTGCGACGGTCTGCCGCTTTGCGCGAAGCTGGGCAGCAGCGCGGCAGCGGCTACGATCGCGATCATCACGCCGCTAAGCCATAAAAGATGAGCGCGTGGCTTCATAAGTCCTCTTCCTCTGCTTTTTAGGCATTGCGCAACGGCGGCTGAGATGTGCGCCTGAACGTTTCCGCCTGCTCTCAGGGCAATTGTAGAATAGATCGGCGAATTGCGCTATCATCTGGCTGAGAACGACACTGGCAGCAGATTGGATCGGAGCATTCAACGGTGAGCGTACAGACGCAACACAGCCTCATCAGCTTTTACCAAGCGCGCCTCGATCAGGTGGTCGCTCTGATCAGCACTTTGGCGCGCTACGAGACGCCAACTGGCGAGAAAGCGGCGGTAGATGCGCTCGGCGCCTTCATCCGTCAGCAGTTGGCGCAGCTTGGCGCGCAGATCACGTGCTTTCCGCGCGAAGCCGTCGGCGATATCTTCCTTGCCAAATGGAACGCGCAAGCGCCCGGCAAGCCGATTCTCTTCTTGATGCACTTGGATACAGTCTGGCAGCTTGGCACGCTGGCAGCGCGACCTGTGCGCGTGGAAGGCGACCGCTTGATCGGCCCTGGCACGTGGGATATGAAGGCCAGCATCGGCACTGTCCTCTCGGTCATCGAAGGCTTGCAAGCGCGCGGCGAATTCCCGAATCGCCCGATCTGGGCGCTCTTCACCACGGATGAAGAGACCGGCAGCCTGCACAGCTGGCAGATCATTGAAGATGTAGCGCGTCAGGCAGGCTTGTGCTTGGTCATGGAATTTGCGGCGACCAACGGCGGCATCAAGACGTGGCGCAAAGGCATTGCCAATTATCAGGTCAGTGTGCAAGGCAGAGCCTCGCACGCAGGCAACGCGCCTGAGAAAGGCATCAACGCCATTGTTGAGCTGGCGCACCAGACCTTGCGCATCACCGCCCTGAACCGACTCGACCTCGGCACGTCCGTCTCCGTGACCGTTGTGCAAGGCGGCAGCGCTTTCAACGTGATCCCAGAGCGCGCCACAGCCCAAGTGGACGTGCGCTTCAAAACGCACGCCGAAGCCCAGCGCGTCCATCAGGCGCTGATGAACCTGACACCCGTCCTCGACGGCGCGCAGATCGAAGTGACGCAGCGCAGCCAGCGCCCGCCCATGGAACGCGACGCCACCATGATCAGCTCTTATGAGCAGCTCAAGGCGCTTGCCGCCCAGCTTGGCTTGGAACTGCCCGAAGAAGGCAGCGGCGGCGGCAGCGACGGCAACATCACGGCTGCGCTTGGCATTCCAACGCTAGATGGACTAGGCCCGCTTGGCGAAGGCGCCCACGCCGCCCATGAGCAAGTCCTGATCAGCAGCATTCCCGCCCGCGCCGCCTTGTTAGACGCCCTGTTGCGCCATTGGCGCTTCGCCGATTGACTATGGCAAGGAGCAAGACGATGTACGATGACCAACAACAGCTTGACCTAAGCGCTTGGCAATGGATGGCGCCGCTCGGCTTGACCATCATCGGCTTTGGCTTCAGCCTGACCGGCCAAGCCATCATCGCCAAAAGCCGCGGCAAGCCTTTCTGGCTTTGGTTTGCGCTCGGCACGCTCGGCTTGATTGTGCTGAACAGCGGCATTTCGATCTTTGGCGACGCCGTCAAGCGCCGCGCCCTGCAAGAGCTGCACGAACGCGAGACCGTCAATCTCTGAAGGCATAAAAAAATCAGGGACGCCCTTTTGCGTCCCTGACCTGCCCGTGCCGCTCAGCGCGTCTGCGGACGCGGCGCCAAGATGACCTTCACTTGCATTCGCTCGCCGTTGCGCAGAATGGTGAGCGTCACTTCGTCGCCAGGCTTGGTGCGCGTGAACAGATAGCCCAGCAAATCCTCGAAGACCCTGATCTTCATCCCGTCTATCTCTGTGATGATATCGCCGCCCACCGGCACCGGCTCGCCGTCCACGCTCAGCTCGCGTGTGGCGCCGCGCAAGCCCGCCGCCGCCGCCGGACCGCCCGTCACCACGCTGCTGACCAAGACACCCGTCGTCCGCATATCCAAGCCCAGCGCCTCTGCGATATTCGACGTGAGCGTGGTGCCTGTGATGCCCAAGTACGAATGCTCCACTCTGCCGGCTGCGATCAGCTGATCCGCCATCAAGCGCACGATGTTGCTCGGCACGGCAAAGCCGATGCCCGCCGATTGCTCCACGTTGCTGCGAATGGCTGTGTTCACCCCGATCACCTCGCCCCGATAGTTGAAGAGCGGACCGCCGCTATTGCCAGGATTGATCGCCGCGTCCGTCTGGATGATCTGCGGAATGCTGAACTGCTGCTGCCGCAACGACCGCCCGATCGCGCTCACAATGCCCAGCGTCATCGTGTTGTTCAAGCCGAACGGATTGCCAATGGCGATGGCGCGCTCTCCCACCCGCACCTTATCCGAATCGGCGAGCAGCAACGGCTGCAAATTCCCGATCTGGCGCGCATCCACGCGCACCACGGCGATATCCGCGTCTGGCGCCGTCCCCACGATCTGCGCAGGCAGCCGCAAGCCGTCAGCGAAGATCACTGTGACCCGATCCGCCGCCTCGATCACGTGATGGTTGGTCACGATATGCCCGTCGCGGTCGTACAGGAAGCCCGAGCCTTGCGCAATGCGGAAGCGCGGCTCGGTTGGCAGGCTTGGATCGATGAACGGCATCAGGCTGCGCAGCTGCGCATTGGCAGGCACGCGCACTTCCAGCGCCACCACCGATGGATTGACCTGTTCGTAGATGCGCTGCAGCAGCAGCGTCTCCTCATCGGCAAAGTCTTGCCCTTGCACGCGCGCCGGCGCCACTGAGACCAAACTGCCCAGCGCCGCGCCGAAGAGCATCGCAATTAAGATCAGCGCAGAGAACCCTGCGCGACTCAGACGTACCATAGCTTATGGCTCTCTTTCCCTCAGATTCCGACAAGTTTCGCTACCCTTAAAGCGTAGCACAAACCGATCTGAAAGGCGTTAGAGCCTGCTTAGCGTTGTGCAAAAGGCGCGCCGCGCCTAGCCGCCCTTGCGCCCGAACAGCGCGCCAAACAGCCGCGCCCAGAACGACGCCCGCCGCTTTGGCGCCGCAGACGCCGCGACAGACTCCGCTGCCGATGGCGACGCCTTCGGCGCGCTGATAGACGACGGCGTGTATGACGACGGCGTGTATGACGGCGTGTGCGCTGACGCGCCGCGCGCGGCAGGCGGCAATTCTTGTTCGGTCTCTTCAGAGACCATGCGCCAGCCTACGTAATCCATCGCGATGTTATACCACTCTTGCGATTCCCAATCGCCCTGCCCTGAGTCCTGATCGTGAGCTTGCCCTTGCCAATCCATGTGAGCGCTCCGCGCCGTTTAAGTGCCCTTCGTTCAGCCACAGATTCTGAAAGGTAAGGATGCGGCATTGTTTCAGTACTCTCGACGAGTCGTAGATGAGCGCAACTCATTGGACGGCAAATTGGACAGTCCGCTCGATTGTTCGTTTCAGTACCCTCAATGGGTCGTAGGTGGTTGCAACTTGCGGTACGCCGATAAGCATGGCGATCCGCGAGATACGTTTCAGTACCCTCAATGGGTCGTAGGTGGTTGCAACCGCAAGGCAATTCTTGAAGAAGCAAAAGCGCGTGAGTTTCAGTACCCTCAATGGGTCGTAGGTGGTTGCAACACGCGCCTCGCCCATGGCGCGTCTGGATTAAATACGCGTTTCAGTACCCTCAATGGGTCGTAGGTGGTTGCAACCGTCCGCACCTGAGCTGGTGCGTGACGCGGAGGCGTTGTTTCAGTACCCTCAATGGGTCGTAGGTGGTTGCAACCTGATTTTCGCAGAGGACGGTCGCGCCTGGATCGTGTTTCAGTACCCTCAATGG
>Ga0308403_1000658_pt1 | contig 12486 bp, 8 predicted proteins | sample HotsprSampleOSM3_FD_203470 | JGI IMG/M metagenome (GOLD analysis project Ga0308403, IMG submission 203470) | Hot spring phototrophic mat microbial communities from Octopus Spring, Yellowstone National Park, Wyoming, United States - 20060914_OS-M3 ... | reverse complement strand
AGGACGAGTGAGCTTTGGAAATATCCGTATCACAGCAACGATTTGCCTCGCTGGATGAGCTGCTCACGCTGGCGCGCCACGAGTCGACCGCGCACAAGGATTACTACATCGGCGTGGAGCATCTGCTCCTAGCGCTGATGCGCGTCGAAAGCGGCGTGGCAGCACACATCTTCGCCCAGCAAGATTCATCCAGCAGCTATGTGCAGCTCGTCGTTCAGAGCAACAGTGACTTGGATGCAACGGGCTTTTTGGGCAGTCACACGCCGCGCGCCAGCCGCGTCATCGCACGCGCGCAGGGCTACATCGCACAAGGGATGCAGCCTGATGAGCGCGCGTTGTTGCGTGCGCTCTTACGTGATAGCCTGCTCGTCCGCCGTTTGGTGCGCAGTCTAGGCGTCAAGCGCAAGGCGCTGATCGAGCAGGTGGATAACTGGCGAGCCGACTCTGCGGTCGCCATCGCCTTGCCGCCGCCGCAGGTCTTGAACAACGACGTACGCTACAGCCTGCCACCTGACGATCTGATCATCCTTCAGCAAATTTTTCGCAATTGCTCTCGCGTAGTCATCGAGCGGCTGCTCTCTGCGGAAGGCAATTCCTACAGCGGCGCGCGCGTGCTGCTGATCCATCCATTCGATACGCACGGACGCGGAGAGTCGCCGGCTGTGGTCAAACTGCACGACCGCAGCAGCATATTGTGGGAGAAATTGCGCTACAACCAGTACGTGCGCGATAAACTGCCCGCCAATACTTCGCACATCGTAGCGGACGTGCTGCCTGAGAACAGTCCTATCGGCGGCTTGAAATATTCGTTCGTGCAAGGGCATTTCAATGCGCAGGCTGCCAACTTAGCCGATTTCGCGCGCAGTGAGCCGCCTGAGATTGTAGCGCGCCTGCTGCGCGAGCGGCTGTACGATGTCTTCAGACCGACTTGGTGGGATCAGCGCAGGTCGTATAAATTCACAGCGTGGCAAGAATACGATCTGTTGTTGCCGCCTGCGCTGGAGCTGGAAGCGCTGGCTGAGATACCGCGCAGCGGACGCAAGATTGTGCCGCTTCACGATCTGTTGCGCACGGAAGGCGCGCTCCACGCTGATGAACTGGTCATCCTGACCGATTTCACAGTCTTGAAGACAAAACCTGAGCGCAATAACACAGTGCAGCTCATCGCCGGCAGCAATGCTGAGGCGATCAATCTCGCCTTGCGCGTAGATGTCAGAAACTTTGACCTATCCGCGCAACCGAACCTGCGGCGCGGCACAGTCCTGAGGCAAGTGGCAGGCAAGGTCGTCCGCACGCGAGATGATATCCTGCAAGGGCAGGTCTTGGCGCTTGCACCTAACTTCGATCTCGTTGGCGATCCGCTGCCGCGCCACGCCGTCTTCCCTGAGCGCCTGCCCAATCCGCTCCGCCACTATCGCGAGCTGCTAGACGCGCTCATCAGCGGCTCGTTTTGCGCCATGCACGGCGATCTGCACATTGGCAACGTGCTGATCGGACGCAATGGCGACGCATGGCTGATCGACTTCGAATGGGCGCGCGACGGACACACGCTCTTCGATTGGGCGACGCTTGAGCTGAGCCTGATTCTCTCGCTGCTTGCGCCACAGCTGCCCGACTCGTGGGATGCAGCATGGGAAGCGCTCGCAGTCTTGGATCGGCTCAATCGTGCCTGTTATGCACAGCCAGAGGCGCTCGAGACGGCGTTCTTCAGCGCTGAGCATCCTTACGCGCGAGCGCTCATCCCGATCCTAGAAGTGCGCCGTATCGTCAGCGGCTTGCTACATCGCGGCAACTGGGCGGAATATTTCGTCCCGCTCGGGCTGATGGCGTTGCGAGCGCTGAGCTGGAAAGAGCGTCCTGAGACGGCGCGCCGCCTTGCCTACCTGATAGTGGCGCTCGCCATCAAGACGAGCCGCGAGGCCCACAGATGCTACATGGCGTCGCCTGCCAGCGAAGGCGACCGCACAGAGACGCATTGAAAGTGCAGCAGAGACTGTCGAAAATCAGGTATACTGTCGCGCCATGACGGATAGACAGCCTTCAACGCCAATTCGGCAAGCCGTGCCACAGCTGCCATGGCGCTCGCCGACGCAAGCTGTGGCGATCATCGTCCTGATCGCGATTGTGGCGATTTTCATCGGCGCGCTCTACCTCGCTCAGGCGACGGTCACTGCCACCACAGGCAGCAATCTGCTAGAGCTGCAGCGCACGCGCGAGTTCTTGCAACGTGCTATCAGCGATATGCAGGCGCAAATCGCTCAGCAGCGCAACATCAACACCTTGCGCGGACGCGCTCAGCAGCTCGGCTTTGCGCCTGCCGCCGCCAAAGACCTCGAATACATCGTGGTAGAAGGCTACTCGCCCGTGCGCGCCACGCCCACGCCTTTCCTGCTGCCTACGCCAACGCTGGTCTACGACGAGACCTTTGAAGGCTGGGTGCGCCAACAGTGGGATATCTTGCTACGCCAATTCGAACAGTGGATGAACGGCGGCAGCACGCCGTAGGAGCTTTGCACATGCGAACGAGCTTCAACCGACGGCTCTCTCTGCTCACCTTTGTGATCATCATCACGGGCGTCTTGCTCTTCGCGCGTCTCGCCTCGTTTCAATTTCAGCTGGACGTAGCCGCCTACTTGCAGCGCGTCGCCAGCAGCAACTACCGTACGATCAACGATCGCTTCCCTGAGCGCGGACGCATCTACGACCGCAATGGCGAGCTGCTGGCTGCTAACATGACCGAGTACCGCATCGGCATCAGCCCTGTGTACGTCTCTGATAAGGCGCGCCTTGCGCGCGAGCTGGCGGAAGCGCTTGGCGAAGATGAGGAGCGCATTTTGCGTCTGGCGAGCAGCCGTGCGCCGTATGAGCTGGTCACGCGGCAGCCTGTCAGCGCGGAAGTGGCGCAGAAAGTGGCGCGCTTGAATCTGCTGGCAGTGACCATCGATCCTGAGCCGAAGCGCATCTATCCGCACAATAGCTTGGCGGCGCACGTGATCGGCTTCGTAGGCTGGGAAGGCAACTTGCGGCGCGGCTACGTTGGCGTGGAAGGCGGCTACAATGATGACCTAGCAGGTCAGAGCCGCATCACAGAGCGCAGCCGCATCCCTTTCGAGGCGATTCTGGGCGAGCCGCCGCCGCCTGGACGCGATATCTACCTGACTATCGATCGCAGCATTCAGCACCTCGCTGAGAGCGAACTCTATGACGCGATCAACCGCTACGGCGCGACCGGCGGCACGATCTTGATCATGGATCCGCGCACGGGCGAAGTCCTCGCTATGGCTTCTTACCCGACCTTCGATCCGAACGTCTATTTCCGCGCCAGCAAAGAGACCATTCGCAATCCTGCTATCAGCGATACCTACGAGCCGGGCTCGGTCTTCAAAGTTGTCACAGCTGCGCTCGCCCTTGAGTCGGGCAAAGTTTCGGAAGATTCGACGTACTATGAAGGCAGTGCTTTCCGCACGGTCGGCGGCAGGCGTATCTACAATTGGGATCGCGCTGCGCATGGCTCGCAGAGCTTTGTGGATATCCTCGTGCGCTCGTGGAATCTCGGCACGACGTGGTTGGCTGTAGACGTGCTAGGTCCAACTGAGTTCTACGAAGGCTTGCGGCGCTTCGGCGTCGGGCAGCCGACAGGCATTGACCTTGAAGGCGAAGCGGCGGGCATTTTGCGCCTGCCAAACGACCTGTATTGGAGCGACTCTGACCTTGCCACCAACAGTTTCGGGCAAGGCTTGACCGTCACGCCGCTCCAGATGCTCTCATTCGTGAATGCAATCGCCAACGGCGGTCAGATGATGCAGCCGCACGTACGCTTGAAGACGGTTGACGGCGAACGAGAATACTACGCTGTGCCAGCTGCCGTCCGCACGCCGATCTCAGCCGATGTAGCGCGGCGCATCACGGATATCATGGTGCAAGTGGTGAACGTTGGCGAAGGAAAAGATGCTCGCGTGCCGGGCTACACCATCGCAGGCAAGACAGGCACGGCGCAAATCTACTGTGCGACATGCATCGGTCTGTACGATCCTGAGCTGAGCATGGCGACCTTCGTCGGCTTCTTGCCTGCGGACGAGCCGCGCGTGAGCATCTTGATCAAACTGGACAAGGTCGGGCGTTTCGCCAGCGAGACGGCAGCGCCTGCTTTTGCGCAGCTGGTCAAGCGGCTTGTGGTGCTGATGAACATCCCGACCGATGCGCAGCGCGCCGAGCTGCGCGCGCAAGGCGGCAATACCGGACTGATCGTCAAGCGCTAGTCCGCCATGAGCGCCTACACGCAGAGTCCGCGCTACCGCCGCTGCCAAGCGCTCTTCGATAGACGCTATCCGAACTTTGTGAACGCCGGCGAGCGCTATGCGCAGTGGTTAGCGGCAGCGCTCACGCCTGACTCGACGCTGCTCGATCTCGGCTGCGGACGCGACTCATTGGCTGCGGAAGCCATACGGCGCGCTGCGCGCAGCATCGGCGTAGACCTTGTGGCGGATGACCTGCGCCACAACCGCGTTGTGCAGCTACCCGTCCTTGCCACAGCTTACCGCTTGCCGTTCCGCGCTGAGCGCTTCGATGTGATCGCCTCACAATGGGTCGTGGAGCATTTCCCGCAGCCTGAGCGCGCTTTTGACGAGATGGCGCGCGTGTTGCGTCCGCATGGCAAGGTGATCCTGCTGACGACTAACGCGCACAATTATGTGCCGCTCTTGAGCCGCCTTGTGCCGAGCGCTGCGCGGCGTCTGGCGCTCAAGCGCCTGCTGCGGCGTCCTGCGCACGAATCGCACCCGACATTTTACCGCGCCAACACGCGCCGCGCGCTCAGCCAGACGGCTGAGCGCTCAGGGCTGCATCTGGAGCAACTTGAGTTCATCGGCAATCCGTTTTACATGGCGTTCTCAGTGCCGCTCTTTCGGCTCGCCTTGCTTTACGAGCGCCTGACCGACTCGCCGCGCTTGCGCTGCTTCAAGCTCTACATCTTAGCGCGCTTGGCGAAGGCGTGATGCATCTTCAGCGTGGACGGCAGAGCGCTTCACACGGAATGCCGTTGCCGTCGCGATCAAGGCGCGTGTTGCCTGCGCGCAGGCACGCCATCGCCTGCTCACACGAGCTGAACTGCGCACAAGTGAAGGTCAAGTCAGGACATTCGTTCGGATCGGGCGTCGGCGTGGCGATCTCAGGCGAGACGCCGCAGGTCACATTCGCCGAGTCGCGTCCAAGCCGAAAGACGCGGTCGAACTCTTGCTTGTAGAGCGCTGCCACTTGCGCGTTGCGGATGATCAGGATGCTCTCATCGTTGATCGTGTCAGCGGCGCGCGTGTGGTTGAACGAGCCTGTGATGACCGTCCTATCGTCAATGATGAAGACCTTGTGATGCATGGTGTACGGATTGCCGTCCACCTTGACACGAGCGCCTAAGCAAAAGAGCGTTGGATAAGCGCCTTGCGAAGCGCCGCGATTCTCGAAGACGCCTTCGACGGTCGCGCCTGCCGCTTTGCGCTCTAGCAAGGCGGCTGAGAGATCGGGATGCGTGAAGGTGAAGGTCATGAAGCGCACTGAGCGGCGTGCAGCGCGCACTTCTGCCACGATCTTCGCCATCACGCCGTCAGGCGGCGCGAAGTAGTTCTCCACCACAACGCCGTCAACGGTCAAGCGCGGCGTCTGCGCGCCTTCAGGACGCCGCCTGCCGAAAAGCTGGTTTTCGTACATATTATCGAAGACGCGCTGATAGTTGGCGATCAGGCGCTGATTGGTGATGCGCAGGATGTTGTTATTGTTGCGGAAAGTGTCGTTCCACGAGGCATTCCACGAGCCGACGAACAGGACTGTGCCGTCAATGATCAGCAATTTCTCATGCATCAGACCATTTGAGCGTCCGCCGTCTACAAAAGGCAAATTCGCCACTTTGAGCGCCTCAAGCGCGTCAAATGGATCGCGTCCGCGCGCTGCAGGCACGTTCTGCGAGCCATTTTGTACGTCCAGCACAAGGCGCACTTGTACGCCGCGCCGATGTGCGCCGATCAAGGCGTTCACAACGCTGGGCAGGTTGAAATCGAAGAAGGCGGCGTCAATGCGGCGGCGCGCCGCGTTGATGAGCGGCACGATCTCGCGATCTACGCCGCTGTTAACTTGATCGGGCGGATCGGGATTGGTGAAATAGACCGAGAGCCACGGCAGGACGTTGCCTGCATCAATCGGCAAGCCGACGGCGACAGCGGTCGCGGCAGGCGTGGCGGTTGCAGTCGGTCTAGCTGCCGTAGGCGCTACGGTTGGCTGTGGTGCGGCAGCGCCTGCGCACGCGCTGACGATCAGCGCGAAAAGGAGCAGTGTGAGCAAGGCGATTGAGCGCGGTGCGCTCGCAAAAACTTTAGGTCTCAGGATCATCCGTCTTCTCTTGTTCATCGGTAGGCTGCGCAGGCTCAGCGTCGACGTCTGACGGCGTCAGGCTGCTCATCAGCTGCGATAACTGTTCAGCAGGCAGGAAGGCGCTCAGTGCGTCGGTCAGGTTGCCGATGGTAGTGCGCAGCAAGTTGATCGATTCTTCTACGTCTTGAATGGCTTTCGCCTGCGCAGGCGTCAGCGGCTCATCATCGGAGTCGGGCGGACGCACGTTCTCGGCGAAGTCGAGCAGTGCGCGCAGCGCGGATACGTTATCAGGCTGGGCGCGCATGATCTCAGCCAGCTCAGGCACAACAGGATGCTGGGAAGCGTCATAGCGTTCGAAGGTCTGCGCGTGTTGCCGCAGAAAGTCGCGCAGCAGCTCTAGAAACGTCTGCTCTGAGGCAGTCCGATAGCGCGCGATCAGCGCATTGGCAGTGCGCAATGTCTCTTTGAGCGCCTCAACTTTCTGCCAGCCGAGCGTCTCATCGCTGATCTCGCCGATCAGGCTCGGCAGCACGCGCCGAGTCCAGCTGAGCAAGTAATTCGCCTCTGCATCGCCTAGATTGGCGAGCAACGTCGTGTTTTCCAAAAGCTGATCCATCACAAGCGAGATATCCATCGCATAGACTCCTTTCGCCGAGCGCAAGCGCTCTCAGTGTAGCTTCAAATCGCCGATTTGACCAACAAGCGCATTCTCTGAGGCGCTTTTCATTGACAAGCGCGCTGACTCTCGCCATAATCGCACTTATGCGCCGTTTATTAGCCTTTCGCCTATGGTCTGCCGTGCTGATCTGCTTTCTGCCTGCCTTGCTCGGTTGCGCGTTGGCACAGCAAAGTGTCCCTGCTGTGCTGGTTGTGACTGCCACGCCGAGTCTTAGCGCGCCAGCTGAGCCGCCTGAGCCAACTGCCACGGCAACGCTCGTGCCGACGGCGACGCCTGTGCCGTTCATCGCCATTGCTGAGGCGAATACGGCGCTGCAAAATGGCAACTTTGAAGCAGCTGTCCAAATTTACCGCGCCATTCTGGAGCAGCCGATCACCAGCGTCGATCCGCGCTTGCGCGCCGATGCCGCCTTCGGCTACGGGCAGGCGGCATTGCGCGAAGGGCAGTTCAGCTTGGCTGTGGACGCGCTCAGCCAATTCATCAGCGCTTATCCCGATGACGCGCGTCGTGCGCAAGCGCATTTTTTGCGCGGCGACGCCTATCTCGGCGCTTCGGCATGGCAGGCTGCCATCGCTGAGTTCACGACATACCTGACCTTGCGTCCGAATTTGATTGACAGCTACGCTTACGAGCGCATTGGCGATGCTTACCTCGCCTTAGGCGACTCGGCGCAAGCGCTCGCCAACTATGCGCTCGCCGTCGAGCGCTCGCGCAGCCTTGTGCCGATGCTCATCCTGCGCGAGAAGCTGGCAGCCGCTTACCTGAACGCAGGCAACCTGAGCGCCGCTGTTGAGCAGTATGACGCTATTTTGAGCGTGGCGCGCAACGCAGGCTACCGCGCCGCGATCACCTTCGCTGCCGCGAACGCCCTGCAGCGCGCCGGCAATCTCGCTGCCGCCTTGCCGCGCTTCCAAGAGATCGTCCGCGAATATCCTGAGACGCCTGAAGCCTACCGCGCCATGCAAGTGCTTTTGGCGAACGGTCTGCGCGTTGAGAGCTTGCTGCGCGGACGCATCAGCTACGCTGCCAAAGATTATGCCGACGCAATCGAGGCATTTCACGCTTACACAACCAACACGCCGCTCGGCGCAATCGATCCGAACGTCTACTTGCTGCTAGGGCGCGCTTATCGCGAAGTTGGCAACTTTGCCGCTGCCAACACTGCCTTTCAGACCATCTTGACCAACTATCCGACCAGTCCGCGTTTTGGCGAAGCATGGTTAGAGCAAGGACGCACACTGTTCCTCAGCGGCGATGTTCAAGGCGCTATCAAGCGCTACATGGCGCTTGCCGAGACCTATCCGAACGTGCCTGAGGCGGCTGAAGCGCTATGGCGCGTCGGCTATTTGCACTCAACGCAAGGCGATGCTGAGCAGAGCTTGGCGACTTTTGAGATACTCGGCAGCAAGTATCCTGCCACGCCGCAAGCGATGGACGGCTTGTTTCGCGGCGGCATGGCGGCTTACAATCAAGGCGCGTTAGCGCGCGCTGAGCGGCTCTTCTCGCTGCTTGCGACTGGCGGCAAGGGCGAGCTGCAAGCGGCAGGCTACTTATGGCTAGGCAGGCTCTATCAGATCAACAATCAAGAAGCGTTAGCGCGCAGCGCCTATGCGCAAGCTGCACAGATCGATCCGAGCGGCTATTACAGTTTGCGCGCCGCCGATCTGTTGGCAGGGCGCGGCGGCTTTGTGCCGCCACCACGCCTCGACTGGGCGTTCAATCAGCCGCCGCATATTGATGAAGCTGAGGCTTGGATGCGCCAAACCTTCAAAATTGAAGGCGGCAGCGCGCTGTGGCAGCTCTCGCCGATGCTCGCGGCGGATGAGCGGATGGTGCGCGGCGCAGAGCTATGGGCAGTGGCTGCTTATGACGACGCCAAAGCCGAGTTCAGCGCGCTGACCGAAGCCTACGCGCAAAATCCACTGGCGCTCTACCAATTGGCATCGTATTACTACCGTATCGGTCACTATCGCGAGGCGATCAACGCGGCTGCTAGGCTGATCGATGGCTCTGGGCAGCCCACTGTACAAGTCCCAAAATATATCGCGGCATTGCGTTTTCCCATCGCCTATGCCGATTTAGTGTTGCCTGCCGCGCAGCAATACGGCGTCGATCCATTGCTGGTATTCAGCTTGATCCGCCAAGAGAGCCTGTTTCAAAGCGCGGCTACCTCTAGCGCGCAAGCGCAGGGTCTGATGCAAATCATCCCGACCACTGGCAGTTACATCGCAGGCAAGCTGGGCAAGCGCGACTATCAAAATAGTGACCTTTATCGTCCTTACATCAATGTGCCATTCGGCGTGTACTATTTATACGAGCAGTTACAAACCTTCAATGGCAATGTGTACGCGGCGCTAGCAGCTTATAACGGCGGACCGGGCAACAGCGCCACATGGTTGCGCGTCAGCGGCGGCGACCCTGACCTATTCCTGCAGGCGATCACCTTCAGTGAGACTCGCACTTACGTACGCCGCATCTACGAGCAGTACGCCGTCTATGCTGCTATCTACGCCGCTCGCTAGTGTCTGTCGAAGGACGCCATTCCATCGGAGAGGAAAAGCATGAAACGAGTTGCGATCTTGCACTACGCCAGTCCACCAGTTGTCGGTGGCGTCGAGGCGACCATCGCTTACCATGCGCGCGGTCTTGCCGATCTCGGCTACGCAGTGCGCGTGATCAGCGGCAGCGGCAGCAGCTTCGATCCGCGCGTTGAAACAATCATCGATCCGCTCTTCGGCTCGTCCGCGCCTGAGGTGCTGAATGTCAAACGCCAACTTGATCATGGGCAGGTGACTGAGTCGTTCTGGCAGCTGGTGGACGCCATTCGCGAACGTCTGCACGACGCCTTGAAAGATTGCGATGTGTGCATTGCACACAACATCACCTCGTTGCATAAAAATTTGGCGCTCACGCAAGCGCTCGTCTCGGCAGGCAATGGCAGTCGCCGTCGGCTGATCGCTTGGGCGCACGATTTGGCGTGGACAAACGCGCAATATTTGCCCGAGCTGCACAGCGGCGCGCCGTGGGACTTGTTGCGTCAGCCGTGGCCGAACGTGCGCTACGTCACAGTCTCTGAGTCTCGCCGCGCTGAGCTGGCAGAGCTGCTCGGCATTCCGCAGGAACACATCGCCGTCGTGGTGCCGGGCGTCGATCCGTCGCGTTTTCTGCATTGGACGCCGACGATGGCTATGTTGGCTGAGCGCCTGCGCTTGCTGGATGCCGATGGCATTCTGCTCTTGCCTGCGCGCATCACGCGCCGCAAGAACATCGAGCTTGGCATCAAAGTGCTGCACGCCATGCGCGATCTGAGCGGACGCGATTATCGCCTCGTGGTGACCGGTCCGCCCGGTCCGCACAATCCTGCCAATCCCGGCTATCTGGGCGAGCTGCTCAAATTGCGCCAAGAGCTAGGCGTTGAAGATGCTGTGCATTTCCTGTACGCTTATGGCGAAGGCGAGCAGCAGCTTGTGCCTGATGATGACACCATGTCGAATCTGTTCATGCTTGCCGATGCATTGCTCTTCCCAAGCACGCAGGAAGGCTTCGGCATCCCGATCATCGAAGCAGGCTTGGCAGGCATCCCTGTCTTCTGTGCAGACATTCCGCCGTTGCGCCGCACAGGTCAAAACGACGCTTACTACTTCGATCCTGTCAAAGGCGCGCCGCGCGATATCGCTGCCACTATCGTCGCCACGCTCGACGTGAACGCGCCGCATCGCTTGCGCGTGCGCGTGCGCAAGCAATATCGCTGGGATGTCCTCATCCGTACGCACGTTGTGCCGCTTGTGGAAGGAAAATAACAGCTGATGACCGTTCCTGCGCCTTATCGTATTGTGGTCGCGCTCAGCACCGTCGAGCGCCTTGAGGCATGGGTCGCTTTCGCAGAGAAGATGGCGGCAGCGCCGTCAATTCCGATTGAAATTCATCTGCGCGCTATGTTGACAATGCCTGACGACGTCTCGCTGAGCGAAGGCACATTGCAGGCGCGCCAGATGCGCGATGCGCTCGATACGCTTGCCAAAGCGCGCGAGAACATCCACGATGAGACGCGAGTCTATGTGGACTACAAGCCGATCTTGAGCGTGATCGAAGAGATCGAGCAGCAGGCGGCTGATCTGCTGATTGTGGAATGGGCAGGCGCGCATGAACCGACTGGCGGCATCAGCACGGATACTATCCTGCGCGAGACGCCGTGCGACGTTGTGCTGGTCAGCCGCCAAAACTGGCAGCGCGCAGGCGGCGTGTTGCTCTCGCTGCGCGGCGGACCGAATCTCTCGCTCGGCACGCGCGTGGCGAGCGCGCTCGCCGAAGACGCGCCGATCACGCTCTTGCACGTCGCCAGCAGTCCTTATGAATCGCAGCCTTATAGCGTGCTGCTCAGCACGGACTCGCGCATTGCGCGCACAGTGACGGTCAGCGGCGATATCACGCAAGCGATCTTGACCGAGTCGGCTAATCACAAAGCCATTGTGATGGGCGCGTCTTTCCAGCAGCCGGATCGGCGCGGCAGTGGCACAAGCACTGTTGTGCGCAGCATTTTTGAGCAGACGACCTTGCCAATCGTCCTTGTGCGCGCACACACGCCTGAAGAGCTTGCCTTCCACGCGCCGCGTCCGCTCACGCGCAAGCCTGAGCCGCTCTCAGTGCGCGTGGATCGCTGGTTTGCCGAGAATACTTATCACAGCGATGAATTCGCCGATCTGCAGGCGCTCATGGCGCTCAAAGAGAAGCAAGGCGTCACGATTGGCTTGGCGCTGCCTGCCCTGAACGAAGAAGAGACGGTCGGCAACGTGATCAGCACGGTCAAGCGCGCTTTGATGGACGACGTACCGCTGCTCGACCAGATCGTTTTAATTGACAGCAACTCGACCGATAACACAGTCGCCATCGCCGAGTCGCTCGGCATTCCGACCTACAGACATCCTGAGATTCTGCCCGAAGTTGGCAGTTATCGCGGCAAAGGCGAGGCGCTCTGGAAGAGCCTGTACGTGCTGAACACAGACATTATCGCGTGGATCGATACGGATATCACTAACATCCATCCGCGTTTCGTCTACGGCTTGCTCGGACCGCTGCTCAAGCGCGCTAACGTGCAATACGTCAAAGGCTTCTATCAGCGTCCGATCAAAGTCGGCGAGCAGCTGCAGGCTTTCGGCGGCGGTCGCGTGACAGAGCTAGTGGCGCGTCCGCTGCTCAACCTGTTCTATCCTGAGCTATCAGGCATTGTGCAGCCGCTCTCAGGCGAGTATGCAGGCAGGCGCAGCGCGCTTGAGCGCGTGCCGTTCTTCAGCGGCTATGGCGTGGAGACAGGTTTGCTGATCGATCTGCACGAGCAGCACGGACTGGAAGGCATTGCGCAGGTAGACCTTGAACAGCGCGTCCACCACAATCAGCCTTTGGTCGGTTTGAGCAAGATGTCGTTCGCCATTCATCAGGTCTTCATCTCGCGT
>Ga0308403_1000657_pt1 | contig 12487 bp, 8 predicted proteins | sample HotsprSampleOSM3_FD_203470 | JGI IMG/M metagenome (GOLD analysis project Ga0308403, IMG submission 203470) | Hot spring phototrophic mat microbial communities from Octopus Spring, Yellowstone National Park, Wyoming, United States - 20060914_OS-M3 ... | reverse complement strand
CAATCAGCAGCGCGCGCGCTTCGTCCGTCTCGCCAAAGCCGATGTGAATGTGCATTCCGAAGATCACCAAACGGCGCGCTACGTATTGCATATCGGTCGCCAGCTCAGTGTAGCGCTCGCCTTCGCTGATCGGCTGCTCATGCACGTGCGAGAACGGATGCGTAGCAGCCGCGACAATGCGCTTGCCAAAGGCTTCAGCGGCGGCGTTCACGGCGCGCCGCAAGCTGATCAACTGCTCGCGCACTTCGCTCACTGTGTGGCAGATGCCTGTGGCGATCTCGATCTGCGACTGCATGAATTCTGCCTTGACCTGATCGCCGAGCGTCTGGCGGCTGCGCGCTAAGACGTCGCGCACAGCAGGCGCGAGCGCTCGCGTCTGGCTATCCACGATCATGTATTCTTCTTCAACGCCAAGCGTGAGTGGCGGACGGTACATTGCGCGTCGCTCCGAACTTCTAGAAAGCATCGCGCTGAATTGTAGCGCAATCCGAGCGCGCGCGCCTAGCCTGCCGATGGCGCTGAGAGCTGCGCCGCTTGGAACAGACGCCTGCGCGCAACGCTGCGCACGACCTCGGCGGCCACGCGCAACGCGCCTGCCGTCACGCCTGCTGTGCTTTGTCCCGGAAAAATGCTATCGCCGACCAGCCACAGATTCTCCACGCCAGTGCGCGGTCCGCGCACGGTGAGCAAGCTGGCGAACGGAAAGCCGCCGACCATGCCGAGCGGTCGGCGCGTGAAGCGCTGAAAGGCGGCAGGCGTGCCGGGCAAGATGAGCTGCGCAGCGCTGCGCACATTCGGGATGACGCGCTCAGCGGCGTCCAGCAGCCTATCGCGATATTCTTCGACGCGCCGCTGATAGCCATCAGGATCGTTCTGGCGCAACGTCCACCACGGCGCGATCGCCGTGTGCGTCGAGAGCGTCACGGCGCGCATGCCGCTCGGCGCGCGCGTCGCATCGTGCGGACTGCTGATCGAGATGAAGACTGAGTTGCCTTCGCCAAGCGGCTGCCGCAAATCTTGCACAACTTGGAAATGCTCAGCATCGCTCGGCAGCGCGTCGCTCGGCACGCCCAAGTAGAGCGTAAAAGCGCCCCAAGTGCTTGGGCGCGTCTTCACTTCGCGTTGCAAGGCAGGCGGCGCCGCTTCGCCCAGCAGATCAGCCAGCGCCCAAGGCGTCAAATTTGCCAGGACGATGTCCGCTTCAAAGGTATTGCCTTTGTTGGTGTGCAGCAAGAAGGTCTGATCGGCGCGGCGCTCAATTTTGGTGACCGCATGGCGATAGATGATACGTCCGCCGTGCGCCGTGAGCGCCTCTGCCAATTGCCGCGCGATGTTGCCGATGCCGCCGCGCGGATGATAGACGCCGACTCGCGGCAAATCCACGGCGATGGCGCCGTACAGCGCATTGGCGTGACGGCTAGTGGTCTGCGCGCTGATCAGCAGCTGCGCGTCAATGAAAGCGCGCGCATTCGGCTCGCGCACGCCTAGCGCGTTCAGCAACTGACCCATGCTCATCAGCGCCAAAGGACTGATCGGCACAAGATTGGGACGAATTTTCGCGGCAAGGCGCAGCACATCGCCGAGCGAAGACGGCGGATACTCAGGCAGGCGCGCTGCGAATTGCCAAGCCGCCTCAGCCGCCTGCTCCTGAATCCGCCAGAAATGGCGCAAGGCAGGCAGTTTGGCGGCGCGCTCTTCGCGCCACTTATCCGCGTCGCCCCAGCGCGTGATGGTGCATTGCGGCAGGTGAATCACCCAAGCAGGCTCAATGCGCTCGATCTGCCATTCGATGCCCAGCAGCGCGCCTGCAATTTGGTGCGGTCCGCCTTCCTGGAAGCCGCCAGCGACTGTCGCGCCTGCATCGAAGCGATATCCTTTGTGATAGAACGTGCCTGCGCAGCCGCCGGCGTAAACGTGCGCTTCTAGCACGGTCACGGCGAAGCCTTCCCGCGCCAAGAGCGCGCCTGCCGTCAGACCGCCTACGCCGCCGCCGATCACCACCACTCGCTTATCTCTCGCCATGTCGCGCTCATCCTTGTGCCAGGTTTTTGTGAAGTTTAGCACAACGCTGAGCCTTTGACGAACCTTTGTCTAGCCTTCGCTGAGCGTGAGCCGCGCAATTGGCTGCAAACTGACTTCTGGCAGCAGCTCCGAGTAGGCGAGGACGCGCACTTGCGGCAGCTCAACGCCGATCAAAGCGCGGACGGCGGCGCGCGCCTCGTTAGCGGTCAGCACGATTGGCGGCGACTCAGGCGTTTGCGCCACTTGCTCGCGCAAGTGACCTAGCAGCCGCTGGCGCGCCTGTTCAGCGCCTTGCAGCGCGGCGCGCTCAAGGTCAGGCGCGAGCAAGATGACAGGTATCGGATTGCGCTCGCGCGCCGCTTGTTGCGTCAGCTGACGGCTGAGCTGTGCGCGCACAAAGGCGAGCAAGCCTGACTCGAAGCTCGGCGGCGCGCTCACTGACAGGCGATCGTCGAAGGCGATGTAGTCAGGCGGCACTAGGATGTAATCGTACGCCGCGATCGCTTCTAGGATCAGGCGCATGTTGCGCACGCTGACATTTTCCGCCGCCAGCGCGCGCAGCAGACGCGCCAATTGCGCAGGCGTGATGCGCGCCTTGGCTGACTCGGCAAGGGCAGGGAAAGCCAGCTCAATTTGCTCCAGAGCGCGCTGCGCGACGCGCTGACAGATCAGCAAAGCGCTATAGTGGCGCATCAGCGCGCTGATGTTCAAGATCAAGTGACCGAACGGCGTCCAGATGTGGAAGCCTTCCGCGCGAATCGCCTCAGCATCCGCGCTGTGCGCCAGTGCGATCAGCCGTCCCGTGGCAACGTTATAGGCAGGCGCGCTTGGCACGCCGCGCGCGCGCAATTGCTCAACGGTCGCGCTCACCAGCACCTGATCAGCGCTCAGCCCTTGCCATGGCAAGCTGGGCAGGTCGTTGATCTGCAGGCTGAATTGATTGAGCGGCAAGGCGTCGTCAACGGCGAAGGCGAAGGACGGCAGATGCACGCCAAGCTCGTCAAACAGACCGTCGCGCATAACATTGAAGAGCTGCTGTTCAGCTTCGCTCGCCGTCTCGGTCAGCTGCCGCAAGGTCGCCTGCGCGCAATAGATCGCCAGACGTTGCGGACGCAACGCAGCGAAGAGCGCTTCGCTCGCCGACTCAGGCGCGCGTTCCAGCACCTGCGCAACCGTCTCAACGGCGCGCAGCGAGACGCGCATGGCGAGCAATGGCGTGAGCGCTTCGCGCAGCGCTGTGAGCGAGTAATCCATCAAAGGCTCAGGCAGCAGGTCGCGGTAAGCGGCAAGCGCTGAGTCGCTCAGCAGCAGCGCCGCCTGATCGCTCAGCGCGCCATACACAAAAGCGCTCAGGAAAGGCGGCAAGCGCTCAGGCTGCTCGCGCAACCAGGCGGCGATGGTCGCCGTGTGGCTCGGCATGTAGAGCGCACCGCGCTGCGCCGCGAAGATTTGGCGCTCAAGGCTATCGGCGTGACGGCAGCGCACGCCTTCAACCGTCAGCGCAGCCAAGCCGTACGGCAACGACGCGCGCGCAAGGCTGAGCGTTGGCGTCGCAGGCACGCCAAGCCGCTCGCAGAGCTGCTGCGCAGCGCGCTGTGCCGCTTCGCAGATCGCCGCGTCATCAAGCGCGTCGCCGAGCGCGCTATCCAGCAGAAGCGTGATCGTCACCATCGTCCAGCTCTTCCTGTGCCAGCACGGCAAGGTGTGGGAATTCATAGCGCATCAGGGATGGCAGCGCAGCGCGCAAGATCGGATCGGAGACGATCAGCGCGGCGCGCGCCTGCTTAGACGGCACGATCGCACGCAGCGCCGTCAAAATTTCTTGGGCTGCTTGCGGCGGCATGGCGAGGTAGCTTGGCGAATCTATCATCAGATAGTCGCGCAGGCGCGCTTCCAGCTCAGGCGGCGCGCTCAGGCGCGGCAAGTGACGCGGTGCAGCGTCGCGCACGCGCAGGCGCGCCATGCGCAGCGCTGAGTCGAAGTCAGGCGCGCTGAGCGCTTCCACAAGGCTCGGGCGCAGCGGCAAGCCGTCGCGCAGCAGCGCACGACCGATGCGCAGCAGCGCAGCGCGCTCAGCCTGCGCAAATTCGGCGTCGGGCTGCCAAGCCTGCAACAGATCGCTCAAGGTCTGCTCATTCAGGAAATGCGGCAAGTGCTGACGGATGATCGCTTCCAAGTGCAAGGTCAGGTAATCGAATGGCGTCTCCAGCAAGCGCAAGCGCAACATGCGCGCGCGCGACGCATCGCGTGCGTTGATCCACGCGCCGCGCTGACCGCTGAGCGGCTGAATCGCCTCGCGCTGCACGCCGATGCCTGCCGTGCGCAAGGTCTCAGGCGCTTCTTCGCAAAAGCGCGTGCCTGCAGGCAGAAAATCTAAGGCGAGCGGCACTTCATCCAAAGCGATCAGGTAAGCGTCCGTCGGCAAGCTCTCATTCGGACGCAGACGGACGCCGTACAAAGGCAGACCTGTGGTCTGGGCAAGGCGCGCGCGCAGCTGTGGTAAATGGCGTTCCAACAGCTCAGCTGGCGGCGCGCCATCGGCGTCCAGCAGGCTTGGCGATAGCTCGATCAGGATCGGCGCGACCAGCGAGAACGGCTGCGCGCTTGGCGCCGCCAGACCGAACAGCTGATCGAGATGGCGCAAGAGCGCTTCGAAGAACGACTCGGCAATTTGCGGCGGCAGACTCTCGCGCACAGCCGCCAGCTGCCACACGAAAGCGGCATCTTTGGCGAGCGCCAAGCACGCTTCTGCCAGCGCCTTGCCAATGGACGGCACATCCGCCGCTTTGAAGCGCTTGATGGCGGCGCTGAATTCCGCGATGTGCGGCTTGCCTTGCACAAGGCGCGCACACGCGATCCGAGCGCGCAGCTCGCCCTGAAAAGCAGGATCTTCGGGCAGGAATTCTGCGAGTTCGCGGTAGCGCTCAGCGGCAGCGTTCAGCTCGCCTTCTTTGAACTGCTCATCGGCTTCCGCGATCAGCTCGAAGAGCGCGTCGCTCAGGCGTGCGCCTGCCTCTGGGAAGCGCTCAGGCTCTGCCAGCAGGCGCTGATAGCACAGCGCAGCCGCCATGTGCTGCCCTGCCTCTGTGTACAACCTGCCCAAGCTCGCTTGCTGCGCGACGAACTGCCAACTGCCGTCCTGCGCAAAATCGAGGCTTTCCAAGAGCGCAGTCAGCGGCTGCGGCTGATCGATCTCAGCTGAGCGTTCGTTCAAGCGCGCTTCAAAGTAGGCTAACCATGCCTCAGCCGTCTCAGCGTGCGACCAAGCGGCGCTCAGACGGCGCACAGTCGGCAGGTCAAGGCGGACGAGCTGCCAATGTTGCTGCGGATTGCTCAGCAGCGCGGCGGACTGCGCAAAAGCGGCTTGCGCCTGTTCAAACTCGGCAAGGGCGAGGTAAGCGAAGCCGAGATTGGCGTAAATATACGCTGGCGCCTCAGAGTCTTGCGACAGAGCGCGCTCAAGGTAAGGCAACGCCTGCTCAGCGTAGCCCAGAACAATGCCCGACCAGCCGCAGGCGTTGCCATCCGCAGCGTAGAGCGGCGAGTCGCGCTGTTCCCACAAGTAACGGTAGGTATCGGCAGCGCGCTCGTGATCGCCCAGCAAGCGGTAGGCATCGGCGCGCACGCCGAGATACCACGCCAACAGGCTATCTGTCCTCTCAATGACGTTCCCGATCAGCTCAAGGGCAAGCGCAGGCTGCTCTTGCCGCACATGGATGTAGGCTTGCACAGCCGCTGCCCACAGACTCGGCTGTTTGGCGCGGAAGCGCTCCAAGAGCGGCAATGCCTCTGCGAATTGTCCCGCGTTGGTCAAAGTGATGATCGACTCTTCGAGCGCATTGTCATCGCCAAGCTGCGCAGCGTGCCGCGCGGCGTCTATCGCCAAGCGCTCAAGGTTCAGCGCGCGATAGACGCGGTTGAGCATCTGCCAACGGTATGGATCGGCGTCGTGAAGCGCCAAGCCGCGCTCCAGAAAGGCAATCGCCTGCCAGCGCAGCGCGTCCGCGTCTTGGTAGGGCAGACGCGCACGGCTCTCACATTGCAGCGCGCGCACGTCATATGCCCAAGCGTGATCGGCATCGGGCAATTGTAGCGCCAAGCCTGCTTGCAAGGCGCGCTCGCTCTCGTCCAGCAGCGCTTCATCTACATACGGATAGGTCGGCAGCGCAGCCTGACCGAGCAGCGTGTTCGCCAAGAACCAATGCGCAGGCGCGCAATCGGGCTGCAGACGGCAGGCGGCGCGCAGCAGCTGCGCAGCGACCGCGTACTGACCTAGCCACAGGAAGCGCTTGCCTGCTTCAAAGTACGCCTCAGCCGCTTCGCGCTCGCGACCGAGCGCTTCCAGCAGCTCAGCGCGCAAGCGATGCGCGATGCGCTCAGGATACGCCGTGTCGTCGCGCACGCCGAGCGCAAGCGCCGAGTCGGCAGCGCGCAACGCGGCTTCTGCGTCGCTCGGGCGCAAGCGTCTGACGGCTTGCAAGTACAAGTTGCCGCTCTGCGGACGGTTGAATTGGCGCAGCGCAGCTAAAGTGGACGCAGTGTTGCCGAGAACTGTCAGCGCGTCCGCGTAGTGATCGTCAGCGCGCAGCCAAGCGCGTTCAGCTTCTGCCAACAGACCTAAGCCGATGTGCGCGTCAGGCGAGTTGTATCTCAGCGCCTGTTGATATTGCGCGCGCGCGCGTTCCACATCGCCTGAGACGCGGAAATAGTCGCCGAGCGCAGCCTGTGCCAATGGTTCGTCAGGCGCCAGCTGCACAGCGCGCTCCAGCAGCGTGCGCGCGCGCCCAGGCGCCGTCTCCAGCAGCGCGCGTCCTTCGCTGACCAGCGCCGCCACAGCAGGATCGGGCAGGTGCAGCGCCGCGCGGAACTGTTTGAGGAAAGCCTGCCAAAGCGGCTCAAGCGCGCGTTGTGGCGCGTCCGCTAATTCAGTCGGCAGGTCGCTATGCTCGATGACCAAAGCGATGATCGGCACGCCGTGCGTTTGCGCAGCGCGCCGCTCAGCGCTGCACGCCAGATTCTGAGCGTAGCGCGGCGTGATCAGCGCAAGGAACTGATCGCAAGCGGCGATCTGATCGAGCGCGCCGCTCAGCAGCCTGTAGCCGCTCAGCGCCGCGCGCACCACTTGCGCGTAGAGCGCGTCTTCAGGCGCAAAACTCAGGTAGAGCTTCATACGCCGCGCTCCTTGATCAAGGTCATCATCGCTTCCAGCAGATCGAGCTGCTCAGGCGTGCCGTCGCTATTGAATTGAACGCGCCATTCGCGCTTCAAATGCGCCAGCCATTGCTCAGGTCTGAGCAACTCAAGTCTTTCAACGACCTGCACAGCGAATTGGCGCACGACGCGCCGATAATTTCCGTCGCCAATGCGCTCAAGGTGCGGACGCACGCCGATCAGCAGGTCTTCAGGCGTGAGCGCATTGCTGCTCAGCTGGTCAGTCGGACGCACGGCAGCGCGATCGGCAGGTTGAATCAATCCGTCAGCGCTGTGCAAGTAGAGAGTCGGCGTGCCGAAAGTGCGCGCAGCGTGCTGACGCATAGCCGTCAGCGCTTGCCTGCCGCGCTGAACAGCGTAATCGAGCGGCTCGCCTTCCACCAGCGCCTGATAGAAGACTCGGCTGAAGTCAATGGCAGCCATGTTGGTGATTGGATATTGCATGGCGACCACTGCTTGCACGCCTTTCTGAACAAGGCGCGGCGCTAAGCCGCCAAAGCTATCGCGCAGGTCGGCGCGTCCGCCTTCGCACAAGTGTAGGAAGACCACGCGCGGCAGCTCTGAGAGACCGCACCAATCGGCGAAGTCGCTATCGCTGCACCAATCGGCTGTCCCATCCGCCTTGAGCAACGCGACCTCGCCACTGCTCGTCTCGACGTTGAAATTGCCATGACCGATGAAATGTAGCACATGCGGCTTGAACGTCCGCATGCGCTCTGTGAAAGCGGCGACCGTCGTCTCACGCAGCACGTCCACCTGCACAGGATACGCCTCTGAGAGCCGCTGAATGGACTCGATCACGCGCGGCTCTAGCACTGGTCCGAGGTCGCTCGGCTTGGAGACAGCGACCAGCAGCCGCAGCGCGCCTTCAGTGCGCAACGGCTTGCGCGCATGGCGCGGCATGAAGCGCGAGAGGACGATATCCGTGCGGCTGCACAAGAAGCAATTCTCGCGTGGATAGTGCAAAAATTCCCACGGCAAATTGGCAAGCTCAGCCGCGCCTGCCTCAAAACTGAGCTGTAGGCGCAAGCGCTCGCCGTCCGCCTGCGCTTGGCGCAGCGCTTCTTCGAAGAGCCGCTCGATCTCGGCATCGAAGAGCAGCTGATAGAGATGCTGACCGAAGATGGCGATCTCTTTTGAGTCGCTGAATTTATTCGCGCGCATCCAGCGCTCGAATAGGCGGATCGTGCGCCGCGTCAAGCTATCATGATCGAAGCCGCGCAGGACGCCGCGCGCCGTCCTGCCATCGGCATGGCGCGCCTGAAGGCTGCGTCCATCGTTCTCGACGGCGATGATCAGCTCAGCGCTCATAGCTCGCCATATCAGAGCTGCGCTGAAAGGTCATACGCTCTCAAATCGCGCACAGGCGCGCCTGCCCGCAAGAAATTGGCGAGCCGCTGCCCGAGATAGGCGATGATCTCGCCCAGCCCTGCCGCGGCGAAATTGAACGCGGAATACGCCTGCATCGCCGCCGCGACCTTCAGCGCAGTCACGTGACGCGGCACTTGCAACACAACCGCGAACTGCGGCACGCGCTCGCGGAAGAAATCCGCGCCGCTGACGCGCCAGAAGACCTTGTGCGTCTTCTCGCCGCTATGCTCGATCTGCGCGCGCACAAGGCGATAGTTGAACGGGCCGACGCGCACGCCGACATCCGTGCCAAGCGCAGCGCTGCCGCTCAGACTCGGCACGTGCGCTTCGAACTCAAAGTTGCTGCCCAAGCGCACAATCGCCTCTGCATTGCTCTGTAGGATGTTCACGAACTTTTTATCGGGCAGGATCAAAGCGCTGATCGGGCGCTGATCGTCGGGCGCGTCCGGATTGAACTCGACGGCGCATTCCACGCGCACAAAAGGCATGTTCGGGCGCGCCTGATAGCCGATCGGCAGGTATAGCCAATAGAAATTGAAGCGATCGCTCAGGCGCTTGAAAAGCGATGGCACGGGCAGGTTCTGCTCGGCGAAATGCGCCTCTTCCAGCTTGAGGAATTCCGGCTGACGGCTGAAGAATGCCTTCTGCTCGTTCAGCTCTGCCAAAAGCCGCTCAGCGGCGCTCTCCGCGCTCTCTATGCTGCGCATGACGCGCGGCTCGCTCAGCGCGTCTGTCGTGTCAGCGCGCTCTGTCTCCATGCGGCGCGTGACGCGCGGTTGGCTCAGCTCGCGCGCCAAGCCGATCACGTTCTCGCGCACTTCCGCCATGAGTTCCTCACGGCTGGCACCGCCGAAATCAAATGCAAAATCCACTAGACGCTCACTCTCGGTCATGGCGCATTGCTCCACAGGTTGTGAAAATGGCAGGCACGCCTTAGCGTACAGCGATTCAGGCAGGAAGGCAAGTGCTTAGCGCGCGTGCTATAATGCGCACAGGGCAATTGAGTTGAGGAGGGTGACTCAATGTACACCCGAAACGAGCTGCTGTTCCCATACCACGTCATTCCGCTCTTGCGCCAAGTGCGCGGCGAGACGTGGCGCACGCTGATCAACAGCCTTGTGGATGCCGCTGAGGACGATCCGCGCACATTGGCGCTGATGCTGCTCATGATTCGCCTGAACGGCTGTCTCTCGTGCGAGACCGATAGCTTTCGCGCCATGCGCGGCTGCGCCACTTGTGCGCTGCAGACCTTGCGCCGCTTCAAGGGCAGTGATGATGAGCTGCTGGCGCAGTATCAACAGGCGCTGACCGAGATTCAAAGTTATTTTGCCGCACAAAACGGCGCGTGACGCGCGGCTGCCTTTCTGCGCCGCCTGCGAGTATAATTGAGCGCAGGACATTTCCAATGCATTCAGGAGTATGTGCAATGCAGTACAGAAGGTTAGGCGCTGCAGGCATGAAGGTCAGCGCGCTCAGCTTAGGCGGCTGGATCAACTACGGCGAAGGCAAGGTCGCCGAAGATGAAGCGCGGCGTGTCGTTGAGTACGCTTACGAACATGGCGTGAACTACTTCGATCTCGCCGATGTCTACGGACGCGGCAAGGCGGAAGAGCAGATGGGCGCCGTGCTGAAGCAATTTCCGCGCCACACGCTCGTGATCGCCACGAAGGTCTTTTGGGCGATGAGCGACGACGTGAATGATCGTGGCTTATCGCGCAAGCACATCTTTGAGAGCATTGATAAATCGCTCAAGCGGCTTGGCACGGATTACGTGGATATCTACTTCTGCCATCGTCCCGATCCTGAGACGCCGATGATCGAGACCATTCGCGCCATGGACGATCTGATCCGCATGGGCAAAGTGCTGTACTGGGGAACTTCGGTCTGGACGGGCGCGCAATTGCGCGAGGCATATGCGCTGTGCGAGCGCTACGGCTTATATCCGCCGCAAGTTGAGCAGCCGCAATATTCCATGCTCTACCGCGAACACTTCGAGACCGATATCCTGCCGACGGCTGCGCAGCTCGGCATCGGCTTGGTGCTGTGGTCGCCGCTGGCGTTCGGCATGTTGACGGGCAAATACGACGACGGCGTGCCGCCTGACTCGCGCTTTGCGCGCGAAGATTGGGCAAAAGAGCGCATGATGACCGAAGAGAACGTCCAGCGCGTGCGCAACCTGAAGAAGATCGCCGATGAGCTAGGCGTGACGCGCTCGCAGTTGGCGTTGGCGTGGACGCTGCGCCATCCTGGCGTCTCCAGCGCGATCATGGGCGCCACCAAAGTCAGCCAGCTGGAAGATAATCTGAAAGCAATTGAGCTGACGCTCAGCGATGACGTGCTGAGCGCGATTGAGCAAGCGCTTGGAAACCGTCCGCTGCACGTGCAGCCGAAACCAAAGGCTGACTGAGGTCGCTAGGGCGCAGCCTATCATGTTGATGCTCTACAAAAGTCCGCAGGAATATTTGATCCTATAGCTTGGGCAGGTCAGGGCGACCTGCCCAACAAGTGGCATCAGTATTCGCGCTCGACGGCGGCGTCGGTCAGGCGCAGCAGCTCGTCGCGCGCAGCGGATGGCGGCAAGTGATCCAGCTGCCGCTTGGCGAGCGCAGCCAACTGCCGCGCTTGCTGCCAGCCTTCCTCGATGTAATTGCCTTGCAGCAGCTTGCGCTTGAAGGCGGCGGCAGGATCCTCGGTCGGCTCTTCTGCCACAGCCACAGCGCTGTGCGCGCCGTTGCCTGCCACTGCTACTGCGAAGCCCTTGCCTTGCGCGATGTCAATGCCTGCCGTCTTGCCCAGCTTCTGGCTATCGGCGATCAGGTCAAGGATGTCGTCCACAATCTGGAAAGCCAGACCGAGATTGAAGCCGTACTGGTAAAGCGCCTCGACCTGTTGCGGCGTGCCGTTGCCCAGCTTGGCGCCCAGCTTCGCCGCGCCCGCGAACAACGACGCAGTCTTCTTGGCGATGATGCGCGCATACGTCTCGCGGTTCAGCTTGCCTTCCTTCGCGGCTGCCGCTTGCAACGTCTCGCCTTCCACCAGCTCAGAGGTCATCTGAGCGAAGATGATGTTCAGGTCGCCGTAGGGCGCCATCAGCGTGTAGACCTTCGTGAAGAGAAAGTCGCCCGTCAATAGCGCAAAAGTGCGTCCCCAGATGGCGTTGATCGTCTGCCGACCGCGCCGCACAAGCCCGTGGTCGTTGATATCATCGTGGACGAGCGTCGCCGTATGCACCAGCTCCACAGCGGCTGCCACAGGCAACACCAAGTCCATATCGGCACCGCCTACCGCTTCATAGGCGAGCAGCGTCATGCGCGGCCGCATCCGCTTGCCGCCGGCGGCTAAAATGTGGCGACTGGCTTCGCGCAGCACGTCAACTTCGCTCTCCACAACTTCGATCATCAGCTGCTCAACGGCTTGCAGCGCTTTTGCGTGGTTCATCTCGCGACCTCTCTTCTCGCAGGGCTACCCACTAAAACACTTCGCTCACAACGGTGCGTATCTGCCTAGGAACAGCAAGCGCCTGCGCTCGCCACCACTCTCAGTCCGCCAGTCCGCTTGTAACTTTCAGAACTTTCTAAAAGGATTATACAGCCTTTAGCGGCGCGCGTCAATCAACTTGACGCTCGTTTGGGCAAATTAAACAGAAACTTATCTTGGAAACCTGAGGCGCTCATTCGCCTTCAGGCGCGCGCGGCGCTGAGGCGCTCGTCTCGTCGTCACCTGAGGCGCCTTGCTGCGCTTCAGGCGTGAGGTAGATGACCATGCGCACAGAGTTGCCGCCTTCGGGCAAGCGCGAGAACTCTACCTCGTCCATCAGCTGCTCGATGAAGAAGATGCCCCAGCCGCGGTTATCCTCGCCGATTCTGCCCGGCCGCGGAAGTTC
>Ga0308403_1000656_pt1 | contig 12493 bp, 7 predicted proteins | sample HotsprSampleOSM3_FD_203470 | JGI IMG/M metagenome (GOLD analysis project Ga0308403, IMG submission 203470) | Hot spring phototrophic mat microbial communities from Octopus Spring, Yellowstone National Park, Wyoming, United States - 20060914_OS-M3 ... | reverse complement strand
GCTGAACATAATTCTTTTCTGTATAGAGACCTGCTTGCAGCGCCTTACAGCCTGTGCTATGCTCGTCCTAGCACAACGGCGTCACAGGAGATGCTCTCATGGCAGGTCTCATTGGACGGCAGCTCGGACAGTACACGATCATCGCGATGCTCGGTAGCGGCGGCATGGCGACCGTCTATCGCGCGCAGCAGACCAGCATCAGGCGCGATGTGGCAGTCAAGGTCATCGAGACCAAGCTGACCGACAATCCTGAATTCATCAGGCGCTTCGAGCGCGAAGCGCAGACTGTCGCTAACTTGAATCATCCGCACATCCTGAAAGTCTTCGATTTCGGCAATCAGGACGGCTTGATCTACTTAGTGATGGAATTGCAAGCAGGCGGCAGTCTGGCGGCGCGCCTGAAGGCGAATGGCAAGCTAGATGCTGAGGACGTAGCGCGCTACCTCGACCAAATTGGCGCAGCGCTTGACCACGCGCACAACCGCGGCGTGATCCATCGCGACCTGAAGCCGCAAAATGTGCTGCTCGATCAAGACAACAACGCGATCCTGAGCGATTTCGGCATCGCGCGCATCGCCGGCGATATGACGCGCATGACCGGCAGCGGCATGGCGATGGGAACGCCATCTTACATGGCGCCTGAGCAGTGGTATGGACGCGACGTGGACGCGCGCACGGACGTTTACGCGCTGGCTGTGATGACTTATGAATTATTGGCAGGCGCGCTGCCCTTCACAGGCGATACGCCGCCAACGCTGATGTATCAGCACTTGAACGATCCGCCGCCGCCGATCCGTCGCCTGCGCCATGACTTGCCGCAGAGCGTCGAGAAGGTGCTGATCAAAGGCATGGCGAAGCGCCCTGAAGCGCGTTTTCAGAGCGCCTCGGAATTCGCGAGCGCCTTCCGCGAAGCGCTGAGCGGCAAGACGCCGAAAGGCGTGGATATCGCCGCAGCGCAGCGACCGATGACGCCGCAGCAAGGCACAGAGACCAAAGTGAGCGTGCCTGTGCCGAGAGCGCCCGAGCGACGGCGACCGTCCGTCCTGATCGGCTTAGGCGCGCTGACAATTCTAGTCTTGAGCGCCGTGATCGCGCTCTTGCTGCTCGAGCGCGTTGCGACGCCTGCGCCGCTGGATACAACGGCGACCGCGCTCAGCGTTCTGGTCGCCGACCTGCCGACTGAGACGCCGATCTTCACTGCCATGGTGACGCCGACTGCTACTCCGACTTTCACTGCCACAGCAACCTTGACGCCCAGCCGCACCTTCACGCCGCAACCGACCTTGCCGCCGCGACTTGCCGCGCAAGCGACTGCCTTTTCGCAGGCGACTTTCGACGTACAGACCGCAGCGCCGACTTTGACGCAAGCAGCGCAGCGGACTGGCGACGCCGCGCGCATCGCCACAGCGACTGCCTATCAGGCTGAGCTGAGCGCCGCGCTCACAGAGATCGCGCAGACGCTCACGGCGACAGTTTGGACGAAGACGCCGACCAACACGCCGACTTTCACACCGACACACACTTTCACGCCGACTTTCACCGCCACGCCGACGCGCACCTTCACGCCGAGCCACACGCCAACGCCGACACCTGCGCCGATTTCTGTCGCAAACCTAGGCAGCGTCGTCACACTGCAGACGCTCACAGGACACGCAGGTCTAGTGCGCTCTGTAGCGTGGTCGCCTGACGGACGCTACCTCGCCTCAGCTTCAGCTGATAACACAATCCGCGTGAGGGATGCAGGGACAGGGCAAACCTTGCGAGTGCTCACAGGACATGCAGGCACAGTGTGGTCAGCCGCGTGGTCGCCTGACGGACGCTACCTCGCCTCAGGATCAAGTGACCGCACAGTCCGCGTCTTGGACGCGGCAGATGGACGGCTGCTGCGGACGCTCGAAGGGCATACAAATTATATGTCTTCAGTCGCGTGGTCGCCTGACGGACGCTACCTCGCCTCAGGCTCACGGGACAACACAGTCCGCGTCTGGGACGCGGGAACAGGACAGCTGCTACGGACACTCACAGGACACACGAACTGGGTGAATTCAGTAGCGTGGTCGCCTGATGGACGCTATCTCGCCTCAGCTAGCTCTGATTATACAGTCCGTGTGTGGAACGCAGGGACAGGGCAGCTCCTTCGGATGCTCACAGGGCATACGGACTGGGTGAGGTCAGTCGCGTGGTCGCCTGATGGACGCTACCTCGCCTCAGGATCAGATGACCGCACAGTCCGCGTGTGGGATGCAGGGACAGGGCGGCTCCTGCGGACGCTCACAGGTCACACAGGCTATGTGTGGTCAGTAGCATGGTCGCCTGATGGGCGCTATCTCGCCTCAGGCTCACGGGACAACACAGTCCGTGTCTGGGACGCGGCGTCAGGGACGCTCTTGCGAACGCTTGAAGGGCATACGAGTGGTGTGAATTCAGTCGCGTGGTCGCCTGACGGACGCTATCTTGCCTCAGGGTCGAATGACCGCACTGTCCGCATTTGGGGCGTCCGCTGAACGCGCTGGGCTGCGCACAAGGCGTCGCTGCGCCTTTGCAGATAAGGCGCAGATAAGTTTTTGCGCGCGCTTTGGCAAAAAATGTGTAAACTATCCAAAAGCGAGTTCAGCGGAGTTCTTTCGCGTTGAAACGTAACCTTGCGGCGGCAATCTGCCTGCTCACAGCCTTGATCGGCTCTTTTGGCGGCGCGGCTGCTCAAGCGCCAAGCGCCATCTCGCTCAGCGTTGAGGTCGGCTACGATGGTTACTTCCGCAGCGGTCAATGGACGCCGATTCGCGTCGTCGCCAGCAATGACGGCGCGGACGTGCTTGGCACATTGCGCGTGAGCGCCTCGGATTCCATCAACCAGCCGACCGATGCCTACGCCATCACGCTCGATCTGCCGCGCCAATCGCGCAAGCAGTTCTTCGTCTACCTGCCGCTCAGCGCGCAAGCGCAGCAAGTGCGCCTTGAGCTGCTCACGGCGGAGCGCCTGGTGACGACGCTGACGCGCGATGTGCGCCCTGTGCGGACGAGCGACGTGCTGTTCGCCGTGATCACGGAGTCGCCGCGCGGCGGCGTGGACTTGCGCAACTTTCGGAGCGGCGCAGGCGATGCTTTCCAAGCCAATTGGCGCGTGGAAAACGTGCCGCGCATCGGCGAGGCGCTGCGCGGATTGGACGCGCTGATCTTGACTGACGCCGATACGGGCAATCTGAGCGTCGAGCAGCGGCGCGCCATCGAAGATTGGGTGCTGGCGGGCGGTCACCTGATCGTGACCGGCGGTCCGAATTGGCAAAAGACTCAGGCGGGCGTGACGCATTTGCTGCCATTGCAGCCGAGCGGGACGGTCACGCTGACGTCGCTGCCGAGCGCGGCTGCCTTCGCAGGCTTCGCCGAGCCGCTCACGACGCTCGACGGCAGTCCGATTGTGGTGGCGAGCGGCGTCTTGCTGCCTGAGGCAGAAGTGCTGGTGGCGGAGAGCGGCACGCCGATCCTTGTGCGGCGGGCGCTGGGCGGCGGCATGGTGGATTATCTCGCCATCGATCCAAGCCTAGAGCCATTTCAATCGTGGGTGAATCGCGGGCAGTTTTGGTTCACGCTGCTGACGACTGCGACGATGCGTCCGAGCTGGGCGCAGGGCATTGTCAACGCCGATCAGGCGATTGTGGCGGCGGATTTCATCAAAGGCTTGCGCCTGCCGGATGTGCTGCAGCTCGGCTTGTTCTTGCTGGCGTATGTGGCGATCATCGGGCCGCTCAACTATATCATTTTGCGCCAGCTCAAGCGCCGCGAATGGGCGTGGTTCACCATTCCGCTGATCGTGGTCATCACGAGCGTGTTGTACTACGTGACAGGCTTCAATCTGCGCGGCACACAGGCGATCATCAATCGCATGGCAGTGGTGCAAGTGTGGCAAGGCAGCGAGCGCGCTCAGGTGGACGGCGTGCTGGGCGTCTTGGCGCCGCGGCGCGGCGTCTACAGCCTGACGGCAGGCGAAGGCATGACGCTGCGCACGCTGACCAGCGAGATGTTCGGCAACATCGGCATTCCGCGCAACCTGACCATCTATGAAGACGGCGTGTACACAGCGCGCAATTTTCCAATTGACGCAGGCACGACGCAAGCCTTCGCCATCAGCGGCTACACGGATGTGCCGCCGATCCAAGGTGAAGCAGTCATCCAGCTGACGGGCGGCGCCATCGCGCCAAGCCTTGACGGACAGACTGCCAATGTGCGCATTCAGGTCAATTTCACCAATACGAGCGGCATCGCGCTGAGCGACGCTGTGCTGCTGGCGGCAGGCGGCGCGCGTCCGCTTGGGACAGTGCAGGCAGGCGAGACGTTCAATGTGCAGCTGGACGTGAATCCGCGCCAATCGCCGCCGATCAGCTTGGGCAATGGCAATCTGATGCCTGTGTACATGGCGCGCAGCACGCGCTTCACAGCGACGCGCACTGGCACGGTCGCCGATATCATGGGCATCAATTACGCTTACGGACAAGCGTTCTATCGCGGACGCGGCTTTGAGAACACTGAGCTGCGCCAAGAGATGTGGCGGCGGCAATCGTTCCTTGAGGCGATGATCGCGGATGCTGATCCAAGCGGCGGACGCGGCACAGATGTCTATCTGATCGGCTGGTCGAATCAATCGCCGCTGGATGTGCGCTTGGAAGGCGCCGCTTTCGATACAGAAGATACCACGCTGTACATCTTCCGCCTGCCGACGCGCGTCCAAGCTATCTCGTCCAACGGCGTGATCGAATTGCCAAGCGCTTACCTGACTTGGACGACCACTGAGGCGAGTCCGCGCCGCGACGTCGCGCCATATGAGCTATTCCTGCAGCCGAGCGAGACGGCGATCTTCCGCTACTTGCCGATGCCGCTCATGCGCTTGCAAGACGTGCAAGAGCTGCGCTTGTTCGTCAAGCCGGGCAATACGTTCAGCATTGGCAGAGGACGAGTCTCGCTATGGGACTGGCAAGCGGCGGAATGGATACCGATTGACGTGAGCAACATCAGCGTGCGCATCACGGATCGTCCGTCGCGCTTCATCGGGCCGGAGAACGCCATTGAATTGCGCGTGGACGTGCCGAACGACTCGGCGACCGTGCATTTTGAGCGCATTGATTTAACGCTCTACGGTCGTCTGAAAGCTGTAACGCAATAGTTGAGCGATGAAAGAGTGTGGATATGTCTGAGTTGGCGTCTGAGTCATCTGAGAGCGTCCTGCCTGCTGATAGCGCGCCTGTTGTGGATGAAGCCGACCTGATCATCGAGACGCGCGGCTTGGTCAAGCGCTATGGCAAACTGACCGCCGTCAACAATCTCTCGTTGAGCGTGCCGCGCGGCGCTATTTACGGCTTCGTCGGTCCGAACGGCGCAGGCAAGACCAGCACCATGCGCATTCTGACCACGCTGATGCTGCCGACTGCCGGTCAGGCGTATGTGGCAGGCTACGAAGTGACCAAAAATCCGCGCGCCGTGCGCCGCGTGATCGGCTACATGCCTGATTACTTCGGCGTCTACGACGACATGAAGGTCTGGGAATACCTAGATTTCTTCGCCGCTTGCTATGAGATACCTGAGAGCAGCCGTCCGCAGATGATCAGCGACCTGCTGGACTTGGTAGACCTGAGTCATCGGCGCGATGACATGGTGGATAAGCTCTCGCGCGGCATGAAGCAGCGCTTGTGCCTTGCGCGCACACTTGTCCACGATCCGCAGGTGCTGATCCTAGACGAGCCTGCCAGCGGCTTGGATCCGCGCGCGCGCGTGGAAATTCGCGAGCTGATGGTAGAGCTGGCGCGCATGGGCAAGACGATCTTCTTCTCATCGCACATCTTGGCAGATGTGGCGGAAATTTGCACGCACATCGGCATTGTCGAAGCGGGACAGATGGTCATGCAAGGCAGCATGGAGTCGATTCGCCGTCAGCTCTCGCCGCATCGCGAGGCGATTGTCACGCTGCTCGACCGCGCCGAGGACGCCAAGAGCGTCTTGAGCGGCATTCAAGGCGTTTTAGCGGTTGCTGAGCTGCCTGATGAAGGCGGACGCAAGCGCTTGCGCGTCACTTTTGACGGCGAAGACGCGCTGCTCTCAGCGATGGTGCAAGCGCTGGCAGCTAAAGGCGTGCCTGTTCTGAACTTCAGCGAGCAAGCGCAAGACCTTGAGTCGGTCTTCATGAAGGTGACCAAAGGAATCGTCTCATGACTGAGGCAGAAGCGTTGGCGCGGCGGCGCGGCGGCTTGTTCAAAAATCCTGTGGCGATGAAAGAATTGCGCGGACGGATGCGCGGCGCGCGCGCCTTCGCCGTGCTTTCGGTCTATCTGCTGCTGATGGTTGGCTTTGCGCTGCTGCTGTACGTGATCTCGACGGCGTCGCAGGATGTGTTCGGCTTCACTTCAGGCGGTCAGGTTGGACGCACGCTCTTCACAGGTATCGTCGGCATTCAGCTGTTCTTGGTCACGTTCATCGCGCCTGCTTTCACGGCGAGCGCGATCAGCGGCGAGCGCGAGCGCCAGACCTACGATCTGCTCAAGACGACGCTGCTGCCTGCGCGCACGCTCGTGATCGGCAAGCTGTTCTCGGCGCTCTCATATATCTTCCTGCTGCTGATCGCCGCCATTCCGCTGCAGAGCATCGCCTTTTTGTTCGGCGGCGTCTCGGAGATCGAAGTGCTATTGGCGTTCGTGATTTTGTCGGTGACGGCGATCGCGCTCGGCGCAACGGGCATCTACTTTTCCGCTGCGCAGAATCGCACGCTCTCAGCCAACATCACGACGTACGCTGTGACGCTCTTCATCACAATCGGACTGCCGATGGTGATCTTCATCGCGATCTCGCTCTTCGTCAACTTGATAGGCGTCAGGCAAGCGGATATCTCAGCGGAAGTGCAGATTGTGTTGTTGTATGGCTTGGTCGCTCTGGCGGCTACCAATCCGCTGATGGCGGCGTTCTTGACGCAATTCTGGCTGATCAATAAACAGAGCGTCTTCTTTTTCTACGAGACGGTCACCAGCACGACGGGCATCATCCAAGTGCCGATCCTCTCGCCGTGGATTTTGTTCAGCGCGGTCTATTTGCTGGTCGCGCTCGTTTTGGTAATTCGGACTGTGCGGCGCGTGCGGCGCATCGAAGCCTAGCGCGCTGCGTATCGTTAAAGCGAGTTGATGAGGCACGGACGATGATCGATTCAGTTGAGGCAGGCAACTTCAAAAAGGTGCGGCAGACGTTGCTGCGCCACATCGCGCGCTGGGAACGGCGCTGGCGCTTGACGCAAACGACGCTGTGGCTGCCGCGCGGCGTCTTGCTGGGCATTTTGGTCGGGCTGGCAGTGGCGCTCGCGGCGCGCAGTCGTCCGTGGCTGCTGCCTGAGCAAGTGGCAGCGTTGGCAGGCTTGGCGGTGATTTTAGGCGCGGTCTTGGCGGCGGTCGGCGTGTGGCTGTATCCGCGCTCGCCATTGGCAGCAGCGCGCCAGTTCGACCGTCTGCTCGGTTTGCAAGAACGCACCAGCACAGCGCTGGAACTCACAGCGCAGACCATTCGCGCGCCGCAGATGCTCAGCGTCTTACAGATGCAAGATGCTGTACAACAAGCGCAACAGACTCAGCCGCGGCGCCACTTGCCATTTCAATGGCGGCGCAACGAGATCATCGCGATGGTCGCGCTTGGCGCACTGCTGATCGCGCTGCTGCTGATCGCCAATCCGCAAGCTGAGATCATCGCGCAGCAGACGGCGCTGCGCAGCGCGGTTGAGGCACAACAAGAGCGCATTGAGGCGATCAAGCGCGATATCTTGGCGAATCCTGAGCTTTCTGAGGCGGAGAAGCAAGCGCTTGCGCAGATTTTGCAGGAATTGCAGGAGAAACTGGCGCAGCCGAACCTGACTCAGCCTGAGGCGGTCGCGCAGCTCTCACAAGCGGCGCAACTGATGCGTAACGAGCGCAGCCAACTGACCGATCAGCAGCGCGCAGCTTTGCAATCGGCAGGGCAAGCGCTGAGCCAGAGCCAACCGACGCAAGGCGCAGGTCAGGCGATGCAGAACGGCAACTTAGGCGATGCTGCCAATCAGCTGCAGAACTTATCGCGGCGCGTGGAGAACAATCAGCTGACTCAAGAGCAGATCGAGAGCATGACGCGCGCGCTGCAACAAGCGGCGCAGGCGTTGCAACAAGCGAACTCGGCTGCGGCTCAGGCTTTCCAACAAGCAGCGCAGGCGCTGCAGCAGGGCAATCTGCAACAAGCGGCGCAAGCCTTGCAACAAGCGGCACAGGCGCTGCAGAGCCAACAGAGTCAGCTGGCGCAATCGCCTTTGACGCAAGCGGCGCAGCAAGCGGCGCAGATGCTGGCGCAAGGTAGCAATCAAATGGCGCAGGCAGGACAACAAGGTCAGCAGAGCGCGCAGGCAAGTCAGCAAGGCGTGCAGAGCGGCGGGCAACAAGGCTCACAAGCAGGGCAACAAGGCGCGCAGAGCGGTGGGCAGCAAGGCGCGCAGAGCGGCGCTCAGCAAGGCGCGCAGATAGGTCAGCAAAGCGCAGCAGGTCAGCAGGGTGCGCAGGGCGGCGCTCAGCAAGGCGCGCAAGGCGCAGCGGGACAGCAAGGTTCACAAGCGGGACAACAAGGCGCGCAAGGCGGCGGTCAAGTGCCGGGCGAGCAGACGGGCGCTGAAGGCGCTGAAGGCGCGGGTCAGGGCAGCGGCGGCGCAGGCAACGATACGACCGAAGGCACGCCGAGCAGCGGACAGCCTATCGAGGCGAACAACGGCAATAGCGACGGCGCGCTCGGCAATAACGAGTTCATCTACGCGCCGTCGTTCATCGGCGGCGAAGGCGGCGATCAGATCAATCCGCGCAGCGGACGCGGCGGCGATGATGATCTGATCGAGACGGGCGAATTTTCGCAGAATCCGACGGGCGAGTCGCGCTTGCCAATTCGCGAGGCAGTGCGGCGCGCCATCGGCGGCGTGGATCAGGCGATGGAGAACGAGCGCGTGCCGAGCGCTTTGCGCGGTCTCATCCGCCAATACTTCACCGATCTGCAGCGTTGATGTGGCGCGTTGCCTTGTGGGCGCTCAGCTTGTGCTTGGCGGCTTGCCAAGCCGAGCTGCCGCGCGCGCCTGAGCCGACGCAGGCGACTCTCACGCCGCTGCCAACACAGGACGCGCTGACCAGTATCTGGTTAGAGCAGCCGTTTGGCGGCGGCGTGCTAGCTGTTTACTTCTACAGCGCTGAGGGCGTGCCGTGCCTGCGCTTCCTCGCCGATCTGCCCGATGCGCAGCCGTTCAGCGCGTGCGCTGAGCCGAGCGCAGCGGCGGTTGTGGTGCAAGGCGTGGTGCGCAGCGTTGATGGCGCGCCGTACACGATCATCGCAGTGCGCGCCTTGCAGCCTGAAGTGAGCGTGGTCGCCATTGAGCTGCGCAATGGCGAGAGCTATCCGTTAGAGATCGAAGACGGCGGCGCGCTGTTGATCCTGCCCGAAGCACATCAGGCATGGCAGGCAGTGCCGATTGACGCGTTCGGGAACATTGTCGGCAGGCTCTTACGTCTGAATCCATGAGTTGCGTTTCATCGGGCATATCGTACAATGGTCGTAGAATGTCAGCGATAGCAGACTGCACTGAAGGATGATTTTTTCGTATGACGGGCAACGGCACAACTATCCAATCGAACCGACGCAGCCGCGTCTTGCTGGAAGGCGTCAGCCGCGCGGGCGCGCGCAGCATGTTCAAAGCGATCGGTTTGACCGATGACGACCTTAGCAAGCCGATCATCGGCATCGCCAACACTTGGATCGAGATTGGACCGTGCAACTGGCACTTGCGGCGCTTGGCGGCAAAGGTGCGCGAAGGCATCAAGGCGGCGGGCGGCACGCCATTGGAATTCAACACGGTCAGCATTTCGGATGGCATCACGATGGGCACCGAAGGCATGAAGGCGTCGCTCATCAGCCGCGAGGTGATCGCCGACTCGATTGAGCTGATCGTGCGCGCCAACGCTTTCGACGGCGTGATCGCGCTCAACGGCTGCGATAAGACGATTCCCGGCACGGTCATGGGCTTGATTCGCTGCGATATTCCGTCGCTGGCGCTGTATGGCGGCTCGATCGCGCCTGGGCATTACAACGGCAGAGATATCACGATTCAGGATGTCTTCGAGGCGATTGGCGCGTACACTAAAGGCAAGATCACATTCGAAGAGCTACACGCGATTGAGTCGGCGGCGTGTCCAGGCGCAGGCGCCTGCGGCGGTCAGTTCACTGCCAACACAATGGCGACGGCAGTGGAGATGCTGGGCATGTCGCCGATGCGCTCGGCAGGCGTGCCGGCGATGGACGCCGAGAAAGATGAGGTCGCTTACCGTGCCGGGCAGTTGATCGTAGAGCTGATCGCAGCGGATCGGCGTCCTTCGCAGATCGTGACGCGCCAATCCATCGAGAACGCTGTGCGCTCAATTGCAGCCACAGGCGGCTCGACCAACGGCGTGCTACACATGCTCGCCATCGCGCGCGAGGCAGGCGTGCCGCTCACGCTTGAAGATATCCATCAGCTCAGCGAGTCCACGCCGCTGCTGTGCGATCTCAAGCCGAGCGGTCGTTTCGTCGCCACAGATATGACGCGCGCCGGCGGCATTCCGCTCTTGGCGAAGCGCCTATTGGAAGGCGGCTATTTGCACGGCGCTTGCCTGACCGTCAGCGGTAAGACCATCGCTGAGGAAGCGGCGACGGCGCAAGAGACGCCGGGACAAGAGGTGATTCGTCCGCTCAGCAATCCGATCAAGCCGACCGGCGGCTTGGTGATCTTGCGCGGCAATCTAGCGCCTGACGGCGCGGTCGTCAAGCTGTTCGGCTATGAGCGGCTGACGCATCGCGGCAGAGCGCGCGTCTTCGATAGCGAAGCCGAGGCGCTGCAAGCGGTCTACAACAATCAGATTGAAGCGGGCGACGTCGTGGTCATCCGTTACGAAGGTCCGGTCGGCGGACCTGGTATGCAGGAGATGCTGGCGGTCACGGCGGCGATTGCAGGCGCGGACTTGGGCAGTTCGGTGGCGCTGATCACAGATGGTCGTTTCAGCGGCGCGACGCGCGGCTTGATGATCGGGCATGTGGCGCCGGAAGCGGCGCTCGGCGGTCCGCTTGCCTTGCTGCGCGAAGGCGACCTGATCAGCATTGATGTGGCGGCGCGCCAAGTGAACGTCGAGCTGAGCGACGCCGAGCTGGCTGAACGCCGTGCGGCATGGCGCGCGCCTGCGCCGCGCTATCGGCAAGGCGTCTTCGCCAAGTATGCGCGTCTGGTGCAATCGGCAGCCGAAGGAGCTGTGACGCATCTGCGCTGAGAGGTGCGCTTGAAAGAAAAACGCTGTGAAGCGCAGAAAGGATCGTTGATGGATGCCTGATCTGAGTAGGCAGACGCTGGGCAAGTATCAAATTCTTGAGCGGCTTGGGCGCGGCGGCATGGCAACTGTCTATCGCGCTTACCAGCCCGGCATGGATCGCATTGTCGCTGTCAAAGTCATGCATCCGCAATACACGGACGATCCGAGTTTCGTCGAGCGCTTTCGGCGAGAAGCGCGTTCGGTCGGCACTTTGCGCCATCCGAACATCGTGCAGGTGATTGACTTTGACGTGCAAGACGACGAGTACTACATGGTCATGGAGTACATCGAGACCGAGACGCTCAAAAGTCGCTTGCAGAAGCAAGGCGCGCTGCCTATCCGTGAAGCGCTCGCCATAGCGCGCAAGCTGGCGGATGCGCTCGCCTATGCGCACGCACACGGCATGTTGCATCGCGATGTTAAGCCTGCCAACGTGCTGATGAGCAAGACGGGCGAGCCGATCCTAACCGATTTCGGCATCGCCAAGCTGATGGATGCCTCAGGCTTGACGGCATCCGGCGCCGCCGTCGGCACGCCCGCCTACATGAGTCCTGAGGCAGGGCGCGGCGATCCAGTGGATGAGCGCACAGACATCTACAGCCTCGGCGTCATGCTCTACGAGATGCTGAGCGGTCAGTTGCCGTTTGACGCCGATACGCCTTACGCCGTGATCCTCAAGCACATTAACGAGCCGCCGCCGCCGCTCGGTCAGCGCGTGCCACACCTGCCTGAGAGCGTCGAGCGCATTGTGATCAGGGCCTTGGCGAAGGATAAGGCGCAGCGCTACCAAAGCGCTGCTGAGATGCGCGACGCCTTGCTTAAAGCTGAGCAGGCGCTGCCTGACGCACACGCGACAGTTGAGTTGAGTCCTGCCCGCGCCAAAGAGACCATCGCCTTGTCGTCCTCTCGACGCCGTGCGCCGTTGCTGATCGGCGTCAGCACGGTCATCCTGATCGGCGCGTTGTTGGTCATCAGCACCATCAGCACGGGCGAGCCGCTTGGACTGCTGCTCGCCGCTTTTCCGTCAGCCACAGCCACTGCAACGAACACTGCCACGCCGACGGACACCGCCACAGCGACGCATACATTCACGCCAACCGCCACTAGCACTGCCACAGCGACGCCGACAGCTACCG
>Ga0308403_1000653_pt1 | contig 12512 bp, 9 predicted proteins | sample HotsprSampleOSM3_FD_203470 | JGI IMG/M metagenome (GOLD analysis project Ga0308403, IMG submission 203470) | Hot spring phototrophic mat microbial communities from Octopus Spring, Yellowstone National Park, Wyoming, United States - 20060914_OS-M3 ... | reverse complement strand
GAGTCGGCAAGGCGCGCCAAGCCAAAGTCGGTCAGGATCAAGCGCTCATCGGCGGCGATCATGATGTTGGACGGCTTGACGTCGCGATGGATCACGCCGCGCTGATGTGCATAGTCCAGCGCGGCGCACAACTGCGCGAACCAGCGGCGCACTTCAGAGAGCGGCAAGCCGTTTGGCGCGGCAGCAATGCGCTTGGCAAGCGTCTCACCTTCGATGAGTTCCATCACCATGTAGTACAAGCCGCCTTGCTCATCAAGGTCGAAGACGCGCAAGATGTTCGGATGGCTGAGCGAAGCGACAGCGCGCGCTTCCTGCCGAAAGCGCGCCACAGTCTCAGGATCGTCAAGGCGCATTGGATGAATGACCTTGATCGCCACATATTGCGAGAGATCAGGATTGAAGGCGCGGTAGACTTCCGCCATGTTGCCGCGCCCGATCAAGCCTTCAATGCGATACTTGCCGAGCGTCTGCCCGTTCTTCAGATACGTGAGCGGTTGATCGTTCGCCATTGCCGTTCTCTATTCCCAAGCCACGTGCTTTGCTTATCATAACGTTTTTCAAGGCACTTTGGGATGAGCGACGGCAAGGCGTTAGGCATCGTCTAATCTTGTATGTGCGCGCTCACCACGCCTTGACATGGAATGGTATAACTTGTGCAATGTGTGCTTGTTTGGCGTACAGATGCAGACTGTATGCACCAGTCGTGAGCGAGTCAGGCAGTCTGAAGCGCCAATCAGCGATGATCCAGCCATCGGCGTTAGGCTCTGGCAGCGAAGGCATCTCAGCGCGCTGAAGGGAACTTCCGCTCGCGTCGCGCAGCTCTAGCGCAAGGCTTGGCACTTCGGATCGCTCGCCGCGCCACCACAACCGAATTTCAAGCGTCTCGCCTTCGCGGAAGACGCCCAGCGCAGGTGAGTGCGCATTTTGCAGTGCCGCGCCGTGAAAAGTCAGCTTGCCAACAGGCACGCCTTCAGGGTCAGGCGGCGCTTCGTAAAGACGCGTCATGAAGTCCCAAGTGCCGAACCAGCGCGTGACCGTCCGTCCTCGCCGAATTTGATCGAGGAGCGGCTGTGTTTCCTCGCCTTCGGTCAAGATGTACCACACGCGGCGGAAACCAGCGCCATCAGGATGAAACGGCAGACCGTTCGGAAAGTAGACTCGCCCGAAGTATTCCCACAGCTCAGGGAGCGAACCGCGCAGTTTCGGATCGAGGACGACGACGTCGCCGCCGCGCAAAAGCGCAGCCAGCTGCGGCATTGAGTCGAGCATATTCAGCGTTGGTATGACGTAGCGCGATGCATCCGGCGGATTGAAGCCGAGAATCACGAAGAGCGCTATGCTCAGGACGGCATTTGCGCCGCGCAAGCGCGCCGTCAGGCTGCCCAAGCCGCTGCCGAGCAGGACTGCCACACCGATCAGCGTCCAAGCCAAATGCCTGACGCTGAAGAAGCCGAAGACTGCATAGAGAATGTATGCGAAGAACGGCGTCAGAGCGATTGCCGTAAGCCCTATCAGCTGGCGCGGACGGCTTAAAAGTAAAAATGCAGCTGCTAGGCAAAGTCCGATGTACACTGGCGCTGCCGTGCCTAAAAAATCGCTGTAGAGCCTAGCAAGCGCTTCAGGTAGTGGCGGCAGCGTGAGGCTTGCCACTGTCTGAACGCGCTCAGGGCTTGTGACAATCGCACTTTTGGCGAGCAACTCAGGTAACGCCAAGGCAGTCAACACAGAGACTGGTCGCCACCAAGCCCAAAGGCGACGCGGCTGTAAAATTGCGCTGAAAATGCCGAGCAGGATCACTGGCAGCACGCTGGCGAAATGCGTGTAAAACATGCCTGCCATCACCAAGCCAAGCGGCAGCGCACGCCGCCAACTTGGCGCGTGGAAGCATCGCAGCGTCAGCCAAAATGCAGCAGCAGTCAATGTAGCCAACAGGCAGTGACCGCGAGCGACACTGCTGATGTACGCATTGGCTGTGAAAGCGCCAAAAGCGGCAGCGCCGATCAATCCGCTGATAGCGCTGCCGCTGAGTCGTTTCGTCAGACGAAAGACACAAGCGACGCCAATTAGAAAAGTGAACACGCTCGCCAAGCGCGCCACAACAGGCTGAAAGCCGACCGCGCTCTGCCACAGCCCTTGCAGCTGATAGTGCAACGGCGTCCAGTCATAAGGCGTCCAGCGCAGGATTTCAGCAGGCGTGCCGATGCTCTGCCAGATCGTCCAGACTTCATCGTGATCCATCAGGAAATTATCCAACAGGCGCAGACGCGCTGCGAAAATCGCCAAGAGAATCAGGGCAAACGCGAGCGGCACAACATGGCGCAAGCGAAACCGACGCGATCGAGACAGATCGCTCACAGTCTCAGCGTCGTCAGGATGTGTCAGGTCGTCAGAAGCACGGCGCGCTGACGGATGCTCGCCGTGCTTGAGCAAGTTTTCAGCCCGGGTCTGATGCGCGCTCAAATGAAGATTGCCTTTCTGCCATTTGTATGCTGCGCGCCATAGCATACCTTGCGCTGCAAACGCTGTCTAATCTTGCGCCGTCAGGCGAATCGTCTTCAGCTGCCCACGATGCTCATCGTCTCCCGACTCTCGAACGCTGCATACAAGCCGATTTGTAAAAAAGCCTAGCCCGCGCACTTGACAATATTCAAAGGTTTTTGTACTCTGTAGGAAGTTAGCCTTACTCTAGGGAGACACTGTATAGATGGCTGCCGCTCAAAATCCTCAACGTTTTGTCATATTTGCTTACGCTACTCCTATCGACAATGAAGGAATGCAGCTTAGGTGCAACGATGAGCTAAACGCCATAAGAGCTTCTATGCCGCAAGGCGCAGTAGTTGAAGTTGCTAATGCAAGTATAGATAGAATTAAAACGGCAATACAAGCCTGTTGCAATGCGCATACAAATGTAGTTTTACATATTTGTTGCCATGGGAGCGAAAATTGCATAAAGATGTTTGATAATAACGGTGCGTTTGTAAATGTTGATTACAATCATCTTTCGCGAGAACTAAAAAACTCACTAAATCAGGCAGGTGCTTCAATGGAGTTCATTTTTTTGAGTGCTTGCCTCTCAGCTCGAGGTGCGCAGGAGATAGCAACGAATCTAAGATGCGATGCGTTTGGGTACACAACAGAAATTGCAGATTTAGTAGCCGCGAATATTACTGAATTGTTTTACAGACAGCTGGAGCAAGGTTCTTCTTTGAATAATGCATATAAATATGTAAGAAACAACGTTGCTGATAGCTCAAACTTCTCGCACAAAATACCGCCTAATCAGCTGAATTTAAGTATAGTAGATGTAGATAAAAAATGTTGGAAAAAGCGTCGTGTTACACTTAGAGCTACTTATGCAGGATCAAGGCGCGTTGAAATACTAACAAGCGAAAATAAAAAAGTAAGAGACGATCGCTACAGAGCTTTTCTAAATTATAATGTAGGTTTTGCTCAGTTCAATTTTAAGGAAATCTGCGGAAATATAGGAACAGACTTTAGCGTTTATATACTTGCTATAAAAGATTGTTACTTTCTTTATATTGAAAAGTTTAATGGACTAAGTGTAGATATCCTTCAAGACGGCGACCAGATTGACCCTTCTATCCCAAAGGAAGGTGCTCTCGAAGCATTCCGTGCGCTTCGTTTCTGGAGGTGCCTAGTAGCTCCAGCTTTGCTGCTCGTCATCGCCATTTTGCTCTTTGCACTAATCACCAAACCCTAACGGTGGCTGAGCGATTTTGTATGCTATAATGTTCCCCGCGAAAGAAACGCAATCAGTGAGGCTGATATGGACATCCATCTGATAACTGCATTCAAGGGCGGCTCAGGCAAAACGCTGATCGCTCTCTCCATCTTGATTGACGTAGGCAGCAGAATCGCAGCGAGCAAAGCCGATCAACAACAAGTGTGGGCTGTTGACTTGAATTCAACTAACCCAAACTTCTATGAAATCTTAGATACCGAAGGCAAGCTAGAGAAATTCCGCATGCAGGAAGACGGAACTTGGCTCATCACAAGCGCCGAATCGCGCAACCCAAGGTTCAAGGTCACGATTGCACGTCCTAAGGAAGAATTCCAGCTGCCGGGCAGCGTTGCAGAAGTTTGGGCAAGTCTGGGCGAGCTTAGCAACGTAATGCGTCGTAGCAGTGAGGTGAGGTGCGTCATCGTTGACACCGACATGAACATGCTCAACCTGTTCGAGGGTGATTTGCCCAGTTCTGAGCAGCTGAGCAGAGTTATCGGTCGAACCGATCATCTCTACCTTTGGAACATTTGGATGCCGCATTACTTTGTAGATGATAGTATACACGCTAGAATCATAGAAGCAGAGAAATTGCTCGTTGAGAGAAGAGTCAACTTTAATTTTGTGAATGTTATCAATGAATATCCATTCTCGCGCGACCTGCGAGAAGACGAGCAAATAGAAGATCACAAGCAAAAAAGTCTTTGGCAGCTGTTTTTTGGCGCTCGGTCTACAACGTACTCGCTAAAACAAGCAGCAGATGCGATGCTGAAGCTACCGAGTGCACCGTCCATCTCTTCAAGCGAATTGTTGCGAGATTTGCAGGAGAAAGAAATGCCGCCTGAGTTATACGTCGCTGACGTTTTGTCAGATATTTACAGGGAAAAGGGCGGGTTGCCACGCAACATTGTGCCTGTCAGCCGCCAAATTGGATTGAAAGACTACATCAGAAGACTTCGGCGCAACATGAATCTCAAGATGATAGCTGACGAACTGAGCGGTGTTAGAAACGATATAGCTACAGCGCTTCGTAAGCTCGAATCAGAAAGTGTGCGTGTACCATGACTCTCTCTGAACAGATCATCAAGGATATCTACTGGGCAGATGACTCGTACTGGCGCGTCTTGACCCTCATCATGCTCTTTCCGAATGCAGCGTATGACCGACTCGAAGCGATGGTGACGCTCGGCGAAGGCGAGTCAGTGCGCGGCTTGATCGCCCAGCTCCGCCGCAAGGGAATCATTGAAAGCAACGCGCAATCCGTCGGAGAGAATTACAAGCAGCTGCTCGAGCGGCTGTTCACAGAAACCTATCAATCGCCGCCTACAGCCAGTTTCGCCCGCGAAATGGAGAGGCTCTTCAGCGAAGATGGGACGCTCAGTCGGCAGTCTGTAGAGCTTTTTGAGAGCATTGTGGGCGAGGATCCCATGTCTCAACCATTCTTCGGGCAGCCAGAGCCATACTACGTGCTGCGCACGTCTCGGTTGTGTCTGTTTCCACTCAACAAATCGCCAAACGATGCCTTGATCGGCTCACAGGCAGTTTTGGTGGCTGCAAAGCAGGCAGGCAACATCCGAGAGCGGGAATTCCTGCCTATCTTGATCGCGCCGCGCATTCCTGCTCAGATGGTCTCTATGGCAATTGCGCTGAACGTTGATCTATACTTGCTGGACGCATTCTCTCTAATGCAACTGAAAGGTCTTGTGAATTCGGTCACGGTAGACACACTCAGGCAAATGGGCAGCAGGCTGCGTCATGCGTTTCTCGATCAGCCTGTAGCGGGCTTGTGGAATGTGTCGAAGGCTTGGTCGTTCATGTCCCTGCCGAGCGAGGAGTCCTCATGATAGCCGCGCAGCAATATCAACAACGCATTCCATTTCGGAACTTGCACGAGCTGCACAATGCCTTGCGATCTTTTCAGGTGCGAATCTTCGACTGCATGGTCGGCAACTGTAATGGGCAGCAAGTCTTGTGCTTAACTACTGCGCAGGAAGTATCTAACGGCTCAAATGTTTCGCTTCAGAATGCAAGGAACAACACAGCAGACCTGCTTGAGCTTGATTTTCTGTTCGAGAAGTTGCTTGAAAGCCACAACAAACGCGAGCTGATAGATACAATCGTCTCTGTGCCTACGCAGCTTGCAAGCGCCTACATAGCGGTCAGCCTAGAAGACCTAGAGATTCTAGAAAACATCGGGATGTGTCAAATCGGCAGGCACGGCGAGGAACGTCTTCTGCCGCTTTTGCACTTGTCCATACCATTCGACAGCATGCAGACAGACCTAGAGAGGCTTCGGAACGCTTTCGAGGGAGCATACGCTTACACCTTTTCAGCAGTTCCATGCAGAGACTTTTTGCAGATCGACATCGTCCCTAACATTGGCGACTTAGCTAGATACAGATACCAGCAAGGTCTGCCCAATGGTTGGGACAATGTCATGTCGCGTGTTGAAGGACTAGGTCTAGGTCGTCGCGAGACAGTTGCTCTGGCGTGCCGCGCTAGCGATCAGCCTAATCTTCAGGAGATCAAGCAGCTTATCCAAGAATTCGATGCGCGAGGCGTCAGCAACATCATGACGCTGATGCCAATTCCTGCTGGACCAACAGCTCAAAGTTTCAAGTATGCCTCGCGCCGTATTGTGTAGAAACGAGTGCGCCATACCGGCGCACTACGTCTAATCTTGCGCCGTCAGGCGAATCGTCTTCAGCTGCCTGCGATGATACGCGCGCAAGGTCACGCTGCGCCAGTGCGACGGCAAATTCGGCTTCACCTGCAGCTCGCCGCGCTCATCTAAGCCCAAGCCGACGAAGCCAAAAGCGACCGCCTGCCACACGCCGCCGCTGGCAGCCGCATGGATGCCGTCGCGCACGTTGCCTTTCAAGTCCTCAAGGTCAATGTTCGCAGCGTAGACGAACAGCTTGTAAGCGTCCTCAAGCAAACCGAGCCGCGCCGCTACCCAGGCGTGCGTGGACGGACTGAGCGACGAGCCGTGATCCACCAGCGGATAGTAGAAATCCCAGTTCGCTTGCTGCACGTCAGGCGTGCCGAATTGATCGCCCAAGAGCGCCATCAGCATCACGACATCCGCCTGCTTGATGACCATCGTGCGCTGTGCGCGCCCATGACCGAGAATCCAATCCATGTTGGCGACGCGCGGCTGCCAATGCGTCAGGTCAAGACGCTCTAAGCTGAAAAAGCCATCGAATTGCTCCAACACGCCGGTCTCAGGATCGCGCGGCACGTACATCTTTGCCGCGATCTCCGCCCATTTTGCGCAACGCGCCTCTGTGATGTCCAAGCGCGCCAAAAGCGCCTCGCCTGCCTGCCGATGATGTGTGAGCAGCCATTGACGCACGGCGAGCGCCTGTTGCAAGTGCCAGCGCACCATGCTATTGGTGAAGGCGCTGTTGTTCACGTTCTCATGATATTCATCTGGTCCGATCTGCATGTGCAGCTCGTAGCGATCCTGCTCAGCGTTGTATTCGGCGCGGCTGCCCCAGAAAACTGCCGTATCCAGCACGATCTCTGCGCCGTGCTTCACAAAGAACTCATCGTCGCCTGTCCATTGCCAATACTGCAGCACGGCGTAGGCGATATCTGTGCTGATGTGCTGCTCATTATCGCCCGTCCAGATGCGGATGCGCGTGCCGTCAGGCTGCGGATGCGACCATTGCGGCGTCGTCTCTTCGCCTGTATCCGTGCTTTCCCAAGGGAACATCGCGCCTTCGTAGCCGTTCGCACGCGCTTTGTTGCGCGCGCCCTGCAGATTGTGATAGCGATACATCAGCAAATTGCGCGCCAACTTCGGCTGAGTCACGGTCAGCATCGGCAGCATGAACAGCTCAGTATCCCAGAAAACGTGACCTTTATAGCCAAGACCGGAGAGCGTTTTTGCGCCGATGCTGACGCGCTCATCGTGACGCGGCGCCGCGATCAAGACGTGATAGGTCGTGAAGCGCACCGCACGCTGCGCCACTTCATCGCCTTCGATCTGCACATCAGAAGTGTGCCAATACTGCTCCCAAGCTGCGCAATGTGAAGCGAACAAGGCTTCATAGCCTTTTTTGAGCGCCGCACGCGCCGCTGCCTGCGCTGCTGAGGCAGGCTGATCGGTCTGGCGCGTTGTGTAGATAGCGCTGATCTTGGTCAGGCTGACTTCATTCTCCTGTGGCAAGCTGAAGACATAGCGCACATGCTCAGAGTCGCTTTGCGCGGCTGCCTCGGCGCTCAAGCCATGTGCCGCGCAGACGGCGATGCCGTAGCCGCTCTGATTGGTGCGCGCTGTGACCAAAATCTCGGCATCGGCAAGGCACATCTGCAGGTCAGTCAGATGTTGCACGCCTTCATTAGTCACTTTGGCATCTATAGATGAGCGAATCTCGATCTGTGGCGCGCCGAGCAGCGCGCGGACGCGCACGCGCTGCACCAACAAATGTTCATCGGAAAGGCTGGCGAAGCGCTCAAAGCTCAGCTTGACGACGACGCCCTGCGACGTGCGCCACAGCACTTCGCGCGTCAGCGCAGCGCGCTTGAGATCGAGCGTGCGCCGAAAGCCAAGCACTCTGCCTGCCGTCATGTGGAACGGCTCGCCGTCTACGACGACTTGCACAGGCAAGGCATTCGGCAGATTCACAATATCTGGCACAAGCTCGCCTTCGGCGTGATTGAAAATGCCATGCACAAGCGTTGTGGCAAGCTGACTGTTGTAACCTTCTTCAAAAGTGCCGCGCACGCCCATGAAGCCATTGCCAACCGTGAAGATCGTCTCAGTGTGATGTAATTTGAACGGATTGAACGGCGCTTCGCTCACAAGCCATGTGCGCTGATCAACTGGTGAGATCATCGTTTTAAGCCTCTTGATTGCTCATCGGAAAAAGAAATGCTAGGGAAATTGCCGTTTCGGATCGGTGCTGGCGCGGACGATCAGCTGTGGCGCCACCAGAATCTGGCGCTGCGGCACAGGAATGCGCTCTAGCTCTGCCATCAGCAGCGCGACCACTTGCGCTGCAAGGTCGTCTACAGGCTGACGGAGCGTAGTCAGCGGCGGATGCAGCAGCTCAGCAATTGGCTCATCGTCGAAGCCGCTGACCGCCACGTCATAGCCAATTTGAATGCCACAGCTGTTCAGATAGTTCATCACGCCAATCGCCATCAGGTCGCTGACGCACACGATAGCCGTCGGACGCAACGCGCCGTGCAGCGCCATCAGTTCGGCGGCAGCAGCAGCAGCGGCGGCACTTGTGTTCTCAGCGCGCTTAATCCACACGGATTGCACTGAGAGCGCTGCCGCGTCCAGCGCATCGAAGTAGCCTTGCACGCGCGCATCGCCGCTCAGCGAGCCTTCGGGCCAGCCGATCAGCGCAATGCGCGTGTGTCCGAGCGCGATCAGATGCTCAGTGACCAGCTCCACGCCGCGCCTGCCGTCCACATCCACATAAGGGAAGTCCCAGCGGTCGTTAGCGCGTCCGAAGGCAGCGAAAGGCACGCGCGCTTCCATCAGATAGCGAATGCGCACATCGTTGCGATTGGTGTGCGCTAGGATGAAGCCGTCCACGCGATTGGTCTGAATCAGCTTTTGGTAGGCATCCGTCGGCGATTCCTCGCTATGCGCGAAGGTCAGCACGTGATAGCCGTACGACTCAACCGCTTGCGCCATCCAGTAGGTGAAGCGATCTAGAAAAGACGCGCTGCTGCCGCGCTTGACGTTGTGCCAGCCGTAGCCGACCAAGCGCGTTTTATTCGCCTGCAGCGTCCGTCCGTTCACATTCGGACGGTAGTTGAGCGCAGCAGCGGCTTCCAACACACGCTGACGCGTTGCCGTGCTGACGGGCGCGCTGTTGTTCAGAACGTAGGAGACAGTCGCAATTGAGACCTCAGCCAGCGCAGCCACGTCTTTGATGGTGATATTGAGCGTGTAGCCGAGCTGCTCAGCAGCCGCCAAAACGCTCTGCCGCTGCGCCTCTGCGACTGCCGCTGAGCCGCTCAGCGCTTGATAAGCAGTCAGGATCGGCACTTTAGCCAGCGTCGCCACTTGCTTCAGCGTCGCCATGCTGTCACCTTTTGAAACGTTTCACCTATGTTCATGATAGCCCGACTGCGCGCTGCTGTCAATGTGGCAGCTCAGCCAACTTGCTCAAAATTTGGCTGACCGACACATTCGCCAAGTTTGGCAGAGTCAGATCAGCTGCGCCAACGCGCGCAGGATCGCCAATGCCGACCGTGTACATGCCGCACTCGCGCGCAGCGGCAACACCTGCCTCAGCGTCTTCAAAGACAACGCACTCAGCGGGCGGCACGTTCAGCCTGCCAGCTACCCAGACGAACAGATCGGGCGCAGGCTTGGTGCGGCTGACCGAATAGCCGTCGCCGATCGCATCGAACTGATCTGTGATGCCCAGACCGCTCAGCACGTCGCGCGCGTTCTTGCTCGCAGAGCCGAGTCCGATCTTGATGCCGTGCGCGCGCGCTTGCGCGAGGAATTCCGCCACACCTTCCAGCAGATCGGCGGGCGTGATCTGCGCCAAAAAGGCGCGATAGTACTCGTTTTTGCGCGCCATGTAGGCTTCCATTTGCGGCTCGGGCAGCGCTTTGCCCTTGAGCAAGCGCAGCAGGCTCTCACGGCGCGAGACGCCGCGCAGCGCCTCGTTATCCTCGCGATTGAACGGCAGACCTTCCTCATCGGCAAGGCGCTTCCATGCGCGGTAATGATACTCAGCCGTATCCGTGATCACGCCGTCTAGGTCGAAGATGAAGGCAGAGATTTTGGGCATCTTGCAATTTCCTTCTGAGACATCCCTTGACAATTTTTTCAAAGCTCATTATATTCGATCTTGAGTTAAACGTTTAAGTGGTTTAACCACAAAAGGATGTTGTACCATGAAGAAGTCTTTACGTTTCCTCGCTTTGGCAATCGCGCTCGCTTTGATCGCGGTTGCTCTCGTGCCAAGCGCGCAAGCCGCGCAGACTGTCAATCTCGTGCTGATGGGCTGGTCTTCCTCGCCTTCTGAGAACGAGCGCCTGCAGAAGATTGTGGACGACTGGAACGCCGCCAATCCTAGCATTCAGGTCACGCTGAACCAAGTGCCAGATTACGATACCACGCTGCAGAAATCGCTGGCAGGCGGCGAGCCGCCGGATGTGTTCTACGTCGACTCGTTCCGCTTCCTCGATCTGGTACGCGCGGATGCCCTGATGCCAATTGGCGAGCAGCTGACCGACGTTGACGATTTCTATCCCGCCCTGCGCAATGCCTTCACCACGAACGGTCAATTTTACTGCCCGCCTAAGGACTTCTCCACACTCGCCCTGCAGATCAATACTGAGATGTTCGAAGCGGCAGGTCTGAGCGCGCCGACCACGTGGGAAGAGATGCGCGCCGCCGCTGAGAAGCTGACCAAAGATGGCGTCTTCGGCGTGGTGGTGCCGGCTGACTTCGCGCGTTGGATCGCGTTCCTGTATGGCGCAGGCGGCTCGGTGACCGATGATGAATTCACCAAGATGACCATCAACAGCCCAGAGGCGGAAGCTGCTCTGAAGTTCTACACCGATCTGTACCTCGACGGCTTCGCCAAGACGCCTGCCGACTTGGGCGTCGGTTGGTCGGGTGAGGCGTTTGGCAAAGGCTTGGTGGCGATGGCGTTCGAAGGCAACTGGATCGAGCCGTACCTGAAGGATCAGTTCCCAGACCTGAAGCACAAGGCTGTGGAACTGCCTGCCGGTCCAGCGGGCAAGGCGACCATGGCGTTCACGGTCTGCTATGCTGTGCCAATGAAGGCGAAGAATCCTGAGGCTGCCATCAAGTTCGTGGATTACCTGACCGGCGCTGAAGGCATGAAGGCGTGGACTGATCTCGGCTTGGCAATGCCGACTCGCGCTTCGCTGCGCGAAGGCTGGCTGGCAAAGTTCCCAGAGCTTGAGCCATACTTGAACGGCGCTGAATATGCGCGCAAGTGGCAGTTCGTGCCCGGCTTCCAAGCTGTGCTGGATAAGGTCAACGAGCAGCTCTCGTTGGTGATGGGCGAGAATCAGACCGTCAAAGGCGCGCTGGCTGAGATCGAGCGCGTCGGCAACGAAGTGCTGGCTTCGCGGTAAACACTTTCTCATCGCAGCGCGTTGTGAAAGGCGCCTCGCCTCACGCAGGTGAGGCGCTTTTGTAAAAATTCATTTTTCGGGAAAGGGCATTTTCTCATGGCAGTTGCAGCGCCTTCGATAGGCAAACAGAGCGGCTTTCAATTGAGCGCCAAAGGTCAAGAGAACGCCGCCGGCTTCTTGTTCATCTTGCCCGCGCTGATCATCATCGTCACGTTTATCTTCTTTCCACTGCTCAGCGCCTTCCTGATCAGCTTCACAAATTGGAACGGTCTGCAGCCACCAGCTGAGGCGCAAAACGTTGGATTGCGCAACTATGAGCGCATCTTCGGTCTGGACGGCACGACCGTTGTGCGCGATGAATTCTTCGTCGCCATCAAAAACACTTTCTATTACACGCTCGGCGTTGTGCCAACGCAGACCGTTCTCGCGCTCATCCTCGCCTTCATCGTCAACCAACAATTCCTGCGCTTTCGCGGCTTTTTCCGCGTCGCCTTCTATTTTCCATCCATCACGTCGTCCATCGTGATCGCCACGATCTTCTTGTGGCTGTTCAATCGCAACGGCGTGATCAACGGCGTGATCGGCGGCGTGGCGAGCGCACTCGGCTTGGATTACTCACCTGTGACTTGGATCAACGACGCAAACGGCATCATTCACAACTTTCTGCGCCTGTTCGGTC
>Ga0308403_1000643_pt1 | contig 12659 bp, 13 predicted proteins | sample HotsprSampleOSM3_FD_203470 | JGI IMG/M metagenome (GOLD analysis project Ga0308403, IMG submission 203470) | Hot spring phototrophic mat microbial communities from Octopus Spring, Yellowstone National Park, Wyoming, United States - 20060914_OS-M3 ... | reverse complement strand
GTACATGCTGGAGGCCTTTCTGGATGCGAGCCGCGCGCGCGTCGGGCGGCTCGGTGAGGGCCTCATATAGCGCCCGGGCTATATCTGCTTCGTCATAGGGATTGGCGTAAAAGGCCGCGTCGCCGCCCACCTCGGGCAGAGAGCTGACATGACTGGTTACTACCACCGTCCCACACGCCAGTGCTTCTCCCACCGGCAAGCCAAACCCCTCATACAGCGATGGATAAGCCACTACAGCCGCTCCATTGTAAAGCCGTACCAGCTCTGCATCCGAGACCACACCCTGCCAGATTACCTCTTCCTTCCAGCGAAGGCGCTGGTAGGCCGCCTCTACCTCCCTGCTCCCCTTTTTGAAAAGATACCGCCCTACCACCACCAGCCGCAGCGGCTCCCGGTACATCCGTCGCAAAAGTTCATACGCCCGCAGCAGCCGGACAAAGTTCTTTCTCGGATGAATGCTCCCTACATAAAGCACATATGGAACCCCGCGGCTCACCCGTGCTCTTATGGCGTCTCGCTCCTGAGGCTCCAGCGGATGAAATAAGCTCGTATTGATGCCGTTGTAGGCTATGGGTATTTTTTCTGGGACGAGGCCATAAAGCTCTACTAAGTCCCTTCGTACGCTCTCACTATTGGCTATCACGAAGCTGGCCAGCCGGGTACTTTCCCGAAAGGCGCGTCTATAATAAGTCCGCCAGTCTGCGGGCAAAAATTCCGGATGCCGCTCAAAAGCAATATCATGTATAAAAAGCACGGTGGGTACCTGCCTTGCGATGGGGCCCGGTGCTATCCCATAGGTACCAAAGAAAACTTTTGGGCGGTAGCGCCTAAGCACCCATGGTACACTTAGCCGATACCACACTTCATAGAGCGTCCAGTGACGAGCTGGGGGCGGAATGACCAGGGTACACTGATTAGCGCCGTAATAAAACGTCGGCTGCGGCCGCCGGTCAAAGAGCATATAGACTGCGTTTTCTTCCAGGAGGGGCAGGAGTCGCTGGCTGACTTCATGGGTAAAGCGTCCCAGCCCCTCCAGAGGCGGCACCAGCATCCGCGCATCAAAGGCGACTGACACGCCGCCAAAGGTGCAAAGTCCCCAGTAAATATAAAGTCATCCCGAAAGCGCTTACGGCCACAGCGCCCCATAAGCCCTTGGGCAGGGGAGGCACATACGGCCGCAGCAAGTGCAGGCTCAGCCCAGTTCCCAGCCATACGCTCAGAAGCACCCACGGCAAAGTTCCCACGGGCCTGGGTAGCCCCACCCACCGCTGAAAAAACACATAATGCCCCACTGAAAAAATCCCATACGACACCAGGAGTCCTATCCCGCCAGCTGTAGCGCCATACCGAGGTATGCCCCACCAGCTCCATACAAGGTTTGCTGCCAGGGATAGTCCCGTAATACCCAGCGAGACGCCCTCTCGATGATTGGCGGTGATGTGCGTGCTGTAAATATTGAATACGGCACTCAGGGTACCCGCTAAACTCAGGATTTGCAGAATAGACGCCATTTTGGAAAGTTCTATCGCTGTACTATGACGAAAAAGTACTAAGAACACGTCCGGTTCCACAAACATCACCAGTGTAACGGATAGAAGGGGCACGGCTGCTGTTAGCTGTCCCATGAGGAAGGTTCGCCATAAATTTCGTGTAGGTCGATGCCCTAAACTGGCAAAACGTGCATAAAAAATCGGCATAACTATCCATAAATACATCAAGCTGGCAGCAAACCACCGATACGCTCCCAAGTACAGGCCATTCTCATACGGTCCGGATAGACGCTCTATCAAAATCTGGTTGATGCGCTCGTTGAGGCTACTGACCAGGACTAAAAGGGTATAGGGCATAAGGCGGCGCAGGAGTGTGGCGGTGAAGGCTATTTCCATCTGCGGGTGCCAAGGGCCAAACTGCCACCACGCCCATGCGGCTATGCCTATGAGCGCTATACCCCCCCCGCTTGCTAAGACCCCTACATACAGGTCGCCGGAGATATGCCCCCACACGCTGAGGATGAGAAAAACAATCACCATTTTCTCTGCATTTCCAAGAAGAGCATCGGCCCGAAAAAGCTGGGCACCCTGAAAAAAACTCCGAAAATACTGGATTACCGATAGCGCCACCTGATAGGCTAAAAGCCCTGCCAGCCACCAGAGGTTTTCCCGTGCATAACCGATAAGATAGCCCAGCAGGAGAAATGCCCCCCAGGTCAGCGTCGCCAGGAAAAGCTTGGGGAGGAGGGTTTCGCCGGCGATCGCGCGCAGTCGGTGCGGAGTTTGTGCTACTTGCCGGGTGATGTAGTAAGAGAAGCTCCAATCTGCTATCACATTGGCCCAGAGGGCGAAGCTATGCAAGGCCCCTATCAGGCCATATACTTCATGGCCCAGGCGGTCTTGAATGAGGTTGTCTATAATAAGCCACAGGGGCTTAGTGAGCAGGTGTGCTCCCAGCGTAATCAGGAGATCGCCACGCAGACCCTTCATGGGGCGAGCTTTCGGGGGTAGCCGCCGAGTACCTTGTGGCGCACGATGGCCCAGCCGCTTTCCAGCACCGCCCCCACCCCAAAGTGCCGGTAGAGAATGGCTGTCCTTTCCCATACATAACGCCGCAGGCGCCGGGCTGAAATCCCGCCCGCTAAATAACGGATCAGGACCTGCCCGCTATCATAGGTGTGGGGCTTCTGGCGCAAAAGCCGGATGCTCCAGTCTAAGTCTGCGGCCAGCGGATAGCGTAAGTCATACGAGGGTGCCAGCCGCCGCCGCACGATTAGCGCCTGGTGACAGATCCGCATTCCCGTCCGAAAGTGTGACATGGACAGCGCCCCCTCCGGATAAGGCCGATGCCGGGGCGTGGGGAGAATCTGGCCCGTTTCATCCACTTCTACATGTTCGCCATACAATACATCCGCCTCCGGCGGCGCCCCAGTAAAAAGCCGCTCCAACGTATCCGCTGCCCAAAAGCTATCGCCTGCATTCAAGAAGCATACATACTCGCCCCGTGCCATGGCCAGGCCCTTGTTCATGGCATCATAAAGCCCCCGGTCGGGTTCACTGAGGTACCAGACCCCCTCCTGCGTCTGGGCATAAGCTTCAATCTGTGCCAGCGTCCCATCCCGGGAGCCTCCATCCACGAAAATATGCTCCCACGCTTTCCAGGTCTGGGCCGCTACGCTTTGAAGGGTGATGGGCAGCACTTTGGCTGCCTGGTACGTTACCGTAATGATGGAGAGATGGGGCACCGCCGCAAACTTACCCAATCATTATCTTTGCCGGACTATGTTTGAGGCGATTACGGAGCGCCTGACGGAAACGTTTCGGGCGCTTTCGGGGAAAGCCCGCCTGACCGAAGCCAACATCGCTGACGCCGTCAAAGAAGTACGCCGCACCCTCTTAGAAGCCGACGTCAACTACAAGATCGCCAAAGACTTCACCGACCGCGTCAAAGAAATCGCTATTGGCCAGGAGGTTATCCGGTCTGTCACCCCGACGCAGCTCTTTGTCAAGATTCTGTATGATGAGCTGGTACGTCTCTTGGGGGAGAAGCAGGAGCCGCTTCGGTTTGCGCCTATCCCGCCGACTATTTATATGATAGTCGGGCTAAATGGGGCTGGGAAGACGACTTTTTCTGCGAAGCTTGCGCTGCATCTCAAAAGTCAGGGCAAAGCGCCGTTCTTGATCGCAGCAGATGTGTATCGGCCGGCGGCGGCTGAGCAGCTGGCTGTCTTAGCCGAGAAGGTGGAGGTTCCCATCTATCGGGAGGATGGCACGACGGATGTGGAGGGACTGATTCGCCGGGGCATAGAAGCCGCCAAGAAGCAGGCCCGGGAAGTGATCATCATAGACACGGCGGGGCGACAAACGCCAGATGCGGACCTGATGGCGGAGCTGGCCCAGATAGCTAAGGCCTTTCAGCCCACGGAGGTGCTCCTGGTGCTGGATGCCATGACCGGTCAGGATGCTGTGACCACTTCCCAGGCTTTTACCCAGACTGTCCCTGTAACGGGCTTTATCCTCTCCAAGCTGGATGGGGATGCGCGGGGGGGAGCCGCCCTTTCCCTACGCGCCGCCACCGGCCTCCCTATCAAGTTTATCGGTACTGGCGAAAAGCCCGAAGACCTCTCGCCCTTCTATCCCGACCGCATTGCCAGCCGAATCCTGGGCATGGGCGATATCATCTCTTTCGTGGAAAAAGCCCAGGCTCAGTTTGACGCCGAGCAGGCAGCTAAGCTCCAGAAAAAACTCGAAAAAAATAAGTTTGACCTGGAAGACATGCTGAGTCAGCTGCGCACCATCCGCAAAATGGGCAACATCAAAGACCTGCTTGCCATGATCCCCGGCTTTGCTCAGATGAAAGACATGGATATTGACGAGAAGACCTTCAAGCACATTGAAGCGATGATCCTCTCCATGACGCCTGAGGAGCGTCGCAATCCTGTTATTATCAACGGCTCTCGGCGGCGCCGGATCGCCATGGGGAGCGGTACCTCCGTCCAGCAAGTAAATCAACTGCTGCGGGAGTTTGAGCAGATGAAGAAACTCCTGCGTAGCTTCCAGAAGCTCCAATCGCAGGGGCGAGACCCCCGTCAGGCCCACCCCCTCTTCCGTAAAAAATGACCTTCCGACCGATTCGCCGGCTTTTAGTCGCTAACCGGGGGGAGATAGCCGTGCGCATTCAGCGCACCGCTCAGCGTATGGGCATTCACACAATTGCCATTTATAGCGAAGTAGACCGTTACGCCCCCCATGTAGAAATGGCTAATGAACGCTACTTTCTGGGCGGCGACATCCCTGCAGAAACCTACCTGAATATTGAGAAGATCCTCGCCCTTGCCCGCGAGGCTAAAGTTGATGCTATTCACCCCGGGTATGGCTTTCTCTCTGAGAATCCCGCTTTTGCAAAGGCTGTTACGGAGGCGGGGATTGTCTTCATCGGTCCGTCGGCGGAGGCCATGGCCCGTCTGGGTAATAAAGTAGCTGCCAAGCAGCTTGCGCAGTCGGTGGGGGTACCGCTCGTGCCGGGTACGGCCTCGGCTGTGGTGGGGGAGGAGGCGCTGAAAGCAGCGGAGGAGATCGGCTATCCCCTTCTTATCAAGGCTGCGGCGGGTGGCGGTGGCAAAGGCATGCGAAAAGTTCTCCGGCCCGAGGATTTCCCCGAGGCGCTCCAGCGTGCCCAGAGCGAAGCGCTCTCCGCCTTTGGTGACCCAAGCGTCTTTTTGGAACGGTATATTGAGAAGCCCCGCCATGTAGAAATCCAGATTTTAGCAGACCTGCATGGGAATGCTGTGTATCTCTTTGAGCGGGACTGTTCTATCCAGCGTCGCCATCAGAAGGTCATAGAAGAGGCGCCAGCGCCCCACCTCCGCCCTGAAACCCGTACGGCTATGGGCGAAGCGGCCCTCCGTCTCATCAAAGCAGCTGGCTACACCCAGGCCGGCACGGTGGAATTCATCGTGGACGCCGACGAAAACTTCTACTTCCTTGAGGTCAATACCCGCCTGCAGGTAGAGCACCCCGTGACGGAGATGATTACGGGGCTGGATTTGGTGGAGTGGCAGATTCGGATAGCGCAGGGGGAGCGGCTGGGCTTTACACAGACGGACCTCAGGCCAAACGGCCACGCCATAGAGGCCCGCCTCTACGCCGAAGACCCCCGTAGTAACTTCCTTCCCAGCAGCGGCCTCCTCTACAAGTATCGTCTCCCAGCCCGTCCCTACCTCCGCATAGACAACGGCTACGAAGAGGGGGATATTGTACCGCTGTACTACGACCCGCTTCTTGCCAAAATCATCGCTTGGGGTGAAACTCGTACCGAGGCTATCGCCCGCTTACAGCAGGCGCTGCACGAGACTGTCGTGCTGGGCGTAGAGCATAATGCGGACTTTATTCAGTTTGTGCTGGGTCATCCGATTTTTCAGGAGGGCCGAATGCACACCCACTTTGTAGATGAGCACTTTGACCCCAAGCTGCTGGATCAGACGCCCCTCACGCCAGAGGAGCAGGAGGTGGCTCGGGCGGTGGCTCACTGGATAGTAGCCACCTGGTATGGGAAGGTTTGAGCCTGGAAAATATAGCTGGGAGACCCTATGCGTATAATCCCAGGCCCGGCGGCTATGAGCTTATACGATTTGGGGCCAGGGGATGTGGCATAGACTTCCCTTAAGCGCGTAGGGAGGCTGGGCTGACTCCTGCCCTGATGGCAGGATACGGCAGATAGGGTGCTTGTGGAATGGGGTTTGTTTGTAATTTTGCTGTTCTGGGGGTGATTGGACTTGACAGCAAGGTGAGCGGGCAAGGCGCAAGCGAGGTTCGCCGGCCTCCTCTCAAAAGGTCGGCAAAAAAAGAAGTGCCAACACTTCGTATGCACTCGCTGCCTAAGATTTAGGCAGCCGGGGGAAGGGAGGCCCCGCCTGAGGCGGAACTTCCCACCGAGGACAGTATCAGGCTATAGCGGTTGGGCGGTCCCCCCAGCCGCCGAAAAGTCAAGGGACCTTTGGGAAGCCCCGCAGCGTCCCTGCTGCACCTTCCCGAGCGCTTTCAGGGACTAAGCTTGTAGGGCCTTGCTTGGGAACCTTGACTGGACGTGGGTTCGACTCCCACCACCTCCACTTGCGTTTTTGGCTTTTTGCCGTGGGGGGATGGCTGGTGGTAGGGATTGGCGCATACGTTTTGCCTATGGATGCGCCGGTGGTGCTATCGGATGTGGGAAGGTGGCCGCATTTACTGGGAACCGATGCGCTGGGGAGGGATATTCTGGTGCGGCTTTTACGCGGGGCGTGGTGGAGTGTGGGGTTAGGTTTTGGGAGTATGCTGGTGGGGCTCGGGATAGGGGTGCTGGTGGGACTTTTGACAGGGTATTATGGAGCGTGGGTGGATAGGGTGGGGCGGGTGGTGATGCAGGTTTTATGGGTGGTGCCATCGCTTTTGTGGGCGGCGGTGCTGGCTTATGTGCTGGGAAAGGGGGTGGGTTCAGTCATTTTGGCGGTAGGGCTATCCAGCTGGGTAGAAACGGGGCGGCTCGTACGGGTGGAGGTGCAGCGTCTACGCAGGGCGGCTTTTGTGGAGGCGGCGGTAGCCCTGGGCTATTCGGGGGACCGGATTCTGGGGCGGCATATTTTGCCAGTTTTGAGGCCCGTGCTGGAAGTGCAAGGTCTCTCGCTCTTTGCAACGGCCGTGTTAATAGAAGCAGGGTTGGGATTTGTGGGGCTTAGTGTGGGGCCGCCCCATGTGAGCTTAGGAATCCTCCTATACGAGGGAGTGGGGTGGTTGAGCCTTCCACAGGGTCAGATACAGGTCCTTGGGAGCGCGCTCTTACTGAGCGGTATGGTTTTTGTACTATATTTGCTTTCCCAAAAGATGCGGGCATGAGCTCGGTTTCTTCCTTAGATACGGAGCGGCTTTTGCGAGAGCTGTCCAATCGGCGCAGTGAGGTAGAGGCTCTGCAGGAGGTGGTCCGGCTGCTGGCGCCTAATCGTCCTCGAGACACGGCGGTCTTGATTGCGGTGGCCTCCATTTTGCGTGCCCGTTTTGGGGTGAAAAGACTGGCTTACCTGCATATACTTATGCCCGATAAACGACCGCGACTGGCGTACTTTCATAACTTCCCCAGTATTTCTCGTGATGCGCTCGAGGAGGCTATGCAGGCAAGTTCTATTTACTCTCCGGAGCCAGATAGTCTTTTGGGGCGGATGGGCGTGGAGGTGGTTATGCCGCTGGGGCGTTATGTGGGGCCCTCGCCCCGGGTGCATCGGGTAGAACCTAAAGCTTGGTGGCTTTTCGGTGACTTTGCAGAAAGTGAAGAAGAGCGGACGAGTGATCTGATTTACCTGGAAGTAATAGGCACTCTGATCACGGTCTTTTTGGAAAATAACTACATCTATGAGCAGCAGCTCATGGCCGAGCGGCTGCGTTTAGAGCAGCAGGCGCTGGAACGGGAGCTGGAGTTTGCTTCACGGCTCCAGCGGCGGTTTGCGCAGAAGAGTGTGGGGCTTCATCCCCGTCTTCGCACGCTTTTGCATTATGATGCCCGACAGAAGGTAGGCGGGGACCTGGCAGATTTTATCAGAACGCCGGATGGTGATATCGTTTTTTATATTGGGGATGTTTCAGGCAAAGGCATTTCAGCGGCGCTAGTCATGGCCAATCTCCATGGGCAAATTCAAACCTTGGCAGAGTTGCAAGTGGATTTACCCGTAATCATGGATCTCTTGCATCGGCGGATTTTGCAGATATATGGGGAAGAGGAGTCGGGGTTTGTAACGCTTTTTCTCGGGAAGATTAGCTTTCGCCCAGAGGGGGTAGTGATGGAATACCTAAATGCCGGCCATCCGCCGCCGCTTTTGTGGCGGAAGGGGGAGGTTAGCCTTCTGGAAGCAAACCAGACCGTGCTAGGAATAGACCTACCGGGCAGGCCTTCCTTTCAGGAGACATCGCCCCGTGAGGTCGTGCTGCAGCCGGGTGATATATTTGTCGGTTATACCGATGGTCTTATAGAACAGTCCAGCGCCGATCATAAGATTTTAGGTGTAGAACCCGTAGTCCATTTTGCAAAAAGTCTCACCGAGGCTGTTCCCGAGCGCATGCTGGAAGGATTAAGAAAGCTTCTGGAAGACCATCGGGGGGACCAGCCCTTGGAAGATGACTTGACTTTTCTCTTATGGGAAGTGCAGTGAGCGTATCCTCCCGTCTTCTGGAAATGCCGATAGAGGGGGTTCGGCTGCCTTCTACTACCTTAGGCGGGGTGATTCAAAGTGCACCGCTGGTATGGCTGCAGTTTCTACGTCATTTGGGGTGCATCTATTGTAAGGGCTTAGTGGAAGACATACGGGCTTTTATGGGGCAGTGGCGGGAGGAGCCAGTTCCCTTTCTGGTTTTTGTGCATCCTAATACCGTCGCGGAGGGGGAAATGTTTTTTGAGCGTTATTATCCGGGCGCTGCACACATTGCGGATCCTGTGCTGAAGCTCTATCAGGCATTTCGCGTGAGACGAGCGAGGCCTTGGCACTTTTTGGATTTAGGGAGTGTGCAGCGCTTTTGGGAGCTTTTGCGGCGAGGACACTGGAATGACCGGCCTGCGGCCGACCCGTGGGTTCTCCACGCGACGCTTCTCTTCTATCACGGAAATCTAATCTGGACGCATTATGCAAAGACACCCGGAGACATTCCCAGATGGCCCCGAAAAGTATAAAGTGCTTGTCCCGGTTTCCATGAGCCGGGAAGAAGAGCCGCTTGTCCAGGGGCTTTATCAGATTTTTCGGGGCTGGAAGCACCCCGTAGAAATCACCCTCTTCCATGCCCTTACTATAGAAGAAATACAAATTCAGCCGGGAGAGGGAAGTAACTTTTACGAGACAATAAATAAAAACAAATCACTCGCAGAGGCAAAGTTGCGGGAACACGAGCAATTTTTGAAGGAAAAGCTGCCAGCTCATGCGATTCGCGTGGTTATAGCGTATGAGCAGCTTACATCTCCTGTTGAAGCTGTCCAGAGTTATCTGCGGGCGTATCCCTCGGAAATGGTGGTGATATTTTACAAGGGGCGGCAGCGGTGGGAAGGCTGGGTCGGGCGCACGACTTTCTGGGACTTATTTGAGGAGCTCAAAACAGCGGTACTGGTTCTTTCGCAGCCCTTTACCTTTACGCCTAAACGGTTTTTATGGCTCTGTGAGATGGATGAAGAAGATTACAAGTATTTGCCGGAAGTATTGCGTCTTATCAAGGCTTTTGAGGGGAGTTTGTATTGTGCTAAGGTGAATACGCCGGGGTCGTTTTATGGGCATCGGGAGTTTCAGCGGCGGGTGCTGGCGTTTTGTGATTATATTGTAGAGCATGTAGACCCGGACTTTGTGCCTCAGGAGTGCTTACAGTACAATGACAAAGATGTGCTGGTCGGCGCGCGGCACTTAATGGAGGACTTTTTGATGGATGTGCTCATGGTGGCGCCAGATGGGCCTTTGTCGCTCTCGGAGGTGGGGCGGCTATTAGCTACGGGGAATTTTGGTGTTTTGAGGCTGCCGATGGTGTAAGTTTGCCTCATGGCGGTATGGCTTATTACCGGGAGTAGTCGGGGGATCGGGCGAGCGATTGCGGAGGTCGTTCTGGAAGCTGGTCATCGGGCCATCCTCACGGCGCGCAACCCTGCCCTTGTAGCCGACCTATTAGCGCGTTACGCGGGGCAAGCCATTGCCCTACCGCTGGATGTGCGCGAGCGTTCGCAGGCCTTCTGGATAGTGGAGACGGCGATAGAACGGGGTTTTACGCCGAGCGTGCTGGTCAATAACGCTGGATACGGACTGGTAGGCGCTCTGGAAGAGTTGTCTGCTGAGAGCATTCTTCGGCAGGTGGAAACGAATCTATTGGGGGTGGTGTGGATGTGCCAGGCGGTGATTCCGCACCTGCGGGCGCAGGGTGGGGGGTTCATCTTCAATGTGTCGTCTATTGCGGGGTACTATGGGTTTAAGGGGACGTCGCTGTACAATGCGACGAAGTTTGCGGTAACGGGCCTGAGTGAAGCCCTGGCACAGGAGCTAAGTGGGTGGGGGATATATGTGGCGAATGTGGCGCCGGGGCCTTATCGCACGGACTGGGCTGGCAGTTCTCTGGAGAAATCCCAGGCACTGGCGACACTGGACCCGCAGAGCCCATACTATGAGCTCAATGCGGCGATGGCGCAGCGTTATGCGGCTATGGATAGGCAGCAGCCGGGTGACCCGACTCATATTGGACGAGTACTTTTAGACTGCGTGGAAAAGGGATGGGCCCCTATGCACATTATCTTGGGCGATGAGGCCCGGGAGACCTGGGAGCGGTATGAGCCTTTGCGGGTATTTCCCCAGCTTCAGTTTGTGGGGCATGGGCGCAATGAGGTGAAGCGGCCTTCTGAGGGGACGATGCGGCGATGATAGAACCCTTTCGGGGGTGGTGGTATGTGGGGCGGGCTGCCGTGGCTCCTGTGCGGGATGCCCTCTCGCCAGAAGGGCTAAATGCCCTTTACGAGGATCCCCATCAGGCCCTCCATATCGCCTTTCCGAGAGATTTGAGAGATGCCCGAGACCGCTGGCGAACCTGGAAGAGCCAAGGTATCATTGCCCCGGAGCCGCTGCCGGCGCTGTATGCATATAGCCAGACCTTTCATGTGGCGGGACAGGAGCGGGGTCCCTTTACACGGGTGGGGATTATAGGATGCCTTCCGGTGGAGCTGCCCGTTATTCCGCATGAGAAGACCTTGCCTGATCGCGAAGCAGGGATTGCTGAAGCACTTGGCGTGCTGAGGATACAAGCGACGCCAGTGCACCTGCTGGCAGAGGCGGAGTGGGAGGCTGTGCAGGAGGTTTTGCAGAATGTGCTCCTCTGTCCGCGCGTGTCGGTAGCGGGGTGGGAGGGCGTAATGCATCGGGTGGTGCCTATTCAGCATGCGGGTTTGATAGGGCGTTTGCGGGAGGCTTTTGCCGGAGCGAAGTACTATATTGCGGATGGGCATCATCGATGGCGGGCGGTGCAGCAGGCGGGCCTTTCGCACCTATTGGTTTTTGTCACGGATAAGGCGGATCCTACGCTGTGGGTGCCCTCGGCGCATCGGCTATTATGGAGTGTAGCGGATGTTCTGGCGGTTTGTGAGCAGTATTTTGATGTGCGGCGGGCGGGTGCGCGACTACCCCTGTGGCAGGAGGTGATGGGGCTGCGGCATGCAGTGGGGCTGGTAGGACCGAGTGGAGAAGCTTGGACTTTGCGCTTGCGTCCTGCCTACTGGGGCCTTCTGGAAGAGCGGCCGTTGATTAGCTGGCTTCATGGATGGGTGATAGACCCCCTTGTAGAAGAGGGGGGGCGATTAGCGTTTGGACGGGAGTGGGGGCTTCTGATGCAGCAGGCCCGATCACAGGGGGCCTGGCTATTTGCCATGCCGCCGCTAAGATTGGGAGAAGTTTTTCGGGCAGCGGAGCGGGGCGAGCCCCTCCCGCCGAAGGCCACGTACTTCTTTCCGAAGGTGCTGAGTGGCTTAGTGTTTTACGAGGCGGAGGAGAGGTGAATAGTACCTGTCCTGCAAGCTATTGCCAAACCGCAGAGGAGGGTGTACTAATACTTGTACTTGTGATTTTGTGGCTGAGAGGCAGGGGTAGAATTCTGGGCTGGGCGGCGCAGCCATCAAAAGCGCTGCGTCTCCTACGCGCAGAAGCCGCTTATCCCATCACGACGCCCTACATGAGGATGGGTAAAGTGGTTTTGGACGCATCTGATCTCTCAGGTTATACCATTTCCCGGTATAAACTTTCTTTTTGGGCGCTGGCCGCCGCTGTGAGGGCGCGCCCGCCCGCAGGGCGGGCGCGCCCATCCCCTCTTCACATTAAGAAAGCCTTGACCTCAAAATGGTATTAGATTGTCACTTAGCATGCAGGCCGGTTAGGACCCGTTCCAGCGCAGCCTGTCGGGAACCCTTCAAGTAGAGTATTGGGGCTTCTTGGGTCCAAGTGGGTTTGGCTGAGAGAAAGGCCTCCACAGAGGCATAATGGGCGAAGGGGGCTTCCGGGGTGCTTTTCAGGAAGTCTTTCCAGAGGGGGCCGATGAGGGCGGCTCCAGCGAGGCTACGCTGGTGCTGGCGCAGGTAGGAGAGTATCTGGCGGTGTGCTTCTGGGGCGAAAGCGCCTAACTCCTCCATTTGACCTAAGATGA
>Ga0308403_1000639_pt1 | contig 12745 bp, 12 predicted proteins | sample HotsprSampleOSM3_FD_203470 | JGI IMG/M metagenome (GOLD analysis project Ga0308403, IMG submission 203470) | Hot spring phototrophic mat microbial communities from Octopus Spring, Yellowstone National Park, Wyoming, United States - 20060914_OS-M3 ... | reverse complement strand
GCGCCGAAGGTCGTGATCACGGCAATCGGTATAGCAAGGCTGACCAACAACTTGACGGCGAAGTGATAGTTGCGCCGCAAACCTTCCCGATCTTCGTGCGCTTGCCGCGCCATGATCGGCAAGAGCGCCATCGTGAAGAGCGACGGAATCACGCCGAGCGCATCGAGCCATTTGTAGGCAGTGCTGTACTGCCCGACCACTGCATTGCCTTGCAACGGCTCTAAGATCACCACGTCAATTTTGAAGAAGATCGTCGCCAACAAGTGATTGAGCATCAGCGGAAAGCCGCCTGCGATCATGCCGCGCAGCAGGTCGTGCCGCACACTGAGCGGCTCGGATGCGCGCTCGCGCATTGCCGCGCGCACGCTGAGCGCCAACAAGCCGAGCGTCACGATGTTCAAGGCGATGCTGACCGCCGCCAAGCCGATCACGCCGTAGCCTGCCAGCAGCACAGCGGCGCCTGCCGCCGACTTCAAAATGACCGTGACCGTCGCCACAGCCGAAGGAATCTCCGCCTTTTGATAGGCGTACAGCAACGCCGTCAGCCCTGTGCTGATGCTGTTCGGCACAAGACCAATGTACAGCAGCACAATGGCGACGATCGCTGTGCTATCCAGCGCTGGCTCCAGCGCGCTACGCACTGCTAAAAAGCCGATCAGCAATGGCACGCCTGCCGCCGCCAAAGCGAGCCGCAACAGGCTGCTATTGAGCAGGTAGCTGCCGGCAGCGTTCAAGTTGCGTGCCACTTCTCGCGTCAGGAGCGTGTTCAGTCCAAAGTTGGTCAGGATGTCGAACCAACCGAAGATGACAACGGCGTAATAATACGTGCCTGCTGCCGCTGGTCCGAGCAAGCGCAGCATGATGAAGGCGAACGCCATGTCTATCAGCCGATTGAACAGGTTGAGGACGATTGGCGCAAGGCTGTTCTTGGCAAAACGCCGTATGCCGCTCGCTTCGCCTTGCCCTTCGCGGTAAAAAGCGCGCCACGCCCAGACCATCAGCAAGAATAGCGCGACCGCGCCGCTCAAAAACGTGGTGAACGCGCCGAGCTGAAACGACGGCGGCGAATAGCGGAAGCGCACCAGCCATGCGCCTTGCGGCAGCTCCACGCTGCGGAAATTGCCGTACGCCAAGCCGATCTGAACTTCCTGCTCAGCGTCCTCAGGCGCGCCGAGCGGACGCACGTAAGCGCGCCAACCGACGGCGTGCGAGTCGGTCAGGACGAGCCGACTGCCGTCGCGCGCGACGGTCGCGCGCACCAATACCTCGTTGTTGCTGACGCGCTCTAGCGCCGCAGGCACGACCTGCGCACGCGCAGGCAGATCGTCGGAAGCAGTCACGAAGGCGCGCGGCAAGGCGCGCGTGTTCTCATAGATGTAAAGCGCGTCGTCTTGATACGCCAAGCGATAATGCGGAAAGCGCGCCGTATCGAGCGGTGCTTCGCTCAGCACATAGCGCACGCTGAGCAAGTCTAGATATGGCGCGTTCAGCGCGTCGGCTGCATCAGGGTAGATCGGCGCGATGCGATTGTAGAGCAACTGACTCTGCGGCGCGATCTGCTGCATATACGTCACATATTGCCGCAGGATGATGCTATCGTAGCCGCGCACGTCCTGCAAGCCGAAGCGCCAAGCCATATTCGCGTTCAAAGTAGCGGTCGCCTGTGGCGCTTGGTAGGTCGTCAAACGCCATTCCTGCGGCGTTTGCGCCTTCAACCAAGCGATGGCAGGCGGCTCAAAGTGCAGCCAGCGCGGCTCAGCGGCAGGATTGAAAGCGTACGAAGCGCTGATCAGATCGACGGCGAGCAAGCCGACTGCCGCGATCTGCCAGATCGGCACGCGCCGTACGCAGATCGAACAGTGACTGAGACGCAGCACGGCGCCGCTGCCGATCAACAACAGTGCGAACAGAAAAATCTCGTGCGCTTTGACGCTGAAGAAGACCTCAGGCGAAGGATATGCCAGATTGGCGCCTGCCAAGCTATTGTAGAGCGCTTCGACTGCGCCGCGCACTTGGCTGAAGGCGAGCCGCGCTGTGAGCAAGCCGAGCAACATCGCCGCGCCTGCGCTGATCAGCGCATAGCCGAGCCTGCCTGCTGTGCGCGCCATGCGTCCATCTTGCAGCGCCTGCGCGCCGTATGCCGCCAGCGCCGCCAAGCACAGCATCAGCGGAAAGACCCAGCGAAAAGGCGAGTGCAGCTGACTGATGCCCGGCAAGCCGTAATAGAGCAGCGCGTAGAGCGGCGTGCCGAACGCGAAGAGCGTCGCGATGATGCTGATGGCGAGAAATAGCGCGCGATAGGTCAGCTCGCCTTTGCGTCCGCTCAACGCGCCGAGCAGCGCCAAGGTCAAGGTCAGCACGCCTGCATAAGACGCGCCTTCCACGTAATTCTTGCCGCCTTCCATGAACGTATTCGTGATCAGCGCACCATCGGCGCGCAACCACTGCAACGCCGTGTACTGCCCTGTGAACAGGTCAAAATAGACGTGCTGCGCAGGCGAGCCGTAAATGTTCGGCATGAAGAAGGCGAGAATGTGGCGCAACGGCAAGCCGTAGCTCAAGATTTGCTGGAAGCTGGCGCGACCTTCGCGGAAGCTGGCGTTCGCCAGCTCGTAGAATGGCACAAATTGCACCGCGCCCAAGCCGATGCCGAGCGCGACCATGCTCAAGAGCGCGGCGCCGCGCCCGAGCAGCGCGCCGAGCGGCTCGCGCTTGACGAGCCACAAGCCGAGCAGTCGCGCTGCGCACCAGAACGCCATCACGAGCAGGCTGTAGTAGAAGAACTCGACGTGACCTGCCAAGATGGACATGCTCAAGCCGAGCGCGCCAAGCACGATCCACACCGCTTGCGCCGCGCTGCCGAAGAGCGTCCGCCGCGCTAGGATGTACTCACACATCAGCAGTAGGAACGGCAGCCAGATCGCGGCGGCGATGATCATCGGAAAGACGGCGCTCGCCACGAAGAAGCTGTTCAGCTGATAGGCGACGCCGCCGATCAGCGCCGCGAAACGTCCCAGCTGAATGCCGCGCAGGAAAGCGTACATCAGCGCGCCTGCCAGCCACAGCTGCACGACCGTGAACCAGCCGTAAGCGCGCTCAAGCGGCAGGATGTAGTAGAGCAAGCTGAACGGATACAGCGCTGAGTGCTGCCCTGCCGCCAGGAACGGCACGCCTGCGAACAGATATGGATTCCACAGCGGCAGCTCGCCATCGGCAAGGCTCTGGCGTATGAAGTGCTTCCACTGCCAATTTTGCAGCACCAGATCGGAAAGTAGCGCGTTGTGAGGCACAGTTGGCACGCCTAGCTGCGCGCGATACGCCGCATACGGCTGAAATTGATAGAGATTATCCGCCGGCAGCAGCGTGCGTCCGCCGAGCGTGACCTGCCCGAACAAAATGAGCGGCAGCGCGAAGAACAGCAGCAGATTCAACCAATCGGCGCGGCGCGCGAGCATGAAAGTGCGCATCTTGAGCTAGGCGTGCTGAGCGCGCTGCGCGGCGGTCAGATGACGGTAGCGATTGCGCACTTTGAAGACGCCGAGCGCCGCTTCAAGCTGGATTCTCAAGCCCATCTTGGACTTTCCGTATTTGCGGTCGGCAAAGTAGATCGGTACTTCGGCGAATGTGTAGCCTAAGCGCAAGGCGAGGTAAGTGATCTCGACCTGAAAAATGTAGCCGTTTGAGCGCACGCGATCCAAATCCATGCCCAGCAATGTCTCGCGCCGCCACATGCGGAAGCCGCCCGTGTTATCGCGCACAGGCGAGCCCAAAATCACGCCGACCCAGACGCGATTCGCCCACCAGCTCAGCAAGCGCCGCCACAGACTCCAGCGCTCGTCCAGCTTGCCGCCCGGCACATAGCGCGAGCCGATCACAGCGTCAGCGCGCTCCAGCGCTTCCAGCAAGCGCGGCACATCTTTTGGATCGTGCGAGAAATCGGCGTCCATCTGCCCAATCGCCTGATAGCCGTGCGCTAACGCCCAGCGGAAGCCTTGCACGTATGCCGTCCCTAGCCCTTGCTTGCCCGTGCGATGCATCACGTGAACGCGCTCAGGATGCTGCGCTGCCAGTGCATCGGCAATTTTGCCCGTGCCATCGGGCGAGTTATCGTCTACGATCAGAATAGAGAGATCAGGGATAGGCAGGTTGAGCAAGGCAGCGACAAGCCGTTCGATATTTTCAGCCTCGTTGTAGGTCGGCACCACGATGAGCGTTTTCCGCAATGCGATCTCCACTCGTTCAGCGAATTCAAAGCGCTTGAACTATAGCCCTTGTCGCTTGCACGGTCAAGGTAGAGCGCGTATGATGTAGACAAAAGGTAGGAGTGGCGTGTGATGGGCGAAACACAAACGCGCGTCAAGCTAACAGGCGACGACTTACTGGAAATTCAAGCTGAGACGGGCAGAAGTTACGAGCTGATTGACGGGACGCTGATCGAGATGGCACCAACAGGCGGTCTGCACGGCGCAATTGAGTTCAAGATCGCATTCTTGATCGGCGCATACGCGCAGCAACGCAACCTTGGGCAGGTCTTAGTAGGCGAAGTAGGTTTTTATGTGCGCGGCGATGCACACACTGTGCGCGGCGCGGATGTCGCCTTCATTCGCGCTGAGAAAGTGCCGCCTGAAGGTTTGCCGAGCGGCTTTTTGCAGATTGTGCCTGACTTGGTCGTCGAAGTGGTCTCGCCAAGCGACCGCAGCGCAGCGCTCGCTGAAAAAGTGGCGGAATGGCTTAGCTTTGGCGTTGAGGCAGTCTGGCTCGTCTATCCGAACACGCGCAGCGTGCATGTGTACGTCGATCTGCACGGCAGCCGCATTTTCAGCGGCGCGGAGCGCTTGGAAGGCAGCGGCGCGCTAGCAGGCTTCAGCGCGCCTGTCCAAGCCTTTTTTGAGAGCTGAGGTGCCTATGAGCGAAGCGCAAGCGCGCATCAAGCTGACAGGCGATGACCTGTTAGAAATTCAAGCTGAGACGGGCAGAAGCTACGAACTGATTGACGGGACGCTGATCGAGATGACGCCGACGGGAATGCCACACGGCGCGATCTGCGATAACATCGCCTTCGCGCTCAATCTGCACGTCCGCGAGCGGCGTCTGGGCAAAGTGCTAGTCGGCGAGGTCGGTTTTTGCACGCGCAACGATCCATACACAGTGCGCGCTGCCGATATCGCTTTCATCAGCGCCGCCAAAATTCCTGAGGCAGGTTTGCCTAAAGGTTTCAGCGCGCTTGCGCCTGACTTGGTCGTCGAAGTGGTCTCACCGAGCGACCGCAGCGCAGCGCTGACGGAAAAAGTGGCGGAATGGCTGCGCTTCGGCGTTGAGACGGTCTGGCTCGTCTATCCGAACACGCGCAGCGTGCATGTGTACGCTGACCTGCACGGCAGCCGCATTTTCAGCGGCGCGGAGCGTTTGGAAGGCAGCGGCGCGTTGGCAGGCTTCAGCGTGCCTGTCCAAGCCTTTTTTGAGAGCTGAGGTGCCTATGAGCGAAACACAAACGCGCGTCAAGCTGACAGGCGATGACCTGTTAGAAATTCAAGCTGAGACGGGCAGAAGCTACGAGCTGATTGACGGGACGCTGGTCGAGATGACACCAACAGGCGGTCTGCACGGCGCAATTGAGACGACTATCGGCGCGCTGTTATGGAATTATGTGCGACAGCATAAACTCGGGCAGGTCTTAGTAGGTGAAGTAGGTTTTTACGTGCGCGGCGATGCACACACTGTGCGCGGCGCAGATGTCGCCTTCATCCGCGCTGAGAAAGTGCCGCCTGAAGGCTTGCCGAGCGGCTTTTTGCAGATTGTGCCTGACTTGGTCGTCGAAGTGGTCTCGCCGAGCGACCGCAGCGCAGCGCTGACGGAAAAAGTGGCGGAATGGCTGCGCTTCGGCGTCGAGACGGTCTGGCTCGTCTATCCGAACACGCGCAGCGTGCATGTGTACGCCGACCTGCACGGCAGCCGTATTTTCAGCGGCGCGGAGCGCTTGGAAGGCAGCGGCGCGCTAGCAGGCTTCAGCGTGGCTATCCAAGCGCTCTTCGAAGATTGATCGTTCAACGGATATGCTAGGCACGCTGCCGCTTGCTATACTATACGTCCATCAGCGCAGAGAAGGAATCACAACGTGACGAGCGGACGAGTTGCAGTGATCGATTCGGGCGTGGCGAACTTGCGCAGCGTGGTCAACGCGCTGACGCGGCTTGGCGCCGCGCCTTACATTGTGCAGAGACCTGAAGAGTTGAAGAATGCGCTCAAGATCATCCTGCCAGGCGTCGGCGCGTTTTCGGCGGGCATGGCGCGCTTGCGCGAAGGCAATTTTATCGAGCCGCTGCGCAACTACGCGGCGCTCGGCGTGCCGATCTTAGGCATTTGCTTGGGCATGCAGATGCTCTTCAGGCGCAGCAGCGAGATGGGCAATCACGAAGGACTCGGTCTGCTGAGCGGCAGCGTGGTGCGTTTTCCGCAGAACGGACCGAAGGTGCCGCACATCGGTTGGAATCAGTTGGAACACGACGAAGGATCGCGCCTGCTGAAAGGCGTGCCGAGCGGCAGCTACGCTTACTTCGTCCACAGCTACTATGCGCAGACCGAGCCTGAGAATGTCCTGGCGCAGGCTGCTTACGGCATCTATTTTCCTGCTGTGGTCGGGCGCGGCAACATATACGGCGTGCAGTTTCATCCTGAGAAGAGCCATGCGACAGGCTTGCGCATTCTGAAGAATTTTTTGGAGCTGTGAGGGCATGATCATCTATCCAGCGCTGGATTTGCGCGGCGGCAAAGTGGTGCGCTTGCGGCAAGGCGATCCGAACCAACAGACGGTCTACAGCGACGATCCGTTGCAAGTGGCGCAACGCTGGATCGAAGCAGGCGCGACATGGCTGCACGTGGTCAATTTGGACGGCGCATTGGCAGAGGCGAACGATAACGAGGCGATTCTAGAGGCGCTCGCCTTGACGGACGCGCAAATTCAATTCGGCGGCGGCTTGCGCAGCTTAGAAGACGTGCAGCGCGCTTTTGATAAAGGCGCGGCGCGCGTGGTGCTTGGCACACTGGCTGTGGAGCATCCACAGCATGTGCCGGCGATGGTGGCGCGCTGGGGCGCCGAGTCAATCGTGGTGGCGCTGGACGCGCGCGACGGACTGGTGGTGACGCACGGCTGGCAGCGCGAGACAGGCGTCTCGGCGATTGAGCTGGGCAAGTGGCTGGCTGTGGAAGGCGTGCGCTATGCGCTCTACACGGACGTCAGCCGCGATGGCGAGCTGATCGGCGTGAATGTTGAGGCGACTGCGCGCCTGGCGCGCGAGACAGGCTTGCAAGTGATCGCCTCAGGCGGCGTGACGGCGCTTGGCGAGATCGTCGCGCTGCGCGACGCGGGCAATATCAACGGCGTGGTGCTTGGCACAGCGCTCTACGAAGGCTTGATTGACCTAGCGGAGGCGATTCGCCTTGCGCAGGTGGAAGCGTGAGGCGATATGTTAGCAAAACGCATCATTCCATGCTTGGATGTGAAAGACGGGCGCGTGGTGAAAGGCGTCAACTTCGTGAATCTCGCCGATGCCGGCGATCCTGTTGAGCAGGCGCGCGTCTACGATCGGGAAGGCGCGGATGAGCTTGTGCTGCTGGATATCACAGCGTCTGTTGAGCGGCGCAACACAATGCTGAGCATCGTCGAGCGCGTGGCACAGGAAATTTTCATCCCATTTTGCGTCGGCGGCGGCATCCGCACGGTTGAGGATATCCGCGCGACGCTGCGCGCCGGCGCCGATAAAATCTCGCTGAACAGCGCTGCCGTGCGCCAGCCGAGCCTGATCACAGAAGGCGCGCTGCACTTCGGCAGCCAATGCATCGTGGTCGCCATTGATCCGCGCTGGGTGAACGGACACTGGGAAGTGCATATTGACGGCGGTCGCGTGCCGACAGGCTTGGACGCGATCCAATGGGCGCGCAAGGTTGAGAGTCTGGGCGCAGGCGAGATTCTGCTGACCAGCATGGATCGCGATGGCACGCAAAACGGCTACGATATTGCGCTCACGCGCGCCGTCGCTGAAGCCGTGAGCATCCCTGTGATCGCCTCAGGCGGCGCCGGCAAGGTTGAGCATTTCGCTGAGGCGCTGATCGAAGGCGGCGCCGACGCGGCGCTGGCAGCCAGCTTATTCCACTACCGCCAAGTCAGCATCGCTGAGGTGAAGCAGCACTTGCGCGAGCGCGGCGTGCCTGTCCGCATGGGCGAAGATGAGCCGTCGGTCGAGAGTCTGTTCGTATGAGCGATTTTGAAGCGCTCACGGCGCGCTTGCGCTTCGATATGCGCGGTTTGATCACGGCTGTGGTACAAGATGCTGAGACCTTGCAAGTGCTGATGGTCGCTTGGATGAACGAAGAAGCCTTGCGCCTGACGCTCAGCACAGGCGAGGCGCACTTTTGGAGCAGGAGTCGCGGCGCGCTGTGGCACAAAGGCGCCACAAGCGGCAATACCATGCGCGTGCGCGAAATTCGCGCCGATTGTGACGCGGACGCGCTCTTGTTGCTGGTGGCGCCGAACGGACCGGCTTGTCACACAGGCGCGGTCTCGTGTTTCTTCCGCCGCCTTGAAGACGTGGAATGAAACAGGGTCAGCGCGCTGCCGACCCTGCTTGAGCCGTCTCACTTCTTCAGGACGCTGTAGCCCGGACCTGTCTTGAAGAAGTCGTAGTTGGGCTGGATATCTTCGGTCAGGTCAATGATCTCGCCGCCCTGCGATTTGTAGCGCTCGCCGCGGAAAGGCTGCACTTCCTGATCAGGCGCCAGCTCGTAAGCCTGCGGCACCTCTTCTTCAGGGAAGATCGCCTCGTATGGACATTCAGGCACGCACGCGCCGCAGTCAATACAAGTGTCAGGATCGATGAAGTACCAAGGCCACTCGTTCTCGGGCAAGCCAGGCACGATGCATTCCACAGGGCAAACTTCCACGCAAGCGCCATCGCGCAGGCACAGACTGGTGATAATGTGCGTCATGAGCTTGAGTCTCCTTGCTGAACACGGCTTAAACGCCGTTAAACTTTTCATTCACACGCATAAGTCTAGCAGCGCAGCTCGCGTGATGCTGTGACTTTAGTCGCATTTTTTCGGAAAGCCTTTGGAGAAACTGCCATGCCAAGCGATGTTCAGATAGGCGATGTGGTGCAAATGCGCAAAGTGCATCCGTGCGGCAGCGATCAGTGGCGCGTCTATCGGATTGGCGCGGATATCGGCATACAGTGCTTAGGCTGCCAACGGCGCGTGCTGCTGCCGCGCCGTCAGTTTGAGAAAGCGGTCAAAAAATGGCTGCACAAGGCGGCGCCGCGCGATGGGAAGGATCAGGGCGCGCCTTGACGGCAATCGGCGCACACGCCGTACAGCTCAAGCAGGTGCCCTTCTATTTTGACGCCGTACTGCGCTTCCAAATCGGCGATCAGCGCGCTGAGTCGGCAATCATCGAACTCAATGCGCCGCCGACAGCCTGTGCAAATGATGTGATGATGATGTCCGTTCGGCATCAGCATGTAATGCACAGTTGAGCCGCCTTCCACGCTCGTCCACAAGATGCCAAGCTTGATCAGCAGGTCGAGCGTGCGGAAGACGCTGGCGCGTCCGATGGACGGATCGCGCGCTTCCACTTGCGCCAATAGCTCAGCGGCAGTGATGTGTCCGCCGCAATGCTCAAGGATATCGAGAATGGTCAGGCGCGGTGTGGTGATCTTGTAGCCTGCTGCGCGCAGTGCGCGCACGCTAGGCGACTCGAAGTCGGTCATGCTTGTCTCTCCTGATCAGGTTTGCGCCAGCGGATTGCTGCGCGTGGCGCGCTTGGCAAGCGCAATATCGTCAGCGCTCGGCGGCTCGGCAGGCTGCTCTGTTGGCAGGCGCAACACGCGCACCCATTCAATGCGGCGTCCATCCAAACTTTCCACTGTGAAGCGCAGACCGTCGCGTTCGAAGCTCTCGCCCACTTGCGGCACTTTGCCCAGCACGCTGAAAATATAGCCGCCCAGCGTATCGCTCTCTTCAGTAGAAAGCTCAACGTCCAGCAATTCGTTCACCTCAACCAAATGGATGCCGGCGTCAAAGCGATACTCGTCCGCGCTGATCTGCTGATACTCCGCCTCTTCTTCAGGATCGTACTCGTCCTGTATCTCGCCCACGATCTCTTCCAGCAGGTCTTCAATCGTGATCAAGCCTGCCGTGCCGCCATACTCGTCAATCACAATCGCCATATGCACTTTTTGGCGCTGCAACTCTTCCAGCAGCTCGCTGGCGCGCTTGGATTCTGGCACAAAGTAGGCAGGGCGCATGATCTCGCGCACTTGGCGCTGCCGATTCGCCTCATCCAGCCGCGTGAGCAGGTCTTTGGCGTATAGCACGCCGATGATGTGATCAATCGTGCCTTCGTAGACAGGAATGCGCGAGTGTCCCTCAGCCACTGCCACTTGCAGCGCTTTCTCAAGCGTAGATTCAGCGCTCAGCCCAACAATGTCAATGCGCGGCACCATCAGCTCGCGCACCACTTTATCGTTGAACTGCAGCACTGAGTAGATCATCTCCTTCTCTTCATCTTCGATCACGCCTTCTTCAGAGCCTGCATCCACCAGCGTCTTGATCTCTTCTTCAGTGATGTAAGCGCTCGACGCGCCTGCTGAGGCAGTGAACAAGCCGCTCACTGCGCGCACCAACGCTGAGAGCGGCATCAGAAGGCGCATCGCGAACACGACGAGCGGCGCCCAGCGCAAGGCATTCTGCTCAGCGCGCTGTGCTGCCAAGGCGCTCGGAATCAGCTCGCCGAAGATCAGCATGATCAGCGCGCCGATCAGCAATAAGAGCAGCGTGAGCGCTATGTTGAGCGCCTGCGAGAGCGAGAGCGCGCTCAAAAGCTGCTGAGCGCCTGACAAGACGGCTGCCGCTGCCGCGAAGTGTAGCAGGACTGTGATCACTTGCCACAGCGATAACAGGCGCGTAGCTTCTTCGCCGAGCGCAAGGGCGCGCACGGCGCGGCGCTGACCGTCGCTCGCCATCTCGCGCAGATGCTGCTTGCGCGCGTTCCTCACAGCTGAAAATGCGGCGGAAAGCGTCGCGCTCAGCAGCACCAGACCAAAGAAGCCAATCAGAGCGGTCGTACTGTGATCTTCGGACATTACTTCCTTATATCCTACTCAAACCTGCAAGAAGATGAACGCGCCATCAGCTCTCAGGCGCGTCAAGCGGCTCAGGCGGCTTCAGTTCGCGCATTCGGGCAGGCACGCCGACCGCGATGTGATTCGACGGCACATCGTGCGTCACAACGGCGCCGGCTGCCGTCCGCGCATGATCGGCGATGACAACTGGCGCGATCAGCAAGCTATCGCTGCCTATGAAGGCATGGTCGCCGATGATTGTCTTGTGCTTGCGCACGCCGTCATAATTGACCGTGATGGTGCCTGCGCCGATGTTCACGTCTTCGCCGATCTCAGCGTCGCCGATGTAGCTGAAATGTCCCATGCGCGTTTTGCGACCAAGCCGCGCGTTTTTCACCTCGCCAAAGTTGCCCAGATGCACGCCTTCGCACAGATACGCACCTTGCCGCAGATGTCCAAACGGTCCGATCTCCACGCGATCTTCGAGCGTCGCGCCTTCAATGACCGACGCCTTGATGTGGCAGTCATCGCCAATGCGCGAATCGATGATCAGCGAGTTGCTCTCTATCAGGCAGCGCTTGCCGATGACGGTCTCGCCGCGCAGCTGCACATTGGGATAGATGATGGTATCCATGCCGATCTGCACGCGCTCTTCGATGTAGGTTGTGGCAGGATCGATCAAGGTCACGCCGTTGAGCATGTGCTGCTCGTTGATCCGTCGCCGCAAGATCGCCTCGGCTTCCGCCAGATGCACGCGCGTGTTGACGCCGATCACTTCCTCAGGATCGCGCACTGCCACGCCAACCACGCGCCGACCGTCCGCCACGGCGATCTCGATCAAATCGGTCAGGTAATATTCGCCTTTCGATTTCGGCTGAATGCGCGTGAGCGCCTGCCAAAGCCATGCTGAATCGAAGACGTAGACGCCGGCGTTCAGCTCGCGGATAGCGCGCTGCTCAGGCGTGCATTCCGCCTCTTCCACAATGGCAGCGACGCTGCCATCGGCGGCGCGCACCACGCGACCGAAGCCGCGCGGCTCAGTCAAAGTGACGGTCAGCATGGCAAGGCTGCCTGCCGCGTTGGCGCGCTGCGCCGCGATCAGCTCTTGCAAGGTCTCAGGGCGCAACAAGGGCATGTCGGCGTAGAGGACGACGACCAAATCGCTCGCGCCGCGCAGCAGATCGGCGGCTTGCAAGACGGCGTGACCTGTGCCGAGCTGTTGCGCTTGTAAAACGGTCTCGGCGCGTCCGCGCACTGCCTGTGTGACTGTCTCAGCGCCGTGACCGACTACGACCACAAGGCGTTGCGCGCCGATCCGCTCGGCAGTTTCCACTGCGCGCACTACCATCGGTTTGCCGCCGACTGTGTGCAGCACTTTCGGTCGCTCAGACTTCATGCGCGTGCCTTGCCCTGCGGCGAGGATGACGGTTGCAATGCTCACAGACGCTTTCCTTTCCACAACGCAACACGCCGACTAGCGCAGCGGCGCGTCGGCTGAACTCAAGCTGCTTTGTCTGTGGGATGTTGTTCTCACCGAGCGAATCTTACCAAGCCCACGTTCACCAGATATCTTACCACCGCTCGCCTTGCAAAACAACGCCTGAGGTGCGCTTTTGTCAAGAATTGTTTCAAAC
>Ga0308403_1000636_pt1 | contig 12779 bp, 13 predicted proteins | sample HotsprSampleOSM3_FD_203470 | JGI IMG/M metagenome (GOLD analysis project Ga0308403, IMG submission 203470) | Hot spring phototrophic mat microbial communities from Octopus Spring, Yellowstone National Park, Wyoming, United States - 20060914_OS-M3 ... | reverse complement strand
CCATTACTCTTCATACATCATTGTACGACAAATAGTTTCAGTGCTCTTCAGCGAGCCGAAAATTCCTCAATCCACAACACTGAAGCCACAGATCGGAGTTTCATCCGCCCGTTTCAGTGCTCTTCAGCGAGCCGAAAATTCCTCAATGGGCTGGGAACATGTCGTCGTATCGCGCTTTTTCAACAGTTTCAGTGCTCTTCAGCGAGCCGAAAATTCCTCAATCACTGGAATATCCGCACGATTCTGAACTTAATCGTGAAGTTTCAGTGCTCTTCAGCGAGCCGAAAATTCCTCAATCAGGTCAACCAGCGCATCGACCGGATTTGCGGCGACGCCCGTTTCAGTGCTCTTCAGCGAGCCGAAAATTCCTCAATCCTGGCATCCCCACTACCACGCGCTCGTGTTTGTCGCGTTTCAGTGCTCTTCAGCGAGCCGAAAATTCCTCAATCCTGAAGCGGCAGACGGTCAAGCGCGTCAGGCGGGCAGGTTTCAGTGCTCTTCAGCGAGCCGAAAATTCCTCAATCCGGTCATCCGCTCCGGCGCGCGCCTCGAGGTGCGTGGTTTCAGTGCTCTTCAGCGAGCCGAAAATTCCTCAATTCGACTTCGGGCGCGACGCGCTGCATATCGGGCTGTAGTTTCAGTGCTCTTCAGCGAGCCGAAAATTCCTCAATCCGAACTGCTACTTACTCGTCTAACGGCACCGTGCGGTTTCAGTGCTCTTCAGCGAGCCGAAAATTCCTCAATCGAACTGCCCGATCCGGTGCGCGTCAACCAGCGGTTTCGTTTCAGTGCTCTTCAGCGAGCCGAAAATTCCTCAATCCCAACTCACCGCGCGTCGGCGCAAGCGCGCGCCGGAGTTTCAGTGCTCTTCAGCGAGCCGAAAATTCCTCAATCCCGCGCTGCGATGCTGCGCTGACGCAGCAGCAGTACGGTTTCAGTGCTCTTCAGCGAGCCGAAAATTCCTCAATCTGCGGTCGCTGCCGCAGTCTGGTACATGCGCCGGCGCGGTTTCAGTGCTCTTCAGCGAGCCGAAAATTCCTCAATCGTTCGGCACATTCTGGATTTCGAGTGTGAGTGAAGAGTTTCAGTGCTCTTCAGCGAGCCGAAAATTCCTCAATCAGTACGCTGTCACAACACTGCATAGAAATAAAAGAGTTTCAGTGCTCTTCAGCGAGCCGAAAATTCCTCAATCAAAAGAAAAGCACCCCGCATCGGTGCGGGACGCAGAGTTTCAGTGCTCTTCAGCGAGCCGAAAATTCCTCAATCCCCCTTCGATGTCGATGGAAACACCCGTTCCAACCGAGTTTCAGTGCTCTTCAGCGAGCCGAAAATTCCTCAATCACGTGAACGTAAGCGTAGTCTGCCTCGCCCTCCCACGTTTCAGTGCTCTTCAGCGAGCCGAAAATTCCTCAATCTCTGACCAACGCCCACTGACTCCCTACAGTCCGGTAGGTTTCAGTGCTCTTCAGCGAGCCGAAAATTCCTCAATCTTTGAGACGGCCAGTCCTGCGGCCAAGGTGCCCGCGTTTCAGTGCTCTTCAGCGAGCCGAAAATTCCTCAATCTTCCGGCGCGCATGGCGCCGCATATTGTTCTGAAGGGTTTCAGTGCTCTTCAGCGAGCCGAAAATTCCTCAATCCGAGCGAACCCTCCCAGGAGAGATCGTCACCCAACGGGTTTCAGTGCTCTTCAGCGAGCCGAAAATTCCTCAATCCATAGGCCTGCACCAGGTCGTGCATGTACCTCTCGTCAGTTTCAGTGCTCTTCAGCGAGCCGAAAATTCCTCAATCCGTGAAACCCGCCCAGTACATCACGCCAGGCATGTTGTTTCAGTGCTCTTCAGCGAGCCGAAAATTCCTCAATCCTCAATCCGCACGAACCTGGTGTAACGCATCAGGAGGTTTCAGTGCTCTTCAGCGAGCCGAAAATTCCTCAATCTCATGCAGGCCGCGACGAGCATCTTCAACCCGTTCGTGTTTCAGTGCTCTTCAGCGAGCCGAAAATTCCTCAATCGTTGTTCGCGCTGGCGCGCGCCTCGAGGTGCGCGAGTTTCAGTGCTCTTCAGCGAGCCGAAAATTCCTCAATCTGATGATGCGCCTGTGATATTTCGTCCGTTTCGTGCGTTTCAGTGCTCTTCAGCGAGCCGAAAATTCCTCAATCGTACTCGCGCGTTGCGGGAGACTCCGCATCGAGCGTTTCAGTGCTCTTCAGCGAGCCGAAAATTCCTCAATCAGCGAGAGTCGCCGTCACACGCCGATTGCGCACGAGTTTCAGTGCTCTTCAGCGAGCCGAAAATTCCTCAATCTGAACGGATGCAGCGAATCCGAATGATCGTAATGGGTTTCAGTGCTCTTCAGCGAGCCGAAAATTCCTCAATTGCGTCACATCGTACCAGTGCACAGTGTGACCGACAGGTTTCAGTGCTCTTCAGCGAGCCGAAAATTCCTCAATCCCGTACAGATTGAATGGTAGTGAAATAAATGATGTTGTTTCAGTGCTCTTCAGCGAGCCGAAAATTCCTCAATCACCGCCGCCGCCGGCGGCGATGGCGATGGCGCGTAAGTTTCAGTGCTCTTCAGCGAGCCGAAAATTCCTCAATCCTGCATTGGGGATGCGATATGACCCCCGTCCGCCCACGTTTCAGTGCTCTTCAGCGAGCCGAAAATTCCTCAATCCGCTGATTGAGCACCAGGCGCTCGAGCGTGCGCGTGGTTTCAGTGCTCTTCAGCGAGCCGAAAATTCCTCAATCTCTTTGGCGTTCTGGTTGTCGTCGTCATCACTGTTGGTTTCAGTGCTCTTCAGCGAGCCGAAAATTCCTCAATCCTGAGGTATGCGGCGTATGCAATGTTGCGCACTTCCGTTTCAGTGCTCTTCAGCGAGCCGAAAATTCCTCAATCGTGGTTATTGTCGTCGTCGCGCTGCGGGTGATGCTGTTTCAGTGCTCTTCAGCGAGCCGAAAATTCCTCAATCCTAACCGCGCCGCTGCTCGGGCTGGCGCCCTCGCAGAGTTTCAGTGCTCTTCAGCGAGCCGAAAATTCCTCAATCCTCGGCGTCGTGCCGCCGTACCGTCGCCTCTGCTTCTATCGTTTCAGTGCTCTTCAGCGAGCCGAAAATTCCTCAATCCTCGTTCATTTCCACACCTCTACCAGCGCGTTCGCAGTTTCAGTGCTCTTCAGCGAGCCGAAAATTCCTCAATCGGTGCAGGCCTATGAGGCCTTACACTCCGTGCTTACACCAGTTTCAGTGCTCTTCAGCGAGCCGAAAATTCCTCAATCTTTGTCAACGTGTTCTATTTCCGACGCACCGGCTCCTGTTTCAGTGCTCTTCAGCGAGCCGAAAATTCCTCAATCTCGTCTTATCAGCAATCTAACCCGCTTCCCGCTCGCCCGTTTCAGTGCTCTTCAGCGAGCCGAAAATTCCTCAATCCCCGTACAATCCTAACAACGTCGCAACTTTTCCGTTCAGTTTCAGTGCTCTTCAGCGAGCCGAAAATTCCTCAATCTCTTGTGCTTCAAGCCAATCAGAAGCGCTACCCGCTAGTTTCAGTGCTCTTCAGCGAGCCGAAAATTCCTCAATCGCCGTCCGCCGGCGCGTATGGTGGCGCGCGCACCGAGTTTCAGTGCTCTTCAGCGAGCCGAAAATTCCTCAATCCCTATAATTCTGTCCAATCGCTCAAGCACTTCTCGCATGTTTCAGTGCTCTTCAGCGAGCCGAAAATTCCTCAATCTGTAAGCGTCGATGCTTCTCGTCTTCACGTGTAGCGAGTTTCAGTGCTCTTCAGCGAGCCGAAAATTCCTCAATCCTTTGACGGGTTTGAACAAACCCGCTTGAATGGGGAAGTTTCAGTGCTCTTCAGCGAGCCGAAAATTCCTCAATTCAGAAACCACCAGAAACCCGTACCGCACCAGAAGCCGTTTCAGTGCTCTTCAGCGAGCCGAAAATTCCTCAATCGTTGCGCAGCGAGCGCCTGCTGCACGATAGACGCATGTTTCAGTGCTCTTCAGCGAGCCGAAAATTCCTCAATCCAGCCCGAGCGGCGGCGCGGTCGACGGCGCGCCGAAGTTTCAGTGCTCTTCAGCGAGCCGAAAATTCCTCAATCACCGTTTGCGGAGCCGGGGAGACACCGTCAGATGAGTTTCAGTGCTCTTCAGCGAGCCGAAAATTCCTCAATCCTGGTGCTGCGGTCGGCGTGTGTGCAGGCCAATCGTCAGTGTTTCAGTGCTCTTCAGCGAGCCGAAAATTCCTCAATCGCGGCCCGTAGCCTGTGGGGGTATCCAACCTCGACGCGGTTTCAGTGCTCTTCAGCGAGCCGAAAATTCCTCAATCCCCAGATGAGCGACGGAGCAATTGACTGGTTCCCGCTGTTTCAGTGCTCTTCAGCGAGCCGAAAATTCCTCAATTCGTCTAGTTTGACGGTTGCGTTTGAGACCGCCGTCCGTTTCAGTGCTCTTCAGCGAGCCGAAAATTCCTCAATCGAGCGCGTCCCTCATTGAGCACCAAGCGCTGGAGAGTTTCAGTGCTCTTCAGCGAGCCGAAAATTCCTCAATCGCTCGTTATCGAACCAGGATCGGCGGCGCGTCTATCGTTTCAGTGCTCTTCAGCGAGCCGAAAATTCCTCAATCCGAAACTTGAAGATTTGTAACTTGTCTTACGTCGGTGTTTCAGTGCTCTTCAGCGAGCCGAAAATTCCTCAATCGAGAATGGATTTACAGATAACTATGACTTCACTTGATGGTTTCAGTGCTCTTCAGCGAGCCGAAAATTCCTCAATGTTGCGGGGTCGTGCTCTTGACAACGTACAAGTATAGTTTCAGTGCTCTTCAGCGAGCCGAAAATTCCTCAATCGTATATTCAACCCGCTAAGGTCTATAAAGCAACTAGTTTCAGTGCTCTTCAGCGAGCCGAAAATTCCTCAATATACGGCCGTATCACTCGCAGATTGCACTATCTCGTGTTTCAGTGCTCTTCAGCGAGCCGAAAATTCCTCAATCCTCAACCACGTACAGCATGACCAGCGTCACGCAGTACAGTTTCAGTGCTCTTCAGCGAGCCGAAAATTCCTCAATCCGATGCTGTTCGAGAATCGCGCGATCGGCTTGCGCAAGTTTCAGTGCTCTTCAGCGAGCCGAAAATTCCTCAATCTACACGCTTATTCAATCTCTTGCCGATTAGTAGCCTGTTTCAGTGCTCTTCAGCGAGCCGAAAATTCCTCAATCGAGGAACTCACCGACAAAACACACCTTCCCCGCACTCTTTCAGTGCTCTTCAGCGAGCCGAAAATTCCTCAATCCCACCGCGACACCATCCCGCGCCACCTGACGCACGTGTTTCAGTGCTCTTCAGCGAGCCGAAAATTCCTCAATCTGATAGGAACCTGAAAAGTTACAAGTGTCAGGTCTCCGTTTCAGTGCTCTTCAGCGAGCCGAAAATTCCTCAATCGACCGGTTAGGTGCGTCACGCAAAACGCGCATTGTGGGTTTCAGTGCTCTTCAGCGAGCCGAAAATTCCTCAATCCGTCGCGGGCGCGGCTCCGGCCGCGCTCCTGCGCTCTGTTTCAGTGCTCTTCAGCGAGCCGAAAATTCCTCAATCGCGCATGACCGACGGAACCATCGACTGGTTCCCCGCCGTTTCAGTGCTCTTCAGCGAGCCGAAAATTCCTCAATCCACTGGCTCTCAAGCGACCGGTAGGGGCAAAACCAGCGTTTCAGTGCTCTTCAGCGAGCCGAAAATTCCTCAATCCCGGTGGCGACGATGTGTCCTGGGAGGGATCGATCGTGTTTCAGTGCTCTTCAGCGAGCCGAAAATTCCTCAATCTGATAGGAACCTGAAAAGTTACAAGTGTCAGGTCTCCGTTTCAGTGCTCTTCAGCGAGCCGAAAATTCCTCAATCGCTGAACACCGCAACATAGCGACTTGATATAAACCCGTTTCAGTGCTCTTCAGCGAGCCGAAAATTCCTCAATCTCGTTTTGGTTTGCGCACCCATTTTGACACCTTCACGTTTCAGTGCTCTTCAGCGAGCCGAAAATTCCTCAATCAATGCAGACCTACAAGATTTGGGAAGGAACCCGCACCGTTTCAGTGCTCTTCAGCGAGCCGAAAATTCCTCAATCTCACCGTCCGCTGCACCGTTGCAAGCGCGGTCTGGAGTTTCAGTGCTCTTCAGCGAGCCGAAAATTCCTCAATCGTTCCTCTGCTGTTCTCCTCTTCCCAGCACGCACCGGTTTCAGTGCTCTTCAGCGAGCCGAAAATTCCTCAATCCGACGCTATGACGTTCCAGACGTACACGCCGTCAACGTTTCAGTGCTCTTCAGCGAGCCGAAAATTCCTCAATCCTCGATCTTCGACCGCGCCGCCCACTCGCGCGCACTGAGTTTCAGTGCTCTTCAGCGAGCCGAAAATTCCTCAATAATAAAAGTACAAATCGGCGGATGCGTTAGTGATCGTGTTTCAGTGCTCTTCAGCGAGCCGAAAATTCCTCAATCGCGGCAGTTTGAACTCAAGGTCGTGTCTCCTCGCCTTTCAGTGCTCTTCAGCGAGCCGAAAATTCCTCAATCCAGAAACCACCAGAAACCCGTACCGCACCAGAAGCCCTTTCAGTGCTCTTCAGCGAGCCGAAAATTCCTCAATCGAGGAACTCACCGACAAAACACACCTTCCCCGCACTCTTTCAGTGCTCTTCAGCGAGCCGAAAATTCCTCAATCCGACGTGAATACCGGAGAACGGCGTCGCCTGAATGTCGACTTTCAGTGCTCTTCAGCGAGCCGAAAATTCCTCAATCCGGGCAGCCACCACACCGGAACGGCGAGCCGGACCGCTTTCAGTGCTCTTCAGCGAGCCGAAAATTCCTCAATCCAATTATCGCCGCGCTGGGTTCGTCATAGATTCACGCCTTTCAGTGCTCTTCAGCGAGCCGAAAATTCCTCAATCACAAATTGATGTTGCCGGTCTGGGAGCAAGTACGCCTTTCAGTGCTCTTCAGCGAGCCGAAAATTCCTCAATCTTGCGCAAAAAACGGTTAGGCGTGATGAATACGTTCTTTCAGTGCTCTTCAGCGAGCCGAAAATTCCTCAATCGCGCGGGAACGTCGTCACCGAAAACGATAACGAATAACCTTTCAGTGCTCTTCAGCGAGCCGAAAATTCCTCAATCCTGGAAGAGCGCGCCGATGAACGACATCGGCTTCCGGCTTTCAGTGCTCTTCAGCGAGCCGAAAATTCCTCAATCGGTATTCACGTCGCCGACGGTGTGGCGGCGGCGACAGACTTTCAGTGCTCTTCAGCGAGCCGAAAATTCCTCAATCTAAGTATATCTCGTTGGCGAGCGCCACCAGCGCCCTCGCTTTCAGTGCTCTTCAGCGAGCCGAAAATTCCTCAATCCACGTGATGCCCTCCTACTCCTCTCTCTCTTCAGAGCTCGCTTTCAGTGCTCTTCAGCGAGCCGAAAATTCCTCAATCTTGCGAGATAGAAATGAGCACGCGCAAGCGCTTCTACTTTCAGTGCTCTTCAGCGAGCCGAAAATTCCTCAATCTGAAAAGAGTTTACACGTATCAATCGTTACTATTGATACTTTCAGTGCTCTTCAGCGAGCCGAAAATTCCTCAATCGGTCTAGCACGAGATAGGGCTTGCAAACCGCGCTGGACTTTCAGTGCTCTTCAGCGAGCCGAAAATTCCTCAATCGACGCGCAGGCGGTCGCAGAACTGATGTTGACCGTCCTTTCAGTGCTCTTCAGCGAGCCGAAAATTCCTCAATCTGCGCGCGTGTGTCGGTGAGATTGTGCGCAGCGGCGCTTTCAGTGCTCTTCAGCGAGCCGAAAATTCCTCAATCTGGTCAACACCCAACGGAACCGCGAAGCGCGCCGGGCGCCTTTCAGTGCTCTTCAGCGAGCCGAAAATTCCTCAATCGCGTTGAGTTCTGGTCGTTGGACAACGAGGATGCCGGACTTTCAGTGCTCTTCAGCGAGCCGAAAATTCCTCAATCACTGGAGCGGCGCATCAACGAGGAGCGGCGGAAGCCTTTCAGTGCTCTTCAGCGAGCCGAAAATTCCTCAATACTGTGCGCGCGCTTGAGGTGACGCATGGTGTGTCCTTTCAGTGCTCTTCAGCGAGCCGAAAATTCCTCAATCATTGTCGTTGTCGCGCTGCGGGTGATGCTGTTGGTCTTTCAGTGCTCTTCAGCGAGCCGAAAATTCCTCAATCCGCCGAACAAACAGAAACCGCCGGACGCGCGTCCGGCTTTCAGTGCTCTTCAGCGAGCCGAAAATTCCTCAATCCGATGTGTGATGATCTGGAGGCGCGTATGGAACTTCCCCTTTCAGTGCTCTTCAGCGAGCCGAAAATTCCTCAATCTTGCGCAAAAAACGGTTAGGCGTGATGAATACGTTCTTTCAGTGCTCTTCAGCGAGCCGAAAATTCCTCAATCCGGCCGTCGGTGCGCGCGCCACCACACGCGCTTTAAACTTTCAGTGCTCTTCAGCGAGCCGAAAATTCCTCAATCCGCGGCAAAAAACAACGCCTACTGCCGCGCAGTCGGCTTTCAGTGCTCTTCAGCGAGCCGAAAATTCCTCAATCTCTCACGACCGACGGGGTCGCCGGCGCGTCCTACGCTTTCAGTGCTCTTCAGCGAGCCGAAAATTCCTCAATCAGGTGGACAGGTGCCTTCACCTGGTCGCTTCCAGGTCTTTCAGTGCTCTTCAGCGAGCCGAAAATTCCTCAATCCTGAAGCAAGCACGGTGATGACACGTTGACACGCATAACTTTCAGTGCTCTTCAGCGAGCCGAAAATTCCTCAATCGTTGGTGTTGGGTCGCCGATGGTTGCGGTGCCCGTCTTTCAGTGCTCTTCAGCGAGCCGAAAATTCCTCAATCGCGCACTGCGGGTCTGTTCCGCAACCGCGCGCTGGTCTTTCAGTGCTCTTCAGCGAGCCGAAAATTCCTCAATCGTCGGCGAGCCGAGCCAGCACAACCGGCAACGCCTCACTTTCAGTGCTCTTCAGCGAGCCGAAAATTCCTCAATCATACGCCGCATACCTCAGACCTCAGCGAGCCGGCGGGACTTTCAGTGCTCTTCAGCGAGCCGAAAATTCCTCAATCGCTCGTCGGCTGACGCTGCGCTGATCTACGAGTACGCTTTCAGTGCTCTTCAGCGAGCCGAAAATTCCTCAATCCGTAATGACGACCCAACACGTCACGCAGCACAGACTCTTTCAGTGCTCTTCAGCGAGCCGAAAATTCCTCAATCGCGGCGGTACGCGATGCACGTGTGGCGTGACGTGATCTTTCAGTGCTCTTCAGCGAGCCGAAAATTCCTCAATCCGTGATTCCCAAGCGTCGCAACATAGCGCTGCTTTGTCTTTCAGTGCTCTTCAGCGAGCCGAAAATTCCTCAATCTGCCACCGCGCGAAGGGCAGCGTGCCGTAGTTATGCCTTTCAGTGCTCTTCAGCGAGCCGAAAATTCCTCAATCTGACCGTCGGGCGGCCAGACGCATCACGCACAAACCTTTCAGTGCTCTTCAGCGAGCCGAAAATTCCTCAATCCGTATCCTCGGGCGCGCGGAGCGCGCCCGCGAGCGACTTTCAGTGCTCTTCAGCGAGCCGAAAATTCCTCAATCCAATTCCATTGAGTTTTGGGAGTTTGATACGTCCAACTTTCAGTGCTCTTCAGCGAGCCGAAAATTCCTCAATCGGATACAGTGAGCACAGCATAGCGCAAGCGCAAAAAAACTTTCAGTGCTCTTCAGCGAGCCGAAAATTCCTCAATCTCTACCTACCGTTGAATCGCATTTACCCGTGATTGCCTTTCAGTGCTCTTCAGCGAGCCGAAAATTCCTCAATCCGTCCGCTGGCGCGTGCGGTGGCGCGCGCACCGCACTTTCAGTGCTCTTCAGCGAGCCGAAAATTCCTCAATCTGGAATAGCGGAAGGCGCCGCTTTCCGGCGGTCTTGACTTTCAGTGCTCTTCAGCGAGCCGAAAATTCCTCAATCCGGTTAATGTCCAATACAAACGAAACGCGGCCCGATCTTTCAGTGCTCTTCAGCGAGCCGAAAATTCCTCAATCCGCATACGCCACATAGTCGACCAGCATGTACATCAGCCCTTTCAGTGCTCTTCAGCGAGCCGAAAATTCCTCAATCTCTGACGACTGATGGCGTTGCGGGTGCTGCGTTTGAGACTTTCAGTGCTCTTCAGCGAGCCGAAAATTCCTCAATCGTCGTCGTGTCTGTTGTCGTGCTGCGTTTGATGATCTTTCAGTGCTCTTCAGCGAGCCGAAAATTCCTCAATCCGAGAAGCGTCATCGGCAGCCGCACGAAACCCAACACCTTTCAGTGCTCTTCAGCGAGCCGAAAATTCCTCAATCCTCGATTCGACGTTCGGCGCTTGGTCTTGCTCCAGCACCTTTCAGTGCTCTTCAGCGAGCCGAAAATTCCTCAATCTTCTAGCGACTTGCGCCAGTGGACACGCTGCTCGTCCTTTCAGTGCTCTTCAGCGAGCCGAAAATTCCTCAATCCTCGCGTGGTTTCGCTGTTTGTGTAGTTAGCGTGAATCTTTCAGTGCTCTTCAGCGAGCCGAAAATTCCTCAATCCACGTAGCCGGGCGCGCTGTTGGGGTTCTACTACCCCTTTCAGTGCTCTTCAGCGAGCCGAAAATTCCTCAATCGGTTCGCGTGGAACCAGATCAAGATAGTGACCGAAACTTTCAGTGCTCTTCAGCGAGCCGAAAATTCCTCAATCTCGGCGAGGGCGACGGAGTCGGCGACGGCGACGGCGACGCTTTCAGTGCTCTTCAGCGAGCCGAAAATTCCTCAATCCGTAATCTGCAGCGTCTCCACCGCTGCGTTGAACCTTTCAGTGCTCTTCAGCGAGCCGAAAATTCCTCAATGGGAAGGAATAATGAGCGTCGTCGCCGCTGCCGCGCTTTCAGTGCTCTTCAGCGAGCCGAAAATTCCTCAATGCCCAATTTGCGCCGCGAGCGCCGCGACGGGATCGGCTTTCAGTGCTCTTCAGCGAGCCGAAAATTCCTCAATCTGAGTTGAGCCGTCCAAGCGGTGAGGCGTATGTCGGCCTTTCAGTGCTCTTCAGCGAGCCGAAAATTCCTCAATCATTGAAGTGTTCGCGTATCTGCTGGCGGCTCTACCGGCCTTTCAGTGCTCTTCAGCGAGCCGAAAATTCCTCAATCGTATTGATGTATGATCTGCTGCTACCGTGAATGTAACACTTTCAGTGCTCTTCAGCGAGCCGAAAATTCCTCAATGTCATCGGGAATCCGGGGACAGTTCGAATGATGAGGAATCTTTCAGTGCTCTTCAGCGAGCCGAAAATTCCTCAATCGGTTGATTACTGCTAGTGTCATAGTTTTCCTACTTCCTTTCAGTGCTCTTCAGCGAGCCGAAAATTCCTCAATCGATACGCAGGTCGACTACGTCGAACGCCTGTTCGCACTTTCAGTGCTCTTCAGCGAGCCGAAAATTCCTCAATCGCCTGCTGCGCGCCTGCGTTCGGCAGCGTCCAGCGAACTTTCAGTGCTCTTCAGCGAGCCGAAAATTCCTCAATCGGTCGGACTCGATTACGAACGCCGGCATCATAATCGCCTTTCAGTGCTCTTCAGCGAGCCGAAAATTCCTCAATCCGAAGAACAGGTCATACGTGCTTCCGATCGACGCACTTTCAGTGCTCTTCAGCGAGCCGAAAATTCCTCAATCACCAGGAATCCGATTTCGCCGACATCTGTCGGCGCCTTTCAGTGCTCTTCAGCGAGCCGAAAATTCCTCAATCACGAGCTGCGATCGGTTCTTGAAGGGAACGAGGATATCTTTCAGTGCTCTTCAGCGAGCCGAAAATTCCTCAATAGAAGGAGGCCAGCAATGGCGCGGATTACGTTCGGCTTTCAGTGCTCTTCAGCGAGCCGAAAATTCCTCAATCCGTTATGCGATAACGCTTTCGCGCAGGTTGAACACGCTTTCAGTGCTCTTCAGCGAGCCGAAAATTCCTCAATACGTAGCGTTCATACGATGTCGAACGTTGTTCCTTCTTTCAGTGCTCTTCAGCGAGCCGAAAATTCCTCAATCTCTGCAAGAGGGGGTGGTCGATCGCGAGTCGAAACCTTTCAGTGCTCTTCAGCGAGCCGAAAATTCCTCAATCCTTCTCGTCCTTTCCCGTCCCTGTCTCATCGACCCCTTTCAGTGCTCTTCAGCGAGCCGAAAATTCCTCAATTATTGTTACGGAATGCAACAAACGCTTTGTCAGCGTACCTTTCAGTGCTCTTCAGCGAGCCGAAAATTCCTCAATCTTGACGCGGGCGCGGCAGCGGCGCACGGTGTGATGCCTTTCAGTGCTCTTCAGCGAGCCGAAAATTCCTCAATCCGCGCATCGACGCGGTGCAGAACTCGGAGTTGGAGACTTTCAGTGCTCTTCAGCGAGCCGAAAATTCCTCAATCTTTCTATAGAGTGTTGTGACACTGCTGATGATCCGACTTTCAGTGCTCTTCAGCGAGCCGAAAATTCCTCAATTTCTGGTGCCGACGCAGTTTGAGGAGCGCATCCGCGCTTTCAGTGCTCTTCAGCGAGCCGAAAATTCCTCAATTGCGCCGTAGGTGATCTTATCCAGCGGTTGCGAAAACTTTCAGTGCTCTTCAGCGAGCCGAAAATTCCTCAATCCTCGACCCTCGCACCTGCGTCCATCCATATTTCCGACCGCGATGATCACGCTTCGTCATTCCTGAGCCTTCCTGGTGCGTCGCCATGACACCCGTATACTAGCATGAACGCGCGCGTTTCGCAACCC
>Ga0308403_1000634_pt1 | contig 12845 bp, 1 predicted proteins | sample HotsprSampleOSM3_FD_203470 | JGI IMG/M metagenome (GOLD analysis project Ga0308403, IMG submission 203470) | Hot spring phototrophic mat microbial communities from Octopus Spring, Yellowstone National Park, Wyoming, United States - 20060914_OS-M3 ... | reverse complement strand
TGTTTCAATCCCTCACGCGGGATAGCAATCATTCAAACAGGCGCTGGCGTTCCAGCTTGGGCAAAGCTCGCGGTTTCAATCCCTCACGCGGGATAGCAATCATTCAAACTGCGACGCCCCTACGCTGGATGGTTCGTTTGCGGTTTCAATCCCTCACGCGGGATAGCAATCATTCAAACCAAAGCACACCGCTCCCTTGGCTTTCCTGGGCCGGTTTCAATCCCTCACGCGGGATAGCAATCATTCAAACTCGCTGGTTCTTCCGCCAGGCGGCAGAAATCCCGCTGTTTCAATCCCTCACGCGGGATAGCAATCATTCAAACAGCAATCCATCGTGCTACCGCGCGCGTTCGTTACGTTTCAATCCCTCACGCGGGATAGCAATCATTCAAACCCTCTACGCGCAAGGCCGCCAACTCGGAACGCCTGGTTTCAATCCCTCACGCGGGATAGCAATCATTCAAACCACGTGCAATTGCGACAGTGAGCGCGCGGAGCATGGTTTCAATCCCTCACGCGGGATAGCAATCATTCAAACACAGCCAGGGGTCAGCGTCAAAATCCGAGTCCTTGTTTCAATCCCTCACGCGGGATAGCAATCATTCAAACTGCGCCGGTTGCTGACCACCGCCGCAGAACGCGAAGTTTCAATCCCTCACGCGGGATAGCAATCATTCAAACCGCCCAGTTCAGCTGCTGTTAATATCTCCTGAATGTTTCAATCCCTCACGCGGGATAGCAATCATTCAAACGCGCTGGGGCGATAACCCCAGCGCGCCCTTTTATGTTTCAATCCCTCACGCGGGATAGCAATCATTCAAACCACCATTCAACTATTCCCGCTTCGTACAGTAGGGGGTTTCAATCCCTCACGCGGGATAGCAATCATTCAAACGCTGCGATATTTGACTACGCACATAAGCGTCTAGATGTTTCAATCCCTCACGCGGGATAGCAATCATTCAAACTAGGCATAATCTGACCTATGGAGGCTTATCATGAGTGTTTCAATCCCTCACGCGGGATAGCAATCATTCAAACCAAAGTGCTGGAGACGATCCGCGCCGCGGCAGCCGTTTCAATCCCTCACGCGGGATAGCAATCATTCAAACTCAGCATTCAGCGAGAATGAATTAAATGCCGTGCTGTTTCAATCCCTCACGCGGGATAGCAATCATTCAAACCCATAGGACGTGATATAGTGCGGTCATAAGGAGGAGTTTCAATCCCTCACGCGGGATAGCAATCATTCAAACCCGTTCGCGCCGCGCTGAAGCGGCTGGAGGAGGCTGTTTCAATCCCTCACGCGGGATAGCAATCATTCAAACGATGCGCGGGTGGCGACTCAGGGAGTGACGGAGTGTTTCAATCCCTCACGCGGGATAGCAATCATTCAAACCGCGAAGACAAGACCGACGCCCCCCCCGCCTGGGGGTTTCAATCCCTCACGCGGGATAGCAATCATTCAAACTGGTTGGCCTCGGTATTCTCGTTTGGCCACGATCGTTTCAATCCCTCACGCGGGATAGCAATCATTCAAACGCGGCAGATCGGTAGGTTGTCGCGCGATCAAGCGGTTTCAATCCCTCACGCGGGATAGCAATCATTCAAACCCAGATTTTGCGCGATGCGTTAGTGTATGGTCATGTTTCAATCCCTCACGCGGGATAGCAATCATTCAAACAAGCACGGGCGCGTTGTGTTTGTGTCGGGTGAGATGTTTCAATCCCTCACGCGGGATAGCAATCATTCAAACGCGAGAGTTAGCCATTAGGCTAATCATCATCAGCAGTTTCAATCCCTCACGCGGGATAGCAATCATTCAAACGATATAGATCAGCAGCGGCCTATTTTATTGTCTGGTTTCAATCCCTCACGCGGGATAGCAATCATTCAAACTTGGGGGCGAGCGGGTGAGCGCGGGCCGGCCTGTGACCGTTTCAATCCCTCACGCGGGATAGCAATCATTCAAACCGCGGCTGTTCGCCCGCATGGGCGCAGATTGGCCGTTTCAATCCCTCACGCGGGATAGCAATCATTCAAACCGAGATGATTCCCTACCATCAGCAGCAGCAAACGGTTTCAATCCCTCACGCGGGATAGCAATCATTCAAACCGCATGCCACCATCCGTCTTTGCGGCGTAATTCGTGTTTCAATCCCTCACGCGGGATAGCAATCATTCAAACCAACCCGCGCTCCACCTTCCACTTGCGCAACTACCGTTTCAATCCCTCACGCGGGATAGCAATCATTCAAACCTGCCCGAGGAATCATATTGCATTGCACTGCCCAGTTTCAATCCCTCACGCGGGATAGCAATCATTCAAACGCGATACGTTGTCGCTCTGGTACAGCCGCTCAAGGCGTTTCAATCCCTCACGCGGGATAGCAATCATTCAAACAACGCCACGGATGCGCCAGCCGTCGCAGCCAAAAGGTTTCAATCCCTCACGCGGGATAGCAATCATTCAAACGAAGTCGGGGAGGACTGGCCACCACTAAGTTCGCTGTGTGTTTCAATCCCTCACGCGGGATAGCAATCATTCAAACAAGGCCGTCCTTGCGGCTGACGCCGCAGGCGCCCCCGTTTCAATCCCTCACGCGGGATAGCAATCATTCAAACCCGTAGGCTGGCCAGCGTTGAGATCGTCTCCACGCGTTTCAATCCCTCACGCGGGATAGCAATCATTCAAACCATGTCTATGGCTTGCTGAATCAATAGCTCGTCCATAGTGTTTCAATCCCTCACGCGGGATAGCAATCATTCAAACCTATCGCCGACCAGCATTATACCATCATCCCGCGCGTTTCAATCCCTCACGCGGGATAGCAATCATTCAAACCCACTGAGATTACTCTCAGTGGTCTATATAGTTCAGTTTCAATCCCTCACGCGGGATAGCAATCATTCAAACCATTCTCTTAATACATCTCCTCTTAACATCCCCTTGTTTCAATCCCTCACGCGGGATAGCAATCATTCAAACAAGCCGGCCTAGAACGCGCGTTCTAGTCAGATTAGGTTTCAATCCCTCACGCGGGATAGCAATCATTCAAACGCACATACATAACTTATGGCGTACTGATCCGCATAAGTTTCAATCCCTCACGCGGGATAGCAATCATTCAAACTGGGGCGAAGAGTGCCGAGCGGCAGCGTATGGCGATGCTGGTTTCAATCCCTCACGCGGGATAGCAATCATTCAAACTTGAAATTCCACGCAATGATGATCAGCGCAAACAACGTTTCAATCCCTCACGCGGGATAGCAATCATTCAAACAGCGTTCAACAGCGCGATTGATGAGCGCGTCGAAGGTTTCAATCCCTCACGCGGGATAGCAATCATTCAAACGGGGATAATAGAAGGAATATCCCTGCACCACTTTACGTTTCAATCCCTCACGCGGGATAGCAATCATTCAAACACTGCAGCGGGTTATCTGCTGTCGCTTGAGTTTAAGTTTCAATCCCTCACGCGGGATAGCAATCATTCAAACCGACAAGTTGCAGCTCAAGCATGAGTTTCAAGTAGGTTTCAATCCCTCACGCGGGATAGCAATCATTCAAACTGTTGCCCAGCGCGCGCCAGCGCCAACAGGAACGGTTTGTTTCAATCCCTCACGCGGGATAGCAATCATTCAAACCAGAACGCGCCGGTCAACTTCCCTTGTGCGTGGTGTTTCAATCCCTCACGCGGGATAGCAATCATTCAAACGCTGAGCACTACTGCCATGCACAAGATCATCACGAGTTTCAATCCCTCACGCGGGATAGCAATCATTCAAACCTACACTAAGCCCACTAGAACAAACGTTCTACCAGTTTCAATCCCTCACGCGGGATAGCAATCATTCAAACAGGCTGATGTTGAGTTTCTCAAGAGGCTTCTAGCTGTTTCAATCCCTCACGCGGGATAGCAATCATTCAAACATAGTGCCTGGCATAAGGAGGAACTATGAATGAGGTTTCAATCCCTCACGCGGGATAGCAATCATTCAAACTCGCCAGCGCAGGCGCAAGAGTTGCGCAAGCTTCGTGTTTCAATCCCTCACGCGGGATAGCAATCATTCAAACCCGGTTAAAAATAGCCATCGGTTGGCCTTTAAGCCCGTTTCAATCCCTCACGCGGGATAGCAATCATTCAAACTTCCAGAAATCTTCTGTTGGCTTTGCGACACGCAACGTTTCAATCCCTCACGCGGGATAGCAATCATTCAAACGTCCTTGTCGGGCGCGAACACCTGCTCTAAGCGGGTTGTTTCAATCCCTCACGCGGGATAGCAATCATTCAAACGGCCATTGTGGCCGGCGTTTTGTGATGATGATGATAGTTTCAATCCCTCACGCGGGATAGCAATCATTCAAACGCGCTGTTCCGGTGGGGTCCACAAACCACGACGCATGTTTCAATCCCTCACGCGGGATAGCAATCATTCAAACATCTGCTGACCTGGGCTATAGCTTTGGTAGATTGGGTTTCAATCCCTCACGCGGGATAGCAATCATTCAAACGCCGGTCAGCGCATTGGCTTGCACACTGCGCCCAATGGTTTCAATCCCTCACGCGGGATAGCAATCATTCAAACAGCAGTTTCCGTGACTACTGGATCATCACGCCGGACGTTTCAATCCCTCACGCGGGATAGCAATCATTCAAACCGCGCCCATCCACCGGCGAATCGCCCATAGAGCGCGTTTCAATCCCTCACGCGGGATAGCAATCATTCAAACTTGCGCCTACACGTTCTCCTCCAACGACCCGGCCTATGTTTCAATCCCTCACGCGGGATAGCAATCATTCAAACTCGCATTTGCCACTAGCGAACCGCGAAAGGTGTTTAGTTTCAATCCCTCACGCGGGATAGCAATCATTCAAACAGGAGAAGGGCCGGCATTCGCCACTTATTCAGCAGAAGTTTCAATCCCTCACGCGGGATAGCAATCATTCAAACAGTTATCTTCCTGCCACATCGCCACAACGGGTGTCGTTTCAATCCCTCACGCGGGATAGCAATCATTCAAACCACGAGCAATCCAATCAGCGTTGTCGCACCGGTAGTGTTTCAATCCCTCACGCGGGATAGCAATCATTCAAACATTCAAAATATGGCCAGAGGTAATGTCTTGAGAAACAAGTTTCAATCCCTCACGCGGGATAGCAATCATTCAAACCGCCAGTTCGCCCCGCAGATCGCCTGAGTCAGCGGTTTCAATCCCTCACGCGGGATAGCAATCATTCAAACTATACACTGCTAGCTACCTGCGCCAGTAACGCTCTGTTTCAATCCCTCACGCGGGATAGCAATCATTCAAACCCTGGTTCAACGCTCAGGCATACTGGGCCAACTACGTTTCAATCCCTCACGCGGGATAGCAATCATTCAAACTACCGCACTGACGCGCGCGCGTCAAGCCCTTATGCTGTTTCAATCCCTCACGCGGGATAGCAATCATTCAAACCATTGAAGAGATTGTCCCAAAACCACCAGAGCGGTTGTTTCAATCCCTCACGCGGGATAGCAATCATTCAAACCGCCGGTTGCCTTTCCAGCCTGACCCGGGACCGATGTTTCAATCCCTCACGCGGGATAGCAATCATTCAAACCAAGCTGGCTAGCACGACCATCGTTGATTGATGAGCGTTTCAATCCCTCACGCGGGATAGCAATCATTCAAACCCTTGTCCACCACACGCGGCGTGCCGTCGGCGTAGTTTCAATCCCTCACGCGGGATAGCAATCATTCAAACAGCAAATCGGGAAGCAACGTCTCCGGCACAAGGTGTTGTTTCAATCCCTCACGCGGGATAGCAATCATTCAAACGCTCAACAGCGCGCACACACGCGCGCACGCCACGGGTTTCAATCCCTCACGCGGGATAGCAATCATTCAAACAGGATGACCGGGATGCCCATCAGCGTGCCGGCAAGTTTCAATCCCTCACGCGGGATAGCAATCATTCAAACCAGGCGTTTGACTACTATGCTGCCGTTGCCGAGATGTTTCAATCCCTCACGCGGGATAGCAATCATTCAAACTGCGCATTGTGCATTCGCCCATTGCCCAGGGCGTGTTTCAATCCCTCACGCGGGATAGCAATCATTCAAACTGGCTGCAACCACATGGAGCGCCCGCGCATCCGCGAGTTTCAATCCCTCACGCGGGATAGCAATCATTCAAACTCCACGACCGCAGATAGCCTGCCGTCTTAGTTGAGTTTCAATCCCTCACGCGGGATAGCAATCATTCAAACCGTTCTGGGTTGAACGTTCAACCATGCGCGTGCTCGTTTCAATCCCTCACGCGGGATAGCAATCATTCAAACTGTGCTGATACCGCCCCCACTTAAAAGTCACGTCCACGTTTCAATCCCTCACGCGGGATAGCAATCATTCAAACCCGACCACAAACGCAGCGTAGCGCGCCTTGTTCCTGTTTCAATCCCTCACGCGGGATAGCAATCATTCAAACGGCGCTGGACTGAATCTTGAACGACGGCGGCGTGGTTTCAATCCCTCACGCGGGATAGCAATCATTCAAACCTCGAAAAGCTGCTTGGCGAGCAGGAACAGGAGACAGTTTCAATCCCTCACGCGGGATAGCAATCATTCAAACCCATCTTGAAGGTCGAGCGCTGGCGGCATGAGGATGTTTCAATCCCTCACGCGGGATAGCAATCATTCAAACGGGGTTCGCCATCCCCAGCCGAGAAGTCAGTGTCCTGTTTCAATCCCTCACGCGGGATAGCAATCATTCAAACGCGCGTGAACGCGGATTAAGCGAAGATGAGATCGCAGTTTCAATCCCTCACGCGGGATAGCAATCATTCAAACTTACACCGCTGTGGCCGTGTTTGACGTTGGTCAATCGTTTCAATCCCTCACGCGGGATAGCAATCATTCAAACAGGGCAAGGAAGGGGAGACAGAAGACAAGCCGGCAGTTTCAATCCCTCACGCGGGATAGCAATCATTCAAACCGGGGAGCTGCGGGGCTATAGGTCATACGTTGTCGGTTTCAATCCCTCACGCGGGATAGCAATCATTCAAACCGCATAGGGCGCGGTATAGTGCCGGGCATAGGAGGTTTCAATCCCTCACGCGGGATAGCAATCATTCAAACCGAGCTAGAAGGAATATCACTAGGTCCACTCAGTCTGTTTCAATCCCTCACGCGGGATAGCAATCATTCAAACCAAGTGCTGCTGCGATCTCACTATCAGTAAAGGGAGTTTCAATCCCTCACGCGGGATAGCAATCATTCAAACTATGGACCTGCTCGGATCGGCCATAGCAGAAGTGGTTTCAATCCCTCACGCGGGATAGCAATCATTCAAACGTGCGTATCGTCAACACGGCATAGGCTATGCCCAGGGTTTCAATCCCTCACGCGGGATAGCAATCATTCAAACCTGGCTAGTCGTTAATCGGCTGCGTTCGCGTGGCGGTTTCAATCCCTCACGCGGGATAGCAATCATTCAAACGCCCCTTTGAAGCCCGTTCGCGCCATTGCCATAGGCGTTTCAATCCCTCACGCGGGATAGCAATCATTCAAACATGACGCTGCGAGCTAGTTTTCCCATGCTTCCCGAGTTTCAATCCCTCACGCGGGATAGCAATCATTCAAACTCGCCCTCACCGCCATCCTCTGCGCCGGCGGAAGCGTTTCAATCCCTCACGCGGGATAGCAATCATTCAAACACGCCGGCCGCGAAGGCCGGCGTTTTATTTTGTCGTTTCAATCCCTCACGCGGGATAGCAATCATTCAAACCCGCGGCCTACACAACCGTGCCGATGAGCGCGAAGTTTCAATCCCTCACGCGGGATAGCAATCATTCAAACAAGCCTATCTTAGCGCCGGCGTCGCCGCACCACTCGTTTCAATCCCTCACGCGGGATAGCAATCATTCAAACGCTGATCGGTATGGAATGGACTATGAACAAGCGCTTGTTTCAATCCCTCACGCGGGATAGCAATCATTCAAACCAGGTCCAAGCCAGTATCGAGGCATCAAAGGCTGCGTTTCAATCCCTCACGCGGGATAGCAATCATTCAAACACGCCGAGATCGAAGCCATCTCCCGCCGCCTCGCGTTTCAATCCCTCACGCGGGATAGCAATCATTCAAACCTCGCGCCCATCACGCGGTGCGCAGATCGGGCAGTTTCAATCCCTCACGCGGGATAGCAATCATTCAAACCCATCACTGGATCGCAAAGAATCGGCGCCGGCAACGTTTCAATCCCTCACGCGGGATAGCAATCATTCAAACGCGGGAGCGTTGTTTATTGCAAGGCGAGCTATGATGTTTCAATCCCTCACGCGGGATAGCAATCATTCAAACTGACCATCGGCGCAAGAACGCGCAAGATGTTCTGGTTTCAATCCCTCACGCGGGATAGCAATCATTCAAACGAGCACGATGTTTGCGGCGCGGATAGCATCTGACCGTTTCAATCCCTCACGCGGGATAGCAATCATTCAAACCGCGAGCAGTACGTCGCCGGCAGTGCCGAGCGGATTGTTTCAATCCCTCACGCGGGATAGCAATCATTCAAACGCGCTGGCTGCCGCAAATGGCGCGCGCGGTGGAATTGTTTCAATCCCTCACGCGGGATAGCAATCATTCAAACCTGTTCTCGTTCGCCCACGTGAACTTGACGCCACCAGTTTCAATCCCTCACGCGGGATAGCAATCATTCAAACCCTATGCCGAGTCCCTGATGCTCGCTGTTGCTGTTGTTTCAATCCCTCACGCGGGATAGCAATCATTCAAACCACTCCCGCAGCAGCATCGCCGTTCCACTGCGCATGTTTCAATCCCTCACGCGGGATAGCAATCATTCAAACTAGCAATAAATCGCCGTCACGCCAGTTAAAATACTGGTTTCAATCCCTCACGCGGGATAGCAATCATTCAAACCTGGACCGTAAGCGACCGCCGACGCGAGTCGGGCCGTTTCAATCCCTCACGCGGGATAGCAATCATTCAAACACTTGAGATAATAGCCGTCCGGGTTGTAGGCGGCGGTTTCAATCCCTCACGCGGGATAGCAATCATTCAAACAGCAACAGACACCGCACCAACTTCCACGTCTTCACGTTTCAATCCCTCACGCGGGATAGCAATCATTCAAACCGGGATCAGCTTGTCTCAGCTTGAGAAGATAACAGGTTTCAATCCCTCACGCGGGATAGCAATCATTCAAACGAAATCACGTTTAAGGCGCTCGTGGCTGCTCCCCTGTTTCAATCCCTCACGCGGGATAGCAATCATTCAAACCTGCTGCAAATGCCAAGGCCTCTTCGAGCGTATGGGTTTCAATCCCTCACGCGGGATAGCAATCATTCAAACAGATCGGCTTGTCGCCTGGGCGAGGCGGCGGGCCGGTTTCAATCCCTCACGCGGGATAGCAATCATTCAAACTCTAAGTTGGTCGGCAGCCGCGCGCGTTGCATACAGGTTTCAATCCCTCACGCGGGATAGCAATCATTCAAACTTCGGCGGGCGCGACTTGCACGGCGAGCACTTCAGTTTCAATCCCTCACGCGGGATAGCAATCATTCAAACCGGCATATCTGCCAGCCGAGCAGCTTTAACTGCTTGTTTCAATCCCTCACGCGGGATAGCAATCATTCAAACGCCCGGGCGCAAAGCGCGCAGCCCGCGGTATAGGAAAGTTTCAATCCCTCACGCGGGATAGCAATCATTCAAACTGAATTGAGCCGTCATCAGCAGCTCGCACGATTACAAAGTTTCAATCCCTCACGCGGGATAGCAATCATTCAAACTACTCTGCCGACTCGCCAGATTCCATCCGCGGCGAGTTTCAATCCCTCACGCGGGATAGCAATCATTCAAACGCTGTATCTGGCATCGAAGCACGAGAAGCACCTAGTTTCAATCCCTCACGCGGGATAGCAATCATTCAAACCGCCCTCGTCCTCTCAGCCCTTCAACCCCTCATAGTTTCAATCCCTCACGCGGGATAGCAATCATTCAAACCGTCACGCTTTCGCGAGGCGGTGTGTGCGGTCTGGTTTCAATCCCTCACGCGGGATAGCAATCATTCAAACCGTATCTCACCCATACCCTCATCATAGATGTTAGGTTTCAATCCCTCACGCGGGATAGCAATCATTCAAACGTTGCCGCCGCAACCAGCCGTTCAGCATCGTCATGTTTCAATCCCTCACGCGGGATAGCAATCATTCAAACTTCCAGTTCAACAGCGCCGTCTCCCCTGCCGGAGGTTTCAATCCCTCACGCGGGATAGCAATCATTCAAACAGCCGTGAAACCCTCGGCAGCCCCTTCATCCGCGCGTTTCAATCCCTCACGCGGGATAGCAATCATTCAAACGCCTTCAAAGCGTTACGTATTTGCAGCGATGGCCTGGTTTCAATCCCTCACGCGGGATAGCAATCATTCAAACCTGGTCAGTCGTCCGATGGCGACGCGCAGCCCACAGTTTCAATCCCTCACGCGGGATAGCAATCATTCAAACCTCGCCTGCGGAACGTTCGCGCACTGACCTAGTAGCGTTTCAATCCCTCACGCGGGATAGCAATCATTCAAACGCAAGCCAGCAGGCGAGGTCGGGCCGTTCAGGCTGTTTCAATCCCTCACGCGGGATAGCAATCATTCAAACACTGACTGCTCCGAGATCTACGCAATCTCCCTCCGTTTCAATCCCTCACGCGGGATAGCAATCATTCAAACACCAGCGCCGCCGCGCCCTCATCTTCGGCAATGGCGTTTCAATCCCTCACGCGGGATAGCAATCATTCAAACCTAGAGCAGATCGCCCCCCTCTGCCGCGCCCTCAACGGTTTCAATCCCTCACGCGGGATAGCAATCATTCAAACTCCCCGCCTCTGCCGTCGCCAGCGCCGCCCCGCACCGTTTCAATCCCTCACGCGGGATAGCAATCATTCAAACCAGGCACCGCCCGCCACAGCGCCACATACCTCGCCCGTTTCAATCCCTCACGCGGGATAGCAATCATTCAAACGCCCCCATCACCATCACCCACAGCGCCGCAACAACGTTTCAATCCCTCACGCGGGATAGCAATCATTCAAACCGCGATATGGTCGTCGGCGGCGAGCGACGACATGGTTTCAATCCCTCACGCGGGATAGCAATCATTCAAACTCGCCCTCGCCGTGCTCATCGAGCGCCTCTGGGAAGTTTCAATCCCTCACGCGGGATAGCAATCATTCAAACCCTGGCCGACCCAGATCGCCGCTGGACGCTCGGCGGTTTCAATCCCTCACGCGGGATAGCAATCATTCAAACGCAGTTTGATGGGGGTTGGGCGCGGCAGCTTGGTGTTTCAATCCCTCACGCGGGATAGCAATCATTCAAACTCCAACAGCACGCTGACCGGTAACGCATTCGTGGTGGTTTCAATCCCTCACGCGGGATAGCAATCATTCAAACGTCTCGGTAGCTGGCCTGCGAGGAGAAGCCTTGTTTCAATCCCTCACGCGGGATAGCAATCATTCAAACACTCCGGCCTCGCAGACCAGTACAAGCGCGATGAGGTTTCAATCCCTCACGCGGGATAGCAATCATTCAAACGCAACGGCCAGATTTCACCGGGTTCGACGCGCAGGTTTCAATCCCTCACGCGGGATAGCAATCATTCAAACACTCTTCTGGCGCGTCAATTCCCCCGCGCGCGCCAGTTTCAATCCCTCACGCGGGATAGCAATCATTCAAACGCTGCCACACGGGCGTGTTGCCGACGCTGAACTGGTTTCAATCCCTCACGCGGGATAGCAATCATTCAAACAGGTGGGCGCATCTTTCCCGAACGTGCGCTGAGCACGTTTCAATCCCTCACGCGGGATAGCAATCATTCAAACCGGGCTATTCAGCGCGGCTGATCTTGATTTCGGGGCGTTTCAATCCCTCACGCGGGATAGCAATCATTCAAACGAGCCAGGCGAAATCTGGCCCCTCCCCCAAAACGCCGTTTCAATCCCTCACGCGGGATAGCAATCATTCAAACTAGCACGGGCCATAGCATCTTTCTGGCTGGATTGGTTTCAATCCCTCACGCGGGATAGCAATCATTCAAACTTAGTGTTGCGTTGGGGGGAGTACAGGCCATCGCTACAGTTTCAATCCCTCACGCGGGATAGCAATCATTCAAACGCCCGCATCCCCGGGGAGGACGCCTGGCACGTCTGGGTTTCAATCCCTCACGCGGGATAGCAATCATTCAAACGCGACGTGCTCGCCCTGTCCGAGGCCGGCATGTCCGTTTCAATCCCTCACGCGGGATAGCAATCATTCAAACGCGATGAGCGCTGAGTTTGTGGGCGTCACGCCACGGTTTCAATCCCTCACGCGGGATAGCAATCATTCAAACAAGCTCCATCCCGCCTGGGCAGTTGGAGCAATCCTTGTTTCAATCCCTCACGCGGGATAGCAATCATTCAAACTCAGCAGCGGCCCACAAAATTAAGCCACTGGGCAGTTTCAATCCCTCACGCGGGATAGCAATCATTCAAACTGTCCGTCGCTTCGATGCTCAGCGGCTGTTCCGGCAGTTTCAATCCCTCACGCGGGATAGCAATCATTCAAACGAAGCTACATGCTCGCACGGCCTCGGCGACTTCGCGTTTCAATCCCTCACGCGGGATAGCAATCATTCAAACTGTGGCGGAGCGTGAGGAAGTTCGAGCACTACCCCTTGTTTCAATCCCTCACGCGGGATAGCAATCATTCAAACCGAACGCATTGACCGGTTGCGTAGTTGTTGCATCCGGTTTCAATCCCTCACGCGGGATAGCAATCATTCAAACTACAGCAACTATCGTTTCAACTGC
>Ga0308403_1000629_pt1 | contig 12955 bp, 10 predicted proteins | sample HotsprSampleOSM3_FD_203470 | JGI IMG/M metagenome (GOLD analysis project Ga0308403, IMG submission 203470) | Hot spring phototrophic mat microbial communities from Octopus Spring, Yellowstone National Park, Wyoming, United States - 20060914_OS-M3 ... | reverse complement strand
GACGGCGCTGCCCGCTGGCTGCAGATCGCGGCGCGCTGTCCGTCCGGCACAGGCGCGTTCGTCACGCTCGCGCCGCGCGCGCTGCTGACGGCGGTGCCGTATGCGCACAGCCTGCGGCCCGGAGCAGCGGTGCGCGGAAACGTCGGGGTCACCTTTGTTGGGCACAACCAAGCCACCAGCGGGTTCGGCGTGGGCGTGCGCGGGCGCAGCGACAGCCCGGACGGCTACGGGGTGCACGGCTGGAACACCGCGAACGACGGACGGGCGATCGGGGTCTACGGCCAGTCCAGCAGCCCCCAGGGGCGCGGCGTGTACGGCCTGGCCGCATTAGCATCCGGCGTGAACACAGGCGTGTACGGCGAGTCGCCAAGCCCACAGGGGAGAGGCGTGCTGGGCATTGTTGGCTCGCCGAGCGGGCTGACGTATGCCGTGGTGGGCATTGCCTATAGCCCTCAGGGGTACGGCCTGTGGGGCAGCAACAACGCCACATCCGGCGACGCCTTCGGCGTGGTCGGCTGGACGGAAAGCCCGAACGGGACAGGGGTGATCGGCGTCGCCAACGCCACCGGCGGACAGAACTACGGCGTGCGCGGGGTCACCAGAAGCCCGGGCGGATACGCCGGCTACTTCGAAGGCCGCGTGCACGTCATCGGCGCGCTGAGCGCCACAGGGCCAAAGTCCTTCCGCATCCCGCACCCCTCCTTGCCCGGCCACGAGCTATATCACTACGCCCAGGAATCGCCCAGGCCGGAGAACGTCTACAGCGGCCTGGCTGCGCTGGACGCCCAAGGACAGGCGCTCGTCGAGCTGCCCGACTACTTCCCCGCCGTGAACGCCCCACCATATCGCTACACGCTGACGCCAATCGGCGCGCCGATGCCGAACCTGCACGTCAGCCGCGAGGTGGAAGGCCGCACATTCGCCATCGCGGGCGGCGCGCCGGGCGGCAAGGTGTCGTGGATGCTGATCGCCGTGCGCGCAGACCTGCAGGACGCGCCGACGGTCACGCGGGCAGGAGAAGAGGTCGCCCCGCTGAGCGCGCCCGGGCTGCCCGTCCCGCCGGAGGTGGAGCCGTGAGACGGCTGGTCGTGGCAACAGCCCTCGCGCTCGCCCTGGCAGCGACCGCCAGCGGACAAGCCGGATACAACCTGGACTGGTGGACGACATCCCCCGGCCCGGCGATGGGCGGCGGCGGGCAATATGCCCTGCGCGGGGCGGCAGGCCAACCGACCGTCGCGTTCATGAGCGGGAACACCTTGGACGCCCGCGGGGGGTATTACCAGCGCGCAACCGTCTGGTGGGAGCTGCGGTTGCCGATCGTGCGCAGGCGATAAGCCGGAGAAAGGGGCGAGCACCGCACACGCCCCTTTCTCTTCGCACACCAACTTAGCTAATATGATATACTAAGCAGCATGGAGGAGATAACCGTTCCGCGGGCCGCCTTGGTCGAGGCGCTGCTGGACCAAACCAGCATCTGCGGCCCAACCTGGTCGGCGGGCTACGCCGTCTGGGTGACGCCCGACGGCAAGGCCACCGTCGCCGAGCGCGGCGGGCGCGCGGCCATCCGCCTGCCGCTATACCGCTTCCTCGCCGTGCGAGGAGGCATCGCCCTCGTGCTGTGGAGCAGCGAGGACGAGAAGGCCGACGCCCGCGCCTGGATCGAGGCGAACCTGGCCGAGCGGGTAGGGGAGGTGCGCGTGCGCTATGAGTGAGCCGGAGCCGGTATACATCTGGCGGAGCGGCCTGCGCCACTGGGAGAGCCGCGGCGAGGGCTTCGTCGCCCTCCCGGACGGGCGCTTCATCGGCCCGCGCCCGCCCAGCGCACCAGTTGAGCTGATCGACGCCGACATCTACAGCGGCGCGACCATGCTCAAGCTCGCCCGCGCCCTGCGCGCCGCCGGCTACCCGGCCATCAGCTTCGCCGGCTCGCCCGCCTGCGGGAACGCCCTGCCGCCCGTCGTCACCCCGCTGCCCGTCTTGCCGCCCCGCGCGCCCCTCATCGCCGTGTGCGGCCTGCCCGGCAGCGGCAAGTCCGCCCTCGCCCACGGCCTGGCCGATTCGCTGGGCGGGCGCTACCTCAAGTGGGCGCGCTTCGTCAGCGCGCCAGGGCAATACGGCGAGCAGGCCGCCCAACGCGAGGCCGAGGACCCGCTTGTCTTCGCCCGCCAGGCTCGTAGCGAGATCGCGCGCGAGGACGCCACCCCGGTCATCCTCGACGGCGTCAAGAGCGCCGAGGCGCTCACCTTCCTCGCCTTCACCACCCGCCGCCCGCTCATCTCGATATGGGCCGACGTGAGCGAGGAGCTGCGCCAGCGCACCCTGCGCTGGCGCGACGACCCCGACGACCGCCAGGACGCCCAGCGCACTGCCCTCTTCGCCGAGCGCTGGCAGGCCCTGCGCGCCATGTCAATCCCAGTCAAGCTCGACTCGCCAGACCACAGCGCCGCGCTCGAGGCGCTGGCCTGGCACGGCCTGCACCTCCCGCTGGGCGCAGGCAACAGCCTGCTCGACAAGCGCGCCGCCGTGCGGATCGCCATGCACAACGCGCGCAAGCTCGGCGCAGCCCACCCGCCCGACTTCCCCGCCGAGCTGGTGAAGCACACCAGCTACAGCGACAAGTACGGCCTGGACGGGCTGGTCGCCCGCCGCGTCAACGTCGTCGCCAGCGCCTTCCGCCTGCTCGACGACCTGATCGACGAGCACACGGAGCGCCGCTTCCGGCGCAAGAACGGCTCCGCCGAGGTCGTCCCCGCCCTCTGGCTGACCGCCTCCCCCTGGATGGCGGTCTATTGGGCCTCCGTCATGCTGGCCTGGGCAGGCCGCATCTGCCCAGACCCATACTACGCCGAGATGATCACGCGCGTTGAGCGCGCCACGCTGATCGAGCTGGAGGCCGACCTGCAAGGCCGCCCGCTCACGGCGGACGAATACCAACAGACGCTCGACAAGGAAATTGCATTCCGCGAGTGGATCGCGCGCCTGGCCAACCTCGACCCGGCCCGGCTGCGCGACGACGCCATCCGCGCCCAACTGAAGAACGACGCCCTCAGCAGCGGCATCGAGCGCCAGCGGCTGGGGCAGAACTTCACACAGGAGGAGCTATGGAAACATTCCTAACCGGAGAAAGCTATCTTTCGCTGCACCACCCGATATACAAGCGCCGCTACGTCGCCTCGTGCGACCTCGTGCTCGGCTGCCGGATCGGGTGCGACTTCTGCTACTATCAATTCGGCCCGACCGCCCCGCACTTCAAGCGCGGCTCGGCCATCCTCAAGCCGCTCGCCACGCCCGAGCAGTTCGCCCGGATACTGCTGGCGAGCAAGCTGATCCGCCCAGGCGACGGCGTGATCATCTCCGCCCGCTCCGACCTCTCCATGCCGGAGCACAAGGCCGCCTTCCGCGAGCTGCTGCGCATCTACCCGCAGCGCGAAAAGCCGGTGACCTTCCTCGTGCTGCAGCGCGGGGTGTACAGCGCGCGCGACTGGGAGGAGTTCGGCCCGCACCCCGTCCGCTTCGGCACCACGATCACCCCGCGCGCTGCCGACCGCGGCTTCAACGCGGTGCGCGACGAGGCCCAGATCAACGGCCTGCGCGCCCTGCGCGCCGCCGGCTGCCCGCCGGAGCGCATCTCGGTCGAACTCGGCCCGATCCTCCCCGACACCGTTGACGACGCCGTCGCCATCGCCCGCGTCCTGGCCGACGAGGGGCTGGTCAGCTACCTGACCTACCGCGGCGCGAGCATCGGCCAGTACGGCGACTACAGCGCCGCCATCGCCGACCTCAAGGCGCGCGGGTTCTTCAAAGAACCCATCCCGTACACATACGATGATGGAAAAGGTAACGAGAAGCAGCATGAGTACTACCTGCTGAAAAACTACCTCGCCCGCGAGGTCGAGGAAGCCTTCCTCGCCGGCGCGCGCAGCACCGGCCTCAGGCTCTACCGCCACACCGGGCACATGTACGCCCGCGAGTGGGGCCTGAAGGTCGCCATCTCGCGCAACAACCGCGTGCGCGAGGAGATGCTGCCCTACGCCCGCGCCTGGTCGCCCGACGAGTTCGCCGCCGCCCTGCGCACCGCTTTCGGCCTGGATTGCCCGGTCGAGCCGCTTGAAGCAGGCCCGCAGTCGCGCGTCTTTCGCCTTCACCGCCGCGGCACCGAGGACGTCGCCCATGCGGTCGGCGCGGAAACCCAGACCGCCGTGCTGTTCAGCGACTACAGCAATCTACCCACCATGTCCGACCTGGAGTGGTACTTCAGCGAGGGGTGGTTGGAGCGCGTGGATGAGGTGGACAATGTGGCTGTACGTTAAGCACACGTCGAATTGCCCGGGGCTTGAGCTGCAACGCTTCGAGCTCCTCTCGCCCACCTGGACGGGCGAGCGGATCAGGTTGCCCTTCGCCGACGGGCGAAAGCGCACGGTCGTCGGCTGGACGGATTTGTTCGGCGGCAGGCCGTGCCGCGTCCACGTCGCGCGCGCCCGCCACGAATCAGGACAGGAGGGCATCCTGGTCTGGGGCGGCAACTCCGGCCTGCGCGTGCTTGACCGCAGCGTCAAACCCACCCCAGGCCTGGACGACCACCTGCCGCGCGGCTGGGGCGTCCCGATCATCTGGGTTGAGGACGCCGATGACCTGCCCGCCGGCGTCAGGCGGATCGTCGAGAGAGCGCGAACGACTGCCGACGATGAGTGACCTGGCGGTCATCCCGCTGCCCGGGCGGCTGGTAGGCGGGAAGCTGCTCGTGCTCACCCACGACCTCGGCGACCCCCACAACCGCGCCTACCGCCAACTGGTCGAGCGGGTCTTCGGGGGACAGGCGGGCGTGGCACTGGTCGCAGGCGAACATGCCTACCGCGTCAGCGGCAACCCGAAGCAGCTCGCCGCCGCCGCGGAAGACGCCCTGCGCGCCCTCGTCCCCCAGCCCCCCGCATGGCTGACCGCCGCGCTCTACGCCGCCGCGCGCGTCGCCGAGCACAGCACCGCCGCCAACGCCCACTTCGTTGCCAGACACCTCGCCGAGCTCGCCGCGAAGCTCCCCGCCGCCCCCGCTCCCCCGCCGAGCGAGGCCGAGATCGCCGAGGCCGGCGAGCGAAACGCCCGGCGCGTCCTCGCCGGCGAGCCGCTCGGCCTCCCCGTCGAGCCGATCGGCCTGGTCAAGGCGCTGTTCGCCACCTCCAGGCTGATCTGGGAGCGCGACTTCGTGCGCCGCAGCCTGACGCTGCCCCTCGACCGCGCGCGCTTCAGCGACATCGTGGTCGCCATGACCGAGAGCGGCGCGCTGTGGCTGTGGCCGATGGTCGGGCCGATCAGGGTCGGCGGCGCGCGCATGGACGCCCAGCGCGCCTTCAGCGCCGAGGCCGCCATCCGGCTGTGGCCAATCTGGTGGGGCCTGATCGACGCCGCCGAGGACGAGGCGCGCGCCTGCCTCACCCCCTTCGCCCCGCGCCCGCCCAGCGACGCGCTGATCGAGGAGCCGCCCGGCTACCAACCCCCCAGCACCCCCGACCAGGCGCTGTGCGCCGCGCTCGCCCGCCAGCTCGCCGCCGAGGCCGAGCAGAACGCCGCCTACGCCCCGCAGGGGGTCTTCGAGGCCGAGCTGCCGCCGGCCCTGCCCCTGGTCGCCTGGGGCGTCCATCGCCTGCGCCTGGTCGCCCTGCGCCCAGGGCGCATCTGGGCCGCCATCCTCGGCGCAAACGGCGAGACCCTCGCCGCCTTCCCCTGGCTGCCGGACGGGACGCGCCTGGAAGGGGGGATGATGATCCCCGATTGGGCCTGGGGCGCGCTCGACCTCGCCCTCAGCGCCCTCTGGCATGACCTCTGCGTGGCCGGGCCGGAGGCGGTGCCGGGGACGCGCGTCGGCGCAAGCCCGCCGCGCGGCGACCCCTCGCCCAGGCCGAGCAGCCCGCGCCCGGCCTACCTGCCCAGGCCGCGCGCTGCCCTGCACGGGCTGGGCAAACCCGCCCCGTGGGGAAAGCCGGAGGAGCGCGCCGTCATCCGCCGCGCCGCCGCCGCCATCCACGCCGTGCGCGGGCATTACCGACGGCACGAATATGCAGCGGAGCGCCGCGACGACAAGACGCGCGCCAAGCAGCTCCGCGAAGCCGCCGCCGCCCGCGCCGCCCAGTTCGGCCTGCCACCACCACCGCCGGGCTACACCTTCGTCTCCCCCCACATCCGTGGCGGGGAGCCGGAGGGCGAGCGCACCCCCATCCGCCAGGTGCGCGCCCGCGGCCTGGCCGCCCTCAGCGGCGTGCTGGCCACCGGAAAATCCGCATAATCTATATATGGACACGACACAAGAGAAAGGCAGGCAGCTCGAGCGCGCTGCACACCTCTACCTGCTTGAGCAGCAAGAGGTGGACGACGTGTACACGTGGCGCGATTGGGCGCATAAACAAGAAATATCAGCCAACGACATCGGCGTTGACCTCGTCGCAATCCGAGACGGACAGCCCTGGGCCGTCCAGTGCAAGCACTGGGCGCGCGAGGTCTCCTGGAACGACCTGGGCACGTTCATCGGCACGCTCAACGACGTCAGCTTAGGCTTCGCCGGCGGATACCTGATCGCCGGCGGCATCTCGCGCACCGCCGCCGACAGGCTGGCCAACAGCGCCAAGCCGGTCGTGGTGATCCCCGCCGCCCACCTCGCCGATTACCTCGACCTCCCCGCCGGCCCGCGCCCGCCCAGCGCCCCCCACACGCTGAGGCCATACCAGACCGAGGCCGTCACGCACGCCCTGCAAGGCTTGGACCAGCACGGGCGCGGCAAGCTCATCATGGCGCCAGGGACGGGCAAGACCACCGTGGCCGCCCACATCGCCACGAGAATGGGGAAGGGCGCGCTCATCCTCTTCTGCTGCCCCACCATCGCCCTGCTTGACCAAAGCATCCGCGCCTTCCGCCGCGACTGCCCCGACCTGCACGCCTGCGCGGTGGTCTCCGACGCCGCCGTCGGGCGCGAAGAGGACGGCCTCAGCGTGCTCGCCTTCCCCGCCACCACCAAAGCGGAAGACCTGCTGAGCTTCACGCCGCGCGCCGACAAGATCAACGTAGTCTTCGCGACCTACCAGTCGCTGGCCGTGATCGCGCAGGCCCAGCGCAAGGACTTCCCGGAATTCGACCTGGCCATCTGCGACGAGGCCCATCGCACCGCCGGCGTCTCCACCGCAGAGGACGACGCCTTTAGGCTGATCCACGACAACCAAAAGATACGGGCAAGGAGGCGGCTGTACATGACCGCCACCCCGCGCGTGTTCGACGTGCGCGAAGAGCAACGCAAAGTGCTGGATGAAGACCTGACCATCCGCCTCTACGACATGTCCGACGAGGCGGTCTACGGCCCGACGCTGTATGAGTACGGGATGCGGCGGGCGATCAACGACGGCTACCTGTCCCCCTATCGCCTGGTCGTGATCGCCGTGGACAGGACGGCCGTGCAGGAGCAACTGCGTGAATACCTGGCCAGCGAGGGCGCGCACAGCCTGGACGACACCACCAAGCTGATCGGGCTCGCCCACCTCGTCAGCGGACGGGTGACCGATGAGCGCGGCGAGAGCATCACCGTCCGCGCCAAGCGCGGGATCGTCTTCCTCAACCGCGTCAGCCGCGCCGAGAAAGTGGCCAAAGACTTCGCGGGCATCTGCCGCTCCACCACCGGCGTGTCAAACCTCGACATCCGCCACATCGACGGCAGGATGAGCGCCTGGGAGAAGCGCGCCCTGATCGACTGGCTGGCCGAGCCGGGCGAAGAGGTGCGCATCCTCGCCAACGCCAAGGTGCTGGGCGAGGGTATTGACGTGCCGGCCCTCGACTTCATCGCCTTCCTCGACCCGCGCGAGAGCGTGATCGAGGTCATCCAGGCCGTCGGGCGCGTGGTGCGCCGCGCAGCAGGCAAGACGCACGGGTTGATCTTCGTGCCGCTGGTGATCTCCGGCGACCAGAGTCTGGATGATGTCTTCGAGGGCGGGCCGTACAAGACGCTGTGGCGCGTCCTGAACGCGCTGGCCGCCGTGGACGACGGCTTCCTGTCGCGCCTGCGGCTGAAGATGCTCCGCGGCCAAGCGCAGGCCGAGGCGGGCGATGAGGACGCAGGCGACGAGGTCATCGTGGTCGCACCGCCCTCGATCAAGACGGAGCTGCTCGAACAGCTCCGCGAGCATCTGCGGCTGAAGGTCGTGCGCAGCCTCCGGCTGGGCCGCGAGTTCCTGCTGGACTGGGCCGCCGAGACCGCCCAGCTCGCGCAAGCGCTCAAGCGCGAGGTCGTCGCCGCCGTCCAGAAGGACGCCCAGATGCAGTCCGCCTTCGCCGAGCTCAAAGAGGCCCTGCGCGCCTTCCTCAGAGAGGACGCCTCTGACCAGGACGCCATAGACCTGATCGTGCAATATGTCCTGATCCACCCCATCTTCGACGCGATCTTCGAGCGCAGGGGAGCCATAGACGAGCTGCTACATCAGTTCTTCGGGCGCTTCAAGAGTTTCCTCGCCAACAACGCGCCCGCCCTGCCGGGGTTCTACGCGCGCGCCCGCGAGCGCGCCGCAGGGCTGCGCGACGAGGCCGAGCGCCAGGAGTTCCTGCGCCATGTCTACACCCACTTCCTCTCCGTCGCCTTCCGCGAGACCGCTGAGGCCCTCGGCATCGCCTTCACCCCGCTCGCCCTCGTCGAGTTCGTCGTCCGCTTCGCCGACCGCCTGACGCGAACGCACTTCGGGCGCGGGCTGGAGGACGAGGGGGTGGTGATCCTCGACCCCTTCGCCGGCGTCGGCACCTTCATCGCCATGGCCGCAGCAATCATGGACGGCGAGAAGCTCAAGGACAAGCTGGCGCGGGGAGAGGTGTGGGCCAACGAAATCCTGCTGCTGCCGTACATGGCAGCGGCCAAGAACATCGAGAGCACCATCGCGCGCTTGACCGGCGACGCGCAGGCCGAGTTCAGCGCCGCGCTGTGGAGCGACTCGTTCCGCGTGATGGAGTACTACTACGGCCAGGCCCAACCCCAGCTCCCCGAGGTCGTCCCACCGCTCTACCGCGCCCACATCGCCGCCCAGTTGGCAGCCAGGGTCAACGTCATCCTGACCAACCCGCCCTGGCGCGGCGGGCGCAAGAGCGAGAACGAGGCCAACCCGAACGCCGTCTATCCCAACCTCCGCCGGCGCATCGCCGAAACCTACGCCCGCCCAGCGCCATACATGCCCAAGCTGCTCAGCGCCCTGTACAACACCTCCATCCAGGCCCTGCGCATGGCCTCCGACCGCCTCCGCGAGGGCGTGATCGGATTTGTGATGGATAACGGCTGGTTGAAGTCGTCCAGCGGGAGAGGGGTGCGCCAGGCGCTGCGGGAAGAGTTCGATGAGGTGTACGTCTACGACCTGCGCGGGGATGCCCGCACCAGCGGGGAGACCCGCAAGCAGGAGGGTGAAAACGTCTTCGGCGAGCAGTCGCGCAGCGGGGTGTGCATCCTGATGGCCGTCCGGCGCACCTCGTCCGGCCCGCGCCAGGGGCGCATCTACTACCGCGCCGTCCCCGACTACGCCGACCTGGAGACGAAGTTCGGCCAGCTCAAGGCCGACGCCGAAAACCCCGACCGCATCCCGTGGCAGACCCTCACCCCCGATCGACAACATGATTGGCTGGCGCAGGGGCGGGAGGGTTACGAGACCCTGGTGGGCTTGGACGAAATCTTCGGCCTCGAGACCTTCGGCCTGAAGTCCCACCGCGACCGCTATGCCTGGAACTTCAGCGCCGACGAGCTGGGCGCGCACATGAAGCGCCTGATCGGAGCCTACAACGACCACGTCGCGCGCCTGCCGGAGATGGGGACGGACCTAGAGGGTTGGATCGAGCGTGACCCGCGCGTGATCAAATGGGACCGCAGCCTGAAGCAGAAGCTGCTGCAAAAGGTGCGCGGCGAGTTTCTCGCCGCGCGCATCTACCCGGGCCTGTATCGCCCGTTCGTGCCGATGTTTGCATATTTCGATGCTGTCTTTAATGCGCAGACAGGCAAGCTGGCTCAGGTCTTCCCGGACGCCCAAGCGCGCACGCCGTGCATCGTCGTCAGCGGGCCGAGCACCAAGGGGGTGTTCAGCGCGCTGTGCTGCGACCGGCTGCCGGACTACGGCTTGCTGGGCAGCACGCTGGTCTATCCGCTCTACCGCTATGCGGAGAAGAGCGCGCTGCTCGCGCTCCCGCCGGAGCTCAACATCTCCCAGGCTGTCCTCGACCGCTTCCGCAGCGCGCTGGGCGACGGTGACATCGGCGCGGAAGACCTGTTCTACTACGCCCTCGGCGTCCTCTCCACGCCGAGCTACCGGCAGGAGTACGCCAACGACCTGGCGCGGGAACGCCCCCGCATCCCGATCCATCCCGCCTTCCGGGGAATCGCCCGGGCCGGGCGCGCGCTGGCCGAGCTGCAGATGGGCTTCGAGCGGCTCGCGCCGCTCGACCTGGAGCTGGAGGGCGACCCCAACGCGCCGCTTCAGCGAGCGCGCTACGACCGCGCGGAGGATTGTGTGGTCGTCAACGGATGCTGGAAGCTGTCCGGCTTCCCGCCGGAGGCGGTGCGCTACAGGGTCGGGGCGTACCACCCCGTCGAGTGGCTGGCGAGATACCTGCCACCAAGCGACGACGAAGAGACCGGCATCGCCTGGAATGCGAGGATGACCGTCGGGGATTTCGCCCGGCGCGCCGGGCAGGTGGCGGCCATGACGCTGCGCGCCGCCACGCTGCTGGATGAGCTGAACGCGCTCTGGCGCAGCTAGCGCTGCCCGCGCCGCTGCGAGCGGGGCGGGAGGGCGAGCACGGCGCGGCGGCTGGTCAGGCGCGCGTGATAGCCGGGAGTATCGGAAGGCAGCTCGTACCAGGGCAGGCGACCGCGGTCGAGCATGCCGGAGATCACCGGCAGCGACCGCCCGCTCAAGCGCGCCGCCTCCGCCAGCGTGATCAGGTCGTCCCGCTCGGCTTTGGTCGGGCGACGGCAGCGCGTGACCTCCACGACGTCCACCTTCATATTAGTGAACATTATACGTTAACCAGCCCCTCCCTCTTGACTTACTTAGTGAACCTAGTATACTAAGCACTAGAGGAGGTTGACATGTTCTACCTAAGCAGCGATATGGCAGAGAGAATCAGGTTTGACGAATGGGCGTTCTGCCACGCCGACGAGTGCATCCGCGCGGCGGAGATCCCCGTATGGCAGATCGATGCCGAAGAATTCGCGCGGGAGCAGATTGAATTGATGGACGGCTTCGACGCTGACGACGAAGAGGAAGCGGAAGCGCGCTATATAGACGCCTTCCGCAAGGCCCACCGCTACGCCCTGCGCAGCGCGGTGGTGGACACCGCCGCCGACCTCGGCTTTGACGAGCTGGTCGGCTTGGCGGAATGCGATTTCCCATTTGAGCGCGTCACGCTTCTGCAGATGCCGAGCGCTGAGTCGCTCGCCGCGATCGACGAAGCCGCCGGGTACCTCAGCGGCAACGGCGGCGACCCCGACGGCGATCTGTGGCTCGCGCCGGCCAACCGCTTCAGCCAAGATCAGCTCGCCCGCGCGTTCGCCGCCGGCGGGCGGCTGGTGGATGGCTACGCCGTCGAATACCCAAGAGGCGTATGCATCGCAGAACACGAGAGCGCGCCGCTCGGCCCGGGCTGGGTGGCCCTCCGCGGCTGGTGCGGCTACAGCGCTGATGACGTCGCGTACGCTATCGATCCAATCGTCGCCGCGGCGGTCTGGGCCGCGAGCGCGCTGCGCGCACGCGAAGAGGGAGGGGAGGCATGAGCGCGCTGGAGTACCTGAAAACCGCCTTGGAAGCCTATCCCGCCCCTCTCGCGCTTCAGGGGCTTGAGCGGGCCCTGGCGCGCCTAAGCGAGGCCGACGCCGCGCGTGTGCGCGACGCCGAGGACGTGGACGACGTCCTCGCCGTGCTCGACCCGACGACATACGTCCGCGTCCAGCGCGTCCTCGCCGACCTGCGCAAGCTGCCCGCCGGGCAGGGCAGCGAGGACGCCCTGCGCGCCTTGCTCGCTATCACCGACCGGCTGGACTATCGCTGCCTAGATGCGTTCGGCTTCGCTGTCGAGTGCGCCCAGGCGCGCGCCGGCGAACACCCATGCCCGGAGGAACTGTTCCATTCAATTGAGCTCGACCAGGAGGGCCTGAGTTTCAGCGGCCCGGCCTGGTACTTCTGGGGGGAACGCTCGGAGGAAGCCATGCGCGCGGCGCGCGCCGGCTTCTGGGCGACCGTCCTGCACGAGGCCGGGCTGGACGATAAGCCAGAGTGGCCGGAATCGATAGCCCCGGACCGCATTGAGCCGGACGGCCCGATCGCCCCTGGCCTCCCGGAGGCGCTGCAAGAGCTGGTCGCCGAGCTCGAGGACGCCGAGGGCGAGGACGAGGAGATCAGCATCTTGCGCGAGGTCGCCGACGCCGAGGCATCCGGCGCGTTCGCCGTCGTGGACGAGGCGCTATGGGCAAGCCTCTCCGACGAGCTGCGCGCGCTGGCCGGAAAGCACGACGTCGGGGTCGGCGCGCGCCTAAGCGCGCTGATCGACGTCGCGCTCGGCTGCGCCGACTGCTGGCTGCAGGCCGACCGGATAAGGGAAAGCCTAATCGAAGCGCTGCTGCTCAGCCAGGAGCGCGTCGGGCAATGAGAGAACGCCTTGCGCGCAGGAGTTCGCCCACCCGCCTGCGCGCAAGGCAAACTAAGGGGTGGGGGAGGAGGAGCTATGGATAGCACAATTGTGATCGCGTTCACGCACAGGATCGCTGATTACGTCGAGTACGTATACGTACCGTTCCGCGCCATCGAGAGTGTGGACATAGACAAAGACGGGTGGGCGAGCATACGGACCAAAGCAGAGGCGTCGCTCTATCTGAACGAGGAGCAGACCAGGCGCCTCAAGTCGTTGCTTGACGCAAACGCTGTACACCTCGACGATGAGGTGGCCGCGTTCCCAGGGGGCG
>Ga0308403_1000627_pt1 | contig 13004 bp, 8 predicted proteins | sample HotsprSampleOSM3_FD_203470 | JGI IMG/M metagenome (GOLD analysis project Ga0308403, IMG submission 203470) | Hot spring phototrophic mat microbial communities from Octopus Spring, Yellowstone National Park, Wyoming, United States - 20060914_OS-M3 ... | reverse complement strand
ATTGTACAAGCTGAAGCCGAGCGCGCTGCCGCCGATCAAGACGGCGAGGAAGGTCACGAGCGGCGCTTCGCACAAACTGCCGATGAACGCCCAAAGGCTCGCCGCTAAGACAGCTTGTCCGCTCGCCAAGCCATTGATGCCGTCCATGTAGCAATAGACGTTGGTCAAGCCGACCAGCCACGCCGCAGCAATCAGGTAGCCCAGCTCAAGCGGCAGCGCGAGCGAGAGCGCAGGCAGCGCCAAGTGCGTCAACGGCACGGCAGGCACGAAGATCAGCGCAGCGCCGGTCTGCAGCACCAGCCGCAGCGGACGCGGCAACGCCTGAAAGCTCCTGTAGAAGCCGATGAACGCCATCAGCGCCGCCGCTAACGAAAAACGCACCACAGGGCTTGGATCAGCGCTCAGGCTCAAGCCGAAAGGCATGAAGAGCATCAGCGCAACCACTAGGATCGCCAAGCCGCCGCCATTCGGCGTGCTGCGCTGCGTCGCGCCGCTTGGCGGATTGTGTTGTGTGGCGTACTGACGGATCAGCGCCACGCCGAAGCCTGCCAACACTGCCGCCAATCCACCTGCGCCCAACATGATGATCGGATTATCCACGCACAGCGTCTCCTTCTGAGCCGAAGCTCCCGATCCTAGCAAAACTTAGCTGTTGCGCAACATTGTGCGCAGCTCAAAACAACGTGAGTTGTTCGGGCGGCGTCTCAGGCGGCGCATCGGCGGCTGCGGCTGCGCTTTGCTGGCTTGCCCATTCCGCCAACAGCTGCGGAATTTTGCGGAAGTCGGCTTCCATCTGCGGCTTGAGCGTCTCCATGTTGCGCAGCACTGCGGCAGGATGATACAGCGGCAAATACGCGCGTCCGTTTTCCCAGCGCGCCTGCCCGTGAATCCGCGAGATTTTGGCATCTGGGAAGAACAAGCCCATGCTGAAACGACCGAGCGTGACGATCACTTTGGGCGCGATCAGCGCGATCTGGCGGTAGAGATAGGCTTGTGTGCAAGTCGCGATCTCTTCAGGCAGCGGATCGCGGTTCTCAGGCGGACGGCATTTGACGACGTTTGTGATGAAGACCTGTGAGCGTTTCATGCCGATCATGCTCAGCAGCTCGTCCAAGAGCTTGCCGGATTGTCCGACGAACGGCAAGCCTTGCCGATCTTCGTTGAAGCCCGGACCTTCGCCGATGAACATGATCTCAGCCGCGCAGTCGCCATCGCCAGGCACGGCTTGCGTGCGCCCTGCCGCGTGCAACGGACACTTGGTGCAGGCGCGCACTTCGGCTGCGATCTGTTCAAGCGCGGCGCGCCGCTGCTCAGGCGCTAGTGATTCGGTCATACGCTGTACACTCCTCGTTCAAATGATCGGTTGACGGCTGTTGGGACGACCTTGTGAGAGCAGGTCGGTGAAGGCGACGCGCGCCTGCAAAGCCTGCCAGCGCGCCGCGAAGCGCTCAGCATAGGCTGCGTCGAGAGGCGTCAAGTGCATCAGATAAGCGTCCTCGTTGTTATCGCGGTAGTAGCCTTTGCGCACGCTCACAATTTGGAACTCATACTTTCGGTAGAGATTGATGGCAGGCACGTTGCTCACGCGCACTTCCAAAACGCTATACGCAGCGCCCAGAGTCATGCCGCGCAGCACCATGCCTGCCAATAGCACTTCGCCCAAGCCTTGTCCGCGCCACTCAGGATGTGTGGCGATGGTGCTGATGTGCGCCTCGCCTTCGATCAGCCACATGCCGCCATACCCGACAATGATCGGCAGCTCAGCCTCTTTTTCCAAGACGATCATGTGCGCGCTGTGATTGTCGTTGATCTCAAAGACGTACGAATTCATTGACCAAGGCGTCTGAAAGGCGAGCTGATCGATCTGCATCACGTGCGGAATGTCCTGCAAGCGCATATAGCGTAGCGTATACATTGTCTCTCATCCTCAGGGATGCGGCACGCTCGGCTGATGCAAATAGAAAGGCACAGCGCGCAATGGATCGCCCGACTCGCCACTCCGAAAACGCGCCCAGGCGCGCTCAGCCAAAAAAGCGGCGCGCCGCAGCGACCAAGCAGGCGTGGCAAGCTGCAATTGACGATCTTGCGCAGTGTTCAGCGCGTGAATTGCCTCACGAACGCTCTGATCTGCCTCGCCTGCTATGCGCGTTGGCGTGTGTGGCGCGCTGAACATCGCGAAGAGCGCTAACGGCGTCTCAATGCGCGTCTCGCTGGCGATCTGCCATCCCTGCGCCGACCAGACACAGGCGGCGCCGCACACTCTGCCGCGCCCTGCCTGTGCGAAGACGATCAAGCGCTCAGCCAGCGGCGGCTGCGCTGCCGCCACAATCTCTAAAGTTGGAACCGCCAACAGCGGCAAGTTCAAGGCGAGCGCGAAGCTCTGCGCTACGCTGAAGCCGACGCGCAAGCCGTTGAATGAGCCAGGGCCTTGCGCGACGGCGAGATGCGTCAGGTCGCGCGGACTCAGGCGCGCTTGCCGCAAAGCGCTCTGAACCGCCGGCACCAGCTCAACCGTGTGATGGCTCTCAGTCTGCCAGGTGTACTCAGCGTATATCTCAACGCTGTCGTGCAGCGCCAAGCTCAACATGCGCGTCGCAGTGTCCAGAGCCAGCAACATAGCACGCCTATAGGATCAACATTGCATCGCCTAAGCTGTAGAAGCGATACTGCGCTTCGATGGCGACCTGATATGCGCGCAAGATCAGCTCGCGCTCGGCAAAGGCGCTCACCAACATCAGCAGCGATGACTTGGGCAGATGAAAATTGGTGATGAGCGCATCCACAGCGCGGAACTGGAAGCCAGGCATGATGAATAGCTCGGTCTGTGCGCTGAAGGCGCTCAACGGACGCCAAGCGCAGCGCTCAGCTGCTTCGTAGCCTGCGCTGTGCAGACGCTCAGGCGGCGTGCCAAGCGCATAGAGAGCGGCTGTCTCAAGCGTGCGCATTGTCGTCGTGCCGACAGCGAAAAGGCGTCCGCCGCGCAGCTTGACCTCGTTCAGCTGTTTAGCAGCCTCAGGCGATAGCTCGGCGTATTCAGCGTGCAAGCGGCGCGCCGCGATCTGCTCCTCGCGCAACGGCAAAAACGTGCCAAGACCGACGTGCAAGGTGCAATAGACGATTGGCACGCCCATCGCGCGGATGCGCAAGAGCAGCTCAGGCGTGAAGTGCAAGCCGGCGGTCGGCGCCGCCGCTGAGCCTTCCACACGGCTGTAGACTGTCTGGTAGCGCTCAGGATCGCTCAACTTTTGATAGATGTACGGCGGCAGCGGCAACTCGCCAATCTGCTGCAGGTATGGCTCGATTGGCGCGTTGAACTGAAGCACGCGCTGCGCGCCTTCGCGCACCTCGCAGATTTCCGCCTGCACCTCAGGCGCGCCTTCTAGCTGCAGGCGCGTGCCAACCGTCAGCCGTTTGCCGCCCAGAAGTGCTAGCCAGCGCTCGTCGCTCAGTTTTTGCGCGAGCAGAATCTCGACGGCGCCGCCGCTCGGCATTTTGCGCGCTTGCAGCCGTGCAGGGATGACGCGCGTCTGGTTCAGGACGAGCGCGTCGTTCGGCGTCAGATATTCGGGCAGATCGCGAAAAGTGCGATGCTCCAGCGCACCATTTTGCCGATGCACGACCAAGAGTCGCGCTGCGTCGCGCGGCTCAACCGCCGTCTGTGCAATGCGCTCAGGCGGCAGCGCGTAATCGAAATCTTCAGGACGGCAGATCGGCACGCTCATGTCTGGATGAATTGCGCGGCATTCAATACGAACAGTGTAGCAGCGTGATGGTCGCCTTTGCTATATGGCGCGCACGCTTCACGGATGACGGCGATCACGTTCGCCACTTGCGCTTCATCCACGCCGATGACCAACGTGGTGTTGCCGCGCCGCAAAAAGCCGCCGACGCTGGCGATCTGCGTGACAGGAAATTTCTGCTCCACCAGCGCGCGCGAAACAGCCTCGACCGCATCCGCCATGATGATGGCAAAAATGAGTTTTTTCATAGATAGCGATTTCTGTCAGATTTGTTCAAAATGCTCAACGTCCAAGACGAAAATGGTCGCGCCGCCAACTTCGACCTCAACATAGTTGTAGAGCGTCATGCCGTTAGGCGTTGTGCCAGTCGCCATCGGCATGTAGCGCATACGGCGCTGACTGGAAGCCGTCAGCAAGCTGATGACCGACTCGACATGCGCATCTTCCACACCGACCAAAAGCGTGGTGTTGCCTTGCCGCAAAAAGCCGCCCGTCGAGCCGACCTGCGTCACGCGATAGCCTTTTTCAGTCAACTTACTCACGACGTAATCCGAGTCTTGATCCTGAACCGTCGCTATAATCAGCTTCATACTAATAACATTCCTCTTGAAGGCGCGTGCGCCAAACGTGCGATGAGTATAGCACATTTCAGCGCTCAGCTTTCAGAAGGCGATGTTGGAGTTGGCGCAGGCGTCGGCGTCTCGCTGCCGGGCGGCGCAGGCGGCGAATCGCGCGAGATGTTCGGCACTTGGATCGCCACGCGATAGGCGACGTTGTTCTCAATCCATTGGATGCGACCTTGTGTCTGCCGTTCGTAGTTCCACAGCTGCGCCAGCGCCACGCCGCCAATCCAGCGCGCTTCGCCGCTGGCGGCTACCTCAGCCAAGCGGAACGGCGCCGCGAGCGGCCAGCCAACTTCGGGCAGGGCAGGATTGCGCGGCTCTTCGTAGACCGTGATCCAAGCGCCGGCTGGCACGAAGAGCGCGCGCTGCGGATTGATGGTGCGGCAGCGCTCCAGAATGGCGATGTAAGCGTCGTTTGCCCAGCCGCGGTAGCTGCGAATGGTGCGCAGACCGCGCGAGACGTTCAAGGTCAGGCTCTCTTGCGCAGCATCTTCGCTCGGCGGAAATTCCTGCGCGGCAAGGTCAGGCAAATCGTAGAAATTCAGGTCGCGGATGATGAACTCAAGGAAGCCGCGCATGGTTACTTCATCAAGGTAGGTCTCAGAGACTTCCTCGCCGCCCGGCGGCACAAAACTGACCCAGATCAGCCGTCCGTCACCGTAGAGCGTGCAGGTCGGCAGGCGATTCAGGCGCTCGCGCGGCGATTCGTTCAGGATGATCCGATCGAGGCGCATCACAATCGTGTTCGGATTGCGATCCCAGCCGATCACCTCGCCTTGTGGCTGCGCGACTGGAGTCTGTTCAGGCGCGGTAGTGCTGCTGCAGGCAGCCAAGAGCAGGACACTGCACAACACGGCAAGTCTTCGCCAGATGAGCATTCGATTCCTCCGCCTAAGCGCATTGGCGCGCCGAATTATACCATCAGAACCTATCGTGCGTTGTTCAGTTTTCTAAACGGTTGGCGCGTGGTATGATTGAACGTGCAACATGGGATGAACCGATGCGCGCCATGAGCAGAACACGCCGCCTACTCAGCCTTGCTTGCCTCAGCCTGATCGTCTTGAGCGCGATCGCAGCGCTCGCACAAGGCGACCTGCCGTACGCTGCCGCGCAAGGCAACAGCACAGCTACGCCTATCCGTCAGGAGCAAGCCGGCAACATTCGCTTCGGCGTGCCTGTGGAAGGCGCGCTCGATAACACAATCTACCGCCAAATCTGGCGCTTTGAGGCGAGCGGCGGCTCAGTCGTGGACATCCGAATGCAGGCGCTCAGCGGCGACCTCGATCCATTCCTCGTCCTGATCTCGCCGCTAGGCGATGTGCTGCGCACGAACGACTCGGCAAGCGGCGGCTTGGATGCAGGCATCCTCGCTTATCAGCTACCGTTCAACGGCGAGTATCGCATTGTGGCGCGCCGCGCAGGCGATGGCGACGGTCGCGGCGGACGCACCAGCGGCACATATCGTCTGACGCTCGATCTGCGCAGCCCTGGCACAGCTGCGCAGAACACTGTCCTGTTCATCGGACGCACAGTGGAAGGCAGGCTGACCGAAGAACAGCCGCGCGCCGTCTACCGTCTGGAACTGGGCGGCGCATTGGCGCTGCGCCTCGATTTAGACGGCGCCAATCGCTTGGCGTCGGTGCGCTTGTTCAACACAAGCGGCGCGCTGCTCGGCACGTACCAAGGCTTGAGTCCGCTGGATATCGCGCTCAACTTGCCGACGGAGCGCGTGACACTGGTCGAAGTGAGCGCGCCAAGCTACGAAGCGCGGACAGCCGCCGATTTCGCGCTCTCGGTCTACCGCTTAGCGGCGCGCCCTGAGCTGCCCAACACGCTGCAGTACGGCAGGATGCGCTACGCCGAGTCGCCGAGCGCCTTGCAATGGTTTTTCATCGGCACGGCAGGCGATGTGCTATCGCTCAGCGTCCAAGCCGAGACCTTCAGCAGCGCGCTCGAAGTGAGCGTGACGGTCGGCATTCCAAACGAGCTGCCGCTCTTCAGCGGCGTGTTGGGCATCGGCTTGGAGCAGGTCTTCACCTTGCCCGCCACTGGCGCGTATAGCATTGAGCTGCGCGCGCCATCGGCGCAACGCTTCCGCTACAGCGTGCTGCTCAAACAGATCGGCGCGAACAACGCGCCCTTTGCGCGCCTTGCCACGCTGCGCGATCAAGGCGCGGTGACTTTCAACGCGCCAATCGAGGACAATCTGCCGCGCGGCGAGGTGCAATCGCGTTGGTTGGATGCCGATGCCGATCAGGTGATCACAGTGCGCGCCGCGCCGCGCGCCAATGCCGATACGCTCGGCTTGGCGATCCTGCGCCCTGACGGCACGGTTCTCGCCGCAAGCGTCAGCCGTGCCGAGCGCGGCGCTGTGCTGCAAAACGTGCTGCTGCCGCAAACAGGGCGCTATCGGATCGCAGTCTTCGAGCTTGCCTTGCAAACGGAGCGCGAGACGCCAATCGGCTACACTTTGCGCGTGGAAGATACTGACGGCGGCACGTTGCGTCCTGCGCAGCCTGTCAAGGGCGTCGCCACGCGCGAGAACGGCTTGTCCATCTGGGAAATCACAGCGGCAGCCGAGTCGCTCATCAACGTGCGGTTGGAGAATCTGACGCCTGTGGCATGGCAGCCTGATCTCTTCGTCATCAATCCGAACGGCGTCGTGATCGCGGCGGCGCAGGGCGAGACGAGCCGTGCGCAAGCGCTGACCATCTTTGGCGCGCACGCCGCGGAGAGCGGCACATACCGCGTGGTGGTCGGCGGGCGCGTGACGGGAAATTTTGCCACGTATCGCCTTGTGAGCGACGTGCAGCAGCCATTCGAAGAGGCGGCGACGCAAGCAGTGCAGGTCGCGCCGTTGCGCGGCGTCGCTGCGCCTGATCGTTACGCGCCGACGCCAACTCCAGCGCCGATTCAGCTCTCAGTAGCGGCGCAGATCAGTCCGCTGGTCAATCCTGCCGAGCTGCCTGCCGATCAAATTGCGCCGTTGCTCTTCAACTCAACCGTGCGCGGCGAGATCGGCAGCGGCAGCTTGGTGCAGGCATGGCGCATCAATAGCGGCTCAAACGTGGTCATTCAGCTGCGCGCTACCGCGCTCGACGGCGCAAACGCGCCGCGTCTAACGCTCTGGGATCGGAATGGGCGCGTGATCGGCGAGCAGTTCAACGCGCAAGGCGCGGTCACTGTCTTCACCTATCGCATCCGTCAAGGCGGCAACTACACGGTCGTGGTGAGCATGGGCTTGAGCGGCGGACGTTATCTGCTCACGCTCGACTCACAGCCGCTGGTAGAGGCATTGCGCGTCGCAGACGGCACGCCGCTCACTTACGGACAGACCGTCATGGCGGAGCTGCAAAACAGTCTGGAGACAGACACCTACTTCTTTCTCGGCACGCTCAACGATGTCATCAGGGTGCAGGCGGTGCGCGCTACAGGCAGATTGGCGCCAGCGCTCAGCTTGATCGGACCGAATGGACGTGAGATCGCCGCCGACCGACCGACCGATGGGCGCTATTACGCTGAGCTGCCGAGTCTGCGCCTGCCTGATAGCGGGCTGTATCGCCTTGTGGTGAGCAATCTCAACCGCGCTGAGCGCATTGAAGGGCGCTACACGCTCAGTTTAGGTCTCTTGAGCGCGACTCGGTTGCAGAGCCGCGGCGGCGGCACGATTGCCGAAGGCGAGACGCGCTCAGGCTTTCTGTTGGCAGGCGATAACGAGGATACATGGCTGTTCCGCGCGCGGCGCGGGCAGCGCGTGAGCTTCGCCGTCTTCGCCGCTGAGCCGCCGTCGCCTGCGCCGCTCAGCCTGCAATTGCTCGATACGAGCGGGCAACTCTTCGCGGCACAGACGCGCACATTGGCGCAGAACGCCATCTACCTTGAAGACGTGCTGCTACCTGAAGACGGCGTCTATCGCGTGCGCGTGGTCGGCGGCACGCAAGGACAAGGCGTCTACCGCCTGGAATGGCTCGCCGCAGATGGACGCGCAGGCGGCGTGCTAGGCTACGGACAGACGGTCAGCGGCATTTTGACGGCGGCGCGCAACTTTGAGACGTGGGTCTTCAGCGGCAACGCCGGCGACGTAGTCTCGGTGGCGGTGCGCTACACGCGCGGCACGCCGTTCACTGCCAGCTTTCAGCTGCGCGCAGCCAACGGCGTGCCATTGGCGACCGTCGCCGATTTGGAAGGCATTGGCGCGCGCGCAGATGTGTTGTTGCCTTTTGACGGTAGTTACAGCATCATCGTCGCTAATCCGACGTTTGAGTTCGAAGGCGCGAGCGTCTATGCGCTCAGTCTCGGCTTGACCGAGAGTCGTGCGCGCGCGATGGGCAGCGTCTTGCGCTATGGGCAAGAGGCGCTCAGCGCGCTCTACGCGGACGACGGGACGGATACGTGGATTTTCGCGGCGCAAGCCGGCGAGCGCGTGCGCGTGACGCTGCAAGCCACTGATCGCTTCCTCGCGCCGTATCTTGAGCTGCGCAGCGCCACAGATGAAGTGCTGGCAAGCGCGCTGCCGGAAGCCTTGCCGCTCGCGACAGCGCGCATTGGCGGCGCGCCTGAGAATGACTTCGTCATCCCTGCCGATGGCGCTTACGCGCTCATCGTGCGCGGCATGATCGCTGAAGATGGCGCGCCTAGCACAGGCGGCTATCGCATCCGCCTTGACTTCACGCCGCGTCCAGTGGCTGAGATTGACCGTCTGAGCTACGGCAGCGCCGTCAACGGCGTCTTGGCAGACGATCGTCCGCACGAAGTCTATCTGTTCGAAGGCAAACAAGGCGACCTGATCACGGCGCAGGCGATCCGCGAGCCAGGCGCCAGTCTCTCGCTGACCTTGCAATTGCTCAGCGCCGATGGACAGCTCCTGGCGCAAGCCGACTCGGACGATAGCGATAGCGTCTTGCTGCCGAATTTCCGCTTGCCGCACACAGGCGAATATCGCTTGGTCGTGTCGCGCTTCGGCAATGCGCTCGGACAGACGGCAGGACGCTACACTGTGCGGCTGAATGGCGCGCGCGAAGCGCGTCCGATTCGCACGCAAGTGCGCTACGGTCAGCAAGTGCTTGGTCGCCTCAACGATGCTGCGCCAGTGGATCGACTCGCCTTCGACGGTCAGCGCGGCGACGTGATCGGCATCACGACGCGCGCCACGAGCGGCGATCTCGACGTTGTGTTGCGCCTTGAGCGCGAAGATGGCAGTCTGTTGGCGAGCAATGACGACGCAGACGGCGTCAACGCGGCGCTCAGCGGCATTCAATTGCCTGAGGACGGTCGCTATGTCGTCGTCCTAACGCGCGTCGGCACGCGCACGGCAGGCAGCGCCGGCAATTATGAGCTTTTCGTCAACCTGCTCTATAAAAACGCAGCCGAGCAGACTGCGTCCGCTCAGCCGATTGCATATGGCACGCGCCTGATCGGCGCGCTGGACGCGCAGACGCCTGAAGTGCGCTACGCTTTTCGTGGCGTGCGCGGCGATCAGATTGTTGTGCAGATGCTGCATCAGAACGACGACGCGCCGCCGATCCTCGCGCTGCGCGATCCGTCCGATAGATTGTTGGCAAGCGGCGCGCTCAGCGTCGGTCAGACTGACCTGCAGCCGTTCACGTTGCCTGCCGATGGTCTCTATCAGCTCGTCGTGCGCCGTCCGATCAACAGCCGCGCGCGCTACAGTCCGTTCGCGCTCACGCTCGATCTCGTCTCGCTCAGCGCACAGACGCCGAACAGCCTGAGCGGCGGCATTTTGAACGCCGAGAGCAGCGCCATCGGCGAATTCACGCCAAGCCAGACCGCGCATTATTGGCTGCTGAGCGGCGAAGCAGGTCAGCAGCTCAGCCTGCACTTGCTCAGCCTTTCCGGCGAGAACTTGCCGACTGCGATCGTGCTTTCGCCTGATGGACAGCGCCTTGGCGAGACGGACGCGCGCGGACGCGCGCTCAGCGCGACGCTGGAACGCTTGCACTTGCCGCAAGATGGCGTGTACACGCTGCTTGTGCTGCCTGCGCGCATCGGCACTGCCAGCAGCTACCGCCTGACCGTGCAGCGCGCCGCGCCCAGCGCCGAGACGCCGCCGCGCCTGACCTCTGGCATTGCCGCCAACGGCATCCTCGATCCAATTCGCACTGTTGGACGCTGGTCGTTTGACGCGGAAGCCGAGCAGAGCCTTGCCGCGCGCTTGCTCGTGACCAGCGGCAATTTGCAGCCGCGTCTCTTGCTGCTCGACGCCGATGGTCGCGTCTTGGCAGAAGGCGCCTTGCTGCGCACAGCCGAAGGCATTTCAAGTTTGATCGTTGACTATCCGATCGCGCGCGCAGGCACATACTTTTTGCAGGCTGAGCGCGCCGATGTGACCACCAGCGGCAGCTACCGCCTGCTGATCGAGCTTGGCAAGCCCGCTCGCCTGCCCTCAGAGCGCGCCTTGGCAGCCTTGCGCATCGCCTATAACCAAGTGGTGCGCGGCGTGATCTCCAGCCCGCGCGAGACGCTCTGGGCATTCATCGGCGCCGCCGGCGATGTCGTCAACATCAGCGCAGTCGCCAATACGCCCAGCTGCGGCGCCCCAATCCCTGCGCCGCAGCTCGAAATTCAAGATATCAGCGGTCGCCTTTTGGCTGCCGCAGCGCCCGAAGCCCTTGAAGCCCGCGAATCCGCTGTGCAAAGCCTGATCCTGCCCGCCGATGGACGCTACATCGTCGTCATGCGCGCCCAGAAGACCGTCCCGTACACCCTGATCGTCCAGCGCCGCCAAGACGCCCTGCCCAGCAACCTCGCCGCCGCCGCGCCGCGCCCGCTCTTGCCAGGCTTGACCCTGCAAAATGGCATCACGCCCGGCGATGGCGTGGACTATTGGACGTTCTCAGGCAAAGTTGGCGAGCCAATTCAGATCGAAGCCGCGCGGCTGAACGGCGACCTGCGCCTTGACCTCGCGCTGTACGCGCCCTCAGGCACCTATCTGATCGGCAACGCCGCCCCGCCAACTCTCAGCGCAGTTGCCCTGCCGCCGCTGCGCCTGCCCGAAGACGGCACCTACCTCTTGGTCGTGACGCGCTGGCTCGGCGCCGCCGGCCAGACCAACGGCGCCTATCGCGTGCGCCTGACCCGCCCGGACGACGCCCAGCTGCCCCTTGAGAACGCCCTCAGCGCCGACGACCGCCCATTCGCTGGATTCTTGAGCGAAGCGCGCCCTGCCGAACGCTGGCACTTCAGCGGACGCGCCGACGAGCGCTATGCCCTCGCCTTCGAGCGCCTGACCGACGCCCTTGACGCCCGCCTCCAGCTGCTGAGCGCCGACGGTCAGCCGCTGAGCGAATTCGATCTGCGCGCCGCCCTGCGCGCCGAATTCACCCTGCCCAGCAGCGGCAGCTATCAGCTGCTTGTGCAGCGCCGCGCCGGCCAAGGCGCCTACCGCCTGCGCCTGCAGCGCCTGCAGAGCGCCGAACAGACCAGCATCGCGCGCGCGCAAGGCATCGCCTATGAGCAGACCGTCCAAGGCGACCTGCGCGCCCAAGACGCCCAAGCCTGGCTCTTCTTCGGCAGAGCCGCCGATCGCATCGCCGCTGAGCTGCTGCCGCTGGAAGGCGACCTGGACGGCGTGACGCTCAGCCTGCTGCGCCCTGATGGCAAGCCGCTCGCCGCCGCCGTCCGCGCTGCCGAAGGCAGCCGCCTTGCTGACCTTGTGCTGCCCGCCGATGGCTTCTACGCGCTGGCGATCCGCGCCGAGCGCAGCGCGCCGCTCCGCTATCAGCTCAGCCTGCTGCGCCTGCAGCCCAGCGCGCACTACCAAGGCGAACTGCGCCTTGCGCGCGCCGCCGAGCGCGACCTGCGCCCTGAGCAGCCCTTGCACGAATGGCGCCTGCGCGCCGAGCGCGCCGAGCCTATCGCTTTGCGCCTGCGCGCCGAGCGCGGCGCCCAAAACCTGCGCCTGTTCGTCGTCGCGATGGACGGCGCCCTGATCGCCGAAGCGAGCGCCCAAGACGGCGCGCTCGCGCTCGATTTCCTGCCGCAGGCAGGCGCGCCTTACGCCATCTTGGTGCAGCGCCTGAGCGCCGCGCAAGGCAGCTACCAGCTCAGCGCCCAGCTCACAAATTCACTTTCAGGAAGATGACCTGCCCATTCTCACAGCCGAGCGCGATTGCAGCGCCGCCTTGCAAGAAGCACGCTACAGTGATCTCGCTATCCGCGTAGAAGCGATCCAGCTCCTCGCCCGTCTCGGCGCGGCACAGATGCAGCGCCGCGCCATGGCGCCACGCCAACAAGCCGCGCTCAGGCGCGAGCGTGTACCATCCCCAATTCTCGATGAACGTCCGCCAGTCGGCGTCGTGCGCGGCGAACCATGCCCGCAATTCGGAAGGCGACGCGTCGAGTCGCATCGCGCCGAGCGGCGTCCCGTCCGCCGCCCACAGACGCAGCGTCCCGTCATCAGACCACGAGAGCAGCCGCCCGTCCCGCAGCTCCAGCGCGCCCCTGACCCAACGCTTATGCCCGCGCAAGACGGCTAGCTCAGTCCCGTCCGCCGCCCACAGACGGAGCGTCGTGTCAACTTCTGCCCACGAGAGCAGCCGCCCGTCCCGCAGCTCCAGCGCGCCACTGACCATACGCTTATGCCCGCGCAAGACGGCTATCTCAGTCCCGTCCGCCGCCCACA
>Ga0308403_1000624_pt1 | contig 13032 bp, 11 predicted proteins | sample HotsprSampleOSM3_FD_203470 | JGI IMG/M metagenome (GOLD analysis project Ga0308403, IMG submission 203470) | Hot spring phototrophic mat microbial communities from Octopus Spring, Yellowstone National Park, Wyoming, United States - 20060914_OS-M3 ... | reverse complement strand
GTATCGCGGCATGTCCATGAAAGACCTATCAGCGGTTCGTAAGGCGTTGCGCGCTGTAGATGGCTCTTACGCAGTGGTGAAGAACACGATCTTCAAAATTGCGCTGCGCCAGACAGGCTTCGCCGCACCTGACGACCTATTCGCAGGTCCAGTCGCGGTGGCGTTAGCGCACAGCGACGTGGCAAAAGTGACCAAGACCATGCTCGGCATCAAGGATCAGCCGCTGCTGGTGCTGAAAGGCGCGGTCATGGGTCAGACAGTCTTCAGAGCGGATCAGCTTGAGGCGCTCGCCACAATGCCTACGCTCGAAGAGGCGCGCGCGACGCTGATCGGCACGCTGCAAAGTCCTGCCACGTCATTCTTGGCGCTGATCGGCACGCCTGCTCAGAATTTGGCGCAGGTGCTGAAGGCGTATAGCGATAAATTACAAGGCGGCAGCGACGCTGCCTGAAGTGGTGTGCGCGAATCTGCACACAAGCGAAGGTTTTGAACACGAGCAACTTGTGACACATGAAGGAGTGAGTCAAACATGGCAGATATTCAGGCGATGGTCGCCGAACTGAGCAAGATGACGGTCATGGAGATCGTCGCGCTGACGAAAGCACTGGAAGAGACTTGGGGCGTGAAAGCTGCTGCTGCGATGCCGATGATGGCGATGCCGACAGCAGGCGCTGCGGCTGCACCTGCCGCTGAGGCAGAGCCTGTTGAAGAGCAGACCGAGTTCACAGTGATCCTCAAGGAAGTCGGCCCGAAGAAGATTGATGTGATCAAGGTGGTGCGCGCGCTGACCAATCTAGGTTTGAAGGAGGCGAAGGATTTGGTGGAAGGCGCGCCGAAGCCTGTGCTGGAAGCCGTCTCGAAGGAAGCCTCTGCAGACGCCAAGAAGAAGCTGGAAGAAGTTGGCGCTGTGGTCGAGATCAAGTAACCAAGCAGGCGCTATCCGCACGAAACGCCGCTTTGCCGCAAGCTGAGCGGCATTTTTTTGTGCCTCACAGTTGTGCGCTTGCCGCCTTGCCGCTAGAATCATGCATTCAACGTTAGAATGCTTGTTTCTTTTGGAAGTGGCGATGGAAATTACAACAGATTCTGGCAGGGCGCGTTTTTCGTTGGCGCGTGGAATCAAGCAAATCCTCAGTTTGCCTGTGCTGGGCGCGCTACATCTGTTGGATGTGATCGTCGGCAGCCTTGAGCGCTTGATCGGGCATAAGCGAATGCCTTATCTCTTCGTGCTGCCCAACATGCTGATCTTCTTCATCTTTGTGCTGCTGCCGCTGATTCTCAACTTCTTGTTCGCCTTCACAGGCGGCAGCTCAATCGTGCCGGAGAATCGCACATGGGTCGGCATGGGCAACTTCGAGCGCTTGTTCGATTGCGTTGATATCACAGATGTCTCCACCTGCCGCGAGGATGTGTTCTTCTTCGCAGTGCGCAACACGTTTCTGTTCGTGATTGTGGAAGTGCCAAGCATGATTGTGCTGGCGCTGCTGGTAGCGCTCGCGCTCAACCGCGATATTCGATTGCGCGGCTTCTTCCGCAGCGCATTTTTCTTCCCTGTGCTGCTCTCGCCAGTGGTGGTGGCGCTCATCTGGAAGTGGATGCTGCAGACGCGCGGCGGCTTGATCAACACGCTGTTGGGCTTCTTCGGCGTTGAGCCAATCGCCTTCGTGCTGGACGGCGGCTGGATGATGTTCTGGGCGATTTTCGTCAGCATCTGGGCGCAGCTTGGCTTCTACGCGCTGATCCTGCTGGCAGGCTTGCAAGGCATTCCGCCTGTGTTGTATGAAGCTGCCGAAATTGACGGCGCTTCTGAGCTCCAGCGCTTCTGGAAGGTCACGCTGCCCTTGCTGCGCCCGACCTTGCTCGTCGTCCTCGTGCTGACCTTGATTCGCGGCGTCCAGATGTTCGATCACGTCTACGTGCTGACGGGCGGCGGACCTGGCACAGCCACTGTGCTGACCGTGCAGTATATCTACCGCACTGCTTTTGAGCCGCCGAACAACTGGGGCATGGCGGCGGCAGTCTCGCTGATGCTGGCGGCAGTCCTCGCCGTGCTGACCATCATTCAGCTCATCCTCAACAGACGTCAGACTGAGTCGCTTTAGGAGAGATGCGATCATGGCACAAGCAAGCGCTGCGCAACGCGACACTGCGAATTACCGTTGGTGGGGCGCTGAACTGTTCGCCTTCTTGTTTCGGCGCAAGGGCGGCAAGCGGATGACCGCTGCCGATGTGATCACCTATCTCTTCCTGATCCTCGGCACGGTCGTCATGTTCTTTCCAGTGGTGTGGCTGGTCATGTCTTCTTTCAAGCCGATCACCACGCTCTACCAAACGCCGCCGACTTTCTTTCCCTATCATCCTGTGACCATACAAGTGCCAGGCTATTCTGAGCCGCTGCCGCTGGTGGACGTGCGCCAAGAAGATGGCAGCGTCAAGCGCATGGCGCGCGTCGGACGCATCATCGGCGTTGAGGCGCGCGTGATAGACCTTGACGCGCCAAACGAGCCGCCTGTGCGCGTCCGCCTTGAGAACATCACGCCCGTCCAAGAGATTCGTTTCGATCTGAGCAACTATACAAACGCAATTGACCGTTTTCCTTTCGGCGTATATCTGCGCAATAGCGTCGTGATCACCATCTCAGCCACGGCGCTCACGTTGCTGATCAACAGCATGGCGGCTTACGCGCTCAGCAAGTATCGTTTTCGCGGACGCCACACGATCTTCCTGCTCATTTTGAGCGCGCTGATGGTGCCGCTCTCCGTGATCATGATCCCTGTCTTTTTAGTGATCAGCCGCGTTGGCATGGCAGGCAGCTTGCTCGGCGTGATCATCCCGCCGGCTGCCACGCCAACAGGCGTTTTCCTGCTCCGCCAATACATGCTGACCATCCCTGACGAGCTGATCGAAGCGGCGCGCATTGACGGCGCGAGCGAGTGGCGCATCTACTGGCGGATCGTGATGCCGCTGGCGTCGCCGGCGCTGGCAGTGCTGGCGATTTTCAGCTTCATGTGGCGCTGGAACGACTTTCTATGGCCCTTGATCGTGCTGGGCGGACGCAGCGACCTTGCCACATTGCAGCTCGGCTTGCAGAGCTTTCAGGGCGAGCTGAACGTGCAATGGGACTCGCTCTTGGCGATGACCGTGCTTTCGCTGTTGCCCGTCGTCTTCGTCTTCGGCATTTTGCAGAAGTACATCACGACAGGCATCGCCTCGACAGGCTTGAAAGGCTAGTGTACCGTTTTCTCTACCGTCACTTGCTCTCGCGCCTTGATGCCGAGCGGATACACGGTGCAGCGTTGCGCGCTCTCGCTGCCACGGGCAGTATTCCGCTCGGTCAGGCGCTCCTGCGCCATCTCTTCGCGCCGCGCTGCGATCCAAGCCTGCGCGTGCAGGCATTCGGGCTGCGCTTTGCGCATCCGCTCGGCTTGGCGAGCGGCTTCGATAAAGACGGCGTCGCGCTGCACAGTCTTGCCGCGCTCGGCTTCAGCTTCATCGAAGTCGGCACGGTCACGCCGCAGCCGCAGACAGGCAACGCCAAGCCGCGCCTGTTTCGCCTGCCCGAAGATCGCGCGCTCATCAATCGACTCGGCTTTCCGAGCAGCGGCATGGCGCGCGTGGCGCGCAATTTGCGGCGGCGTCCTGCGCAGCCGCTCGCGATCAGCTTGGGCAAGAACAAGGCGACGCCATTGCGCGACGCGCTTCGCGATTACCGCGCCGCGCTTGAATGCTTGTATCCACATGGCGACCTGTTCGTGGTCAACGTCAGCTCGCCGAACACGCCTGAGCTGCGCAGCCTGCAGACGGCTGCCTACCTCGCCGATTTATTGGCAGGTCTGCGCCAGACGCTGGACGCGCAAGGCGTTGCCAAGCCGCTCCTGATCAAAATCGCGCCCGATCTGAGCTTTGACGAGATCGCGACCGTTTGTGTGTTAGCGCTGCAGCACGATATCAACGGCGTGATCGCCACCAATACGACCATAGCGCGTCCATCGAGTCTGCGTAGCGCGTCTGCTCGCCAGATCGGCGGTCTGAGCGGCGCGCCGCTGCGCACGCGATCAACAGAGATCGTGCGGCACATCCGTCAAGTGACATCGGGCAAATTACCTGTGATCGGCGTAGGCGGCGTATTCAGCGGCGCGGATATCTGGGAGAAGCTCTGTGCAGGCGCAGTGCTAGTGCAAGCGTATAGCGGTTTCGTCTACGAAGGACCGTCATTTGTGCGGCGCGCCATCAGTGAGCTGCGGCAGATCATGGCGGCGGAAGGCGTGCGCAATCTCTCTGAGATCGTCGGCAAAAGTAATTGACGGACAGGTGACTGTCGCCTGTCCGTCATGCGCGTTCAGCTTTCCTGCGCGGCGCTCTGAGCGGCATCGGCAGGCGCGCCGTGCGTGCTGGCGCCGTTGCCGTTGGCAGGCAGCTCAGCTTTTGGCGCGTCGCCTTCAGGCATACCTTCGGGCAGTTCAACGCTCTTTTCGGCGCCGCTTTCCGATGGCAGCTCCACGCCCCAGCGCTGCGTGAAACCAACACGCCGTTTCTCAGGCTCAAGACGGCTGATGCGCAGCGGCAAGCGGTCGCCTTTCTTCACGTAGCTATACGGCTCTTTGAGCGTGCCGTCGCCCATCTCGCTCAGGTGCAGCAAGCCTTCCAGACCGTCGTCCAGTGCGATGAACGCGCCGAAATCCACCACATTGGTGACCGTGCCTTCCACCGACTGACCTTCATGGTAGCGATTCATGGCGTCTGACCATGGATCGGGCAGCAGCCGCTTGCGGCTGAGCGCGATGCGATTGGTCTCGCGGTCAAGGCTCAGCACGTACACTTCGATCTCATCGCCGATGCGCAGCACGTCTTTGGGATGATCAACGCGGTGCCATGCCAGCTCGCTGACGTGAATCAAGCCATCTGCGCCGCCCAAGTTCACGAACGCGCCGAAGTCGCGCAAGCCCGTCACAATGCCCTTGACCACGTCGCCTTCCATTAGCTCGGAGAGCAACTTCGCCTTCTGCTGGACTCGCCATTCCTTCTGCGCTTCGCGCTCGCTGAAGATCAAGCGGCGGCGCGATTGGTCAACTTCGATCACTTTCACGCCTAACTGACGGTTGCTCGCGTTCAGCGACTCGCGCCGATCCGCGCCGCCTGCGCCGACCGAGAGCAAGTGCGAAGTTGGGATGAAGCCTTCAAGCCGCTTCCAGCGCACCAGCACGCCGCCGCGGTTGTAGCCTGTGACCACCACTTCCACTACTTCGTCCGTGTTCAACAGGCGACGCGCCTCTTCCCAATCCTGCTGCTGCAAGCCCTGACTGATCGAGACGATCAAGCTGCCGTCCTGATCGCGCGGGTTGAGGATGTAGACGAAAACTTTATCGCCGACCTTCAAGTTCTGCCGCATCGCTGGGTCAAGACGCTCTAAATCTTGAGCAGGTACAATGCCATCTTGCTTGGCGCCAAGATCGACGATTACGTCGCCCTTGCTATCAATTTGAAGGATGGTGGCGCTGCGAATTTCGCCACGCTCCGGTGGCGTGTAATCGAACGAGGCTTCCAGTAACTTTAAGAACTCTGCCCGCTGTGCCTCTTGTCGCTTTTCCCGCTCTGACTTATCGGACATCATACTTCTACTAACCGCCTTACTGAGAGATTGTCCTCGGCGAGGTACACAATGTGGAAACACAGTGCAGCGTGTGTGCCACACGCATGTGCGCCTTCACGACCTGCCATTATGCCCATGCTTACCTAGATTCTATCAATGGCAGTACTGCAATGCCAAGTGAAAATCTGATGAGACCGATGGAATTCAGTGCGAATTCAGGAATGCTTGAGCGATGCGAGGATCAGTTTGCGCGCCGCGCTTGCCGCTGATAGACTCTGCTCAGAAAGGATGCGATAGTCATGCTGGAGTCACTCGCAAGAGCAGCGCAACCGCTTCTGGAGAGTCCCTACGTGCGGCGCGTGCGGCGCAACCACGGCTTGGAACACGCGACCGTCCATGTGCTGGCGCAGTACATCCCGAATCTATCGGTCGCCGGTCGCTCGGATGTGGACGGCTTCTGGCTGATGGGCGACCTGCCAACTGAGCAGGTGCAACGCGCCGCCGAAGAAGCGCTGCGCCGCATGCGCAACGGCGAGCGCAAACTCGCCATTCATCCGAATTGCGGCACGTCGCTGCTGACGACAGGCGTGTTGGTCGGCTTGGCGGCGCTGACAGGCAGCATCGGCGTGCGGCGCGGCGCGCTGCAATACCTCAGCCGTCTGCCGAGCGTGATCCTGCTCTCGATTGCCGCCATCATCTTCTCGCGTCCGCTCGGCTTGCAGCTCCAAGAACATTTCACCACGCTCGGCGATCCGAGCGACCTGCAAATTCTGAGCATCACGCGCCGCGAAGGACGCGGCATCCGCGGCGGCAAGATCGTCTTCCATCGCGTTCAGACGCGCTCATCCTAAGCGCCGTGAGCAAAAAAACGCCCGTCTTCTACATTTTTCACGGCGATAACCAGTTTGAGCTGCGCGCCGAGCTGCGCGCCGTCCGTGCGCGCATGGCGGAAGCCGATGGCACGGGCGACCTGAACATCAGCACTTTTGATGGCACGACGGCAAGCGTAGCTGAGGTCATCGGCACGGCGCAGATGATGCCTTTCCTAGCAGATCGCCGTCTGGTGATTGTGGAAAGCATGTTGACGCACCTTGCGCCGAAGGCGAAGCGCAGCAAGGGCAAAGGCGACGCTGAAGCAACGCGCCAATCCGATGAGCAGCAGAGCGCTGCTGCACAAGCCGCTCTAGAGTCGCTTTTGAAGGCGTTGCCGACTCTGCCCGACACAGCGCGTCTGATCTTCGCTGAGCCAAGCACGCTGCGCGAGACGCATCCTATCCTGAAATTCGCCAAAAAAGAAGATTCGCGCGGCTTGGTGAGGCTCTTCGCTGTCAAGCTCGATCCGAAGTCGCGCTCGGATCGTCCGAAGTGGGATAGCGCGTGGCTGAGCGCGTGGATCGTCAAGCGCCTTGAACAGTACGGCGGCAGCATCGAACGGCGCGCTATCAGCATCCTGATCCAGCAGGTTGGGCAGGATTTATACGCGCTGGATAACGAGTGCGCTAAGTTGGCGACGTACGTCGGTGGCTCGCGTCCGATCACTGAGCGAGACATCGCCGCGCTGACGCAATACGTGCCAGAGAGCAGCATCTTCGAGATCGTCGAGGCGCTCGGCAAAGGCGACTCGAAGACGGCGCTCACCTTGATGCATCGCAGCATCGAGCGCTTTGGCGAGTCGCCGCTGGGCATTCTCGCCATGATCAATCGCCAATTTCGCCAGCTGATCCTAGTGCGCGAGGCGCTCGACGATCCATCGTGCGAAGCTATGCTGCGCCAAGCCGAAGAGTTCAAAGCGTTGCCTGAATTCGTCTTGAACAAGCTGCGCGAGCAGGCGCGGCGCTTTCCGATGAGCGAGCTGGAGCGTATTTACCGTCACTTGCTGGAAGTGGACTATAACATCAAGGTCGGTAAGGTCGCCGATGTGCTGGCGCTCGATCTGCTGGCTTCAGGCTTGGCGAGTCAGGTTTGACCATGCGCTTCAGCCTGCGTCTGAACAACGATCTGCCTGTGCGCGAGTATGTGCGCCTTGCGCGCGCCGCTGAAGCGGCAGGCTTCGATCAGTTCTGGGTCAGCGACGACCTGTTTTTACGCGCTGCGCCTGTCATTCTCTCAGCAGTGGCAATGGCTACTGAGCGCATTCAGATCGGCACGTGCATCGTCAATCCATACACGCTGCACGTCGCCGAGATCGCGATGCTGGCTGCCACGCTCGATGAACTCTCTGAAGGTCGCTTCAATCTCGGCATTGCAGCCGGCGCCGCGCAATTTTTGAAGTGGATCGGCATTCAGCAGCAGCAGCCTGTGGCAGCGCTACGCGAAGCGATCCATGCGCTGCGCGCGCTCTTCGCAGGCGAGCGCGCTGCGCTGAACGGGCAATTTTTGCAGTGGACGGACGAGGCATATCTGCGCTTCACGCCTGTGCGCCGTCAGATTCCGATCTACATCGGCGCGCTCAGTCCGAATATGCTGCGTCTGACAGGCGAGCTTGCCGATGGCGGCTTGCCATTGCTCTTTCCGCCTGAGCATTACGCCAACATCCTGCCGTATGTGCAGGAAGGCTTGGCGCGAAGCGGACGCAGCCTTGAGTCGCTCGATCTGGCGGCGTGCGTGTGGTGCAGCATCAGCGAAGATAGAGCGGCTGCCGAGCAAGCGCTGCGCGAGAAGATCGCCTATTACGGTCACGCGCTCAGTCCGCTGATCTGGCAGGCGCTCGGCGTGCAGAAGGCGGAATTCGAGCCGATTGAGCGCGCAGCAATGCACGAAGGCGATCTGAAGAGAGCGGCTGCTCTGGTGACGCCGCCGATGTTGCGCATCGGCATTCTCGGCGGCGCTGCTGAGCTGATCGAGCGCTTGGAAGGCTTGGTCGCGCTCGGCGTGCGTCACTTGAGTCTCGGTCCGCCGCTCGGCGATGATCCATTGCGCGCCATTGCGCTGATCGGACGCGACGTCATCCCGCACTTCCGCTGACCGCGCCTGCGGCATACAGCTGCGGCGTCAATTCGAGCGCAGTCAGCGGCGCAGGCAGCTCGCCTGAGAACGTCAGATAGAGCTGCTCGCGCGCGCGCGTCATCGCCGTGAACAACAGACGCTTGGCTTTGCTCAGCTCAGCTGCGTCAAGGTCGCCGAAGATGGTCTGCAAGTGCGGCACGATAGCTGCGCGGAATTCCAAGCCTTTCATGGTCAGAAATTCCATGACGCGCACGCCTTGCAGCGCTGTGTAAAAATCTTTTTGAGACTTATACTTCACCAGAACGGCGATTTCCTTTGGCGGAATGCCTTGCTCGGTCAGGCGCTGAACGGTTTGATGAACGCAAGCGACTTCTTCCTGCTCTGAGGCGCATTTGAACAAGATCGGCGGCTGCCCTTGCGGCAAATCGTACGTGCGCAGATCAGGATTGACGCGCTCTTGCACGAATGGATCGTCCGCCAGAAGGCGATGCGCCACTTCAGAGATGGCGCGCGTGGAACGATACGGCACGGTCAGCAAACGCGTGCGCCCTTGCACGCTGATGCCGCGCTCTTGCCATGAGTGCAGGCGGAAGATGCTCTGGGATGGATCCTCGCACAGAAACAGATAGCCGCGCGGCTTGAGCAACGCCTTGATGACCGCGATCCACGAAGGCGCGAAGTCTTGTGCTTCGTCAATCAGCACCGCGTCGTAGCTATGGCGCAACGCATGACCGTTTTGAAGCACTGCGAGCGCTTTATGCGGCATATCCGCCCAATCCCAGAACTTGGCTGCGCGTTGGAATGCGCAGTAGCGCTCAAAAATGCCGTTAATGATCTCGCGCGCCTGCGCGTTGAGCGGACGCTCGCGCCCTTTGCGCTCAACAGCTAAATAAGCGTTGTTATCCCACAAAAACAAGTCTTTCCGATACTCTAGCTCTGACGCCACAAAATCGGCGGGCAAGTTCAGCGCTCTCAGCGCCGCCGACTCGTTTCGCTCTAACCACAGCGCGACCTGCCTAGCGTCGTGTGAGCGATAGTGCGGATCGCCGATGATGTCGTAGCACAGCTTGTGGAAGTGCTGCACCTCAACTGTCGCTTCAGTCAGTTGCTCGCGCAATGCGTTGGCGAGATTTTTGTTGAAAGTGACGACCAGAATGCGCCGATCAGGATAGCGTTCGCTCAGGCGACGTGCGCGCTCGACCAAGACCAGCGTCTTGCCGCTGCCTGCCACGCCGCGAATCAAGCGCACGTCCAGCTCAGGCTGCAGGTCTTCTTCGAGCGTGTCGGCTACAGCGCTAGGCACGCCGTTCGGCAACAATTGCCCTTGCTGCGGCAGAAAGTTCTTCGGCTGCTCAGTAGCAACCGCTTCCTGAGGAAACGAGAGCGTGCCAACATCTTGATTCTCGCTATCTCTGATGATCAAACGCGGATCGATCACGCCGCGAATGACATCGAGTGCTGATTGCGTGATCGGTTGCTCAATCGGGAACGGTAGGCGCACGCTGGTAAGCGCATTTTCAAGCGCCTCAGGCGATTTGAGCGCTTCAGCGCCAAACACTTCGCCTGCGCGCCAGACGTTCACCGCGACGCCTTGCTGCAGCACTTGCTGCGATAGATTCGAGAAGATGACGGCGTAGCCGACAGGAAATGTTAGCTTGCCGCGTAGCTTGCCGCGCTGGAAGAGCAGCTCGGCGCGCTCTTTGAGCATGTCCATCAGCGCGTAGCAGTAATCTTGCGCCACGCGCACAGGATTCTCTTGTTCCAGCACTGTGCCGTCGCGCCGCCGTATGCGCATCTTCTCTTGATCAACCTCAAGCACCTCGACCCAATCTTTGATCTCAAGCACCAGCACGCCGAGATACGCGCCGACGACGATGAAATCAGGCTGAAGGTGTGTCAGCCGTGGATGGTTCAGGCGCGGCTGAGCGCGCCAAAAGAAATGCTTGCGATTTGGAAGTTGTTCCAGAAGTCTGCTGACGTTGCGCTCACCAAAAGTAGGCTTCATAGATAAGCAGTTTGTTCCAAAGTGTCGCTAAACTGCTTTTTAACACGGAATCTGCCGAAGATCAACAGTTTGTTAAAGCATTGCGACCTTCAACGCTCTTCAACGTAGGCAGGTACGTCCAGCTCGCGCGCGATCCAGCCGCCGATGTGATGCGCAGGCGAATCCAGCTCGCCAAAGTGCAGCGGACGCTTCTGGTGGAAGGCGACGCCTTCGGCAGCGCGTCCTTCCACGTCGCTCATGTGCGCCAACAGGATGAAACCGCGCCGTCCTGCGTAGATATGCAGCCAGACGTCCAGTCCAACTTTGACGCGCGGCATTCCATCGGCAGGCTTGCGCCGATTGACTACATGGCTGATCAGCACATATTCGGCGCTCTCATACGGAAATTGCAAGCGCACGCGCGAGCCGCTCCGATTGGTCAAGCGCACTAGCTGATTGCGCAGGTCAATCACGACGCACGTCTCTTGCCTGATAGTGCGCCATTGCCAGAAGACGAGCCCTGCCAGCAGCGCGGCAATGCCCAAGCCTGCATATGGCAGCCACTCAGGGCTGACAGGCGCAAAAGGCGTGCTTAGTGCGCCAATTGAGAGAATGGCGAAGAGCGGCGCGAGCAGGCTGAAGAAGAGCATCCGCATCAGCAAGCCGCGCCGCCAATCGTTGCTGCGGCGCAAGATATACGCGCCTTCGCGCGCGTCGAAAAGCCAATCGCCGGCGCGGATCGGCAGCGGCATCAGCGGCAGGTCAGGCGCGCCTAGCTCGGACGGCTCAGCGCTGGGCAGCGCCGGCGCTGCAGGCGCGGAAGGCGGAATTAACTTGAAAGGTTTTTCCCATAGCGCGGCGAGCGCGCGCGCCGTCGGCTCAGCGGCAGCGGCTGCCTCAGAATGCCAGCGCGCCAAGCCACACCAACGGCTGCCGCGTCCGAGCGCTGCTTCAGGCGTCAGCATCACGCCGAGATGCCACGCCGAATCTTCAGCGGCATAGCCTAAGGCGACCAACATGATCTGCTCAGCGGATAGAAAGCCGCTCTCAGGCAGACGGCGCGCCGTTGCGAAAGCAGGTGTATACGCCATGCCGCCGGGCACAGCCGAGACAACGGGCAATTCCGACTCGCCACGTCCGTTGTAGAGATACCAACGCGCAGAGTCATACTGAATAGTCAGATCGTCAGCGGCTGTAACGGTTGGCATGTGACTCTTCCTGCATCAGGCTGTGTGGTGCAACACCGACCACGCGGGCATTATAGCACGCCTGCGCAGCGCCTGAAAAGAACAGGACGGCATTTTGGCGTGCCGTCCTGCTCAGTTTTCAGCGTCGCGCTGCGCTATTGCGCCTCAGTGGTGCGCTCTGCAGGCGTCACCATGGCGCCCAGAATGCGCTCGATGGCGATGATATGGCTGCACCAACCGTGCGATTTATAGAAGTTGCAAGTGCATTCCCACTTGCCTTCTTCATAACGGACGGTATGCGTGTGGTTATCGCCGTTGAAGCTGACCGTGAAGCTGTGAAAGCGCACGCGCTCTGGCTCTAGCGTGTACTTCTTAGCTTTCTCAACCTGGCTGATGACGGCAGACTGCGCGCCGATCTCTTTGCGCTCGGTAGGCGGCACAGGCGCGATCATGCCTTGCAAAATGCGCTCCAGCGCAACTGTATGGCTTGACCAGCCATGCGCTCGGAAAAAATCTGAGGTGCAGTGCCAGCCGCCTTCTTCGCTGTAGGTGACAGTGTGTGTGTGATTATCGCCCACCATCGAGACCTTGAAGGCGAGGAAGCGAATGCGATGCCGCTCTTCAGCGTAGTGCTTCGCCTTGGCAATCTGCCCGATCATCCCGTAGTCCATAATGAAACGCTCCTTTTTAGCTATGAACCTTGCTCACAAACAAAAAGGCACGGCGCATTTCTGCATACCGTGCCTGATTACACGCGCTCTAAAGCTGAGATTGAGCTTTTCTGAGGTATTTTCATCCATGCGCACCTTTCCGCAGAATGATTAAATCCATGATAAATGGCATTCGCTGAAAAGTCAAGCAGAGCGCTTTGTGCAATGCGCTGATCGCAGGCTAAGATCGGCGCAGAGCGCGCCGCACCTATGTCTCGGGATGATATGTTTCAGGATGATATTGTCTTGATCGCCGTCATCAACCGTCAGCGCGACCTGATCGCCGCCCGCGACTCAGGCTGGTATCGCTTGCCTGTGGCGCGCGCGCCGCGCTGGATCGTGGTGGATTACGTCGCGTTCTACCTCAGCCGCGCCTTCGGCGAGCAGAACGGCGCCGTGCGCTACTATGCGCGCTGCACAGGTCACGAGCTTTGGCGCCGCCGCGACCTGCTGCCGGATGAGTCCGATCATCCGCACGCCGATCAGCTCTACTATCGGCTTGCGCTCGCGCCGTTGTGCGCCAAGCAGCCGCCCATTCTGAATCCGACGCGCCGTCCGCTCGCCTTTCTCTACACCACTTGGGAACACTTCAACGCCGCCGTCTGCCTCGCCGAT
>Ga0308403_1000622_pt1 | contig 13056 bp, 17 predicted proteins | sample HotsprSampleOSM3_FD_203470 | JGI IMG/M metagenome (GOLD analysis project Ga0308403, IMG submission 203470) | Hot spring phototrophic mat microbial communities from Octopus Spring, Yellowstone National Park, Wyoming, United States - 20060914_OS-M3 ... | reverse complement strand
CCTCCTAACTCAGCGACGTTTCAGTGCTCTTCAGCGAGCCGAAAATTCCTCAATGCCGGAAGCGGGGGAAAGACGCGATTGTTGTGTTGCGTTTCAGTGCTCTTCAGCGAGCCGAAAATTCCTCAATATTCCAGGCGGTGGCGGGCGACTCGCTGACGAAAGCCGTTTCAGTGCTCTTCAGCGAGCCGAAAATTCCTCAATTTGAATCGACGCACGGATCGTATGTTTAACCCAAGGTTTCAGTGCTCTTCAGCGAGCCGAAAATTCCTCAATGCGTGGCGCTCTGGAACCGGTCGAATATTGTGTTCGGTTTCAGTGCTCTTCAGCGAGCCGAAAATTCCTCAATCAGGTTCGCGCCGACGAGCGGTATGCGCTCGAAGATCGTTTCAGTGCTCTTCAGCGAGCCGAAAATTCCTCAATATGATCACCGATGCGGCAGCGGCGATCTTTTCTGCTGTTTCAGTGCTCTTCAGCGAGCCGAAAATTCCTCAATGCCGCGCACAGTGGAGTTGGGCGAGTAGGAAGTAATTCGGTTTCAGTGCTCTTCAGCGAGCCGAAAATTCCTCAATGCTTTCGTCAGCGAGTCGCCCGCGACTGCTTGGAAGGTTTCAGTGCTCTTCAGCGAGCCGAAAATTCCTCAATGCAGCACCCGCTCGTACACCGCCTTCAGCGCCTTCAGGTTTCAGTGCTCTTCAGCGAGCCGAAAATTCCTCAATCCCGCCGCGCACAGTGGAGTTGGGCGAGTAGGAAGTGTTTCAGTGCTCTTCAGCGAGCCGAAAATTCCTCAATGCCTTCGCGTCGTTCGATCTCGACGCAGACGACGCGGTTTCAGTGCTCTTCAGCGAGCCGAAAATTCCTCAATTCACTTGCTAAATGGCTTGCCTTGACGTTACGTTCAGTTTCAGTGCTCTTCAGCGAGCCGAAAATTCCTCAATGAAAAAGCGCAGCAGGACGGCGGCGCGTTCGTCGTCGTTTCAGTGCTCTTCAGCGAGCCGAAAATTCCTCAATCTGGAAGCGCTGCTCGCCGCCCCGCCGGTCACCGGGTTTCAGTGCTCTTCAGCGAGCCGAAAATTCCTCAATAGAACGGCATGGTTCGTGCATTTTTCGCCCGCGAGGAGTTTCAGTGCTCTTCAGCGAGCCGAAAATTCCTCAATGCTGATCAGCCGCGGATCCCGCGGCACGACGCCCGTTTCAGTGCTCTTCAGCGAGCCGAAAATTCCTCAATCCTTAGGAACATCCTGGCAAACGACCCGTCCCTCCAGTTTCAGTGCTCTTCAGCGAGCCGAAAATTCCTCAATCAAGTCCCGTTGTCGCCCCGCCGTCGTTGCTCGTTGCGTGTTTCAGTGCTCTTCAGCGAGCCGAAAATTCCTCAATTAAATCGATCTCAAGAACGTATCGATTTCTCTCAAGTTTCAGTGCTCTTCAGCGAGCCGAAAATTCCTCAATGGCGCGTCGGGCGGGTGCGTGTCGATTTCCGTCGGCGTTTCAGTGCTCTTCAGCGAGCCGAAAATTCCTCAATCGCCCAGCCGCGTCGCCATCAAGCGCGACCGCCAGAACGTTTCAGTGCTCTTCAGCGAGCCGAAAATTCCTCAATCGCCACACCCGTTCGCGGTCTACGCGCGCTGGACGGTTTCAGTGCTCTTCAGCGAGCCGAAAATTCCTCAATCTCATATCCTACCACACCCCGCGCCGTTTGTCAAGCGTTTCAGTGCTCTTCAGCGAGCCGAAAATTCCTCAATCATTCTGAAGCCTTGGGACGGCTCCGCCCCCGTCCCCGTTTCAGTGCTCTTCAGCGAGCCGAAAATTCCTCAATCTGGCGGCGCTTGTGCTCCCGCGCTGGGCGCTCCCGGGTTTCAGTGCTCTTCAGCGAGCCGAAAATTCCTCAATTGAATTTCCCTTGTCAAGGGGGCAACGCGGTCGTTAGTTTCAGTGCTCTTCAGCGAGCCGAAAATTCCTCAATTCGTCTACTGTACGCAACTCTCGAAAACAGTTTGGCGCGTTTCAGTGCTCTTCAGCGAGCCGAAAATTCCTCAATTCGCGGTCCGGTTGTACTCCTCGACGCTGCGCACCCGTTTCAGTGCTCTTCAGCGAGCCGAAAATTCCTCAATGCGCTCGCGGCGGCTGCGGCGCTCTGGCTCCCGCGCTGTTTCAGTGCTCTTCAGCGAGCCGAAAATTCCTCAATCGCTCGCCCGGCGTGCGATTGCGACGTTGCGTGCTGCGTTTCAGTGCTCTTCAGCGAGCCGAAAATTCCTCAATAGTCGATCCGTCGGCCCGCCGCGCGGACTGCTCGAGTTTCAGTGCTCTTCAGCGAGCCGAAAATTCCTCAATGCCCGGCGTTGGCCAGGAACCGTGATGCCTGCGGCCCGTTTCAGTGCTCTTCAGCGAGCCGAAAATTCCTCAATCATACGCAACATAGTCGACCAGCATGTACATCAGCCGTTTCAGTGCTCTTCAGCGAGCCGAAAATTCCTCAATCGTGATAGCGCCATTGAGCGCGCTGAATCCGGCATTTGTTTCAGTGCTCTTCAGCGAGCCGAAAATTCCTCAATCGGTTCGGCGTGATTGACACACGCATCGATGCGTTTACGTTTCAGTGCTCTTCAGCGAGCCGAAAATTCCTCAATCGGGTAGCGCCGTGGTGGACGGTATGCCCATCGTGCGTTTCAGTGCTCTTCAGCGAGCCGAAAATTCCTCAATGGTTCCTGCGCGCCGGTGCAGGCGATCGGAACGGTAGTTTCAGTGCTCTTCAGCGAGCCGAAAATTCCTCAATTTGCGGCCAAAAGCCGAACGTCGAATCGAGTTCTTGAGTTTCAGTGCTCTTCAGCGAGCCGAAAATTCCTCAATTATTCTACGAGATGTTGATGTGTTCATTTATTCGCCGTGTTTCAGTGCTCTTCAGCGAGCCGAAAATTCCTCAATCGTGAGATATCCTGGAACCGCGCAAACTGCAAGCGTAAGTTTCAGTGCTCTTCAGCGAGCCGAAAATTCCTCAATACTGCTGCGACTGCGCAACCGGCTGGCGATTGCGCGTTTCAGTGCTCTTCAGCGAGCCGAAAATTCCTCAATCGTTTGCCCGGCGACCGCTCCTCACGCCCCGGCGCGTGTTTCAGTGCTCTTCAGCGAGCCGAAAATTCCTCAATGCGCGGCGCGTGCGACTCGATATCCGAGACTTGTTCAGTTTCAGTGCTCTTCAGCGAGCCGAAAATTCCTCAATAACTCCGGCGAGGTCACGTACCCGCCGCGCAAGCCGTTTCAGTGCTCTTCAGCGAGCCGAAAATTCCTCAATGTGGCGCAGCATCTTGCGGCGCTGCGCGCGGAACGGGTTTCAGTGCTCTTCAGCGAGCCGAAAATTCCTCAATAATCCTGAATGCGCTCTCATGGTATCTATGCGGCAGGTTTCAGTGCTCTTCAGCGAGCCGAAAATTCCTCAATGACGCGCAGTTGCAGCGGGATTATCTGCTGTTGCCATCGTTTCAGTGCTCTTCAGCGAGCCGAAAATTCCTCAATGCTGTTTGCAGCCGAGGAGCGGGAGAGCGCAACGGGGTTTCAGTGCTCTTCAGCGAGCCGAAAATTCCTCAATGTTGACGACGCCGGAGGCGGGGCGGTCACCGCGTCGCGTTTCAGTGCTCTTCAGCGAGCCGAAAATTCCTCAATGGATCAAGCCCGACCAACCTCAACCCGGCGCCGTAAAGTTTCAGTGCTCTTCAGCGAGCCGAAAATTCCTCAATTACTGAACGCAACGCTGAACCCCGCGCGCTCAACAAGTTTCAGTGCTCTTCAGCGAGCCGAAAATTCCTCAATTCCGACGGCGGGCTGGTGCTGCTGCCGTCGGCGCTGCGTTTCAGTGCTCTTCAGCGAGCCGAAAATTCCTCAATTCGCCACCTCGTCACGCAGTCGCGCGGCGATCTCGGGTTTCAGTGCTCTTCAGCGAGCCGAAAATTCCTCAATTTTGAGAGCGCGCTCTTCCGCTTCCAAGCAGTCGCGTTTCAGTGCTCTTCAGCGAGCCGAAAATTCCTCAATTGGAACTGGGCGTTTGGGAGAGCAACTCCGGTGATTAGTTTCAGTGCTCTTCAGCGAGCCGAAAATTCCTCAATCGTCGAGAGGTTCATTCTCCACTCCAGCCGCCTGCCGGTGTTTCAGTGCTCTTCAGCGAGCCGAAAATTCCTCAATTGAGAATACGCCGGATCGGGACTCTCGTGTTCAACGGTTTCAGTGCTCTTCAGCGAGCCGAAAATTCCTCAATATGTGGAAGGGTTCGCACTGTTCGGGATCGCCCGCAAGTTTCAGTGCTCTTCAGCGAGCCGAAAATTCCTCAATGCGCGCCGACGGCGCGGATGCGCTCCTCGAACTGCGTGTTTCAGTGCTCTTCAGCGAGCCGAAAATTCCTCAATGCTTGTTTCCGACGTAATCTTCAATATCCGCGCGTCGTTTCAGTGCTCTTCAGCGAGCCGAAAATTCCTCAATTCCGTCGCCGCCGCAACGTAGGCGTCCGCCGCGTGCGTTTCAGTGCTCTTCAGCGAGCCGAAAATTCCTCAATAATGATCCAGCGTTTGCTGCCCGGCAGCGCTACCGGTTTCAGTGCTCTTCAGCGAGCCGAAAATTCCTCAATTCAACGAATTCGATGTCGTTGCCGCAAACAACCCGCTGTTTCAGTGCTCTTCAGCGAGCCGAAAATTCCTCAATCATTGCTTCCTTCCCCTCCTACTTGATGACTAACCGATGTTTCAGTGCTCTTCAGCGAGCCGAAAATTCCTCAATCGCGCCGACGGCGCGGATGCGCTCCTCGAACTGCGTGTTTCAGTGCTCTTCAGCGAGCCGAAAATTCCTCAATCGCTTGACCCAAGCGACGCAGATCCGTATGTCGCGAGTTTCAGTGCTCTTCAGCGAGCCGAAAATTCCTCAATTGCGTACGACGCCCAAGCGTCAACCAACGCGAAAACGTTTCAGTGCTCTTCAGCGAGCCGAAAATTCCTCAATAGGAAGGAAATGCCTCGTCAACTATTTCCATACGTGTTTCAGTGCTCTTCAGCGAGCCGAAAATTCCTCAATTGAATGATCGTGTCCAACCTCTGAAGTATCTCCTGCATGTTTCAGTGCTCTTCAGCGAGCCGAAAATTCCTCAATAGAACCGTTGCGCCGAATGCGCCAATACAACACAAGGTTTCAGTGCTCTTCAGCGAGCCGAAAATTCCTCAATCGGGATCGGCCGCGTTGAGGATGCCGGAAACCCACGGTTTCAGTGCTCTTCAGCGAGCCGAAAATTCCTCAATCGCGACGGTGTACTTTCCACCGATGTATGGGAACAGGTTTCAGTGCTCTTCAGCGAGCCGAAAATTCCTCAATTCGCGTACATCCGTCACCTCACAGCACGCGCGTCCAGCGTTTCAGTGCTCTTCAGCGAGCCGAAAATTCCTCAATCTACATCGCGCAACTGGTCAGCGCGACCGACGGCGAGTTTCAGTGCTCTTCAGCGAGCCGAAAATTCCTCAATGCTGCGGCAGATCGGCGCGGTTGCGGTCAATCTGGGTTTCAGTGCTCTTCAGCGAGCCGAAAATTCCTCAATGGGATTGTGGGGCATCCCGCGGCGATCAGCGTCACGCGTTTCAGTGCTCTTCAGCGAGCCGAAAATTCCTCAATAACGTCCCCACGCCGGAGGTGGAACATCAGCGCCGGTTTCAGTGCTCTTCAGCGAGCCGAAAATTCCTCAATTCGGTCTTGACCGGTTGCGCGTGGTTCAACCAGATCGGTTTCAGTGCTCTTCAGCGAGCCGAAAATTCCTCAATGATTTCCGGCGCGATTGTGTATTTGCCGCCGATGTATGTTTCAGTGCTCTTCAGCGAGCCGAAAATTCCTCAATGTAGCCCGCGCGCGATGCAAACCCCCTGGCACCGATTGTTTCAGTGCTCTTCAGCGAGCCGAAAATTCCTCAATGTAATCGATTTCGTTGATAGAAGGGAGTGTAACAACTAGTTTCAGTGCTCTTCAGCGAGCCGAAAATTCCTCAATTGAGGAGAAACAAAATCCCCGCGCTTCGCAAACGCGGTTTCAGTGCTCTTCAGCGAGCCGAAAATTCCTCAATTTCAACTGCGCTCAGTTTGATGACGACATCGCTCATGTTTCAGTGCTCTTCAGCGAGCCGAAAATTCCTCAATGCGTACTGTCACAACACCGCCTATAAATAAAGAAGAGTTTCAGTGCTCTTCAGCGAGCCGAAAATTCCTCAATGACACTGTACCCGCGTCTCGAAGCCGCGTTCCGCCGTTTCAGTGCTCTTCAGCGAGCCGAAAATTCCTCAATCCGTAAGTTGCCGGTGCGCCGGTAGCGCGATCCGGCGTTTCAGTGCTCTTCAGCGAGCCGAAAATTCCTCAATTGAGTGCTTGGGCGTCTCTTGGGAAGAGTACGACTCCCGGTTTCAGTGCTCTTCAGCGAGCCGAAAATTCCTCAATCGGCGACGCTCTCAGAAGCGCTGGCGCGCTGCGTGTGTTTCAGTGCTCTTCAGCGAGCCGAAAATTCCTCAATTGTCAAGCGCGAGTACGCCGATTGCGTCGCTCGCGCGTTTCAGTGCTCTTCAGCGAGCCGAAAATTCCTCAATTCCGCCAGCACCAGCGATCCGGCTTCGGCGACGGCGTTTCAGTGCTCTTCAGCGAGCCGAAAATTCCTCAATACCGTCCATCAGATCGTCGACGAGCGACCCCTCCCGTTTCAGTGCTCTTCAGCGAGCCGAAAATTCCTCAATTGGGCGTCGTGTTGCCGGCCGTGTTTGCGTATTTCACGTGTTTCAGTGCTCTTCAGCGAGCCGAAAATTCCTCAATGAGCAGCTTGGCGCAGAGGTGGCGGGCGAGAACTGCGGTTTCAGTGCTCTTCAGCGAGCCGAAAATTCCTCAATGCTGGCGGTGCAGTACAACAGCGCCGTCGTTCCCGTTGTTTCAGTGCTCTTCAGCGAGCCGAAAATTCCTCAATCGATTTCGGCGACCGTCGGCGACTGCGGAAAGGTGAGTTTCAGTGCTCTTCAGCGAGCCGAAAATTCCTCAATTCGCCGCTCTCGATTGCTTTCAGCGCCGCGCCGGGCGGTTTCAGTGCTCTTCAGCGAGCCGAAAATTCCTCAATACGAGTGGGTAGAGCGCTGCGTGCTGTACCGTACCGGTTTCAGTGCTCTTCAGCGAGCCGAAAATTCCTCAATGTCGGCGCAACGACGCCCGCGATGAACGGGACGTAGCGTTTCAGTGCTCTTCAGCGAGCCGAAAATTCCTCAATTTCGAGCCGGACGAGGCGGTGCGGTCGCGGGTGGCGGTTTCAGTGCTCTTCAGCGAGCCGAAAATTCCTCAATCCAACAGCGCCAACGGTTGGCGTCGCGCGTGGCGCGTTTCAGTGCTCTTCAGCGAGCCGAAAATTCCTCAATTTCGCGTCGAGCAGCCCGCGGATGATCACCCCCTCATGTTTCAGTGCTCTTCAGCGAGCCGAAAATTCCTCAATGGAAGCGTCACAACAGTATCTTCTCTTTTATTTCTAGTTTCAGTGCTCTTCAGCGAGCCGAAAATTCCTCAATCCAGCGCGCCCTCGCCCCGACGCGCGGGGACGCTGCGTTTCAGTGCTCTTCAGCGAGCCGAAAATTCCTCAATCTGATGCTGCGCACCAACGCTGCGGAACTGGCGCTGCGTTTCAGTGCTCTTCAGCGAGCCGAAAATTCCTCAATAAGCGGCGCAATTCTTCCGAGAATTCAGCGCGGCGTATCGTTTCAGTGCTCTTCAGCGAGCCGAAAATTCCTCAATGCTGTTCCCGTCTGCGTGGCGGCGGTTCGTGCGTATCGTTTCAGTGCTCTTCAGCGAGCCGAAAATTCCTCAATCCAGTCCGCGAAGGACGCGACGTACTCGCGCGTTGCGTTTCAGTGCTCTTCAGCGAGCCGAAAATTCCTCAATGAAACGCGATCTCCGCCGCGAACGGCTGCGGATCGAAGTTTCAGTGCTCTTCAGCGAGCCGAAAATTCCTCAATGCAGACCGGCGTGGTGCTGTTGGTCAACCGCGACACGTTTCAGTGCTCTTCAGCGAGCCGAAAATTCCTCAATCGCGAGCAGCGCGAGGAACGCGAAGACGCCGGCAATCGTTTCAGTGCTCTTCAGCGAGCCGAAAATTCCTCAATTGAGCGGAATAATCGACGTTATTCGGTACGGCGAGCGTTTCAGTGCTCTTCAGCGAGCCGAAAATTCCTCAATTCGTCTGGTTCGACGCTGCGCGTTGGGCGGTTGCGAAGTTTCAGTGCTCTTCAGCGAGCCGAAAATTCCTCAATCTTCAGCGCCTGATCCCGACGACAAAAGACGCAACGGTTTCAGTGCTCTTCAGCGAGCCGAAAATTCCTCAATCGATCTTTGACCGCGACGCCCACTCTTTCGCGCTGAGTTTCAGTGCTCTTCAGCGAGCCGAAAATTCCTCAATGGCGGTGCGGTCGCGGGTGGCGGGGCTGACCCCGGGTTTCAGTGCTCTTCAGCGAGCCGAAAATTCCTCAATGCGACCGGTCTGCGCTTCGCGGCAACGACACCGCGGAGTTTCAGTGCTCTTCAGCGAGCCGAAAATTCCTCAATTTTGCGACCGCGCTCGTAACGCAAATCTGGAACACCCAGTTTCAGTGCTCTTCAGCGAGCCGAAAATTCCTCAATCAACGCGGCCGATCCCGTCGCAGCGCTCGCGGCGCAGATCGTTTCAGTGCTCTTCAGCGAGCCGAAAATTCCTCAATAGGCGGTGCGCATCGTTGCGCACACCGGGACGGTGGTGTTTCAGTGCTCTTCAGCGAGCCGAAAATTCCTCAATTCAAAATAGACGACGTTGAGCTTTCGCGCCCAAGCGGTTTCAGTGCTCTTCAGCGAGCCGAAAATTCCTCAATCGTGCGCGACGTTGGAATGGGACGCGGTGTTGCGGATAGTTTCAGTGCTCTTCAGCGAGCCGAAAATTCCTCAATCGAACGACATTGCGTTGGGAAGGGTCTGCGCTTCAGTTTCAGTGCTCTTCAGCGAGCCGAAAATTCCTCAAACGTTGCCGAAGCCCGCAACGAGCCGCGCGGATGAGGTTTCAGTGCTCTTCAGCGAGCCGAAAATTCCTCAACTCGGTTCACTCGTCGTCGAGATCGACGAAGATCGGAGTTTCAGTGCTCTTCAGCGAGCCGAAAATTCCTCAATTCCGCATGTGCCGCGTGCTGCTCTTGCGGGCTTCTGTTTCAGTGCTCTTCAGCGAGCCGAAAATTCCTCAAACGCGCGACGAGCGCGTTGTGGTGCACGTCGTTCGAGTTTCAGTGCTCTTCAGCGAGCCGAAAATTCCTCAAGGGTGAACCCGACCAGCCCGCGCTTCGCGTCGGTGATGTTTCAGTGCTCTTCAGCGAGCCGAAAATTCCTCAATCAACGCCGCCACCGGCGGGAACGCGATCTTCCGTTCGCGTTTCAGTGCTCTTCAGCGAGCCGAAAATTCCTCAAAAACCGTACTTGCGGCGCTGCGTGGGTTGTTCGAGGCGTTTCAGTGCTCTTCAGCGAGCCGAAAATTCCTCAATTGACGCTGCTGCCGACGTTGATTGAGATTGCGGGTTTCAGTGCTCTTCAGCGAGCCGAAAATTCCTCAAAAATACCCGACCGTCTGCCGCCGCACCAGCGCGGCTTGTTTCAGTGCTCTTCAGCGAGCCGAAAATTCCTCAACAGGTGCACAAACCGCGCGTCGCGGGTCTGTTCCGCAAGTTTCAGTGCTCTTCAGCGAGCCGAAAATTCCTCAACGACTGCCGCTTGAGGAACCGCACGTGCTCGCTGAGTTTCAGTGCTCTTCAGCGAGCCGAAAATTCCTCAATCGAGTACTGCGGGCTGCGCATCGACGCCGCCCGTTGTTTCAGTGCTCTTCAGCGAGCCGAAAATTCCTCAAAGTGAGATCGATAACCTCACTCGACTGGCGCGATTCGTTTCAGTGCTCTTCAGCGAGCCGAAAATTCCTCAATGTCGCTTGAACCGCCGACATACGCCTCGCCGGAAGGTGTTTCAGTGCTCTTCAGCGAGCCGAAAATTCCTCAACGGTCTGGCGAACGTCGGCGGCAGCGCGAAAGTCGCGTTTCAGTGCTCTTCAGCGAGCCGAAAATTCCTCAACTGGAGCAAGACCAAGCGCCGAACGTCGAGAGCAGCGCGCGTTTCAGTGCTCTTCAGCGAGCCGAAAATTCCTCAACCGCGCTGCGGTAATCGAGATCGTCGCCCTCACCGCGCGTTTCAGTGCTCTTCAGCGAGCCGAAAATTCCTCAAAATGATCCAGCGGCTGCTGCCCGGCAGCGCTACCGGTTTCAGTGCTCTTCAGCGAGCCGAAAATTCCTCAACCGGTCTGGTCGCGTCCCAGCGGGACGGCGTACCGCGCCGTTTCAGTGCTCTTCAGCGAGCCGAAAATTCCTCAAACATATTCGGGTTCCTCTCCTTCCTTTCTTACTGCTTGTTTCAGTGCTCTTCAGCGAGCCGAAAATTCCTCAACCCGCAGAGCCGCGTACAATGTTGAGGAATGTCTATGTTTCAGTGCTCTTCAGCGAGCCGAAAATTCCTCAACCAAGAAGTCGCCGAACGATACGCCTTCGCCTTCCGCAGGTTTCAGTGCTCTTCAGCGAGCCGAAAATTCCTCAACCGCGCCCGGCATCCGTCGCCACGCCGCGACCGCGCGTTTCAGTGCTCTTCAGCGAGCCGAAAATTCCTCAATGCGCACGAACGCTGCGGAACTGGCGCTGCCGGTGCGTTTCAGTGCTCTTCAGCGAGCCGAAAATTCCTCAATCAGTGTTTTGATGAGGTTCCACGCGAACCGCGCGAGTTTCAGTGCTCTTCAGCGAGCCGAAAATTCCTCAACGGTCGCGCTTTGAGCAGTGGTTGCGGCAGTTGGTGTTTCAGTGCTCTTCAGCGAGCCGAAAATTCCTCAACCGGCGCGCGGAGCACGCGCCGTACTTGTTCCCAGACGTTTCAGTGCTCTTCAGCGAGCCGAAAATTCCTCAATTCAGCACCGGTCGCTCTCGCCCGTTTCCGTTGTGGGTTTCAGTGCTCTTCAGCGAGCCGAAAATTCCTCAACCGGCGCGGCAGAGCGATCCTCGCCGGGACGCCAAAGTTTCAGTGCTCTTCAGCGAGCCGAAAATTCCTCAACCTGACTGGGGGCGCTATGAGGACGCAACCGTATTCGGTTTCAGTGCTCTTCAGCGAGCCGAAAATTCCTCAAGACGCCGGGCGCCGGCGGCGTCTCCCTCCTCTTTGGTTTCAGTGCTCTTCAGCGAGCCGAAAATTCCTCAACGAACGTGCGCGCGGCGAGCGGCGGCGGGGGAGGCGTTTCAGTGCTCTTCAGCGAGCCGAAAATTCCTCAACCGACGGCAGCAGCACTAATCCGCCGTCCGCCACCGTGTTTCAGTGCTCTTCAGCGAGCCGAAAATTCCTCAATGCGCAGTCGCAGCAGTTCTTGGTCTGCCGCGTCCTGTTTCAGTGCTCTTCAGCGAGCCGAAAATTCCTCAAGCGGGAGGCGGTTGCTGCCGGTCTCGACGTAAGAAGTTTCAGTGCTCTTCAGCGAGCCGAAAATTCCTCAATCCGAATTGCCGAGATGCCGCCGCCGGCGCAGTGAGTTTCAGTGCTCTTCAGCGAGCCGAAAATTCCTCAACTTGGAGCGCGCCGAGGAGTTCATTCAGGAGGCGGTGGTTTCAGTGCTCTTCAGCGAGCCGAAAATTCCTCAACGGAACCGACGCAATCCGCGCGGCGGCGGCGATTGCGTTTCAGTGCTCTTCAGCGAGCCGAAAATTCCTCAACGTATTCGTAGTCGCGCAGGTGGCGCGGGTAGGGCGTTTCAGTGCTCTTCAGCGAGCCGAAAATTCCTCAACCGAACGAGCGCGACGACGAAATCCGCGTAGCGCTCCGTTTCAGTGCTCTTCAGCGAGCCGAAAATTCCTCAAGCGATCTTGAGGTTCGGGTGCACCCGCCCGGTCAGCGTTTCAGTGCTCTTCAGCGAGCCGAAAATTCCTCAACTAGAGCAAGTCGAGGTAATCTGTAAATGAGATGGACATGTTTCAGTGCTCTTCAGCGAGCCGAAAATTCCTCAACGCGCCGTCCGCAAGGATCAGCGGCGCGTTGATGAGGTTTCAGTGCTCTTCAGCGAGCCGAAAATTCCTCAACGATGCGAACACGCCGGTCGTCAGCATCGCAAACGCGCGTTTCAGTGCTCTTCAGCGAGCCGAAAATTCCTCAACCTGGGTGTCGAGCGTCGACTTCATCACCGCCGCCGTTTCAGTGCTCTTCAGCGAGCCGAAAATTCCTCAAGCCGAAACGAGAATCGCTTCGCCTTCGCCGTCCCACGTTTCAGTGCTCTTCAGCGAGCCGAAAATTCCTCAAATTACGACTTTTGCGTTGTCGAAACTCGGAACGACCAGTTTCAGTGCTCTTCAGCGAGCCGAAAATTCCTCAACCGACATTGTCGTCATTCCTCGCGGGTATACACGAACGTTTCAGTGCTCTTCAGCGAGCCGAAAATTCCTCAACTGAACGAGCCTGGCGGCTTCGGGTTCGAGCACGAGTTTCAGTGCTCTTCAGCGAGCCGAAAATTCCTCAAGTTGTCGGACGGAGTCGCCAGAAAGTTCTGCAAAAGTTTCAGTGCTCTTCAGCGAGCCGAAAATTCCTCAACAAGTTTGTTCCTGGCGACGCCGAACTTCATACCCCGTTTCAGTGCTCTTCAGCGAGCCGAAAATTCCTCAACATTCGTGCGGGATCGGATTTTATCAATGTATCGAGTTTCAGTGCTCTTCAGCGAGCCGAAAATTCCTCAAACAAAGAAGCCGTCGCGCTCGTTGAAATGTGGCAGCGGTTTCAGTGCTCTTCAGCGAGCCGAAAATTCCTCAACGTGATACTCGCCGAGGGTGATCTCGCCGACCGCCGTTTCAGTGCTCTTCAGCGAGCCGAAAATTCCTCAACCCGACCCTCGCACCTGCGTCCATCCATATTTCCGACCGCGATGATCACGCTTCGTCATTCCTGAGCCTTCCTGGTGCGTCGCCATGACACCCGTATACTAGCATGAACGCGCGCGTTTCGCAAC
>Ga0308403_1000612_pt1 | contig 13156 bp, 16 predicted proteins | sample HotsprSampleOSM3_FD_203470 | JGI IMG/M metagenome (GOLD analysis project Ga0308403, IMG submission 203470) | Hot spring phototrophic mat microbial communities from Octopus Spring, Yellowstone National Park, Wyoming, United States - 20060914_OS-M3 ... | reverse complement strand
TAGGGATGATGCAACAGGTAGTCGAAACCCAGACGATGGAGTGCAAAAGTCTTGCTTTTACGCTCCATAGAAAAGCGTCGCCACGGGCAGAGGGGAGTGATACCCTCACCCCCAGCCCCTCTCCCAAGGTGGGAGAGGGGAGGAATGCCCTCATCCCAAACCCCTCTTCGGGGACGGGAGAGGGGAGTGATACCCTCACCCCCAGCCCCTCTCCCATGAAGGGCGGGAGAGGGGAGTTTGACTCCCTTCTCCCTTAGGGAGAAGGGCCGGGGATGAGGGATAGAAGCTGCAACGCTCAGGGGCTTCGGCGGGGGGCTGTGTCAAAAGGGTGAAATTTTACTTGGACAACCTTGAGTGGGGGAAACCCCCTATAATTGGCGACTTTGTGGGACGAATAACCAAAAACTATGCTAAAAACAGGCTCAAAGTGGGAGATAAAAATTTGACTATTTACTTTTGGCACAGCTCCACCCCCGATCCCTCTCCCAAGATGAGAGAGGGAGTAACCTCCTCACCCCCAGCCCCTCTCTCAAGATTGGAGAGGGGAGCAATCCCCTCACCCCCAGCCCCTCGCCCGCAGGGCGAGGGGATTTCGGTTCAACTCTGAAAATATCATGGTATAATCGACCCTGGAAACGACTACAGGGAGCCCTGTCCTGCGCAGGGGCGGGATAGAGTGGTTTCTATCCCGCAGGTTGAGATCGATAACAAAGGAGCGAATGATGGAATGGGTTGGTCAATCGGTACAACGGTTAGATGCAGTTGGAAAAGTAACCGGTCAAACGCTTTTCCCCGGCGATATCAATCTGCCCAATCAGGCTTATATGAAGATCCTGTTTGCCCATCGTCCTCATGCGATTATCCGCCGCATCGACACGAGTAAGGCCGAGGCGCTGGAAGGTGTGATCGCTGTTTTCACCGCCAAGGATGTGCCCAATAATGAATATGGGTTGATTATGCCCGATCAACCGGTGCTGTGCGGCCCTGGTTCCAACAAGCCGTATGCAGAACGCGTGCGTTTTATCGGTGACCAGGTTGCGCTGGTGATCGCTGAAACCGAAGAGATTGCCGCCAAAGCCCGAGACTTAATCGAAGTTGAGTACGAAGACCTGCCGGTGGTTACCGATATGGAAGTGGCAATGCAGGAAGGCGCCCCGCTGTTGCATCCTGACCGCGGTTCGAATGTCTTTTGTCATTATCGCATCCGCAAGGGGGATGTCGAGGAAGCCTTCAAGCGGTGTGATGTGGTTGTGGAGGGGGAATATCGCACTCCTGCTCAGGAACACGCCTACCTGCAACCGGAGGCCGGTTTAGGCTATATCGATGAGGAAGGGCGGGTGACGATCCAGGTTGCCGGGCAGTGGACGCATGAAGACCAGGAGCAAATTGCCCATGCCTTGAACTTGCCGCTCGAAAAAGTGCGGGTTATTTATCCCGCTATTGGCGGCGCATTTGGCGGGCGAGAGGATATGTCGGTGCAGATTGTGCTTGCCCTGGCTGCCATGCGCTTGCATGAGCGCGGCATTGATCGCCCGGTCAAAATTATTTGGAGCCGCGAAGAATCGATCATCGGTCATCATAAGCGGCATCCTTATCTCATTCGCGCCAAATGGGGAGCGACCAGAGAAGGCAAGGTCATCGCCGCTGAAGTGCAGGTGATTGCCGATGGCGGCGCGTATGCTTACACCTCCACGAAAGTATTGGGCAACGCTACCCTGATGTGCACCGGGCCGTACGAGATTGAGAATGTGAAGGTCGATTCCTATGCAGTTTACACCAACAATCTTCCCAACGGTGCCTTTCGGGGGTTTGGCGGTCCGCAGGGCGCGTTTGCTGCCGAAACGCAGATGAACCGCTTAGCCGAGGCATTGGGCATGGACCCGGTTGAAATCCGCTTGCGCAACGTCTTGCGTGAAGGGTCATTGCTCTCCGTTGGCACTCCCTTACCCAAAGGGGTGAGCATTGCCCAGGTGGTTGAGCAGTGTGCCAAAGCAGCCGGCTGGCAACAGACCGAAGCCGGCTGGAAGCGCCCTCCGAAGCCGGCCAATCCGGCGCCCCATCTGCTGCGCGGCCTCGGTTTTGCTTGCGCTTTCAAGAACGTGGGCTTTTCCTTTGGCGCTCCTGAACACTCCTGGGCAACCGTAGAGTTATATGGCGATGCCGAGATCGAACGGGCAATTGTCCATCACGCCGGCGCAGATGTTGGCCAAGGAGCGCATACCGTTATGGCGCAAATCGCCGCTGAAACATTGGGCATTCCCATAGAACGGGTGCGCATGGTGGTCTCGGATACAGCCGTGACCGATAACTCCGGCTCGGCTTCGGCTTCGCGAATGACTTTCATGGCTGGCAATGCCATCAAATGCGCCTGTGAAGCTGCCCTGGAAAAGTGGCGCGCCGAGGAACGACCGGTGATTGTGAAGTACAAATATCGACCGCCAGCAACCACACCCTTTGATCCCGAAACCGGTAAGTGTGAACCCAACTTTGCCTATGGCTATGTCGCTCAGGCGGTTGAAGTTGAAATCGACACTGAAACCGGGCATGTGCGCCTGCTGCGGGTGATTTCTGCTGACGATGTTGGCAAAGCGGTCAATCCATTGCAGGTGCAGGGGCAAATTGAAGGCGCCGTAGTGCAGGCGGCCGGCTATGCTATCCTGGAGAACTTTATCCAAAAGGACGGCTATGTTCACACACAACATCTCTCTACCTACCTGATTCCTTCGGTATTGGATATTCCTGATCGAGTGGACTCGCTGATTCTAGAATACCCCGATCCGATCGGTCCTTACGGAGCGCGAGGAATGGCTGAGATGCCCTTCCTGCCGTTGGCGCCGGCTGTGACCGCAGCCGTGCGCGACGCGAGCGGGGTCTGGTTTACGGAATTCCCCTTGATCCCGGAGCGCGTCTTGCGTGGCTTAGGCAAGCTCAAACCAGTTGCGAGCACTTAGTTTGGTATTTCTCTCTGGAACGACTGGATTTTTGCTCTGCTCTGGCAATTCCTTGCTTCTCAACTGTTTCCCGCAGGTGATCCGGCCGCAACCTGCGGGAAGTTTTTGAGTTCTCAATGCTCGATTTGTTAGAAGCCTACGGATTTTTTGGCCTACAACATGGCTCGGCCGTGTTTTTGGGCTTGTTGCGCGCCAAGATCCTGGCTGCTACCTTAGGCCCTTTTGGCGTGGGCATTTTTTCGCAGGCGAATGCCTTTTTTACCCTGCTGCAAGGTTTTTACATCCTTGGCTTGGGTGGCAGTCTGACCAAGATGATCGCCGAGACCCGCGCTCGGGAAGACTATAAGGGCTTGAATCAGACCATTCTCACCGTTATGCTGGCGTATGGCTTGCTAGGCTTGCTGTTTGTGATCCTCTCGGCTGTTTTTGCCGCACCGCTCGCCCGCTTCGCCTTTAACAGCTCGGCTTATTGGTCCTATATCCTCATCGTCGGTTTAACCGCCTATGCCTGGTTGTTCTATCAGGAAGTGCTGATCATCTTCCGCGGCTTGATGCAATGGCGCGAGGCCTCGCTGGTCGCTATCGTGGGCAACGGGGTTAATCTGCTGATCATGCTGATATGTATCTTGCTTTGGGAAGTTTGGGGAGCGGTTCTTTCTTTGCTTCTCTCCCAGGTAGTCAGTTTTTTCTTAGCGTTTTGGCTGCTGGTGCGCTCGACTGCCCGGCGGCATCAAATTCGCTTCTGGAAATCCAGACCCCAGTGGCAGATCTTGCGTTCGCTGTTGGATTTTGCCGGCCCGCTAACGGTAATGAATCTGCTGGGCACGCTACTTTACCTCACCATCCGCAGCCAGGTCGTTCGTCAGCTTGGCGCCGAAGCCAACGGCCTGTACCAGGCTGCTTATTCGGTCTCTTATGCCTATATGGGGTTTGTCAATACGGCCATTTGGGGCTATGGCATTCCCAAACTCTCCTCCCTCAAAGAAAATGTTGCTGAGGTTGTGCGCATTCAGAACAACAGCCTGCGCCTTGGCTGGCTGACTCTGGTGCCTTTCACCATTGCTTTGCTGGCTGGGCGCGAGATTTGGATTCCCTTGTTGTTTAGTTCGGCATTCCTTGCGGTGGCGCCGTTATTTATCTGGCAACTGATGGGAGATGTGATCTTCTTTGTGCGCATGAACATCCTAATTTCCATGGTGCCGCTGGAGAAGATGCGCAATTATTTTTTTGAGGGTTTTACCTATTGGATTTCCTGGACGGCTTTTTCAGTTCTATTCCTTAACCGCTGGGGGATCGGGGCGGTGATCGGCGGTTATTTTTTAATCAATCTCATCTTTTTGGCTTTTGACTTCACCGTCCAAAGCCGTGTCAACGGCTTTCGATTGCGTCAGGATAATTTGCAGATGTTTCTCAAAGGGATTCCCCTGACGGGCTTGGGCTATCTGATTGCCCAGTTTGTCCCTTCTCTACCCCTGCGCCTGGCTCTGTGTAGTGTGATTATCCTGGTATTGCTGATCTGGCTGCCTGGCGAACTGGAAAAGCGCAATGGCGTTGCCTATCTGCGCCAGTTGCTGGTCAAGCTGTCAGTCCCTTTTCAAAAGCGCCCTTAGCCATATCGATTTTGCTTTTTCTGGCGAATGTTTCTTGGTGTGGGAAACGTCCCCCCAACTTTAGCAGAGCGGGATTTTGGAGCCGACCTCAAACCTTTGGGAGGCTTGTTTGGGTTTTGCCACTGAGAGCTTAAACCTTTGCTTTGTCAGAGGACATTTAGGGCATCTGCTCAAATTCCTGCACCTGCGCTAAAAAGGCAGCCACGACAGTGGGGTCGAACTGCTTGCCGGCCTGTGCGCGCAAATACTCCAGCACTTGCTCTCTCTTCCATGCCTGGCGATACGGGCGATCCGAGTGCAGGGTATCCCAGACGTCCAAGACAGCAAAAATACGGGCTTCTAAGACGCGCTCGATGACCACTCCAATGCCAAGGGGAGCAGCGCTAAAAATCGATTGGAGAAAGCTCTCTCTATCCATCGTTAACCGTTCGAGTTCGCTTTCGGGAGCGTTTGCGCGCTTTATGTTCATACATCTTGTGATCGGCCTGGCTGAAAAGCTGTGCCAGCGGCAGCGGTTGCGTGGCTGTGGCAATGCCATAGGACAGATGTACCGGCATTTGCGGGTGAGAGAGATTATAGCGTTTGAGGTTTGAGGCTATCCGCCGCGAAAGTTGCTCGGCAATTTGCTCATCCGCACCGGGTAATAACACGGCAAACTCATCGCCGCCAATGCGCGCCACCACATCCTGGGCGCGGAAGGAGGCGCGTAGGATTTCGGCCGCGCTGCGCAGCAAATCGTCACCGGCGCTATGCCCGAATTCGTCGTTAATGCGCTTCAAGCCATCCACATCGGCAACCAGGATGCTGATGGGAAGAGTGCTCTTTTTCTCCAGTTGGGCGAGGGTCTCTTCAAAGTAAGCCCGGTTGTACAGGCCGGTTAACACATCGTGGCTGCTAAGATATTCCAGCTTTTGCTCTTTTTGTTTGCGGTCGCTCAGATCGACATACATGGCATAACCACCGACAATTTCCTCGCCCACCTGGATTGGGGCTGCGCACACCTGAACGGGCACCAGACTGTGATCTTTCCGCATGCGCACGGTTTCTTTATCAATGGTTGCGCCTGAAAAGACGGCCAGAGAAAGCCCCCTGGCTTCCTCAACTCGTTCGGGGGGGATGATCAGGTCATTGATGTACTGACCGATGACTTCATCCTGCGTATAACCGAACAGACTCTCGAAAGCCCGGTTTACCCGCACCAAGCGGTCTTGCGTATCCAGCATCGCAATGGCAACGGGAGTGTTTTCGAACAACTGCTGGAATAAGTGGCGTTGTTTTTCTATCTCGCGTTCTACCTGCTTGCGGGCAGTGATATCCATCAGGGTGACCAGTACACTGCGAAAAGCTTCTCTATCCTCGGGCGGTGGAAAGGTAATGCTCACCAGAACATCAATGCGCTTGCCTTGTAAAGTACAGTTGACCGTTTCGCTGGCAAAATAGGTCTTGCCGGCCGCAATCGCCAGAATTTCCTCTTTCAGGACACTCAAGGCATCTGCGGGGATGATCTTGGCGAGGTTATCCAGTAATTGCGCTTTGTTTTGGGCGCCGAACATCCGCACCGTGGTGTTATTTACATCCCGCACGCGGATTTTTTGAGCCGCCAGGTGCAGGAATTGAGGGTGTTCATCAAGATAGCGTTCAAAATCGGTGATGCCTTGTTGGCGAAGCTCTTCAATGGCTGCCTTGACGGCTGAGAAATCTTCCTCCCAAATGGAGACCGCCGCAGTTTCAAAAATGTTGCGGTAGCGGGCTTCGCTGGCGCGCAGCGCTCGTTCGATCTCTTCACGCTTGCCCAGGTCACGGTAGATGCCCACGGTGGCGACGACCTTGCCGTCAACCCGGCGATTGCTGATCGAACCCTCTACGTCAATGCGCCGCTGGTCTTTCGTGAGAAAGGTAGCGTTGACGATTGCTACCTGCTCACCCTGCAGGATGCGTTGAAATAACGCCAGGCAATGCTCTCGGCATTCAGGGGCGAGGATGTCGATCAGGTTTAGCTGTTGGACTTCCTCTGTCGAATAGCCCAGCGTTTCTCGCCAGGCTCGATTCACGAAAAGAAAACGCCCTTCGGTATCAACCGATTGGATCAGGTCGGAGGCATTTTCAAACAGTTCTCTAAAGTGGGCTTCGCTTTCTTGCAAGGCGATTTCAGTCTGCCTTTGCGCAGTGATGTCACGGGCGATGCCGCAAATGCCGCTGATCCTGCCCTGCGGATCGCGTATGGGGGTTTTAACGACGCTAAACACATGCAGTTGCCCCTGCACCTCAAAGCAATCCTCGCCCCTGTAGTTCTCGCCCCTTAAGACTGTTGATCGGTTTGCTGAATTGGTTGCGCGGTTGCCTCGCCAAAAAGTTCTGCATCACTTTTTCCCAGAATTTCTAGCTTTGACAGCCCCAAGAGGCGTTCCATGGCAGCATTGACCTGGATATAGCGCAGGGAAGCATCCTTGATGAAGATGGCATCCTGGGCGCTTTCAAAGATGGCATGGAAGATAATGTCCTCGTCTATCTATAGCCTCCGAGGGTGGTTTTTGGCTTATCAAGGGGATCGGGTTCACTCATCGGGTAGCAGACGGGTACCTTTGTTTTTTCTATTAAACAGTATACAACAAAATACCCCGATTCATGTCTTTACAAAATGGTTAGGAGATTCTGCTGAAGATGTCGGGAAGCGAAAAGATTTTTGCCCGCAAAAAGCAGGTTTGCCATTGCTAATCCTGCATGCTTAATGAATCCACGAATAGAGGCGTATAAACACAAAGTTTTCCCCGAATGGACGCAAATGAACACAAATATACGCATGCATTCGCGTTTATTCGCGGTTAATTCCTCGCTCAAGGCTCTTGATGGCAGGCAACTCTGGTGCTTTCCGCTATTCTCTGACCATCATTTTAGGTGAACTTGGCAAAACGCCTGGCGTTGCCCACGGTTGACTTGCGCAGAGCTGACATCAAACCAATATCGATGGTACACTTGCCGCAATGATCTGGATTGCTCCCCATATCTCGATTGAAGAAAAAGACCTGCAATGGGACTTTGTGCGCGCCACCGGTCCAGGTGGGCAAAATGTCAATAAAGTATCCACTGCTGTTCAGCTACGCTTAAATGTGCTTCACAATGAAAGAATTCCACCAGAGGTAAAAGAACGCTTACAACACCTGGCTGGTAAACGGATCAATGCCAATGGAGAGCTGGTCATCCAGGCTCAACGCTACCGCACGCAGGAACAAAACCGACAGGATGCGCTACAGCGCTTGATCTTTCTACTTCAAAAGGCTGCCCAAAAGCCCAAACCGCGTCGCCCTACCCAACCTCCCCCGGCCGCCCGCCAAGCACGGTTGGACGCCAAGCGACACCGCAGTCAGATCAAAGCCCTGCGCCAGAAGCGAGATTTGGAGGTCGATTGAACGTTTAGGGAAAAATTTGCCGCCTTTGCCGCCGAATGCCGGGCAATCGTTGCTGCAAACTGAATTTTTCTTCCAGGAGGGTTGCAAAACCGCCCAGGCAAAGCAAAGCGCCTAGAGAGTTTAACGCCAGTTGAACCCCAACACATACACCACAGTGATCACCAGGAAGAGGAGTGGGAAAGCTCTGATTAGCTTCTCCTGGCTGAAAACTTTCGATCCCATGCGCAAGAAGGAGAGAATCACTCCCATCAGACCGATCAACGCTCCCCCGAGGCTGACCATCAAGAAGCCGACCCCGCTGCGCTGAGTAGCTACCATGCCTAATGGCAGCAGAAAGATCGTCAGCCCGGCTACGCCATGCACTAGGGCAAGGATCAGGATAGCCATTTGGCGGGGTGTGTTGGTAAAGCGGGTCAACCCAATCGCCAGGAAGCCGAGGATGGCATACGTCATGTAAAAGTTACGCCATTCGGGGAGATATTCCCACACCATCCCACAGGCTAAGCTCAAGGGGATGAGGGTCGCAACAACCACGACAATCGGGCTTTGTAGAACCTCCAAACCGAGAATCAGGATGAGTAAGCCCGAGACCAGTAACGCCCCAAAACCAATGGTATAAGCTAGCATTGGGATGCTTCCCAAACCCTCGACTCCGAAAGCAACCTGGTAGGAAGCGAGGAGAGCGGTCATCAAGAATAGTAGCCGATCGAATGGTGAGACTTTCATTGAATAGACAACAAAATCATCGAGGCGAGCATATAGAGCGAGGCGTATTTGAACAAGCCAAAGTTCACCCGTTCGTTGGGTCGCACGAGACTGCCAAGGGCAAGGAGAAGCAAGCCGGTGGATAGGACAACCAGCAAACGGACAAAACCCCATTGGACTCCAATCAGAAGGCTGGCTGTAGCGATGGCAAGGGCTGCCAGCACACTTGAAGCCGCAATGGTGGCGCGGGTAACCGGGAAGCCGTAGCAAGAAGGAAAAGTGGGCACGCCGGCATTCTGATAATCCGCGTAAAAGCGCATGGCGAAGGTAAGAATGTGGGTGGGAATCCAGAACAGCACCGAGAGGGTGAGCAAAAATCCAATCAGATCGATCGCGCCGACCCCCAGGACGCGCCCAGCCAGAATCGGCATTCCTCCGGCGATGCCGCCCCACACAATACTCCAACATGTGCGCCGTTTGAGCCAGATGGTATAGACAACCACATCGAAAAACCAACCGGCAAAGACGACCAGGGCATAGAGCGGAGAGAGCAATGCTGACCAGCCAAGTCCAATCACCGAGAGAATCAAGCCTAACCTTACGGTCTCTTGAGAGGAGAGTTCACCGCTGGGCAGAGGGCGTTTTTGCGTGCGTCCCATCCTGGCGTCGATATCCCGATCCCACCACATGTTCAGAACCGTTGAGCCGCTGATAGCCAGAAAGAGACTGCCACTCAACCCGAGCAGGGTGGGAAGGTGAAAGATCGGACAGCGGGCGCTCATATAGCCGGCCAGACCGGTCGCCAGCAAGAGAAAGGTCTGCAAGCTCTTAATCAAAGGCCAGTAAAGTCGTAGTTTTCGCTTGATGGTTTGCATCCAACTTGAGCCGCGGTTCATTTTTTTCCTCATGCGGGTAGAAATGTTTTGGGATCGCCAAAAATCTTTCCAGAGCCCATCAAATTATACATCACTGTGGTAGACGTGCGCAACGAAAACCGACTTGAGGTTGCCTCGGCGCCTCTGGCAGCGTGTGTGCTATAATTCTCCGTGAGCGCTTTGCCGTCCAACACGAGCTTGCATCTGTTTCCGCTCCGCGTCGCGCTGGCGGCTCCACCGCAATTCGGTTGGGTAGTGTAGTAAGTGAGAAGTATTTGTTCTGCAGATAGGAGAAGCAAACGATGACTCATCTCACAGTTGCAGATTTGACGGTTGACGAGTTAAGGACGCTTATCCGCGAAGTTGTTATCCAAACCTTCTTGGAAATGTTTGGCGATCCCGATGAAGGGTTGGAGTTAAGTGACGAATTCATTCTAGAACTCCAGCGCGCTTTAACCACCGATGAGGCGGGGAGCATCCATATACCTGCTCACGAAGTTGCGGCGAAACTCGGGTTGACTTGGTAACATTGTGTTCCACGTAGACTTTACCCCTGTAGCGGAGAGTGATCTAGCGCGTTTAGACAAGTCTGTCGCACAGCGCATTTTGAAAAAGTTGCGTTGGTTAGCAGAAAACTTTGAGACCATAACACCCGAGACGCTAACAGGGCCATGGCAAGGGGTGTTGAAACTACGTGTCGGTGATTATCGAGTGTTGTATAACTGCGATAGGGAGAAAAAGAAGATTCTTGTCTACTTCATCAGACATCGTCGTGAGATTTATAAGCAAAGCGCTGGCTAACCTGCGCTTCGATCTGACCGCTTTTATTTTAGCAGTTCAAGTGTGGGCTGATGGGCAGCGTGTGTGCTATAATTTTCCGGTGAGCGATTGTCGTCCAACACGAGCTTGCATCTGTTTCCGCTCCGCGCCGCGTTGGCGGCTCCACCGCAATTCGGTTGGGTAGCCTTTATAGAGTACTTCTTGCGAGGAAGTTTGAGAAAATGTTACAAGTTAGTGTGGAAGAAGCGAAGTCACGTTTGCTTGAGTTGGTGAATGCCGTGCTAAAGGGCGAAACAGTCGTTATTTTCAACGATTTTCAGGAAGCTGTGCAACTGGTACCCGTTATTGCACCGACATGCCGCCAATTTGGGAGTGCAAAAGGACTTGTAGTTATATGCGAGGATTTTGATGCTCCTCTTGCCGACTTCAACGCCTATATGCCATGAGGCTATTGCTGGACACTCACAGTTTCTTGTGGTTTATTAGTGGGGATGAACGTCTCAGTTCAACCGCGCGAACGTTGATTGAAGATGTCCATAATGACGTTTTCTTGAGTGTTGCCAGCCTGTGGGAGATGGCCATTAAAATCAGTTTGGGTAGACTCCGACTGGCACAACCCTTTGAGGCCTTTATTTCTCAGCAAATCAGTCTGAATCGTATCGGTTTGCTTGGTATATCCATCAGCCATACAGCCCAAGTAGCTATTCTTCCGTTTCATCATCATGATCCATTTGATAGGCTGCTGATTGCCCAATCTATTGTCGAGCAGATGCCAATGGTGAGCCGCGACCCCGAATTTGATACTTACGGTATCACGCGGCTGTGGTAGCCGTTCACTGGCAAAGCGCTGGCTAACCTGCACTTCGAGCTGGCTATTTTAATTGCAGTGGCTGAAGTGTGGGCTATTGGGCAGCATTACAGGGGGACATTGAGGGTTAGATAGCATCGGATTACCGTGGTAGAATTTAGTTGGAGTGGGAATATGGATACAAAGATACAAAAGATACACGCAGATTTGATAAAGTCTATTGCAGAACTTGCTGCCACCATGCCGCTGGCGCGCACGGTGCAACTCTATCAGTTTGCACTCTTTCTCAAGACACATCCGTTGCCAACTGAAGAAACCTTTGAAGAAATTGCGGCGGATGAAGCGATATGGGATACACAATTTGCGGCAACCGCCGATGATAAGCTAGCAGCGCTGGTTGCGGCAGTTGAAAGTGATATTAACGAAGGTATAGTCTTATCGATGTTCGATGAACATGGCGAATTCATCGAGCATCTATGAAATCGCAGACTACCCTGTCATTCTGACAATATTACTGGGATTTGCTGCCGGAAATCCGCCAGCGAGCACGCCAAGCCTACAAGCTATGGCGAGATAATCCAGCCCATCCAAGCCTTTTCTTTAAGCGAGTAAAAGAAAGCCAACCGATTTACTCGGTGCGTATTGGTTTGGGATATAGAGCGCTCGGATTGCTGAAAGGCGATACGGTAACATGGTTTTGGATTGGACCACATCATGAGTATGAACGGCTCTTAAGGTGAAAACTGGCAAATCTATACCGTATCACCCCCCAAGAACTTTGAGCTGACCGCAACACTCGCTGTCCCCACCGGGTCTTAGGCGCAGTTTGTCAATCAGCCTCGTGCGTCGTGCTCAGTGCGAATTCAAGTCATGATAAAAAACTGGTATAATACACCATAAGAGAGCAAGGCGTATTGCCGCAAGAATAAATTTCGGAGAGGTAGCGTAGTCTGGCCTAACGCGCGCGCCTGGAGAGCGCGTGAGCCGCAAGGCTCCGTGGGTTCGAATCCCACCCTCTCCGCTCTTTTCTCAAGTGAAGTGCTTTTTTGGTATTGAGTTGTCAGAGAGGTAGAAATGAGCAATCCGATTGTTTCTACTCCGTTCCGATTGACCTTGGTGATCGAAAGGGTAGAAGATGGTAGCTATTTGGCAACCAGTCCCTCCCTCGACGGTTTTCTGGTTCAGGCAGATACACTTGAGGAGGTGATCAAGCTAGCCCCTGGGGTTGCCAGAGCCTTGTTAAAGGCAATGAAGGAAAAGGGGGTTGTCATCAACATCGCATCATAACTGCCTACTCAAAAACCAGCAGCATCCCGGCGGTCATCAGAGCCCGCGCCGTCAGGACAGATAAGACCAAAAAGACAGCCCCGTAGATGACCATGTCGCGGCGCTCTTGATTGCCGCGAGTATAAGCGAAAGCAGCCGGCAAAACCAGAGCGCTAACAATCCCATACAGCACATGCACTGGACGTGCCAGGCGATATTCGCTGAAAAAGTATAAATACACTCCCAATGCCCCCTGGAGCAAAATCAAGATCTCGGCAATCACAATCGCTCCCCAATAATTGCTGTCCACGCCGCGCTTTTTGATCACCCGCCAAAGACCCCACAGGGTCATAATCGCCGCGTAGTAAAAAGCGGTGTTCCCCAAACGCATATGAATTTCCCAAATCAGTTCCTGGAGTGCCATCAATCCTAATCCTTGCCGGTAGAGATTCTTATGGTGGCGCCTGATATCGCCACGCCCAAAGGATACCACGAATCAGCCAGATTGGCAGGGTATCCCATTCCTTATCGTAGGGTGATGACCGCAATCACCCCTTCGGTTGAAACAAAATCACACCTCTGGCTTGAGGGGATGGATAGAAATTACCTTAAACCCTTTAGTAAACTGTCTTTCAGAATAAGATTAGAAATAATGAGTCAGAATAGTAAATGATGTCAGGTGATAATCGGCGTTTCAGAGAGAAATCTCGATGACTCCTCAGGTGGTTGAGATTCCTCTCTCCGCGCTAAGGAT
>Ga0308403_1000609_pt1 | contig 13191 bp, 18 predicted proteins | sample HotsprSampleOSM3_FD_203470 | JGI IMG/M metagenome (GOLD analysis project Ga0308403, IMG submission 203470) | Hot spring phototrophic mat microbial communities from Octopus Spring, Yellowstone National Park, Wyoming, United States - 20060914_OS-M3 ... | reverse complement strand
TCGTGCTATACTGACGGTATCGAGGCTATTGGCGGTATTGCTGGTGAGGTGAGGTATGGTGACTCTGCTGACGCTCGACGGCGTTGAGGATGTCGACTACACGCCGTCGGATGCGGAGATCCGGGTGGCGCTCGATGACCGTACGTTGTACGGCATGGTGCTGAACGGTGTGACGTGGATTCGGCTGGCATCCGGCGCCGGTTGGTGGACCGTCGTGTGCAATCGTCGTGTGACGGCGACTCTCGCTGCCGTCGGCTGGTGCTGGGTTGCCGACGGACTCGGCGCGCGCGGGTACTGGTCGCCCGCGCTGGCATGCGTGCCCGCTGAGGTGCGCGTGATGTGCGGCTGTGTGGAGGATGAGGATGAGGATGGTGATGATGGGGACTAGGAGGATGCGATGCGTGCTGTGAATGATCCCCGTACTGAGCGACTGCTCGTTTCTGCTGGTACGAGCATTGCGCGGGTGCTGGATGCGCGTCAGCGCCATGCGGTTGTGCTCGCGATCGAGGTGTGCTGGTACATTGTGGCCGCCCTCCCGCCTGATGAGGATATGACGTGTCGTGATGTAGTCCGACTGCTACGGTGGTTTCGGAATGGTTTTCAGGAGGATGGCCAGGAGGATGGCGATGGCGACTAGTGGCTTGGTCCTGCGCGGGATGGTCGCCGCGTACCGGGAATTCGTGTCGCGCAAGGATGGCAAGTTGTTTAGGGTTGTGACGGTGTTTGGCGATCTGATGGTTGGTGAGGTTGTGCTCTGCGCGGTCGACGGCTACGATGTGTTTGTGGATACGCCGGGCTACGCCCGCGGTGAAATGGTGGAACTCCCCGCGCGGCTCCAGTTTGTGCGTGACGGCTCCGGTAGGCCGGTGATCAGGCTTTATGTTGACGAGGGGGTGCGGTGATGCCGACTCGCAGAGAAGATGCGTTGTGGCAGATTGTGCATCGGAAATCGTCTCATCTGCGTGCGTTGTTGGACTCGCTCGATCTCGTCGATATCGGTGTGACGTATGAGCTCGATTTCTACCCGTACGCGATCGTCGAGCTGCTGCGCGTGCGTGAGGACGCTCCTCCGCTGGTGTTGCGGTCGGTGTATGTGCAGGCCAATCGCCAGTGGGAGTATCACTCGGAGTTTGCGCTCCGGGTGGTTGAGGCGGCGTTGCAGCTTGTCCACGAGTACCGCGCCGATCCATCTTTTTCCGGCGCCGAGGGTGTTTAAATGGTCGTTTATCATCACTGGTCGGTGGAGTGGCATCCTCGTGATAATCCCCCCCACGGGTTGCCGCGCGTCGTGTGTATCGCTCGCCTCGCGGTCTCCGATCCGTGGTGCGGCCCGGGCCCATTCCCCGCCGACGTCGACCGCGCGGTGCGTTTTTGGAATCTGGTCGCCTCCGGCGGCGCGCGTGATCACGGCGCCGGGTACGAGGTTGTCTGGCGTTTGTCGGTTGTCGTTGACGATGCGGATGGCGATGCGCCACCGGATGGCGCGTGGAGCGATGATCCGGTGTATCGCGCCCGCCGTCGGCTCCTGCGGTGGATTATGCGTTCGCAGTGCCCGATTCCCGCGCTCGCCGACCATTTTGCCGACGAACATTTCCGGGATCACTCGGCGTATTTCGGGTTGCTGGAGCCAGGCGCGGAACGGCGCTGTGGGCGGGTACGGCCGTCGGTGCGCGCGCTACCGCACGCGCCAGCGAACGGCGCGCGCGCGGGAGAGCTGTCGGGATGACGAGTCGTCGCGCCGTCTGCGAGCGTGAGCGAGCAGCGGCGCGGTCGACGGCGCGCCGAATGGCGCATCCTCGGGCGCGCGTGGCGCGCCCGCGAGCGAGGGCGCCAGCCCGAGCGAGCGGCGCACCTGTGTGTGGAGACAACGATTCTTGTTAATTAATACGCGATTTGCCCCGGCGTCCTAATGCCTTTTGTCGTTGTGACACTATTTGTCGAGAGGGGTTGTGATGCCGACGGTTATCTCCTACGGTGGTGGCATCCAGAGCACGGCGCTGGTCGTGCTCGCGATGCGTGAGCGGTGGCCGATTGATGAGGTCGTGCATGTCGATTTGGTCGATGCGGAGTCTCCCGCAACGCGCGAGTACGTCGCGCGATTCCGGGAGTGGTTGCGGCGGGAGTATGGGCGTGATGTTACGGTTATCGAGCGCAACATGTATCGGGACATGCTTGATAACCCGGCGTTCACGCCGGTGCCGTGGCGCGGGCGGCGCGAACGGTTTATGTTGCGGCGGCAATGCACGCGCCAGTACAAGGTTGTGCCGCTGACGCGCTACTTGTATGACAGGTACCCGGGCGAGTGCATTAGGCTGATGCTGGGTATCTCTGTCGACGAGTATCATCGCATGCGCGACTCGTCTGCCGCGCGCATTGAGCATGTTTACCCGCTGGTCGATCGTCGGTTGACCAGGTGGCAGTGTCGGGAGGTTATCGAGCGCGCGGGTCTGGCGGTGCCGTGGAAGTCCTCCTGTTGGTTTTGTCCTTATAGGTCTGTTCGTAGCCAGTGGTCTCTGGTGCAGCGCTACCCCGATCTGGCTGGAATGGCGCGCGTGTTGGAGGATCGGATTAATGCGGAGAGGCGGCGGCGCAGACAGGATGAGATAGTGGTTCTGAGAACGGATGTGATGGCGGATCAGCAGGATTTCTGCGAGGCGGGATTCTGCGATGTGTGATGGAGGCGCATTATGGAACTTCCCCGGCCTATTCATCCCTTTCCGGCACGCATGGCGCCGCATAGGGCATCGCATGCGTCGTGAGGTCGTGTTGACCTATGTGCGGCGGTAGGTGTGTTATATGACCCCCGCTCCGCCTGTGGGCGGACGGGGGTTGAACGGGTTGCTGTTCATGTCGTTCCTCTCTACGCTATCCGTGACCACCTTTTATGGTTCCAGCGCCATTTTCCTAGGATTATGGCGCCCCGGTCCTCCTCGCCGCCCTGGTGCGGCGGCTGCCCGGCGGGGAACCAGTCGATGCTCCCGTCGCTCATCCGAACGATTGCGAATCCTCCGACTGCGCGGCAGTAGGCGTCTTGTTTTGCCGCGCGCAGCGCGGCGGCGAACGCGCGGCGCTGGAGTGCGGTCAGTGCGGTCGGTGTGGTCATCGTTCCCTCCTGTGATGGTGATTGTTTTTTTCAGTATAGGGCGTGAGTGATGCTATTTCAATGATAATTTGCTGATAATTTGCTGATAATTTGATGATATATGCCCGACGTGCCCTGTCCGTCCTATCTCCACCGTCTTGCCCGCGCGCTCATGCCGCGCGAGCGGCTCGCCCTCTGCGGCGTGGCGCTCCGTTACGGCGCGTCAGGTGTTGTCGTGCGCCGGTTGCCCGACGGGCGCGCTGCCTATAGCGGTCTCTACCGTTGCGGCGATTTCTGGCGCTGCCCCAGTTGCCGCGTGGCGCTCGGCATCCGGCGTGCGCGCCAGATCGAAACCGCGCTGCGCGCGCATGTTGACGCCGGCGGCTCGGCGCTGCTGGCGACCTACACCGTGCCGCACACACGTGACGAGTCGCTTCCGGTCGTCCTCGCCCGGCTCGCTGGCACGTGGCGTCGGTACGTCAAACACGCATGGCGCGATGTGCTGGGTGCGCACTATGTCGGCAACGTTCGTGCGCTCGAGGTTGTGCACGGTGTTAGCGGCTGGCACCCGCACTGCCACGCGCTCGTGTTTGTCTCCCCCGGGCTCCCCTATTTGACTCCGGTCTCCGTCGCGCTCGCCGAGCGCTGGTCGCAGGTCGCGGGCGCGGAGTGGCGCGCCGACGTGCGCCAGGTGGCGCGTGATGGTGTGGCCGCGGTCGCGCGCTATCTCACGACCGACGGCGTCGCGGGCGCGTCGTATGAGGTTGCCAGTCCTGCCGCCAAGGTGCCCGCCGGCCGGTCGTATGTCCAAATCCTCTGGGACTATGCTCGTTATCGGTCGTCCGTGGATGCGGCGTTGGTGTATGAGTACGCCGCCGCGCTCCACGGCGTCCATCATTTGACGGTGTCTCCCCGGCTGCGCCGTCTGTATGATTTTGTTGACCCGGCACTCAACTGGTCTGAGATTGCGGATGAGGACGTACTCGCGCTCCTCAACTCCGGCGAATGGTTGTCGATTCTCAACGCTGGAGAGGACAGGAATCTACTGGATGATTTCGCACGGTTGCGCTAATATCGGTGCTATGGAGTATGAGCGCGCTGTGTTGCAACTGCTTGTGTACGGCGTGACGTTGCTCATGTTGTACGCGGTGGACAGGTGGTATCGTGGCTGAGTCGCTCTTTGTCATCCTCGTGGTCGTGGTCATTGTTGTGGTTGCGCTGCGGGTGATGCTGGGCATGGTGCGGCTATGGTAGAGACGTCGGATGTGCTCTGGCCGGCAGCGCTCGCAATCGTGACCTACATTGCCGCGCGGCTGGTCTCTCTGTTTGTGTAGTTGAAGTTGAATAGGAGGTTTTCGGCTATGCAGTTCAACAACCCGCCTGCGTTTACGGCTCCGTCGATGACCGACATTCTCAATGCTGCGACCAGTATCTTCAATCCGTTTGTGGGCGTCTTGGCGTTGGCCATCGGCGTCACGCTCGGCGCCAGGATGTTGGGTCGCATTGTGAACCTGTTTTAGGTCGCGTAGGTCGTGTTTCGGATCGCCGCCGCGGGTGCAGCTCCGGCCGCGCCCGCGCGCGCTGCATGCTGTGATGTCGATGACTCGCCCGTGTCGCATACGCTTGTTCTCGTGTGTGCGCGCGGTGTTCATATTCACGATATTCCTGTGCGTTCTGGGCGTCGATTTTCCCGTGCATGCTCAGGCTCCCTCCCCAACGCCGACTCCCTCCCCGACGCCGACTCCCTCTCCGACTCCGGTCCCGAATCCGTCCGATTGCCCTAGCCCCGGGCCCGGCTTGTACTGGCACTATATCGGGGTCTGGGAGTTCAGCGGCTATGGCGCGTATGAGCCGCTCGTCTACAGGCGCACGTACGGTGTTCCTCCCTTTTATCGCCTGTGCTACTACTTGGATCGCTGGACGGTGTCGTTCTCGCCGTACGACTACAATAATCACGGTGCTTTAGGACCGTGGCGTAATCCCTCTGCCGAACACTGGTATCCGGCGGTGTACGGCACGTATGCGTACGGCGGCTATACGCCCTGGACGTCTCCACTTGAACTGGAGATTCGGACGGGGTGGTATTACGTGCCCGGTAGTGCGTCCGGCGCGTTGTACTTGTGGGTGGAGACGCCTGGTTCGCCGACGCCGACTCCGTCGCCGTCGCCGACCGCGTCGCCGTCGCCGTCGCCGGCGCCCGCGGTGGATTGCACGCGCTGGGTGGATGTGACTGACGATGAGCCGGTCATATTCCGTCCGTTCCAGGCCGGCGTGTACTGGTTGGAGGTTGCGTCTGGCTCGTTGTGGTGGTCCGGTCAGTACCACGGCCCGGGCGTCTACCCGTACTGGTTTGACGGCTGGGGCGTCGTGCGTGTCGCCGGGAATGGCCGTGTGCGATTTTGTGAGTCGGACCCGCTTCCTGCTGTGACGGTGACCGCGACGCGCACGCCGACGCGCACGCCGACCGTGACGCGCACGCCGACGCCGACCGAGACGCCCGGCACGCGCACGCCGACGCGCACGCGCACGCCGACGCTGACGCGCACGCCGACGCTGACGCGCACGCCGTCGCTCACGCGCACGCCGACGCCGACCCTCGCGCCGACGGCGACGTGGACTGCCTTGCCCACCGCGACGCGCGATCCCTATCAGCCGCCCTCCCCCGTGCCCCGCTATACGCTCGCGCCCCTGACGCCTCCGCCATCTGGCGATGATGTGTCCTGGGATGGATCGCTTGTCGGCGATCTGCTTGATGGCCTCGAGGCGCTCGGGCGCGCGGTCGCGCCCTCGGCTGGGCGTATCTGCGATCTGCCCGTGCCGGTTTTGGCCGATGCGCCGGAGTACGGTTTTAAGGATGCGCTGCCCGATTTTGTCGCGGGACTGTGCGGATTTTTCGGTGTCGCGTCGCCGGTGTTGGGATTTGTGCGGTTCCCGGTCACGCTCATGGTCGTCGGATTTGTGTTCTGGACGGCATGGAAGGTGTTCAGGTCGTTGAGTTAGAGGTGTGGTATGGACTGGCTTGAGGACTTCTGGAGCAAGATTGTTTCTTGGTTCGATGAACTCTCGGCCGGCGTCCACAATGGCATTGTCGGGTGGATCAATTCGCTGGTTTCGATTTGGAACGGTTGGATGGATGCCCTTCTCCATCCCGCCCAGGCGATGCCGTCGGTCCCGGAGCTGCGCTGGGTCGTTGACTGGCTGGGCGGCATAGCGGATTACACGCGGCTGATGTACATGCTCGTCGACTATGTCGCCTACGCCCGGATCGTGCAGCAGGCGCTCGCCGCCCAGTTGACGATCGTCACGATCGGGCTGGCGTTTCGCGCGTGGTTGGTTATTCGCCGGGTCGTTTTGGTGAGCTGACAATGCACTACGTCATTGCGACGCTCTATGTATTGCTCTGGCTCGCGCTTGCTGCTGGCGCGGCGTTGGTGTTGCCGATCTGGGCGTTGCCGGCGGCGCTCGTGCAGCTGGCGGTCGCATACGTCATGCTGCGCGCTTTCTGGTTGACTGTTGCGCGGGATGATTAGGCGCGGAACGGCGCTGCGGGTGGGTACGGCCGTCGGCGCGCGCGCCACCGCACGCGCCAGCGGACGGCGCGCGCGCGGGAGAGCTGTCGGGATGACGAGTCGTCGCGCCGTCTGCGAGCGTGAGCGAGCAGCGGCGCGGTCGACGGCGCGCCGAATGGCGCATCCTCGGGCGCGCGTGGCGCGCTTGTGAGGTGAGCGGTGCAGGAGATCAGTATCGCGCTGGCAATCTGTGCGGTCGGTGCTGCGGTCTGGTACATGCGTCGGCGTGAGGCCGGCGCCGGGCGGGTGCGCGGCTGGCTGTTGCTGTATGACGACGTTGGCGGCTGGCGCGTGTTGCCCGCGTCGTACGGCGACGCCGGCATCGTCGCCGATGGTGTGACGTATCCGGCGTCGCTCCCTGCCCTGCGTGCGGGCCGTGAGTTGGTCTGGATCGCGCGCTGCGACGCTGCGGCGCTGATTGAGCATCAAGCGCTCGAGCGCGCGCGGGAGTCGGCAGCCCTCGCGTCGCTGTGGAAGGGCGGTGGCCAGTGGATTGATTTTCTCCGTATCGTCGGCGTCGTGCTTCCGGCTGCGTTCGCGTATGCGACGTGGGCGCAGGTTGCGTCGCTCCAGTCGCTGGTAGCGCAGATCCTGGCGCTCGTGGGTAAGTGAGTGAGTATGCGTGATTGGCGTGTGACTATCGTACCGTGGGCGGATCGGCGTCTGTGGTTTGTCCAGGCAAGACGTGGCCGGCGCGTCGTCTGGGGCGTCGTGTACGACGCTGCTGATCCTGACTCGGTGGCGCTCGCCCGTCGGGCGATTGCGACGCTGCGTTCCGCCGGTGCGGACTGCTCGGCGTTGCCTGCCGTTCTGCCTGGCTCCCCCGGCGCTCCCCCTGGCTCCGGCGCGTAGGGGGTACGGCTATGGCTCAGGTGGTGCCGTGGCGGACGGTACGGCTGGCGTGCTGGTACAGGCGTGTCAGGGTTCCTACGCGCCGCTCCCCCCGGCGCGTAGGGGGTACGGCTATGGCTCAGGTAGCGCCGTGGTGGACGGTATGCCCATCGTGCTGGTACAGGCGTGTCAGGGTTCCTACGCGCCGCCCTCCGTCCTCGCCGGAGTGGTACGGCAAACTGGACGGGCAACAGGTGCCCGAGCACGACACAAAACGCGCAACACAACCGATATTCGTGAATCTTGCGCGCGCCTCGGAGTGTCAAGACCGACGGAAAACGGCGCCTTCCGCTGCTTTAAAAAAGCCGCGCCGTTTTCCGTCGCTCGCGGCGCGATTTTTCACAATCTGCTTAAACGGCAAAAAATCGCGCCGGTCTTGACACGGAGGGCGCGCGCAGCACAATTAAAGATCGGTTGTGTTGCGCGATTAAACCGTATTTACCGCTGTTCAACGGCCTGTCTCGCCGGTACGGGCGAACTGGCTCCAAACGCGCGAACCGAGTCGCGCGCAGCGCGAGGGTGAGCGCGTTTGGAGGGTTAAAGCCTGAAAAAGCGCTACGAAACAAGAGAGGAGGAGCGGATGCACTCCGAACGTGACTATCTCCGCCAACCGTCGTTGAATGACGATGATATGATGTTCCTCGATGCCAGGGCCACGCTCGCGGCCGCGTTGTCGCGTGCCGTCGTTGGCTACTCCGACGGTCGTGTCCGGGCGCTTGCGTGGCTCTCGATCGCCACGCCCCGCCTCTATGACCGCATTGCGCCCATTATCGAATCGTCGGCGATTCGGCAATCTCCCGGCGCGTCGCGCACATTGCGTGATGCGCTCCGGGCGCTCTCGCTCGAGGAGTATGTGAGGCGTCGCGATGAGCGCCGATCGGACCGCTGATCCCCCTCTCCGATTGCTCCCGTTTGAGCGCTACTACCCGGGTGCGTTCGTCGGTGTGTTCGGCGCGCTCCGGTCGGGTAAAACGCTGATGGCGTGTCGACTGGGTCTGGTGTTGGCGCGCTCGCTCGGTCTCGATCTGGTCTCCAATATTCCGGTCGCTGGCGCGCGGCGCATTTTTACGCTCGACGATCTCGCCGCGTTGCGCGGCGCGGTGCTGGTTTGGGATGAGGTGCAGGTTTCCCTGGACTCGCGCGAGTGGGCGTCTGAGGCGGCGCGCTGTCTGACTAGGGATATGATCCTCTGGGGCAAACGCGGTGTTATTTGTGTCTACACGTCTCCATCGTTTCAGACGGTCGATGTCCGGCTCCGACGGCTCACGCAGTACGTGTACGTGACGGCCGGTCGGTTTCGGCGCTCTGGCGTTGATTACGCCGTCTATCGTTGGCACGAGCATCCCTACGCCGATGACGTCCTCGTAGAGCGCTACCGGTTCGCGCTGCGGCTCTCGGACTGGTACGGCGTGTATGACACGCTGTACGGCGCGGCTGCTGGCGACACGCTCGCGATCCTCCCCGCTCCCGCCCCTGTGCCTGCGCTCGCTCCCGCGCGGCGTCGTGGTTGACACGGCGCGTCTGTCGTGCTATACTGACGGTATCGAGGCTATTGGCGGTATTGCTGGTGAGGTGAGGTATGGTGACTCTGCTGACGCTCGACGGCGTTGAGGATGTCGACTACACGCCGTCGGATGCGGAGATCCGGGTGGCGCTCGATGACCGTACGTTGTACGGCATGGTGCTGAACGGTGTGACGTGGATTCGGCTGGCATCCGGCGCCGGTTGGTGGACCGTCGTGTGCAATCGTCGTGTGACGGCGACTCTCGCTGCCGTCGGCTGGTGCTGGGTTGCCGACGGACTCGGCGCGCGCGGGTACTGGTCGCCCGCGCTGGCATGCGTGCCCGCTGAGGTGCGCGTGATGTGCGGCTGTGTGGAGGATGAGGATGAGGATGGTGATGATGGGGACTAGGAGGATGCGATGCGTGCTGTGAATGATCCCCGTACTGAGCGACTGCTCGTTTCTGCTGGTACGAGCATTGCGCGGGTGCTGGATGCGCGTCAGCGCCATGCGGTTGTGCTCGCGATCGAGGTGTGCTGGTACATTGTGGCCGCCCTCCCGCCTGATGAGGATATGACGTGTCGTGATGTAGTCCGACTGCTACGGTGGTTTCGGAATGGTTTTCAGGAGGATGGCCAGGAGGATGGCGATGGCGACTAGTGGCTTGGTCCTGCGCGGGATGGTCGCCGCGTACCGGGAATTCGTGTCGCGCAAGGATGGCAAGTTGTTTAGGGTTGTGACGGTGTTTGGCGATCTGATGGTTGGTGAGGTTGTGCTCTGCGCGGTCGACGGCTACGATGTGTTTGTGGATACGCCGGGCTACGCCCGCGGTGAAATGGTGGAACTCCCCGCGCGGCTCCAGTTTGTGCGTGACGGCTCCGGTAGGCCGGTGATCAGGCTTTATGTTGACGAGGGGGTGCGGTGATGCCGACTCGCAGAGAAGATGCGTTGTGGCAGATTGTGCATCGGAAATCGTCTCATCTGCGTGCGTTGTTGGACTCGCTCGATCTCGTCGATATCGGTGTGACGTATGAGCTCGATTTCTACCCGTACGCGATCGTCGAGCTGCTGCGCGTGCGTGAGGACGCTCCTCCGCTGGTGTTGCGGTCGGTGTATGTGCAGGCCAATCGCCAGTGGGAGTATCACTCGGAGTTTGCGCTCCGGGTGGTTGAGGCGGCGTTGCAGCTTGTCCACGAGTACCGCGCCGATCCATCTTTTTCCGGCGCCGAGGGTGTTTAAATGGTCGTTTATCATCACTGGTCGGTGGAGTGGCATCCTCGTGATAATCCCCCCCACGGGTTGCCGCGCGTCGTGTGTATCGCTCGCCTCGCGGTCTCCGATCCGTGGTGCGGCCCGGGCCCATTCCCCGCCGACGTCGACCGCGCGGTGCGTTTTTGGAATCTGGTCGCCTCCGGCGGCGCGCGTGATCACGGCGCCGGGTACGAGGTTGTCTGGCGTTTGTCGGTTGTCGTTGACGATGCGGATGGCGATGCGCCACCGGATGGCGCGTGGAGCGATGATCCGGTGTATCGCGCCCGCCGTCGGCTCCTGCGGTGGATTATGCGTTCGCAGTGCCCGATTCCCGCGCTCGCCGACCATTTTGCCGACGAACATTTCCGGGATCACTCGGCGTATTTCGGGTTGCTGGAGCCAGGCGCGGAACGGCGCTGTGGGCGGGTACGGCCGTCGGTGCGCGCGCTACCGCACGCGCCAGCGAACGGCGCGCGCGCGGGAGAGCTGTCGGGATGACGAGTCGTCGCGCCGTCTGCGAGCGTGAGCGAGCAGCGGCGCGGTCGACGGCGCGCCGAATGGCGCATCCTCGGGCGCGCGTGGCGCGCCCGCGAGCGAGGGCGCCAGCCCGAGCGAGCGGCGCACCTGTGTGTGGAGACAACGATTCTTGTTAATTAATACGCGATTTGCCCCGGCGTCCTAATGCCTTTTGTCGTTGTGACACTATTTGTCGAGAGGGGTTGTGATGCCGACGGTTATCTCCTACGGTGGTGGCATCCAGAGCACGGCGCTGGTCGTGCTCGCGATGCGTGAGCGGTGGCCGATTGATGAGGTCGTGCATGTCGATTTGGTCGATGCGGAGTCTCCCGCAACGCGCGAGTACGTCGCGCGATTCCGGGAGTGGTTGCGGCGGGAGTATGGGCGTGATGTTACGGTTATCGAGCGCAACATGTATCGGGACATGCTTGATAACCCGGCGTTCACGCCGGTGCCGTGGCGCGGGCGGCGCGAACGGTTTATGTTGCGGCGGCAATGCACGCGCCAGTACAAGGTTGTGCCGCTGACGCGCTACTTGTATGACAGGTACCCGGGCGAGTGCATTAGGCTGATGCTGGGTATCTCTGTCGACGAGTATCATCGCATGCGCGACTCGTCTGCCGCGCGCATTGAGCATGTTTACCCGCTGGTCGATCGTCGGTTGACCAGGTGGCAGTGTCGGGAGGTTATCGAGCGCGCGGGTCTGGCGGTGCCGTGGAAGTCCTCCTGTTGGTTTTGTCCTTATAGGTCTGTTCGTAGCCAGTGGTCTCTGGTGCAGCGCTACCCCGATCTGGCTGGAATGGCGCGCGTGTTGGAGGATCGGATTAATGCGGAGAGGCGGCGGCGCAGACAGGATGAGATAGTGGTTCTGAGAACGGATGTGATGGCGGATCAGCAGGATTTCTGCGAGGCGGGATTCTGCGATGTGTGATGGAGGCGCATTATGGAACTTCCCCGGCCTATTCATCCCTTTCCGGCACGCATGGCGCCGCATAGGGCATCGCATGCGTCGTGAGGTCGTGTTGACCTATGTGCGGCGGTAGGTGTGTTATATGACCCCCGCTCCGCCTGTGGGCGGACGGGGGTTGAACGGGTTGCTGTTCATGTCGTTCCTCTCTACGCTATCCGTGACCACCTTTTATGGTTCCAGCGCCATTTTCCTAGGATTATGGCGCCCCGGTCCTCCTCGCCGCCCTGGTGCGGCGGCTGCCCGGCGGGGAACCAGTCGATGCTCCCGTCGCTCATCCGAACGATTGCGAATCCTCCGACTGCGCGGCAGTAGGCGTCTTGTTTTGCCGCGCGCAGCGCGGCGGCGAACGCGCGGCGCTGGAGTGCGGTCAGTGCGGTCGGTGTGGTCATCGTTCCCTCCTGTGATGGTGATTGTTTTTTTCAGTATAGGGCGTGAGTGATGCTATTTCAATGATAATTTGCTGATAATTTGCTGATAATTTGATGATATATGCCCGACGTGCCCTGTCCGTCCTATCTCCACCGTCTTGCCCGCGCGCTCATGCCGCGCGAGCGGCTCGCCCTCTGCGGCGTGGCGCTCCGTTACGGCGCGTCAGGTGTTGTCGTGCGCCGGTTGCCCGACGGGCGCGCTGCCTATAGCGGTCTCTACCGTTGCGGCGATTTCTGGCGCTGCCCCAGTTGCCGCGTGGCGCTCGGCATCCGGCGTGCGCGCCAGATCGAAACCGCGCTGCGCGCGCATGTTGACGCCGGCGGCTCGGCGCTGCTGGCGACCTACACCGTGCCGCACACACGTGACGAGTCGCTTCCGGTCGTCCTCGCCCGGCTCGCTGGCACGTGGCGTCGGTACGTCAAACACGCATGGCGCGATGTGCTGGGTGCGCACTATGTCGGCAACGTTCGTGCGCTCGAGGTTGTGCACGGTGTTAGCGGCTGGCACCCGCACTGCCACGCGCTCGTGTTTGTCTCCCCCGGGCTCCCCTATTTGACTCCGGTCTCCGTCGCGCTCGCCGAGCGCTGGTCGCAGGTCGCGGGCGCGGAGTGGCGCGCCGACGTGCGCCAGGTGGCGCGTGATGGTGTGGCCGCGGTCGCGCGCTATCTCACGACCGACGGCGTCGCGGGCGCGTCGTATGAGGTTGCCAGTCCTGCCGCCAAGGTGCCCGCCGGCCGGTCGTATGTCCAAATCCTCTGGGACTATGCTCGTTATCGGTCGTCCGTGGATGCGGCGTTGGTGTATGAGTACGCCGCCGCGCTCCACGGCGTCCATCATTTGACGGTGTCTCCCCGGCTGCGCCGTCTGTATGATTTTGTTGACCCGGCACTCAACTGGTCTGAGATTGCGGATGAGGACGTACTCGCGCTCCTCAACTCCGGCGAATGGTTGTCGATTCTCAACGCTGGAGAGGACAGGAATC